>Ga0308169_10004489_pt1 | contig 13052 bp, 16 predicted proteins | sample PhyBR1_2_FD_202139 | JGI IMG/M metagenome (GOLD analysis project Ga0308169, IMG submission 202139) | Phyllosphere microbial communities from UC Gill Tract Community Farm, Albany, California, United States - DLSLSB.R1 | ecosystem: Host-associated > Plants > Phyllosphere > Unclassified | place...
CGCTCGCCGCCTCGCGCCGCTCCGCCGTCGCCGCCGCCGTCGCCGTCGCGCCCGCGCCCCTCCTGCGCCGCTCGCCGCGCACCCTCCTCCTCGCCCTGCGCCCGCCGCGCATGCAGCACGAGGCGCGCGACGGCGTCGACGAGGTACAGCGTCGCGTGCGGCGGGAGGCGCGGCGCGTCGGGGTCGGTGCCGGTGCTAGATGAGGGTGTCGGTGGGAGGAGGGCGGCGCGCGGGAGCGGCGGCAGGGAGGCGAGGTGCGTGAGGGTGGTGGCTGTTGGGCGGGCGGGTGCGGGCGAGGCGGAGGAGGACGAGGTCGAGGAGGGAGAAGGCGGGGAGGGGAGCAGGTCGAGCGTGTGCAGGAGCGGCGCGAGGGTCGAGAAGAGGAAGAGGGGCGCGAGGGCGTCGGCGCCGGTGGTGGTGCCCGATGAGGGTGCCGAGGCTAGCGCCGCTGATGAGGGCGATCGTGCGCGCCGCCCTTGCTGCGCGTCCTGTCCGCCGCCGCTTCCCTCCTCCTCCTCATCCGCCTCCCCGAACCACTCCTCAACCGCGACGATGCTCCACTCGACGACCCTCCCCCACACGGCGCCGAGGCTCGGGCGCGCATCGGTCGGGCGGTCCCGGAGCGAGGGGAAAGTGAGGAGCGAGGGGAGGAGGGTGCGGACTTGGGCGCCGGGCGGGAGGAGGTGAATGCGCGGGAAGGGGGTGCTGCGGGCGTGCGAGGGGCAGGCGGGTCAGCAGGACTGCTGGTGGGCGAGCTGAAGACGATGACGGAGGGTTCGAGGAGGGAGGAAGAGGGGAGGCGGGACGCACGCGAGCATGCTCGCCGTCGAGTACTCGTCGGGCGGGATGTGGGTCGAGTCGATCTTCCAGCTGTAGCGAGAGCGAGTCAGCACGGTACGCATCGGCACGAAGCGCAGGCGAGGTGAGTGACGCACTTGTGCACGATCCCGCCCTCCTCCTTGTCCTCGACCGAGTAGGCGCCGCGCGTCTCCCACTCGAGCAAGGCGGCGAGCTCGTCGAGACGGCCGAGGTCGGCGGCGACCGTACGCGCCGTCTTGAGCGGGACCCAGAGGTCGAGGACTGTGAGCGTGCGAGGTGCGTCAGCTTGAGCGCGCAGCGGGCAAGGGCGAGAGGGGGCGAGGACGCACAGGGCGCGAGGCCGCCGAGCGTGGTCGAGTAGTCGAGGCGGTCGAGGTTGTAGCGCAGGAGGGCCTCGACGGGCGTGACAGAGCAGGCGAGGAGGATCCTCCCGAGCGAGACGAAGGGTTCTCTGCGGGGTGTGAGGCGGCGTCAGCGACGAGCGGGTGAGATGGTGGGGGAGGAGGAGAGCGGGCGAGAGCGCACCGGTGCTCTGGGTCGATCAGGCGCAGGACCTCGACGGTGGGTCTTTGTGGACCATGGCGCAGGTCCTCGTCGCCTGCAAGGCTCTTGCCGTGGCTGACGAGCGGAAGCTGGACCGAGAGGGTGACGGCGGGGGACGACTGGGTGCCGAGCGGGCGCAGGAGACGGAACGAGAGCGGGAGTGCGTTGTAGGGGAGGGCGGTGGCGTGCTTGGCCACTTTGGCGAGGCGCTCGAGCGTGCGGGGGACGAGGAACGGAGCGAGGGAGCGAGGAGCGAGGCGGTGCTCTTGGCTCTCGTTGACGACACGGCGGCACGGCTTCTCCTGAGCGCTCTACGTTGCTCTCTACCTCCTCATCTACAGCAGCCCTGTCCAGATCCAGTCGGCATCTCCCATCGCATCGGGCGTCCAGAGCTGTCCCTCTCCCACAGGGATCCCGTCGCACCCCGACGCCATGGGCGCGAACGCCTGTGCAGCCTCGCCGCCCAGCTCGGTGCCGCGCATCGACACGCTCGGCGCCGAGACAGGCGCTGAGGGACCGCTCGTCGAGGTCGAGGTCGAGGCGGGCGGGTCCGAGAGGGCCGGGTCGGTCGAGAGGAGGGTGAGGAACGAGAGTGGGTTGTCGAGCGGGAGCTGGAGGGCGGCGTTGAGCGTCTCGAGCTGGACGATCATGTCGAGGCGCTCGACGAGGTGATCGAGGTGCGGGCCCGAGTAAATATAGCCCATCTTGAGCAGAGTGGCCGAGAGCCTGCCGGGCGCGAACGAGGACAGGTTCAGTCACTCGCACAGTTGCATGCCGTGAGGCGAGGAGACTTGAAGCGAGAGAGAGGGTCACGCACTGCTGGCACGTCGGCACGAGTCGGTCGCCCATGGCGCGAGCGTGCCCGGCGTCGTACTCGCCGAGGAGGAACTCGACCCACTGCGGGAGGAGGCGCGGTTGCAGGTGCGTCCAGAAGCAGATGTGTGGCGTCCGCTCGATCGCCGCCATGACCGCCTCGAGCGCTGCGAAGCCGTACGCGCGCGCCTGGCCGACGTGCACCTCGAGCCGGTCGCGGGCGAAGCGGGCCGAGATGGACGCGCTCGACGACGGCGGCGTCAGCGCGCTCGTCGCTTGGCGGCGCTGCAGGTCGTGATAGAGAGGGAGGACGAGTGCCGTCCAGCCGACGGCGGCAAAGAAGCGGGTCGACTTGAGCGCCTGGATCTTGGAGAACGGCACGGTGCGGAAGAGGGAACGGTCCGGGGCGGCACCACCGGCCTCGAGCAGACGATCCGTGTGGGCCACGAGCGCGATCGAGGCGTCGCGAAGCAGCTCTATGCGGCCGAGCGTCGACAAGACAGCGCGCTCGTCGAGGCCTGCTCGTCGCGAGCGAGCGAGCGCCGAAGACGAGAGGTGCTCGTGCAGCTCGAGCGCTGCCCGGACACTCAGTCCAGCATCTGCGGTCAGGAGGTCTGAGTCAATGACAGGACCAGTGAGCGTGGCGAGAAGAGCTTGACGCACAGGTCCCGACGGCCGGCCACTGCATCGTTCGCACTCCCTCACCGAGCGCGTCTTCCAGGTCGTGCACGTACGCCTCGAGGGTGAGCTCGGGCATGACGATGATCTTGTCGAGGTCGTGAGAGGCGCTGCGCTTGTGCTCGGGTCAGCTCAGGGCCGAACGGAGTGGAGCAGCTCGACGACGCACAGCACGCTCGAGTCATCGCCAATCGCTGTCAGGTGGTCGACTGCCTGCGAGGGACCGTCGGCTCAGGGTCAGCGTCTGCGTAGGAGCCTCGACGAGCGGGCTGAAAAGGGACGCACGAGCTGCATCGCCCACTGGGTCGACTGCTTCTGCGCCTCGCCAAGAGTGCGCAGCGGCGCCAGTACTCGGACGTGCGCGTAGTAGATTGACAAGTATGGCCGTGACGAGCTGACTGGAGGATCTGCAGGTGAGGAGCCACAGTCAGTCGGCCGCCTCGCGCCACGCACGAGGAGAGAGGGGGGCGCACCGACGGCAAAGAGGAAGTCGAGGGCCCAGCACACTGCAGCGTGCGTCGGTGTCGCCGTGTAGAACGTGTCGCCGGCTTTGGCGCGACGCAGGGCCTCATCCCGCAGGGCGCAAAAGGCTCCGAGTCGTCGTCGTCCAAAGTCGCGCAGGTCGGGTCCGAGTCGCTCGGCTGCCGCCATGCTCGTCGGGTTGTCGGAGCGAGAGCCGATGATGGCCGAGTGGAACGAGGCGAGAGCGCCGGCGGCAAGTGCGCAGTAGGCGAGCTCGCGCAGGTCGGGTGCGAGAGCGTCCAACTCGCCGACGGTCTTGGGCGGAGCGAGGAAGAGGTCCGACTGCTGCACGAGCGGGTGGGTGAAGCGAAGGCCAGCACCTGTGCGTGCGTGTGAATCAGCTGATGAATCAGAGGACTGAGAGGGCGTGGGAGAGGGACGACGCACGCGGGATGAGGTCGTCGACGATGCTGTCGCTCAGCTCAAAGAGCGGCTCGTTGCCGACGAGATCTCGTTCGGGCCTCGAGGTCGACGCGACGATCTGGAAGTCGTGGGTCGACGGTGTGGTGCTGGCGGTTGGCGTCGAGAAGGTAGGGGCGGGAACGAAAGCCGGAGAGGCCGATGGCGGAGCGCGAGACACGGCGGTCCTGGCTCGGCCTTGCGGCTTCTTGCGGGCGACCGGCGTGGTGGTGCATCTGCGCAAGAGGCAGAAGGTCAATGAACAGCTCGTCGTGCGAGGTGAGTGCTGGCGCGACTTGCAGTATCTCGGCCTCGACGCAACGAGGGCAGCCCGTCGGGCTCGGGTGGCAGAGCACGCGCTTAGCCTGCAGAGGTGGAGCGTCAGCTTGCGCGCGCGATCCGGCAGTGCGCTCGAGAGGCGGCGCACCTTGCAGCGGTCGCAGGCTGGCGGCTTCTTGGGCTTGGACCGGGGACGAGCCGGATGAGAGGGGGAGGCGCTCGCGTTGCGGCTCTGCTCGCCAGTAGCACAGGTCGAGGTGCTTGAGCGGTCCGCTGGCATCCAGGGCGAGCAGACGTAGAGCACGCAGAGAGCGGCAGGCTCAGAGGCGACCGCATCACCCGAGCCGAGGCTTCATCAGTGTCTCATTCCCCAGGCGAGGTGGTCGCGAGCCGTGCAGCGAGCGGCCTCCTTGTCCTCCCGTCACAGCGCGCCATGCAATGACACGAGCTCTCGCCCTCTTCAGCCTGCACTCCTGCACTCGGCGCTATGTCGAGCGTGCGCCGCTTCCTCCTCCCCGTGCTCCTCTCGCTCGCGCTCCCTCACCTCGCCGCAGCTCAGTCTGCCAACGAGCAGGCGCAAGACCAGGGCGTCGTCGTCCAGAAGGCGCCAGCTGCTGCTTTTCTCGTCCTGTACCTCGCTGCAACGGTTGTCCAGTGGGGTCGTGAGCCCGCTCCTCCTCCTCGTCCGCGAGCTGCGCGCGCTGACTTTCGCTCGCGGGTCTTCCAGTGTGGTTCAGAAACGGTCGGCAAGCCTACATGCTCAACCTGCTGGTCGGTATGTCCTGTAAGTCATTCACTCGAGCCTTGACCACGGCGGGTCGCTGGCGCACCCGCTCTCTCGCAGGCATGACCCTCGGGTTCCTCCTCCGCGTCAAGGGCAATTATGCGTGGCAGTTCCTCGTGCGCAACAAGCTTTGGCTCCTGAAGCAGCGAGTGGCGCAGCTGAGCAGTCCCTCGATCCGCTCGCAGTTAACCTTTCTCTCGGTGCACAGCTCCCTCGCTCAGGCCTTCACGAGCTCCGACTGACTGTCACTCACCCGCGCAGCCCTGCGCCTTCCTTGCACACGACTATGTCGTCCTCAAGAAGGTCGCAAGCGCCCTGGACCGCGACGTGGTCTCGCCCTGTCTCTTCATTCCGGCTCGCGGCGTCGTCTACATCTTCGTCCTCAGCGACGTCGTCACCTTCCCGGCGCAGACGGCCGGGACCGCGTTCGTCATCATTGGTGGCAAATGGCTCCCTCTTGGCGAGAAGGTGTGCAGATTAAGGTTGTGCGGCTGCGAGGACTGTGCGCTGACAGGTCGCGGACCTCTCGTCGCAGCTCGCCATCTCGGGTCTCGCGCTGCAGCTCGCCTCCTTCACCCTCTTCACCGTTCTCCTCGTTGTCTTTGCCAAGCGTCTGTGCGTGTCAGCTTCCTGCCCTGTCCCGTTGACGCCTGCTGACCGGCGAAACCTATCCTCGCGATGGCAGCCAGGCTAGTTTCCCCGAGGTCTACTTCTCGCAAACCTCGGAACGTCGCACTTTATTCAAGCCCTGGTCGAAGGAACCGGTCGACGACCTACGCACGCTTCTGCTCACCCTCAGCTTGACCTGTATCGGCATCCTTGTGCGTCGTCTCGCGCTTCGGCATCTCCATGTTTTTCGCCGACCTGGTGCTGCGGCTGTCCCGCTCGAGCACTCACCATGATTCTTCTGATGCCCAGGTCCGAAGCATGTTCCGCCTGGTCGAGCAGTGCGACGGGTACGCTCTCTTTCACGGCACTCGCGGCCTCGTCCTCAGGCTGCACATGCTCGTCGCGCTGACCTTGTCCTTCCTGTCGCTGCTTGGACAGATTTTTTGGCTACATTGCCACCCACGAGGCCTACCTGTACGCGTTCGACTCGACGCCGCTTTGGTTCAGCATGACGCTGTTCTGCGTCGTCTGGCCTCCTCGACACGTTGCCGGGATCAACACTCAGCAGGATCCACTTGTGCTGCGCGAGCGAGGGCTCGCTAGCTCTGGCGGACCGATGGGGCGCTCGGGCGGCGAGAGGGCGCACAGCAGAGCGAGCTGGGCAGAGGGCCGTGCGGGGAGAAAGGAGATCCGAGCGGAGCAGGGGCCAGCTCTCTAGCGGGAGCGGCCAAGAGTGGCTTGCAGTGAGCTCTCGCATAGTAGCATGGTCTTCAATCCTGAAATACGGCCCTGATTGAAGCGCTCTCTCGGGGCAAGAGCTCGTACGGGCTCGAACCGCATTGCGAGAGGTCAAGCGTTTCGGAACCTGCCCCCTCTCGAGCGCGGGTTTGGCTGGTGCCGCAAGCTACCCTCTACAATGAGCGGATGAGGGAGCTCATTCCAAGCTTGCTCAAGCGCTCTTTCCTCGGTCTCCTCTCGGATCCGCGTCTCCGACCTCTCCTCGACCAGAAGGCTCGCCTCGAATGGCCTTGTTCCAGCCCGGTCCCGCTTGCACTCGCGCCTCCCGCCATGGACCGTCGAGTCCGCTACTCGAAATGCGCGCCGCGCCTCGGACGATGCAGACCCAGACAGGACGGTCGAGAGGAAGGGGAGGAGAGCGAGCGAGCGAGAGCGCACCGGTGCTCTGGGTCGAGCAGGCGCAGGACCTCGACGGCGGGTCTCTGGGGACCATGGCGCAGGTCCTCGTCGCCTGCGAGGCTCTTGCCGTGGCTGACGAGCGGAAGCTGGACCGAGGGGGTGACGGCGGGGGACGACTGGGTGCCGAGCGGGCGCAGGAGGCGGAACGAGAGCGGGAGGGTGTTGTAGGGGAGGGCGACAGCGTGCTTGGCCACTTTGGCGAGGCGCTCGAGCGTGCGGGGGACGAGGAACGGAGCGAGGGAGCGAGGAGCGAGGCGGTGCTCGTCGCTCTCAACGATGGCTGTGCGGAATGCTCCGGTTCGAAGGCTGAGTCCCGTCAGAGACACTTTTCTAGTGCACAGAGCAGTCCATCAACTCACCTGGGATGGTGCGACGGGGTGGAACCGGTCGCCGTCCGCCTGGCCTTCATCTGTTGGCCTCGTCCGCTCGTCCAGCTTCGCCCACTACAGCCCGCTAGACGCTAGACGAGTTCCAGAGCTTCTCTACAGCCTCTCCTCGACCAGATCCGCGCAAGCCCACCCAGCCTGGCCTCGACCTCGCTCATCCCCTCTCCTCGTCGACCCTCTTTCCGCCCGTCCTCGCCAGCATGGCCTACAACCCGTACCACGACCCGCGCGCGTCCGTCGACTACGCCGAGCACCTCCAGGACGCCGCCGACCCCTTCTCGTCCGGCCAGTACGCCGCCGGCCCCTACTCGGGCCTCCCACTCGACGGCGGCGACCCCGAGATGGTGCAGCGCGACCGGCCCCTGTCCGACCTCGGCTCGTCCGAAGCCGGCGGCGCATCGGCGTACTGGCAGCCGGGCGCGCGCGGCTCGGTCGCGGGAGCGGGCGGCGCCGGAGGGTACCTCGCCGGCGACGACTGGGTCGACGACACCGAGGGGCAGGACTCGTGGTGGAGGCGGCACCGGTGGGCCGCCATCGCGGGCATCCTCGCGCTCCTCGCCGCGCTCGCCATCGGCCTCGGCGTCGGGCTCGGCGTCGGCTTGAACAAGAAGAACAACAACCGCGACTCGGCCCAGCTGAGCGACGGGCGCTCGTCGTCGGCGTCGGGCGCGCCGGGCAGCAGCGTCAGCATCGGCACCGTCGTCTTTACGAGCACGAGCTTTGGCAGCGGCAGCGGCGAGCCGCAGACGATCACGAGCACGTCCGAGGCGACGTCGGCCGTGCCCGACCCGACCACGTCGTCGAGCACCGCCGAGGACCCGGCAGAGTCGTCCCCTTCTTCGTGCGTCCCTCTCCCTCGCTCTCCCGCCTCCTTCCCCTTGTGAGAGAGCTGAATCGCTCATCCTTGCAGGTCCCCCTCTACCACCTCCTCCTCGCCGAGCAGCACTACCTCGGACGCGCCGTCCACCTCGAGCACGACGCCTCCGCCGTCGTCCTCGTCCACCTCGAGTGCGCCCGTGAGCAGCAGCAGCAGCACCAGCAGCTCATCGTCCGAGCTGTCCGAGGCGCCCTCTTCTTCGGCCTCGAGCGAGAGCTCGTCGACCACGCCGCCGCCGTCGTCCAGCTCGAGCTCGGCGCCCGCCTCGACTAGTACGTCCCCTCTCTCCTGCGGATCGTGCTCGGGCCCTTCCTGACTCTACGCTCGTCGCACACAGCTACCACGCCACCCGCCGAGTCGTCCTCGGCGTCGCCGACCACCTCGGCCGCCAACGCCGGCGCCTCGCCGCCCCTCTCGACCGACGACGAGGGCGGCACGTACCAGTTCACGACGCGCCCGATCGTGCGTCCCTCTTTCTCCTCTCTCCCGCACCGCACGAGCGAGCGAGCGCGGCAGCTGACGCCCCGCAAGTCCTCCTCTCCTCCTTCCTCCCCTCCCTCGCGCGCCTGATCCGCCCGCGCCTCCCCTCGCAGGTCAACCCGGGCGGCTTCACGATCGGGACCCTGACGGGCTACGTCACCATCTCGGCATAGCGCCGTCGCCCCTCCCCTTTCCTCCCTCTCGGCGCACTCCTCGCTCCTCCTCGACTCGCCCTCCTCGGCGCTCAACAGACACTTCTTCTCGCCCCTCGCTCTTTCGACTTTCCCTCTCGTCTCACCCGCAGTCACTCGCTCTGTAGCTTATCTTCTCGCGCCCGTACCCGATTCCCTCTCTGCTGTATAGACCTGAAACTCGAGCCGGCCGTGGTCGTCGCGCACGAGCCTCTCTTCTTCTCGCACTTTTCCGAGCTCTGCGCATGCTGCCTTCGAGCGCGTGTCCTGCTCTGCTGTGCTATCTCCTGCTCTCGTCTCTCATGTGCGATCAGAGAGCGACCAGGGAGTGACCGGTTTGCGAAGGTCGACTTGAGAAGGCCGGGTTGCTTGTGCTCGTCGCAGAGCCGTCGTCGTCGCCGACGCAGCACGGTACCCTTGGAGCTCTCGGTGACCGAGCGCGGGATCTTTGAGATGGACTCGACGGCGGACTCGAGCGGCTACGACTCGCTCGGCTCGCAGCAGTCTCTGATACAGTCGAGCGAGGACGAGATCGACGAGAAGAGAATTTCAGGCGAGGTATTTGACAGTCTGAGAAGGGCGAGAGGGCACAGAGAGGGGAGCACAGCGGGAGGAAGAGGGGCACGGAGGAGGGGAAGAGGGGGGAGGCAAAGAGGAAGAGACGAGGGGGAGGAGGGAAAAAGGGGATCGTGCGCAGCTCACAGGCCGGCGTTGACCGAGATCGAGCCGCGCCAGAAGTCGCACGCGGCCTGCTGGTTCGGGCCAAAGTGCAGGAGCGTCGGCGTGGGCACGACGACAGGGGCGGCGTTCGAGTAGAGGTTGTACTTGTCGACAAGGTTGAAGAGCATCTCGTCGCCTGTGTTGTACGTGGGCCACGGCGGGTTGATGGTCGCATCGAGCGAGTTCGCATTCGGGTTGAACGAGTTGAAGAAGCCGCCAATGGCGCCCGTAAACGAGTTGACCGACGAAACGGACTTGCCGTTGTCATAGATGACGTTCGTATACCACCCGAGGTCCTGGCCGTGGGTCGACTGGCCATAATTAAACGTGCTCTTGAAGCCCGACGTACCGAACGCCTCGGCGGCCCAGTAGGTCGGGCAGCTGCAGGGAGACACGAGTCAGCTCAGCCGCAGAGGAGGGAGGAGAGGGCGCTCGACGCACGAAAAGGTCGAGTCGGCGATGACGGTGGCGATGCGCCAGAATGTGTTGGCGAGTGCTGGCGCCTTCGAGATCGGGTACTGCTGCGCGACGGCCTGGCGCTCCTGGGCGGTGATGAGCGGGAAGAGACCGGCGAGGAGGGTGTCGAACTGGAAAGCCAGGTAGTTCGGGTCGGTCGAGGGATCGGCGCTGATGCTCTGATCCGTGAAGATATACCCTTCGTTGAAGTTATTGTTGCCCCACAGGTAGTCCTGCGGGTTGGCATGCCGTCAGCGCAGTTTGAGGAGGTCGAGGAGAGGAAGCTGACGCACGCCGTTGAGGTTCTGCTGGCCCTTGGCAAGCAGGGTCGAGGCGCGAGCAGTCAAGAACTTGCCGTCGATGACGGGGAGGTAGGTCCAGACGCCGGCCGGCCGGTTCTGCGAGAGGTTGATACCCGCCGCCGCGAGCACGTCGGCGTTGGCCGACTGCAGGCAGCTGAAGGTCGATTGGGCGCCGTAGCAGCCTGTCGCCGCGACGAGGTTGTCGTAGATGGCCTGGGCGGTGGGCGAGGTGGCGGTGACTTGCGTAGGGAGGAACATCGAGAAGCCCAACGCAGCCTTGAAGAGCGGCTTCTGGAGCCCAAGCGCCGCCATGGTGTTGCCGCCCTGCACCGCCCGGCCATCGTCAGCGACCTGTGCGTATCGGAGAGAGACCGAGGGGAGGAGAGAGGGACGCACGTTGGCCACGACCTGGTTGAGGACAGACCCTGCGCCCGCCGACTCGCCGAAGATGGTGACGTGGTCGGAGCTGCCGCCGAACTTGCCGATGTTGTTCTGGACCCACTGGAGCGCAAATTGCTGCAGAGCACGAGGAGGGCGGAAGTCAGCACGTGCGAGCGCAGGGGGGGTTCGAGACGAGGGTGGAGGAGGAGGAGGAGGAGGAGGAGGACGAGGAACAGGAGGAGGAGGGACGAGAGGAGACGCACTTGATCAAGTAGGCCAGCATTGGTAGCCCCATTGGCGACCATCTCGCTCCCGGCAAGGAAACCGAAGGGCCCGAGGCGGTACTGGATGCCGACGATGACGGCCTTCCTGCCGACGAGGTTGAGGAGCTGCTCGAACTCGTTGCGGCCGTTGCCGATCGAATACCCTGCGCACGGACGGCAAAGCAGGGTCAGCGCTCGAGCCGTCGAGAGTAGGAGCGAGTCGGGCGGGACGCACCTCCACCATGAATGAAGACAGCAACTGGCAGATTTGATCCTGGTCCTGAGCCCGCCGGCGCGACGACGTTGAGGAAGAGGCAGTCCTCGGAGAACGCGTTGGGCGGGACGTAGGCGGGCGGAGGGACGTTTCCGGCGAGCGTCTTGACGCCCCCTCCCGCCGTGTAGCACACGGCGCCGTACTGGTTGGCGAGGATTGGGCTCGAGCCGCTCGAGGTGCCGGACGGCGTCTGCGGCGCCTTGAAGCGCTGGGCCGTCGCGTAGCGGATGCCGCGCCACTCGTACATGTTGTAGACCGAGTCGAGAACGCCCTGGTACTGGGCATAGCCGAGGTCGATGACTGCGGGAGGGGCCGTCGGGTTGTTCTGGCGCTCGACGAGGACGGGCGATGCGAGAGCGAGGGGGACGGCGAGCGCGGCCAGGGCCGCAAGGAGACCGTGCATGGCGACGATGCAGAGGGAGCGCAGGCGGTGTGGAAGAAGGAGAACAAGCTGCAGACGAGCGCGGAACCTCCGACCTCGTCTCGCTCGGTTCGCGAGCGCGCGCGCACCTTTCCCCGCTTCTTTCGCTCTCGGCGCCGCTGCCGTGGGCGATTTGTTCCGGGGCTGGGCGCATTAGCGCTTCTGGCTTTCGTGGAAATGAGTGAGACTACCAGCTCGTCGTGGGACCGTGCGCTCGGCCGGAAGGATTCGGGCAACGCTGCCGACGTGGCAGTCTCAGGACGAAAGTGGACCGCCGCGCCCCCCACGCCAACGCGCTCTCCGCCCTGAGCGCCCTCAGGTGACGCGGCTTTCAAGGCACGAGCACCAGGCTCGACTCTAGCAGCTCGCAGAAGGCGTCATAGAACGACCAGAACGTGCGCGCACCCAGGCGGTTCCACCGTCGACGAGCGTGGACGCGCACGGAGCAGCGCGCGCCGCGCGTCTTCGCGAAAGGTGGTGCTGCGCTCAGGCTGCAGGCGGCGCTCTGCGGGCTCATTCTCCGTGACGCCGCACCGCCTTCCCCGCATGGCAGCGCTGCGCGCGCTCGGTGTGACCAAGTCCGCGCAATCGAGCTTGCGGGGACCGCACCCGCTCGCTGTGGAGCTTCGTGACTGCGTCGATGCAGAGCATGCGCACGAGCTTCCGGTCGCTCAGAGGAGAGACGGCCTCCTTCACAGCGAGCTGGAGCGGACGAGCCCGAGAGAATGAGAGCGAGCGCTCCGGCCGCGCACGCTGCGGCTCGAAACGGCTCGTGCGCTCTGCTGCTCTCGCTGTCGCCCTCGCCGACGCTCTCGCACAGCTCGAAAGTGATCTTGAAAAGTCGTCTGCACGATGGCTGCTCCCCGAGGCGAGAGCCCTGCGTCGGGCGTCCTGGCCTTCTCTCGAGCCGTCGACCAGCCTGCGCGCGGACCGCTTTCCTCCGTCTCGTCCTCGGCTCTCGCTTCCATGCTCGCTCCGAGACCGCTCGAGACCTGCTCTGCTCTCTTCTTCTGCTCGAGCGCATAGGCGACCGGGTCGAGGGAGTGACGCTCGAAAAAGACCATGTGCATCTCGCCTCACTCGCTCCCCTGCTACAGCCACCGCCCTCTCTGCCTCCCTCCCTCCTCTCCCTCGCGCTCGCCTTCCCTCTCTGGCGCCGCTGCGCTCCACCGCCACTTCCCCCTTCCCCTCTCCCGGTCCTGCCACTCGCGCATCCAGCTCTTGACAAACTCGACCTCGGCGCGATGGATCTTGGCGATCTCGGGCGGCTCGGTGCGGCCGGGAGGGAGGCCCTGTGGCAGGCGAGGAGGGAAGAGGGAGGGAGGGAGGAGGGAAGGCGAAGAGTGCGAGGGAGAGGAGGGAGGAGAGAGAGGTGGAGGGGAGAGGAGGAGGGCCGGACGAGGAGCGTCAGCTCATCTCGGCGCGCGCGAGAGCGAGGGACGGAAAGCGAAAGAGGAGACGCACGTTCTCGTCCCAGTGGTGCACGCCGCCCTGGATCAGCTTGAACGGGCGCCTGAGCGAGTCCTGGCGGTGCGGGTTGGGCGCCGTCGGCGAGTGCGGCGTCGCGTAGAGCCATGCTGCAGGGACGAGGGGGAAGGTTCAGCTCGGGTGAACGAGGACGGTGTGGAGAGGAGGAGAGGAGGAAGAGCAGGGAGAGG
>Ga0308169_10004490_pt1 | contig 13051 bp, 9 predicted proteins | sample PhyBR1_2_FD_202139 | JGI IMG/M metagenome (GOLD analysis project Ga0308169, IMG submission 202139) | Phyllosphere microbial communities from UC Gill Tract Community Farm, Albany, California, United States - DLSLSB.R1 | ecosystem: Host-associated > Plants > Phyllosphere > Unclassified | place...
GTCGGGGCCGACCAGCAGGGCAAGCATCGTCGTACCGGTTTCCTCGTTGAGGATGGCGCTGCGCGGGTAGGCCGGCAGCGCGCAGCCGTTGGCGTCGGCGAACACCGCGGTGCGCATCTGCCCGGGGTTGGCGTTCGCGGGCGCTTGCGCCTGCTGCGGCGGCGAGTCGGCCACGGCGGGCCGGGCCGGTTGCGGATCGGGCACGCTGGTCGCCTTGACGGGGGCTGGCTCGGGCGGCGGGGCGACGTCGACTTCGACCTTGGGGACGAACACGTCCGGCGGCGCCAGTGTCGGCATCGGTGTCGGCGGTTCTGCCGGCGGCGGCGGCGGCGTCGTCTGCGGCTCGATCAGCACCAGCACCTGATCCTGCAATCTGGACAGCGAGATGTGACGCGTATTCAGGCTGTGGACGAACAGCACGCCCACCGCCACGTGCACCGCTGCGACCACGGCGAACTTGCTTGCCTTGCTGCCGCTTCCATTGTTTGCGTAAGAGAAGTGCATGGCCATCCTCCTTTGTTTTTCGCTGCTGTGGAATAAATATATGCTATCTACTAGCAATGAGTAAAGCGTTTTTATGGCAAATCACACATCTCTCGGCAGGAAAGAAAGCGTGTGCTTCGCAGGCTCCGGCAGTAGAAAGGGCGCTCGCATAGTCGCGGGATGTATGAAATAATCACATCACGGTAGGTGGCGCTGCGGTTGGATGGCAGCCACGCCTGCCAGCAATTGGCAGTGACAAGACATCTTCCCGGAGAACCGACGTGCAGAAAGAAACCAGGCCGAGCAATGCGATCCGCGTGATGCTGGCGGACGACCACCCGATCGTGATGACCGGCTTCGCCATGTCGCTGGCGGGGCAGGGCATGGACGTGGTGGGCCAGGCCAAGACCCCGGACGAAGCCGTCGCCATGTACACCGAGCACAAGCCCGACGTGGCCGTGCTGGACATCCGCTTCGGCACCGGGCTCACCGGCCTGGACGCGGCCCAGAACATCCTCAAGCTCGATCCGCAGGCCCGGATCGTCTTCCTCAGCCAGTTCGACCAGGACAGCCTGATCAAGGAAACCTACCGTCTGGGCGCCCATGCCTTCGTCACCAAGGACTGCGATCCGAACGACCTGGCCGACGCGGTGCGCCACGCGGCCCAGGGCAAGCTGTACTTCCCGCCCCAGATCGCCGAGCGCCTGGCCAGCATCGCGGTGCGCGGCGACGTTTCTCCGCAGTCGCAGCTGGACGAGCGCAGCCTTGAAATCTTCAAGCTGATGGCCGAGGGCCTGACCAACACCGAGATCGCAGAGCGCCTCAACCTGTCGACCAAGACCATCAGCAACATCAGCCAGTCGGTCAAGGAAAAGCTGGGGGTGCACCGCCAGGCTTACATCACCAAGCTGGCGGTGAAGCATGGTTTGATCGAGCCTTGATCGCTACTCGCTGACGTGCTGTTGCGCCGATTTCGGTTGATCAGCTTGGGTTCCCGCCTGCGCGGGAACGACGTTTTTACGCCGTCGCTCCCGCGCAGGCGGGAGCCCAAGTTTGGCGTCCTGACACGCGGCTTCATCACACTGGTGCTGGCGGCGAACCTTGCCACCGCCGCTCCCACCCGCCAGGAACACGTCGACGGCTTCCGCTACCAGATCGTCGTCGCCGACGAGAGCGGGGTCACGCGGCGCATCGTCGACGACCTGACGCGGAGACTGGTGCCGATCTTTTCCGAATTCCGCAACGAGCTGGCCCAGCGCCGCCGCATGCTGTACGTGACGATCGGCCCGGCCGCGTTGCGCGAGGTGGCGGCGCGCCAGTGCGATTGCGTGGTGATCTCGGCCTTCACCTCGAGCCAGGTGGTGCGCGCGATCCAGGCCACGCTGCCGCCCGCGCGTGCGGCCGCGGTCACGGCCGTGTACGCGGAGCCGGCGCCTGACGACCAGCTGCGGCTGGTGAGCCTGCTGTACCGGCGCCCTGTGCGCGTGGCCGCCATCCTCGGGCTCGATACGGCCTTCCTGAAACCGGCGCTGGCCGCCGACGGCGTCACCGTGCTCGAAACAGGCCTGAACGCCGACATCAACCGCCTGCTGAACCAGATCGCCCAGACCGAGGTGCTGCTGGCCCTGCCCGACAGCGCCGTCTACAACAACGAAAACTTCCGCAACATCCTGCTCTCGACCTACCGCCACAAGCAGGGCGTGATCGGCTTCTCGGGCGACATGGTCAAGGCCGGGGCGCTGGCCACGACCTATTCGGAAATCGGGGATATCGACGCCCAGGTCGCCGAGATCGCGGCCAGCTACGTGGCCGGCGGCGAATTGGCCGCGCCGCAGTTCCCGCGCTATTTCCGCACCGTGGTCAACGAGGGCGTGGCGCGGTCGCTCGACGTCGAGGTGACCGAGGCGGCGCGCAACTTCGCGCGGCCGGCGCCGCTTAAAAAACCATGAGGCTGCAGTTCTGGCGCGGCTGGAGCATCGGCCTGCGCATGGCCTTCATCACCATGCTGCCGGTGGTGCTGCTGTTCTCGTCCTTCGTGTCCTATTCGTGGTACTCGCACCGCGCCCAGGTCGACGAGGAGCTGGCCGAGCGCGGACGCATCCTGGCGCGCGCGCTGGCCGAGACCAGCGAGTACAACCTCATCTCCGGCAACCTGTCGGACCTGAGCCTGACCATCAAGGGCCTGGTGCAGTCGGACAGCAGCATCTACCGCATCGACGTGGTCGACGCCAATGGCCGCAACGCGGTGTCGGCGGTGTCCGCGCATCCGATCCAGCCCCAGCCCGGATCCGGCTACGCCGCGCCGATCTACAAGCAGGTCGTGTGGATCAACCTGTTCTCCGACAACGGCGCGCCGCACGTCTCGGCCTCCAGCGACACGCGTCCGCCGACGCTGACCCAAGAGGTCGTGGGCGAAGTGCGCGTGACCATGTCGCCGACGAACATGCTGGCCAAGCAGCTGCACCGTTTCCAGGTCGAGCTGGCGCTGGCGGCGCTGGCGCTGGTGGCCAGCGGGCTGCTCGCCTGGGTGCTCGCGCGCAGCCTGACGCTGCCGCTGCAGGAAGCGATCGGCAGCCTGCGCCAGATCCGTGGCGGCAATTACCGCGTGCAGCTGCCGGTCACCACCGGCGGCGAGGTCGGCGAGCTGCAGGCCTCGATCGGCGAGATGTCGGTGGCGCTCGAGCTGTCCAAGCAGGACCTCGAGAACAGGGTGGCCGAGCGCACCCGCGACTACAGAAAACTGATCCAGAAGGTCAACAGCATCATCGAGGATGAGCGCAAGAGCATCGCGGTCGAGATCCACGACGAGCTGAACGCCTCGCTGATCGCGGTGCGCCTCGGTTCGCAGACCATCCAGCAGCTGGCGGCCAAGGCCGTGCCCGGGCCCGAGGTCGAGCAGATCCGCGACAATGCCCAGGCCATCACCAAGCTCGCGCTCGACCTGTACGCCAACGGCCGGCGCCTGGTGCGGCGGCTGCGCCCGGAGGTGCTGGACATGCTCGGCCTGCACGGCGCGGTCGAGGAGATGGTCAACCACTACCGCAGCTCGGGCGTGCACTTCGAGTTCGAATCGAAGGGCGACTTTTCCAGGATCGGCAACGAGCTGGCGATCTCCGCCTACCGCATCGTGCAGGAAGCGCTGTCGAACATCATGAAGCACTCCCGGGCCGGCTTTGCGCGCGTCAGCCTGGTCCTGTCCGAGGACGCCTTGAAGATCGAGGTGCTGGACGACGGCGAGGGCTTCGACCCGGCGCTGGCCTCGGAAGGCATCGGCATCATCGGCATGCGCGAGCGCGTGTTCGCGGTCGGCGGCAGCATCCGCGTCGAGTCGCGGCCGGGGGAGGGGACGCTGGTCGCCATTAAGCTTCCGCTTGCGGATGACACGAGGATGGCATAAGCGTTACAGTAGCGATCCTGGCAATACCAACCGCACAACCGCTCATATCATGTCGAACGAATTGAAGACACCCTTCGAGAAGGGCAACCAGAACCAGACCACCACCTGGGCCGACTGTGTCGCCTGGTACGAAGACCTCACCCGGCGCTACCCGCGCGTGCTGCGCTTTTCCGTGATCGGCACCTCGGACGCGGGCGTGCCGATCCACGCCGGCGTGATCACGGCGGACGGCGAATTCGACCGCGCCCAGCTCAAGCGCGAAGGGCGCCCGGTGTTCTTCAACAATAACGGCATCCACCCGGGCGAGCCGGAAGGCGTCGACGCCTGCATGGCGCTGGTGCGCGACTTCTGCGAGCAGCCCGAGCGCCTGGCCGCGCTGGGCAAGACGGTGTTTTTGTTCATCCCGCTGTACAACGTCGACGGCGCCTACAACCGCCAGAACACCTCGCGCGTGAACCAGGACGGCCCCGAGCAGTTCGGCTTCCGCGGCAACAGCCGCCACCTCGACCTGAACCGCGACTTCGTCAAGTGCGACTCGCTCACGGCCAAGGTGTTCAACCGTTTCTTCAGCGAGTGGGACCCGGACGTGATGGTCGACACCCATACGTCCAACGGCGCCGACTATTCGTACACGATGACGCTGATCCAGACCCAGGCCGACAAACTGGGCGGGAACCTCGGCGGCTTCCTCAAGGACGTCATGCTGCCGCGGATCTTCAGCGAGATGGAGCAGCGCGGCTGGCCGACCTGCCCCTACGTGAATCCGGTCAAGGACAGCCCGGACCAGGGCATCGCGGATTTTCTCGAGACCCCGCGCTTCTCGACCGGCTACGCGGCCCTGCACAATACGATCGGTTTCATGCCCGAGACCCACATGCTCAAGCCCTTCGCCGACCGCTATCACTCGATGCGCGCGCTGGTCGAGACGGTGCTGGCGTTCACGGTCAACTACGGCGACCGGATCATGGAACTGCGTCGCGCCGCCAAGGACGAAGGCAAGGTGCGCCGCAGCTGGCCGATCCACTGGGCGATGGACGACGCCAATCCGTCCAGCTTCCGTTTCAAGGGCTACGAAGCCAGATACAAGCCGAGCGTGCTGGGCGGCTACCAGCGCCTGTGGTACGACCGCAGCGCCCCGTACGAGCGCGATATTCCGTACTTCAACCACTTCCCGGCCGACGTCACCGTTGCGGCGCCGCGCTGCTATGTGGTGCCGCGGCAGTGGCGCGAAGTGATCGAACGCCTGCAATGGAATGGCGTGCGCCTGCAGGAGGTCGAGCATGACCGCGAGCAGGAAGTCAGCTACTACCACCTCGCGGGCGCCACCGCGCGTACGCACCCGTACGAGGGCCACATGTTCCACGACGAGGTGCAGGTCGAGCGCCGCCGCGCGACCGTGCTGCTCCGGCGCGGCGACTGGCTGGTGCCGCTCGACCAGGACAACGCGCGCTACGCGGTCGAGACGCTCGAGCCGCAGGCCCACGACAGCTTCTTCCGCTGGGGCTTCTTCAACAGCGTGCTGGAAAAGAAGGAAGCCTATTCCGACTACGTGTTCGAGGACGAGGCCGAGCGCCTGCTGGCGAGCGAGCCTGAACTGGCGGCCAGCTTCACGGCCTGGAAGGCGGCCAACCCGGGCCTGGTGAACGACCAGGCCGCGGTGCTCGACTTCATCTTTCACAGCTGCACCCGCTACCACGAACCGGAGTGGCGCCGCTATCCGGTCTTCATGATCGACTGATCGACTGACGAAAACAACAGGGGAAGAATCGAATGAACAAGAACATCATCGCCATGGCGGGCCTGCTGGCAGTGTGCGGCGCCGGCGCAGCGTCCGCGGCGCCATCAGCCGGCCAGGTCTACTTCGAGCGCAACTGCGCCAGCTGCCACACGGACGACGCCAGCATGGGCGTGCGCGCGGGTCCGGGGCTGTTCAACGTGGTCGGCCGCAAGGCGGGCACGGCGCCGGACTTCAACTACACCGATGCGATGACCAAGGCCGGCGAGGCGGGCAAGACCTGGACCCGCCAGGAGCTCGACGTCTTCCTGCGCGACCCGGGCAAGGTCGTGCCGGGCACCTCGATGCCGGTCGCGGTCGCGGACGCCAAGGAGCGCGCCGCCGTGATCGACTATCTGGCCTCGCTGAGCGGCAAGGCGGCCGCCCCGGCAGCGCAGGCCGCCGCGGCAGGCGCCAATGCGGGCGGCGGCAAGGCCGGCAGCTGGACCGAGGACAAGCCGGGCGACATGCACCACGTCCGCGCCGACCAGCTGGTTGCGCCCTACGGCACCGCCAGCGCCGGCAACGGGCCGAAGCTGGCGCCGCGTCCTGACGGCGCGCTGCCGCAGGTGCCGAAAGGCTTCAAGGTCGGCATCTTTGCCGGCGACACCGGCCGCGCGCGCCTGGCCGTGCGCGCGCCCAACGGCGACATCTTCCTGTCCGAGGCCGGCAAGAACGAGATCCGCGTGCTGCGCCAGAACGGCGACAAGGCCGAGGTGGCCGGCGTGTTCTCCAGCAGCCTGGAACGCCCCTACGGCATGGCCTTCTGGCCGTCCGGCGCGAACCCGAAATACCTGTACGTCGCCAACAACAACTCGGTGGTGCGCTTCCCGTACAGTGCCGGCGAGGCCAAGGCGAAGGCTGAGCCGGAGGTCATCGTCGACAAGCTCGCCGGCACCACCGGCGGCCACACCACGCGCACGCTGGCGTTCTCGAAAGACGGCAAGACGATGTTCGTGTCGGTCGGCTCGGCCACCAACTACGCCTCGGATATCGGCAACAAGCCGCCCGAGCCGCTGGCCCAGTGGGAGAAGCAGCACGGCATGGGCGCCGCCTGGGGAGAAGAAACCAGCCGCGCCGACGTGCTGGCCTTCGACCCCGACGGCAAGAACCGCCGCACCTTTGCCACCGGCCTGCGCAACTGTGTCGGCCTGTTCGTGCATCCCGAGACCGGCGACCTGTTCTGCAGCGTGAACGAGCGCGACGAGCTGGGCGACAACCTGCCGCCCGACTACGTCACGCGCGTCAAGCAGGGCGGCTTTTATGGCTGGCCGTGGTACTACCTGGGCGACCACGAAGACCCGCGCCTGAAGGGAATCCGTCCCGATCTGAAGAACAAGGTCACCGTGCCCGACACACTGATCCAGGCCCACTCGGCGCCGCTCGGCATGACGGTCTATCACGCGCCCGCCGGCGCCAGGCACGCCTTCCCGAAAGAGTACGAGGGCGACGTCTTCCTCGCCCTGCACGGCTCCTGGAACCGCGGCATCCGCACCGGCTACAAGGTGATCCGCGTCTTCATGAAGAACGGCGTGCCGACCGGCCAGTACCAGGACTTCATGACCGGCATGGTGCTCTCGGACCGCGACGTCTGGGGCCGTCCGGCCGCGGTGACGGTGGCGGCGGATGGGGCGCTGCTGGTGGTGGATGATGGCGCCGGCGTCATGTGGCGCGTTACGCCGGGGCAGTAATTGCCCTTAACGTCGTTCCCGCGCAGGCGGGAACCCAAGTTTTTAGGCTACACACCAAACTTGGACCCCCGCCTCCGCGGGGGCGACGGTTAAGTGACACTCGATTTTTTCTGCAAGTGCAGGTTCAGCTGCTCGATCAGCTCCGACGCCGCACCGACGATCTGCGCCGATTCGAAGCCCGCCTTGGTCATCTCGCGAAAGAAGGAGCGCGCCAGGATCTTGGCCATGTCTTCCGGGTTCTGATAGGCCAGCTTCATCGATTCGCCGACGCGCGCCTTGCCTTCCTGGATCAGCGCCATCTGGGCGAAGCGCGAATCGAGCAGGTGCTGCAGCTGCTGCACCTGGATCGACTTGCCGATGAAGAGGGCGGTGACTTCGAGCAGGCGCAGCTCGGTGTCGCCGAAGGCCGGCTGGCCGGGTGAGCTGGTGGCGTTGATCACGCCGACGATCTTGCCGTCGATGCGGATCGGCGCGCACATCAGGCTGGCGCCGACCTGGTCGTGGCCGCGTGCCAGCGGCGCCAGCTCGGACTTGGCGATGTCCGGCACCAACAGGGCCAGGCCGCTGGCCAGCACCCGCCCGGCGATACCCTCGCCGCGGCCGATGGAGGCATTCAGCGCCGCATCGGGCAGCTTGCCGTAGCGCGCATACATGCTCATGCGCACGTTCGCGCCCTCTCCGCTGCCCAGCAACATGATCGAGCAACTGGCCGCGCCCAGCACCGCCGCCGTCATCGCGGCCTGCTGGTGCAGGTTTTCCTCCAGCGTTCCTGCCGCCAGGAAGTGCTGCAGGTCCTGCAGCCGCACCAGCGGATTGCGCGAGTCATCCATGCCGTCCTCCCTGAACAGGTATTGCATTAATTTTAATACAAACCCGGAGGACGGCAGGGAATGTTGCTTACCGGGTCTCGGCGATCCAGCGATCCACCTTCTTCTCGAGCAGCGCCAGCGGCAGCGTGCCTTCGCCCAGCACGATCGCGTGGAACTTCGGCAGGCTGAACTTCGGCCCCAGGGCTTTCTCGGCGCGCGCACGCAGTTCCTGGATCTTCAGGGCGCCGATCTTGTAGCCCAGCGCCTGGCCCGGCCAGGCCATGTAGCGCTCGGTCTCGCTGCGCGCCAGCGCTTCCGGATAGCCCAGGGTCTCGCGCATGTACTTGATCGACTGCTCGCGGGTCCAGCCTTTCGCGTGCATGCCGGTGTCGACCACCAGGCGCACCGCGCGCAGCATCTCGTCGTTCAGGTGGCCGAACCAGTCTTCCGGCTTGTCGTACAGGCCCATTTCGGTGCCGAGGGTCTCGGCATACAGCGCCCAGCCTTCGGTAAAGGCGTTGTTGCCGCCGAACTGGCGGAAGTCCGGCAGGCCGAGTTCCTGCATCAGCGCGATGTGGAAGTGGTGGCCCGGCTGGCCCTCGTGCAGGAACAGCGTGACCATGCCGGGGCCGCTGTACTGCGTCGGATCGTTCACCACGGTCCAGAACACGCCCGGACGCGAGCCGTCGGCGGCCGGCGGCGTGTAGTGGTCGGAGGCGGTGGCGCGCGTCAGTTCGGGCTCGAGGCGGATGTCGAGCGGGGTCTTCGGACGCAGCGAGAACAGCTGCGGCAGCTTGACGTTCAGCTGCGCGTTGAGCTTGCGGTAGACCTCGATGATCTGGTCTTCGGTCTTGAACGGCTTGTACTTCGGCTGGTCCGAGACCCAGGTCGGCAGGTTCGATGCCGGACCGTTGTAGCCCATCTGGGGGCCGATGCGCGCGTATTCCGCCTGGATGCGCGCGACTTCCTTCAGGCCGGTCTGGTGGACCTGCTCCGGCGTGAGGTCGGTCGTGGTCTGGCTGGCGACGCGCGCCAGGTACCATTCCTTCCCGTTCGGCAGGGCGTCGTAGCCGGTGCTGGCGCGGCAGGCCGGCAGGTAGTCGTGCTCGAGGAAGTCGGCCAGGCGCTTCACCGCCGGATTCACCTTGGCGTCGATCGCGCTGCGGTAGCCTGCCGCCAGCCTGGCTTTATCGGCAGCCGCGAAACCGGCCGGGAAGTGCTTCACCGGCGAGTAGTAGATGCTGTCCTCGGCCTTGCCTGCCACCAGGTGCTGGATCTGCGGCAGGGTCGAAACCATCACCGCCTTCTGCAGTGTGACGCCGCGCTTCATCCCTTCGCGCATATTGGCGATGGCCTGGTCGATCCAGGGGCCGAGCTGGTTCAGGCGGCTCAGGTAGGCCTGGTAGTCCTTGACGGTGTTCAGCGGCTGCGCGCCCTGGCCGCTCGCGTAGTTGGCCAGGTCGACCGGGACGCTGTCCATCTGGTCGATCGGCAGCAGGTGCTCGGGGAAGGCTTCGAAGCGCAGCGCGGTCTTCAGCTCGTAGTCGAGGATGTCGTAGCTGGTCTGGTCGCGCGCGGTCAACGCGTCGCGGCGGATCGCGTGCAGGCGCTTGACGAAATCCTTGTACAGCGTGAACTGGCGGGCGCGGTTGGCGGGTGCGATCGACATGCCGAGCTGGTCGGCGTAGCGGTTGTCGCCATTTTCGCCGGCCTGCATCGGATTGAATCGGGCCACGGCGTTCCAATACTCATCGGCCAAGGCGTTCAGGCGTTTCGATTCGGCGTTCGTGCTGGCGCCGGCGCTTGCGGTGCTGGCCGCGGCTTGCTTGGTCTCGGCCGCATGCGCGCCCGCGCACGCGAGCAGGGCGGCGGTGGCGATCGCGCCCAGTTTAAAAATGTATTTCATGGATATATGTCATTGGGGTTAACGGGGCGAGGAACCCCGAGGCGGCGCCAAGCATACGCCGGGCGCCGCCGTGAGACCAGTCTTTACGAGCGGCTCAGTAGCTCGCAAGTGGCGACAGCGCGCCGTTCTTGAAGGTGTAGACGGTGACCGCCGTCTTTTTCAGGTTGCCGTTGGCATCGTAGCCATACGTACCGGCCACGCCCTGGTAGGTCATCGTGTGGAGAAGCTTGTTCACCGCCATCGCGTCGGTCGAATTGGCCGACTTGATGGCCTGGGCGATGAACATGGTCTGGTCATAGAAGGCCGGTGCGTACACGTCCGGATCGCGCTGGAAGCGTTGCTTGTAACGCGTCTTGAACGCCGGGCCGCCGGCCTGCTTGTCGAGCATGGCGCCGGCCTGGGCGCACATGACGTTGGCGCCGACGGCGTCGCCGCCCAGCTTGGCCATCTCCGGGCTGCACAGCGTGTCGCCGCCGAGCAGGCGCACGTTGCCCATGCCGAGCTGCTTCATCTGGCGCGCCATCGGGGCGCCTTGCGGAGCGTAGCCGCCGAAGAAGATCGCGTCGACCTTTTTCGCGCGCAGGCTGGTGAGGATGGTGGCGAAGTCGCTTGCCTTGTCGCTGGTGAACTCACGGCCGGCGACCGTCACGCCGTTGGCGCGCGCCTGCCTGGCAAATTCCTCGGCGATGCCCTGGCCGAAGGCGCTGCGGTCGTCGATCACGCCGACCGTCTTGATTTTCAGTTCTTTCGCCGCGTAGGCCGCCATCGAGCCGCCGACCTGGTTGTCGCTGGCGACGATGCGGAACACGCCCGGATAGTGCGACTGCGTGATCTTCGGGTTCGTGCCGACGGTCGACATCAGGATGCCGGTCTCGTTATAGACGCGCGATGCGGGAATCGCCACGCCCGAGTTGTAGGGGCCGAGCACGAACTTGACGCCGGCATCGGCGAATTTCTGGGCGACGTTGACGCCGGCCTTGGGGTCGCCCTGGTCGTCCTCGGACATCAGCTCGAAGCGCAAGGTCTTGCCGCCCGCCTTGAGCTTCTGCGCGTTGAGTTCCTCGACCGCGAGGCGCACGCCGTTTTCGTCGTCCTTGCCGGCGAAGGCGTTGGCGCCCGACAGCGGGCCGCTCACGCCGATGCGCACCAGCTGTTCCTGGGCCAGGGCAGGGGCGCCGAGCAAAAGCAGGGCAGCGGCGAGCGCCGCGGTCTTCATAGTCGATGGCATTGCATGGTTCTCCGTGTCAGGCTGGCAGTCCATGCGAAATCAGGTCCAGCGGCAGCGCGGTGGTGCACTTGATCTGCTCCATCGAAAAGGCCGAGGACACGCCCGCCAGCTGCGCCGTCTTGATCAGCTTTTTGTAGAAGCGGTCGTAGCCTCCGATGTCGGTGGTGACGACCTTCAGCAGGTAGTCGACCTCGCCGCTCATGCGGTGGAATTCGAGCACTTCGGGCAGCGCCACCACGGCCGCAGCGAAGCGCTCCAGCCATTTGTCGTCGTGGACGTTGGTGCGCACGCTGACGAACACCGTCACCGGCAGGCCGACCTTGTGCCGGTTGACGATGCTGACCCGGCTTTGGATGTAACCGTCTTCTTCCAGCCGCTTGACGCGCTTCCAGCAGGGGGTGCTGGACAAGCCGACTTTCTCGCTCAGCCCGGAAATCGATAGGGTCGCGTCCGCCTGCAAGGCAGCCAAAATCGCACAATCGTATTTGTCGAGTGAGTTCATATTTATATCCGGCCAGATTGAGAATGGTTGTTCTAAAAAGCTGGAGCTAAATGGGAAATTTAAGGACGTCTGATTTCGCTCAAGTACGTAACATATTACTCAACTATGTGCGTTTCGCGCATAAATTTTTTTGCTTTTTGTACATTTCATGAATCACGACATCTATTTCGACGCCAATGCCACGTCGCCGGTCCTGTCTTGCGCGGTGGCGGCCGCGGTCGAGGCCATGGAAAGCCGTTACGGCAACCCCAGCAGCAGCCACGCGGCCGGACTGCGCGCCAAGGCGATCCTGGACGGCGCCCGCGCGCGGGCGCGCCGCGTGCTCGGTGCGGGACCGGGCCGGCTGCTGTTCACCAGCGGCGCGACCGAGGGCATCCAGACCGCTGTGCTGTCGGCCTTGTGCGCGATCCGCGACCGGCGTGCGGCGGGTGAAGCCGTCGGCGACTTGCTGATCTACGGCGCCACCGAGCACAAGGCCGTGCCGGAAAGCCTGGCGCACTGGAACCGCCTGCTCGGCACGGGCCTGACCCTGCAGGCGCTGCCGGTCGACGCCAACGGGCAGCACCGGCTCGACCTGCTGCGCGAACTGGCGCCACGCGCCGCCATGGTCTGCACGATGGCGGCCAATAACGAAACGGGCGTGATCTCGGACCTGGACGGCATCGCGCGCGTGTTGAACGAGCATGCGCCGCGCGCCTGCTGGCTGGTCGATTGCGTGCAGGCGCTCGGCAAGCTGCCGCTGGCCCTTGCCGAAACCCGCATCGACTACGCGCCGTTCTCCGGCCACAAGCTGTACGCGCCGAAGGGCATCGGCATGCTCTACGTGCGCGAGGGCGCGCCGTACACGCCGCTGATCATGGGCGGCGGCCAGGAAGGCGGGCTGCGTTCCGGCACCGAGAACATGGCCGGCATCGCCGCTCTCGGCGCGGTCCTGCAGGCGCTCGAAGATGGCGGGACGTTCCGCACGCACGACGAACTGTCCGCCATGCGCGCGCGCGTCGCGGACGCGCTGCGCGAGGCCTTCCCCGCCATCGTCTTCAACGCGCCGTTCGAGCACGCGCTGCCGACCACGCTGAACTTCACGGTGCCCGGCCTCACGAGCCGCGACTTGCTCGACCTGTTCGACGCGGCCGGCGTGCGCGTCAGCGCGGGTTCGGCCTGCTCGGCGGCCAAGGCCGCGCCCAGCTACGTGCTGGAGGCGATGGGCCTGCCCTTGTGGCAGAGCAGCGGCGCCGTGCGCCTGTCCTTCGGGCCGCTGGCC
>Ga0308169_10004491_pt1 | contig 13051 bp, 7 predicted proteins | sample PhyBR1_2_FD_202139 | JGI IMG/M metagenome (GOLD analysis project Ga0308169, IMG submission 202139) | Phyllosphere microbial communities from UC Gill Tract Community Farm, Albany, California, United States - DLSLSB.R1 | ecosystem: Host-associated > Plants > Phyllosphere > Unclassified | place...
GATCCCACCTCGCCCTCGCTCCCGCTCCGTGCAGCTCAACCGCACGGGCCGAGACTCGAGCCCCTCGGGCCAGCAGGCCAACGGCAAGAACGCCCCGCAGCCCTCGTCCTCGTCGTCGTCGTCGTCGTCGGCCCAGGGCTCGCAGCCGTCGCCGAGCGGGGCGAGGGGTCCCCATCCCTCGTCGGCCAACATCGCCCCGCAGCAGCAGCTCTACCAGCCCCAGGGCTACCAGCAGGCGCAGCAGCAGCAGTCGCAGCAGCAGCAGCAGCAGGCCCAGTCGCAGCAGGGTGCCCGCCCGGGCAGCGGCTTCGTCCAGCCTGGCCAGCAGGCCAAGGGCGCCGCTCAGGCTCCCTCGATCGTCGTCAGCAACGACAACGTGCGTCCCACTTTCCTCACCTCTCGCCGCTGCATCTCGACCGACTCGCGCCTTCGGACGCGGCGTCTGTCGGTGATGAGGAGGCGATGCACCTCGGCCCGCCGTTGCACGAGACTGACTCGGTCCCTCTCTCGCGCGCAGGCCGTCATGCCGCAGGACCCACTCCCGCACCCGTCGTCGTCGCCGCACCACCCAGTCCCCGGCGGCCCGCAGCGCACCTCGGCCGTCCCCTTCCCCACCTCGTCCGTCTCGCCCCCGCCCGGCGCCGGCGCCGCAACCGCCGCCGCCAACCTGTCGCACGCCCTCCACGGCGGCCCGACCGACCTCGCGACGCCGCCCAAGGTGCAGGGCGGCGCGGGCAAGCTCAAGGGCACGGCCGGCGGGCCCCAGGGCACGCCCAAGGACACGATCCCGATGGCGCGCACGCCGCGCAAGCAGCGCAGCTCGCGCGTCCACGTCACCGAGAAGGTCGAGCTCGAGCGGTTACCCGGCTTCCTCGGTGCGTCCCCCTCTCCCTGCCTCGAGAGCCCGCCTGAGCGCCCGAGCGAAGACTGACCCTCCCTCTCTCTCTCTCGCCCGCCCGCAGAGGTGCCCGTCATGGAGCGTCACGACCTCTTCCTCCAAAAGCTGCACCAGTGCTCGCAAGTGTTCGACTTCAACGACGCGAGCGCCGACGTCGCCAACAAGCAGATCAAGAGCCAGACGCTCGCCGAGATGCTCGACTGGATCACGACCCAGCGCGGCGTCGTTACCGAGAGCGTCTACCCCGAGGTCGTGCACATGGTGCGTCCTCCTCTTCCTGCCGCTTTCTTGAAGAAGAGAGCGCCGACGACTGACGCACCCCCTCGTCGCCGCCCGCAGTTCGCCTCGAACCTATTCCGCTCGATCCCGCCGCCGGTCAACCCGACCGGCGACGCGTTCGACCCCGAGGAGGACGAGCCCGTGCTCGAGCTCGCGTGGCCGCACCTCCAGATCGTGTACGAGTTCTTCCTGCGGTTCGTCGAGAGCCCCGACTTCAACACCAACATCGCCAAGCGCTACATCGACCAGCAGTTTGTCCTCCAGGTGCGCTTGCTCTCTCTCCTTCTCGAGCGACAAGCCAAGAACGAGGACGCTGACGCCCCGACCCCCTGCGCGCAGCTCCTCGAGTTGTTCGACAGCGAGGACCCGCGCGAGCGCGACTTCCTCAAGACGACGCTCCACCGCATCTACGGCAAGTTCCTCAACCTGCGCGCCTTCATCCGCCGGTCGATCAACAACGTCTTCTACATGTTCATCTACGAGACGGAGCGGCACAACGGCATCGCCGAGCTGCTCGAGATCCTCGGGTCCATCATCAACGGGTTCGCGCTCCCGCTCAAGGACGAGCACAAGACGTTCCTCACGCGCGCCCTGATCCCGCTCCACAAGGTCAAGGGCCTCGCGCTGTACCACCCGCAGCTCGCGTATTGCGTCGTCCAGTTCCTCGAGAAGGACGCGTCGCTCACGCGCGAGGTCGTCGACGGCCTGCTCAAGTACTGGCCCAAGGTCAACTCGCCCAAGGAGGTCATGTTCCTCAACGAGGTCGAGGAGATCCTCGACGTGATCGAGCCCGCAGAGTTCACCAAGGTCATGGTCAAGCTCTTCCAGCAGCTCGCGCGCTGCGTCTCGTCGCAGCACTTCCAGGTCGCCGAGCGCGCCCTGTACTACTGGAACAACGAGTACATCGTCAACCTCATCGGCGAGAACATCGACGCCATCCTCCCCATCGTCTACCCCTCGCTCCACACCATCTCGAACGGCCACTGGAACCGGTGCGTCCCTCTCTCTCTCTCTCTTCCCTCCCTCTCTTCCTCTCTCCCTCTCCTTCACGCACGCTCGCGGACCACGAGGCTGACCCTTGCTCAACGTCCACCCGCAGGCAAATCCACAACCTGGCGTACAACGCGCTCAAGCTCCTCATGGACCTCAACGCCGACGTCTTTGAGCAGTGCTCGGCCGAGTACAAGCGCCAGCGGCAAGGGTGCGTCCCTCTCTCTCTTTCGCCTTCGTCACTGCGCCTCGACGTCGTCGACCTCGCTCGAGGACCGAGCGCTGACTCTCTCGCTCTCCCTCTTCCTCTTGCTCGTTCTCCCCGCGCCATCCTCCTCTCGCACTCCACCTCGTCTCCTCGTCCACGTCTCGCTCATCGCAGGGAGAAGCAGCGCGAGAAGCAGCGCGAGGACAAGTGGCATGCCCTGCGCGACACGGCGCTGCACAACCGGCGCCAGAGCGGCTCGACGATCCCGCGCGCGCTCCTCGACGACGACCCGGTCCCGCGCGGCACGTTCGACCCGCTCCGGGACGCGCAGGACCTCGACGACGCGCGGTTTGACGAGATGGACGAGGAGATGGGCGTCGGCTTGGCGCAGCAGGGCGGCGGCGGCGGGCAGCAGGGGCAGGGCGCGTACGGCGGCGGCGGCGGGGCGCAGGCGGGCCCGTCGTCGGGCGGGTTCGGCGGCGCGGCAGCAGGGCAGCCTCACCTCGGCGGGAGCGCCGGCGGTGACGACGGGTACCGGCCAGGCGGCGGCGGGTTCGACGGGCACGGCGACGACGACGCGCACGGCGACCTGCCGCCCGAAGGGCAGTTCCCCGACACGCAGCGGCGCGTCGTGCCCGGTGCGGGAGGCGGCGCAGGAGGAGGGTCGGCGCCGCACGTCAGGAGGAAGAGCGTCATCCCGATGGACCCGAGCATCCTCAAAGAGCTCCAGGGCCACAAGCCGTGCGTCCCTCTCTCTCTCTCTCTCGCTTCCTCTACCTCCGCGCCGAGCTTCTCCTGACGCTCTCGGTCTCTCTGCGCGCAGGCTCGACGACGCGCCCCTCATCTCGCCCGGCGGTGCGCACCGTGCGCCGGCAAGTCGAGGAGGGCACCTCCCGCCCGGGCAGGGCTAGTCCCTCGCTCCTGTCGCCCTCCTATCCTCGCCATGTTCTCCCTCTCTCGTCATGATACCCCTCGCGCGCGTCGTCGTGCCCGCACCCACCCTTCCTCGAGCCGGTCGCTCGCTCCAGTTCTCTCCCTCGCCCCGTCTCTCCTCTCTTCCTCTTTCGCGACTGTACCTATATCGAGCGCGCCGAGTGAAACTAGCAGTCCTTGCACAGCCCACGAGGTCGAGCGAGGCGAGCCAGAGCGAGCGAGAGAGGTCGGAGCGCGCGCGAGCTCGGAGTTGCCGCGGAGCGCGACGAGCGACGGACCTTGTTCTCCAAGGCACTCGGCGGGTCACCCTCAAAGTTTCACAACACCTTGTGCACAGTGAGTCGCCGCCTTTCCTCTCTAGCACGCGCAAGCAGTCCAGCCGGGCGTGGGGACGAGGAGCGGAGCGAGGCGGCGGGCGATTTTCGACGACGACGGCGAGCCAGGACGCTGCACCCTCCAGGGGCGGCTGTGGGCTGGCTGGCTGGGTAGCCAGGGGTCCATGGGAGGACACAGTGCCAGCGCAGGATCCACAGGAGGAGCCAGAGTGTCGCTGTTCGCCCGCTGACTTTTGCCCTCTCGCTCGTCCTCCCCTCGTCGCCTTCGCTCCTCGCCCTCCTCTCTCTTCTCCTCACCCATCCTCAACCGCACAGATGGCCACTTCGGAGCTCGCGTCCACCTACGCCGCCCTCATCCTCGCGGACGAGGGTCTTGAGATCACCGTCCGTCCTCCTCTCGCTTCCCCTCACCTCCCTCTCGTCGCGTCGAGCTGACCCGTGCTCCTCTCCTCTCCCCTCTCCCTCGCCCGCCCTACTTGCGACCTACTCCGCCCGCCGCCCTCCCACACAAACAGGCCGACAAGATCGTCGCCATCGCTCAGGCTGCCAACGTCGAGGTCGAGCCCATCTGGGCCTCGCTCCTCGCCAAGGCGCTCGAGGGCAAGGACGTCAAGGAGCTCCTCACGTCCGTCCGCCTCTCCCTCTCGAGAGCCTCCACCGCGCGCGTAGTGTGCTGACGAGCTTTGTTTCCCCCCTCGCAGCAACGTCGGTGCGGGCGGCGCGGCCCCGGCTGCTGGCGCTTCGTCGGGCGGCGCTGCCGCTGGCGGTGCCGCCGAGGAGGCCAAGGAGGAGGCGAAGGAGGAGGACAAGGAGGAGTCGGACGACGACATGGGGTGCGTTCCGCTCTCTCCTCGTCCGTGTGCGCCGAGTCGGGACCGCGAGGACGAAGCGCTGACCGGACCTCTCACTCTCCCTCGTCCCTCCCTCCTCTCGCCTCGCACGCCCTCTCCATCCACTCGACGCCCTCGTCCCGACGCTTCCTTCGACCCGTCGCTCAACCCGCCGCGCGCCCGCACGCCTCGTCTCGACTCCGCCTCCGCCTCGCCCTCGACACCTCGCCGACCGTCCCGCCCTCTCCTGCGCGTCTCCGCCCTCGCCCGCGACTCTACATCCTCCTTCGCACAGCTTCGGTCTCTTCGACGTTCGTTATACCTCTCATCCAAGTCTGCGAAATCCCCTTGGCGTCGTGCTGACCTTGTCGTCCTTGCCGCCCGCAGTAAACGAGTCACCTCTCCGTGTGTCTGTCGTACGGCGCTTCTCTGCGTCTGCAACTTCGCTCAATCCACTTGCTCTCGTGTGGGTCGTCGAGGGTATCGGTCGGAGCGAGAGCGAGAGCGAGCACCGTGAGCGTGAGCGAGAGAGGGTGCCGGCACCGCGCGAGAGCCTCCTGCGCCCAGGGCTTCGCCGCGCGCGAGGGAGCTTAGCGAGCACGTCGCGTCTCTATGGACTGGTGCAGCTGTGTAGCTAAGCGCTTGCGGAGAGAGAGCCGGCCCCACTTGGTCTCCTCCGCCTCGTCGCCCTCTCGCTCTCGCCGCCTCAGCATGTCCGGCTACACCGCCTCGTTCGCCCCAGGCGGTGGCCTGCACCCGACCTTGCACCTCTCGATCCCCTCATCGCCCGCACCTGGCCCCTCCTGCGCCCTGCACGCCCTCGTCGAGGTCCCGCAAGAGCTCATCGCCGACCGCTACCAGCTCTCGCAGCTCGAGCGCGACGGCCGACTCTCTGCCGCAGGGAGGGAGCAGCAGGCCGTGTGGCACGCTGGGGAGGGCGACCTCGAGGCCCCGAGCTGGCGCGCGGCGACGGCGAGCGTCCTCGTGCGGTTGAGCGACAGCGGCGAGGAGGACGAGGGGCTCAGCGGGGGCAGGACGAGCGAGGCAGCGCGCAAGGAGCGAGGAGCGAGTATCGAGGTCGAGGTCCCGCTGCACTTGCGGTACCAGGAGCCCGTCGAGCGGCGGTGGACCGTCGGCGGCGCGAGGGTCGACTCGAAGGTGGTCGAGGTCGACGTGCCGTGGGTGTTCTGGGCGTGCGACACAGGCGCGTCTGCTCCCCTCTCTCCCAGGAAGAGCTCGCGAAGCTGACCCCTCGCGCAGACGCACCCGCAGAAGACGCCGCGCCGTGCCCCTCGTCCTCGCTCCCCGACCTCGCCTCTTCCTTCCCTCACCTCGCCCGCTCGACCCTCCACTTCCTCCCGCTCAACGCCTCCCTCCCTCTCACCTCGTCCTCCTCCTCGACTTGCCCGCCCCCTCGCCCTCCACCACTCGCCCTCGTCGCGCCGACAGGCGTCCTCGCCGACCTGGCGCTCGTCGAGGGCGTCACCGCCGCCGCCGTGTGGGCGTGCTTCGGATTCCTGTGTTGGACTGCCGTGCGAGCGTATCGGCGAGGAGCTGTAGCCGAGCGAGCGCGCAAGGACAAGGTGGCGTGACAGGGGGAGGCTGCGCGCCCTCTCTCGAAGGTTGACTCTCGATCTAGCGTGGTGACGGCCTTCTGCTCGCGCGCAAGCGAACGAGGACGTCTCTGTGGTGCAATCGAGCGCGTCTGCCGACCCTGTCAGTCTTGTAGAGCGCGAGCTGGACCGTTTCCTCGCCCTTCTCAAGTTGGGTCGAGAGGCGACGAGCGCGCGCTCTTCCTGCGGGCCCTGTACCTCTCGGGCCTCCTCTCTGGACCTTGTCAAGTGCGCCCTGCAAGAGGCGAGGCGCGCGAACGCTTGTGGGCCGCGCAATCGTCGTCTGAAGCGGGCCGAGCAAAGCTAATCGGAATAGGAAATCGCGCCTAATCTGATCCGCTTTGAATCGTTTTGCCGCCCGTCCGCGACCCGAGTCGGGTTTGAACCGACCTGGCATTACAAATTTGTGCTAATGATGATTTGTATTGCCCGCTCTCGCGCCCGCATCGGCTTGCAGTGATGAGCTCGCGCGCGTAATAGCTCGCAGTCCTGCTCTCTCCGGGCCATTAGGGCCTTCAGGATTCGAGCTGCCACGAGCGAGAGGTGTGCGAGCGGGGTCGACTCTGTCGAGCCGGACGAGGAGCGAGCGCGAGACCGTAGAAGACGATGCAAATTGGCAGAATCGACAACACTGACACTACAAGCGGGTACTGCTGCCGCGACGCACTGCCGGCGGTGTGAGAGAAAGGGAGAGGAAAGCGGGAAAGAGGAAGAGGGGGACGGCTCATCGGCCGTCGTGGGCGTGCGTGCGCCACCGGTACACGCCGTTGCCGGTCCTGCGGGCGCACAAGAAGGTCGAGAGAGTCAGTCGTCGTCGTGAAAGAGGACGGGCGCGAGAGGCAGGGAGAGGACGCACTGCGCCTCCTTCTCCTGGTACGCGCGCCGCTCGTCGTTCTGCGCCTTGGCGCGGCGGTTGATCTCTTCGACGTGGCCCGAGCTCGGCATACCTGCGCGCGAGGGAGAGAGTCAGTGAGCGGCAGGCGGGGAGAAAACCAGGGGAGAGAGAGAGCTGGGCGCACCCATCTGCCAGTAGTCGGGCGGCTCCTTCTCGGCTGCACGACGACGACGACGACGACGAGTCAGTCCTGCAGCGCCGACGAGCGTCGAGAGCGAGTGAGAGAGGGAGAGAGGAGAGACGCACTGCGCTGCTGCACCCTGTGCCGGCCGACCGACTGCAGGTTGCGCGCCTCGATCTCGTCGGCGCGAAGGTCGAGGTGGCGCTTGAGGCCGACCGGACCTTGGTGCACGTGCGTGCACCGCACAGGCTTGCCGGCGCGCTCGTAGTACTGCAGGGCGTCGCCGTACGAGTCAGTCACCGAGCGAAGAGTGTGTAAGGGCGAGAGGAGGAAGAAGGGGCTCGAGCGCACCTGGACGCATTGCTGGCACGGCTCGGCGAGCATCTTCTGGCGCTCCTTCTTGCGCCGCTCGGTCTCCTTGTACAGCTGCGACTCGCCGCGGTTGCGGTCCGGGTTGACCTCGAGCTTGCTGCGCTTCGACGCGCTGCGGGCGGCGGTGAGACGAGGGTTAGTGTGAGCTCGATTCGACGACGGTGAGAGGAGGACGCACCTCGTAATGCGCTTCTCCTCTGCCTCGACGGCCCAACGGAGCTTGCGCTTGGCGCGCAGCGCGTCGAACCACAGCTTCTTGTCCTTGTCCGTCATGCCGACGTCCGGGAACGGCTCGTTCGGGTACAGCGCGTCGTCGGCGCTGTCCTCGGCGCCCGACTCGACCTTGAGCGTCTTCGAGGCGGCGCGGCGCCGCTTCTTGTGCGACGAGGCAGGAGGAGTGTCGGGCGCGGGAGCGGGCGGCTCGTCGAGGTCGTCCTCGTCGTCCGCCTCGCGCTTGACGGCGACGAGGTCGAGCTTGTCCTTGGCGCGCATCTTGCCCTTGCCCTTGTCGTGCCGGCCCTTGGTGGACGTGACGCCGAGCTTCGACGGGCTCGGGCGCGCCGCCGCCGACTTCTTCCTCGGCGAGGGCGACGGTGAGGGCGAGCCCGTCTCGAGGAGCGGCGGCGTCCCAAGCCCGCCGAAGAAGCGCAGCTCGCGCCGGTAGCCGACCGAGGCCGGCACGTCGACGCCGGCGCCCTCGGCAGGCTCTGCTCGGGCGCCGCCGAGCCGGCTGCCAGGCTGCGCCGACGGCGGCATCTCGAAGCTCTTGCCCTGGGTCCGACTCGGGCTCGAGTCCGGGCTCGACGCTGCCGCGCTCGCCGCTCGTGACTGAGCTGCGGCCGAGCGCGCGTTGGGCGAGGGCTGGAGCGGGCGGGCGACGAACGGGTCGTCGGCGTCGGTCGCGATGACGGGGAGGGCGTGCCGCTGCGGCATGATGGACGACGCGCGGCGCGGGGTCGGCTTGCGCGGCGAGCGCGACGACGAGCGCATGCGCTGCTGCTGCGACGAGGCGTCGGTGCGGAGCGTGTCGGGCTCGGGCTCGAGCGTCGAGCCGTGGTCGCTCCACAGCTTGCGCGCCGGACCCTCGGCGGCGGCCGCGGCGAGCTCGTCGACGTCGCCGAGCTGCGTGTCCTCGACGAGCATGGCGCTGCGCTCGGCGGCTGCCGAGTCAGGAGCGGCGGTCTCGCCGCCGGCGCGCCACAGCTGCGCCTTGATGCCCGAGCCCGACAGCTTCTGCGGCGAGATGCGCCCGCGCTTGCCGGGCGAGACGAGGTTCCACCGCGGCGTTTTGCGGTCCGAGCCCTTGGGCGAGGATGCGGCGGCGGGCCGGGTCGGCGTCGTGACCCGGGCGACCGGGTCGGCGACGAGAGGTGCGGCCGCACGAAGCGGCGTCGGCGCAGGGGCTGCGACGACGAGCGCGGGCGGGCCCTGCCGCACGACAGGCGCGGGCCTGACGCTCGGCTGCGGGGCCGGGGTTGCGCTCGGGCCCGGCGTCGCCGTCTTGACGACCTTGCGGCGCTTGCGGACCGCCTGAGCCGTGCTCGACGGCGTCGCCGCCTCGCCCTCGACCGCCGATGCGCCGCGCTTCGTGCCCTGCGCCGCGCTCGCGGGCGTGCCCGCCTCTGTGCGCGCGCCCTCGGCATCGGCCTCGGTCGCGCGCGCGCGCTCGAGTCGCTTGAGCAACCGCGCCGCGCTCTTCTCCCACGCGCTCATGAGGCCGACGAGCGCGCTCAGCTCGCGCTCCTTGCCCTCGACGTCGCCGTACAGCTCGCCGAGCGTGCCCTCGTGCGCCATGTCGTGCCGTGCGCGCGCGTCGTCGGGCAGCGCGGGCGCGGGCGCAAAGCGCTCGAGCTCGTCGGCGGCGAGGATCGGCGACGGGCTGTGCTTGAGGCGCCATGCGGCGGTGAGGTCGGCGGGGAAGGCGGCGATGCGCGCGTCGAGCGCGGGGAGGGACGCCTGGAAGGCGAGGAGGGCGTCGCGGTGCGAGGTGTACTCGGCGAGAAGGCGCGGGTAGAGCGAGATCTGCGCCTTGGCGACGACGGCCGCCTCCTTGCTGAGGGTCCTTGAGGTCGAAGTGGACGAGGGAAGGCCAGTCGGTGTGGAGGGAGCGGCGGTCGAGGTCGGGCCGACGGCGGAGAGAGGCGCCGGGGAGGATGAGGCCGACGGGCGGCCGATGGCGACGACGCGAGGGTGGACGAGCGGCGCAGGCGTCGCTTGCGCCGCACGTGCGGAAGCAGTCGGCGGCGGGTCGAGAGGAGGAGGCGCGGGCGTGTCGGCCTCGGCCGTTGTCGGGTCGGCGGCGAGCGCGGGCGTGGACGGCTCGGCCTCGTGCAGAGCCGGCTGCGACGTTGGCTTGGGCGTACGGGACGTGCTGGTGGAGGTGGAGCGCGTCGAGTCGTTCGGGTGAGGCGACAGGGCGCCGCTCGAGGGCTTGTGGCGAGGTGTCGGAGGTGCGCGCGGCAGGCCCGACGAGGCGAGGGCGGAGCCCGGGCTGCGAGGACGTGCGTCAATGAGCGTTCCACAGAGCCTGAGAGTGAGTAAGGAAAGTGAGGACGGACCGAGGTGAAGGTGCAGCTGAGGATGAGGTCGTCGGGGCTGGACTCGCCGAGACGAGCCGGTCGACGCCGAAGACGGCGGGCAGGACCGCCGCCAGTCGCTCCTTGATCTGCGCCAGCTCGACGATGGCCGTCTCGCCGCGCGCGATGTCGTCCTGCGCGCGCACGAGCTCGTGCTTGAGGTCGCGCAGCTCGACCTCGCACTCGTCGCGCGCCTCATTGGCCCGCTCGAGCGCCGCCTCGAGGGCGCCGACGTCGGCCTCGAGCGCCGCGATGTCGTCCCAGCAGTGGCTCAGCTCGAGCTCGACCGGGAGGGCGGCGGCCTGGGACGACGAGGGGACGGCGCCGGACGAGCGGCTCGCGAGGGTGGGCGACGGCGGCACGAAGCCCGAGCGCTGAACGCCCTCGACAATGCCGAGCAGGCGCTCCTTGTCCTTGAGGAGGGCTGTGTTGGTGCCGCGCTCCTTTGCGACCTCGGCGCGGGTCCACTCGAGCTGGGCGCGGGCCTGCGCGAGGTCGCGGCGGAGCTGGGCGTTCTCGAGCTTGCGCTCCTCGTTGCGGCGGGCGTGGCGGGTCTCGGAGTACTGGGTCTGGGTGTCGTCGAGGGAGAGGGTGTCGCGCTGGGCGGCGGGGACGACCTTGGCGGCGCCGTGGAGGAAGACAAAGTCCTCGAGGTCGTCGAGCGAGGGGAAGCCGAGGACGTTGACGAGGGCGGTGAGGCGTTGTTCTCGCTCTGCGTTCGGGAGGAGGGTCAGGCTCGTCTTTGCACTGGCAGGGCCGCTCAGGGAGGGAGGAGAAGGGACGGACCGGTGACATCGTCGACGAGAGGCGGGGGAGGAGGGCGGCACCCACCTCCGTGCGCGGCGGTGCTCGCCTGGTGCTCAGAGTCCATCGCAGGAGCTCAGGCGAGCATGTGTGCAGGCTTTCGAGCGAGCAGGAGCGAGTGGCGGGAGAGCGAGAAGGACCGCGACGACGACGCGAGCAGGTTGGCCTCGACTCGCTCGCTCGCTCTCACCGACAGAGCCCGCCAGACCGGTCCAGGGCCATACAGAGCTACATCGACACGCACCGACACCCCTCACTCGTCGCGCAAGCTTCAACCCTCGCACCTCGCCCCCTCGTCCTCCTCCGGTTCGCCGAACGAACCGATGAGCTCCTCGCCCTCTCCTCCGAGTCCGTTCACTCGGCGACCGAGGCGGACCATCTCGCCCTGTACGCAGCGCTGACTGTGCCTGCCCCGCGCAGACCTGTCTCCTCATCGTCTACTCGCAGAAGCGCTTCCCAACCGTGCGTCAGCTTCCTCTCCAGCCAAATGAGGCCGTCGTCCGACAGCTCGCGGCGTCGGCTTCTTCGGCCTGAGCACCAGGATGCTGACGCCTTCTTCGAACCCAGGACTACGTCCCGACCGTCTTCGAGAACTAGTGCGTCCATCCTCTCATTCCCTCGCCGCGCCGAATCGTCCCGCTGACCTCCTCGACCCTCCTACGCAGCGTCCTCAACAAGCCCTACGGCGACAAGATCGTCGAGTTTGCGCTCTGGGACACGGCCGGTCAAGAAGAGTACGACCGACTGCGTCCCCTGAGCTACCCAGAGACGCACGTCCTCTTCGTCTGCTTCGCTGTCGACCACCCGCCCTCGCTCGAGAATGTCGAGGACAAGGTGCGCTCTCGTCCCTCTGTCTCCCTTCCTCCTCGCTCGAGCACCTCATTGACTCGAAGCACGCGCTCGCAGTGGTACCCCGAGGTGTCGCACTTCTGCCCCGACACGCCCCTCGTCCTCATCGCGACCAAGACGGACCTGCGCGCCGACGAGCGCGCCAAGTCGCTCCTGCGCGCCCAGGGGCGCCACCCGATCACGCACGACGAAGGCGCAGCCGTCGCCGAGCGGATAGGTGCGAGCTACGCCGAGGTGAGCGCCATCAGCGGCAAGGGCGTCGAAGAGGTGTTCGACCTCGCGCTGCGGCTCGCCATGAGGGGCTCGGCGGCGGCGGCGGGCGGGGCAGGACTCGGCTCGGGCGGGCGGTCGCGCTCGAGGAGCAGGCGCGCAAAGTGCACGCTGCTATGAGCGGCGACGAGCTTTCCTTTCTCCCCTCCCTCTCCTCGCACAGACACTCGCGCTCTCGGACCTCTCCTTCTCCTTGTTCCTCTCCTCCCCCTTGTTGTCGCGCCGGCGCCTCGACCCGTAGATCCCCGCAACCTCGCAACGCAGCGCCTATGCTCCCTCGTCGTGCTTGTCCGAGCAGCAGTTCGAGAGAGAGAAAAGGGTCCGTGCGAGCCGAAGAGGGCGCGAGCCCGGCGACGCAGCTCTCGCTCGACGCAGACAGGGTCACACTTGATGTAGCTCTATATTGCACACGACATGAGAGAGATGGAGGGACGGGTGCTGGGACGAGGAGGGAGAGGGAGAGAGCGAGGGGGAAAAGGGCGACGCCCGACGACCTTTTGGTGCCGCAGCGCCTCGTCGCAACCTCGAGAGCGCCTCGCCGCCGACGACGTCGAGCGAGCCGAGACGATGACGATGAGCGTCGGCGCTCACTGCGTCGGGTCCTCGCCGTTGTAGGCCGCCTCGTGGATGGCGACGGCGCGGCCCGAGGGGTCGGCGGCGCAGCCCCAGTCGGCGCGCGGGATCCAGCGCACGGCCGTCTTGGCCGCCGCCTCGGTCGGGAAGTGGCTCTCGAACGTCTGGCGGATCAGGTACGCCTCCTTGGTCTCGGGCGTGTCGAGCGGGTAGCGCTCGGCGGCGCCGGCGAGCTGCTCGTCCGAGACGACCTGGGCGGCGTGGTCCTTGAGGCCGTCGATCCACGAGTAGCCGACGCCGTCCGAGAACTGCTCCTTCTGGCGCCACAGGATCTCGTCGGGGAGGTACGGGCGCTCGCCGAGCGGGCCGACGTCGAATGCCTTGCGGATGATGTACTTCTCCATCTTGGGGCGGCCGTCGGCGTCCTTCTCCTGGAGCGAGCCCTTGGAGAAGAGCTTGTCCTCGGGGCGCACGTTGAGCGCCGCCTCGAGGAACTCCTTGTCGA
>Ga0308169_10004492_pt1 | contig 13051 bp, 11 predicted proteins | sample PhyBR1_2_FD_202139 | JGI IMG/M metagenome (GOLD analysis project Ga0308169, IMG submission 202139) | Phyllosphere microbial communities from UC Gill Tract Community Farm, Albany, California, United States - DLSLSB.R1 | ecosystem: Host-associated > Plants > Phyllosphere > Unclassified | place...
TGCTTGTCTAGCAGTTGTGCATACTTAGCAGTCTCTGTAACGAGCAAAGAAGTGACACTCGCCTCGACTTGGGAGGGTTCCTCGAGAGCGGCCTTGTTCGTGCATCGCCGCAGCCCTCGCCGAAAAGCGCCATCGTCGAGTGCTCGTCTCGGTAGGGCGATCGAGCAATCAAGAAGCGAGAACGAGCGATGTCTGCCGGCAAGAGGCTACGTCCCTCCTCCGCCGCTCAAGCAAGCTGCTCGCGACGTCGCTCGAGGGGTCCAGAGGCCAGAGGAGAGCAGGACTGCGCGCTGGAACGAAAGCGAGCTCATCTACGCAAGCCGGTGCGGGCGCGAGAGCGAGCAATACAAACCATCATTAGCCCAAAATAGTAATGCCGCGTCGGTTCGAACCCGACTCGGGTCGCGGCGAGGGCCCGAAACGGTTCAAGGGGGAACAGATTAGGCGCGCATGACTAATCCCGGTTAGCTTTCCTCGGCCCGCTTCAGACGACGATTGCGCCGCCCACAGGCATCCGCTCTGCTTGCCTCGCTCACAGCGCACTCGATGAGGTCCAGACAGCACGCTCGAGCGGAGCAGGGCCGGCAGGAAGAGCGCTCGCACTTCGCCGACTCGTCCGACTCGAGAAGGCAAGGGAAACGGTCCAGCTCGCGCTCTACAGGACTGACAGGGCCGGGAGAAGCGCTCGATTGCACCGCAGAGACGTCCTCGTTCGATCGTGCGCAAGCAGAAGCCCGCAACCACGCTGGATCAAGAGATAGCAGTTGTGAGAGGGTGCGCAGTCTCTCCCTGTTTTTAAGAGGTGGCCGGGCGCACGGTCGCACCACAGGGGCGGTCTGCGTGCGAGCGGCTCACCGGAGTGCACCCGCTGCCCTCAGGGGCACGTGAGGGCGGGTGCGGCCTCGATAGGACCCGTCCACGACGGCTCGGCTTGCGCAGCCGCCGGGACGAGTAGGGACGACGAGACGGGCATCTTTGGCAGCTTGGGCCCGGAAGCTTTCGAGAGAGAAGCGATGTGCATCGACCGGCGCCGTTTCCAGGCCGCCGACGAGCGAGAGCGCGAGCTTTCGAGACGAAAACGGAAGAGGACGCCATCGGGGGCTCGACTGACCTGCGCGCACGGTGAACGAGGTCAGCGCGCAGCTCCAAGAGGCGCAAGAGTGCATACTCGAGCCTGAGGCACGAGAAGAGAGAACAGGAGGGACGTACAAGGTCCGAGATGAACCGCTCGAGGTCGATCGACAGCACCAGCGCCGCTCGACAGGCCCGTCCATCCTTTATGCGGGACCGCCCTGCGCCCGAGGGGTTCGAGTAAGCTCATCGTCGCGTCCCGGAGGCATCTGGACGACCCGAAGAGCGCGAGAGAAGGACGAGGAGGAGGGGCCAAGATGAGGAGCGGGGAGGAGGACGACGCACCTGCTCACACACCGCCTGCACGACGCCATGCTCGCACCATGCTCCTCCCATACCATATCGACGCGCTCTCCGTGCTGCCCCACAGGCCCGCGAGGCGCCGCCGTCGAGGACAGGTCGGGGCTTGATGAAGACGGGAGGCGGCCGGGCGAGCTGGCGAGGGCGTCGCCAGGGGCGGAAGGAGGTCGGCGTAGGTCCTGAGGGGTGCGGAGCACCGTGCGTAGTGTTTGCGAGGCGCCGCAGCGGTGCGGGCTGGTCGAGCGGGAAGCGAGGAGGAGAAGGTCGGCGGCTCGCTCTTTGGCGGTCGACGCTCAGCCGCAAGTCCTGCAGATACTGCTGCTTAGCCTCTCTTGTACTCCCATAGTTCTTCATTCCTTGCGGCCGAGCAACAGGCAGCGAGAGCAAAGACGCAGAGAGGAGAACCGTCCCGCCAAGTTGCAGCAGCACGAGCGCACCTGCGTCTCCTCGCCCTCCTCACTCGTCGTCCTCGTCGTCGCTGCCCCACGCATCCGCATCGTCGTCCTCGTCCGTCCACTCGTCCTGGTCAAGGTCGTCGTCGCCGTCGGCGACGATGCCGCCCCACTCGCTCGGGTCGTCGTCGAGCTCGCTGTCGTCGTCCTCGGGCGGGAGGAGCTCGCACTCGATGCCCTTGGCGTGGCACAGGACCTCGAGGCTCTCGACCTGGGCCTCGGTCAGGGCCGCGTCGCCGGCGACCTCGAGGCGGCGCAGCGTGAGGGCGTGCAGGTCGATGAACATCTCGACGTCCTTGAACTCGACGGCGGGGCAGAAGCCGAGCGTGAAGGACGCGATCGGGCATGCCGCGAACGCCGAGACGAGGAAGGGCGCCTCGTGCTGGGTCGAGAGGACGAGCGTGTCGAGCTTGGGGAGGTCGAACGCCTCGGCGCACAGGCGCTCGTTATCGCGCTCGTTGTCGGTGTGCGGCGCGCCGTCGAGGTCGAGGCACTCGAGCGTGCTCTTGAACCGGTGCACGAACTTGCGCAGCGAGGGGAACGACAGGTTCTCGCACTCGCTCAGGCCGAGCACCTTGAGCGGCCACCGCACGTCGTCGCGCGCCGCGAACGCGTCGTCGATGAAGGGGCCGTCCGAGTGCGTGAAGACCTCGAGCGCCGAGAGCCCGGCGAGCGCGTCTTGGAGCTCGGTGCGCCCGGTGCGCTCGCTCGCCTCCATCTCGAGGTCGATCTCGAGCCGAAGGAGCTTTGGGCACGCCGCGACGATGTCGGCGACGACGGCCTCGGTCGTGACGCCGTCGTCGGGGACGATGATCGTCAGGTCGACGAGTTTAGGGCCGAGGACCTTCTTGACGCTCTCGAAGGCGTGGTCGAGGTTGTAGATGCTCATGTGCTCGACGATGCCGTCCTCGTCGTTGTCGGCGAGCTCGTCGTCGAGCCACTGCAGGCGCGACCGCGGGAACGTGTCGCCGTGGACGCGCGTCGCGTTGCGGCACTGGCAGACGACCTGGGCGAGGAGGAGGCTGCGCGCGCGGCGGAACCGCCGCTCGTTCGAGACGCCCTCGGCCGACTCGCCGACGAGCTGCTCGACCGCCTCGATGGAGCGCACGTGGTCGTAGCGGAGCTCGGTCTCGGGGACGGCCGGGTGGACGCTGCTGTCGTGCGGGTCGCCGTCGAGGTGGCGGAAGAAGGTCTGCGTGAACTCGATCGAGCGGACGTGGACGCCGCGGTGGGGCAGGATCGTCGTGATGGCGAACAAGATGGCGTCGTTCGAGCGGTGGCTAAGGTGCAGGGCCTGCAGGAGGAGCGAGCGTCAGTCGAGTGGCGCGGCACGAACGGTGCGGGAGAGGAAGGAGAGATGGGGACGTACCACCCACTTGATCGGCATCGCGAGCGCGCTGAACTCGCGGTTGAGGAGCGTGAGGGCGTCGATGCCGGACGGGCGCAGGCTGTCGGCCACGTCGATCTTGTACTGGTCGCGCACCTTGGCGAGCGCGTCGAGCGTCGGGTTGCCCTCGTCGTCGAGCTCGAACTCGTCGTCGTCGACGTCGGCCCAGGCGTCGTCGCCCTCGTCGCCGCCGCCGTCGCCGTCGGCGTCCTTGGGGCGGTCCGGGTGGACGGGCCCGACCGGCCACTGCGAGCTGCTGCGACGCTTGGCGCCGAACTGGTACGGCTCGTCGTCGTCGTCGGGGCCGTAGACGTCGTCGACCCAGTGAGCCGGCGGGAGGATGGGCTTGTCGGCGTCTTGGTCTTGGTCGACGCGGGCGACCCACTCGACGATGAGCTGCTTGAGCTCGTAGGGGAGGTTGCCCAGGGTCGCGAGGCGGCGCTCGGGCTGGGGGAGGGCCGAGGTGGACGGGCCGGGCTCGCAGCTGTTGGACGCGTCGCTGCAAGGCTCTGGAGCGACCGACATGCTGACTGGAGGGTCCGTCGGGGCGGTGCGAGGCGAGGACGAGGGCGAGGGCGAGGGCTGATGACGAGGGCGCGGGGAGGAGGGGCAACGGCGGCGGGTGGTGCGAGCGCGACGGTGGGCGAGCGCGATGGGCGGATGCGCGAGGTGCTCTACCGGTGCAGGCGTAGGTGCTCGGAAGCGGGTTGAGCAGGAGAGGTCGAGACGAGCGACGTCGCCGACCGAGACGAGAGCTTGTTGGTCGACGGCGACAGCCTCTCTCGAGCTCAGCCTGGGCGTGCCTGTGTGCGGGTACCCTGTACAGCTCATGCGCTACCGTCCCCGTGCGCCGAGCGAGCACCTGGCCTCGTCCCCGCCCCTCGTCCTCCCACCTCGACCGCCGGCTGCTCCTCTCGAACGCTCTCGATCGCGCTCTTGCTCGTCCGAGGCTACACGGGCTGCACTTGCCGACGCCGTCGCACGCGCGCACGCGCGCACGCGCTCTCCTGAGCGAGCGCGCGGCCCCTGTCTCGGCGGATCCGCGGACTCGCCCGACGCTTCAAGCGCCCGCCGCAGCTTGCTCGCCAGCTTCTGCTTGCCGCGCTTTCGAGCTCGACTCGGGTCTCTCGTCGCCCGTCGAGGCCGCTCCAGCGCTCGCCATGTACGACGAGCTCTTCGCCCTCACGTTCAGTAGCTTCCTCCTCCACGCCGATCCCGCCCTCTTTCCCGGCGCTGGAAGTCACCCTGCGCCGCCAGATCAGCACCAGGAGCGCGTTGGGCGGATCTGCAATGCCGATGCGGAAGAGCATCTCGAGGCCGTCGCGAGAGTGCGTCCTCCTCTCCTTCCGCCGCCGCTCTTCGCGCTTGCACAGCTCGCTGACGTTGCCCTTGCCCGACAGGCTCACGACATGAACCTTGCCGCGCTCGTGACGCACCTGTGCACGTGCTGGCGGAAGGCGGGCTTCGTCGGCGAGCCGGCCTGGCTCGACCAGAACGCTCACGCTCGGCCCCTCTACCACGTCGCGCCGCACGACTTTGTCGTTCTGAGCACAGGCACAGGCACTCGTGAGTCCTGCTCTCTCGACCTCCCTTCCTTCTCTTCTCGCTCGCGCCGAGGCTCTCGAGGCTGACGCCGTGCCCGCTCGCAGATGCCGAACCGCGCGTTGCCGTCTTCCCCTCGTGCGACGAGCTCGTGCGCCCTGTCATCCAGCGCCAAGGCAGCGTGTTCATTCGGTGGTCGATACCGTACGCGCCCAAGATCGCCGCCACGCGCCAGCTCGAGTACCTCGTCGGCCCGAGCCCGCTCGCGCACGACAACTCGTCCAAGCACACGTCGACGACGCGCGCCGGCACGAGCTTCGTCTCAGGCAGCTTTGCAACCGATGAACACGGCGTCGGCTTGCCTCGAGCGCTCGACTCGAGTGCGTCGACCGTCCGCCTGCACGGCCTCCTCTCCCTCGCGCACGGACCCCCTCGCTGACCTTTTTCCCCTCGCCCTCCCGCACCCTCCCACCCTCCCCTCTCGCGCTCCTTTCCTCATCGTACAGCCTCGCCCGCTCTCCGCCAGCTTCTCCACCCGGTCCACTGCTCCCTCCTCCCGCCGACCTGGATCACCTCGGACCGCCTCGTGTGGCGCTTCCACGGTGTGCACGCCTCGCCCGGCGAGAGTACTGAGCCCGCCATCCGCACGAGCGCCCCGAGCCTCGACGAGCACGGCATCCCGGTCAGGACGGCGTCGCCCGCGCCGCACGTCGTCTGGCGGCTCGAGGTGCCGCGTCGGGACAGCGGCGGCACGCTCGTGCTCGACGGCGAGGGCCGGCGCACGCTCGAGGTGTGGGACATCGTCTTCTCGAACAAGTACGCCTGGGCGGCCGAGCAGGCGCGGGCGTACATGGCGCTGCACCATCCCGAGCTGGCGCCGACGAGTCGGGCGTTGTCGCTCGACAAGGGCCGGTTCGTCGCGAGGGCGAGGGGATCTGAGCGCATGCGGGCCTTTGCATAGATCGTCTTCGTCGTTAGGACTGCGCGCTGAGCTGCGGCAGCCGTTCTCGCCCTTGTTCTGCGTCGTCGAGCTCTCCCATCCTTCTCTCCCTCATCGAGTGCTTCTCGCTCTGTAATCGGTTCTTGCATCAAGCTCTCTCGTGCCGTTACGATGGATTCCGAGAGCGCTTGCTGCAGAGGCTTTCGAGGCGACAGCACGAAGCAAAATATCAGAGCGGCCTTCCCAAGTCGAGCCTCCTCCTCGACCTCTCGCGAGCGCCGTCCAACATTGAGATCCGGGTATACAAGATTCGCAACAGACTAAGAGAGAGCTACAAGTGGCACAGAGGAGTATACAAGCTCGAGGATCGACGTCGAGAGGGGAGAGAGGAAGAAGTGCTGGACGACGCTCGGACCCTCGAGACCCGCCGGGGCGAGGAGAAGACGGGACGAAGGAGGGCCGTTTGAGCTCTCGACGCTCAGTGACCCTGCTCCTTGAGCATCTGCAGGCCGGCGTTCGAGCGCAAGACGGCCATGTTCTGCATGTCGAGATCGTTCATCAGCTCCTGCTCGCGGCGAGATCCAAGCGCAGAGAGCGAGACGACGGGGACGCACCTGCAGCGACACCTTGCCCTTGCCCTTCTTGGCCGTGTTGACCTCGAGGTGCTTGCCGCTCATGACGAGCTCGTACTGCTCGCGCGCGAGGGCCCAGTCGCCCTTGGACTGGTACAGGCGGCCGAGCTCGTAGTCTGCGCGCGAGGGGGTTGGGTCAGGAGGGCACGACAAGGAGTGAAGAAAAGATAGGAGGAGGAGAGGCAAGAGAGAAGGGGAGAGCAAGGAGAGGGAGGGAGGGAAGACGCACGGGCGAACCAGACGACGTGGTGGTCGTGCGAGATGTCGCGGCCGTGCTTGAGGACGTTGCTGTGAGAGCGAGAGAGCGTCAGCTGCTGATCGAGAGCCCGAGGAGGAGCGAGAGACGACGCACTTGAACGAGATGAGCGCCTGCTCGTCGGCCTCGTCGATCGGGATGGGCGACTCCTCGGGTCGGGCGACGACGTGCGGCTCGGGGTGCGAGATGAAGCGCAGGATGATGCCGCGGAGGAGGTGTGCGAGGCAGTAGTCTGCGGGCGCGGCGAGAGCAGGGTTAGCCCGAGCGCAGGCGAGAGGTCGGATCGACGAGCGAGGAGGAAGAGAGGGACGCACCGTCCCAGTACTCGTCGCCGTTCTTGCCGTACTGCTCGGGCTCCTTGACGGCGTGCAGCTCGGCGAGGACCTGCGATACCTGATTGAGGTGCTCCTCGAACAGGATGAAGCGCGGGCTCAAGCCGAGGCAGTTGAGGACGTAGGCGAGCTCGATGCCGGGGAGCGTGAGGCGGTTGCCCTGCGCGACGAACTTACGCGCGCGGCGCGCGACAAACTTCTCGAGCGGGATCGACTTGCCGGCGATGCGCTGCATGAGGTCGGGCACTTGCGCCATCGTCTGGTTCGCCTTGGCCGCCTCGACGCCTTCCTCGTACAGCGTCGTCGCCTTGGCGTAGGCGTAAATGGCCTTGGACCAGTTCGACTCCTTGTCGAGGATCGTGAAGCACTCGTAGCCCTTGGCCCACGACCCCTGCGCGAGCGAGACGAGGCCGAGGTCCCTGCGCGAGCGGCGAGCGGGCGTCAGCACCGTCCTCTGCACGAGCCGTCAGGAGAAAGAGGGAGAGTGAGCGCACCAGTAGCAGATGTGCCCGAGCTGGATGTACTCGCGCTGCGCCTGGATTGCGAGGCGGAACGACTTGATGGCGTCCTCGAGCATCGTCTCGGTCGAGTGCAGGCGGCCGGCAAAGTAAAGGAAGAAGATGCTGCGGGCGGTCGAAGAGAGGGTCAGGGGTGCTTGAGCGTGAGGAGTAGGCCTGGAAGCCGGACGAGGGCGAGCGCGAGCGAGGGGGAGAGACGCACCCAGTCGGGTACCGGTCGAGGTTGTAGTGCAGGATGTTGGCCGCCGTCGGGACGTCGACGCCACCGACGCTGCACGCAGTAGAGAGGAAAAGCGAGAAGATTCAGTACGACGTGCAGCGAGAGCGCTCGACGTGGAGAGGGACGCACGGAAGGTAGTTGGCGATGACGAGGTGGTGCATGAGGAGGACCATGTCGCAGACTGCGCGCACGAGGGCTCGTCAGCATCTCACACAGTAGTGCACGAGATCGGTCGAGAGGGACGCACTGGGTCTGCGGATGCCCTCCTTGGCCGGGTCCATGCTCGGCTCCTCCACGCGCGCCTTCCACCCGCCGGCCTTCATGAGCGTCGACAAGGCCCAATCGCGGTCGCCCGTGAAGCCAAACACCTCCATGATCTTGAGGACGGCCGAGGGGAGGAGCGACAGGATCAGGCTGATCATGCCGTTGCCGAGGCGGACGCCCGAGCGGAAGTCCTGGTCGATGGCCGGGTCTTCCTCGCCCGGGCCGTGGTAGTCCTGGTCGGCCGTCTCGACGTACTTGGCGAGCGTGCGGTAGATGGCGTAGGCGTTGCGCATGTTGAGCGCCTCCTTGAGGAACGCGAGGAAGTCGCCCGAGTAGATGATGCCGAGGACCGCCTGCGAGCGAGCGAGAGGAACGTCAGCCTGCAGCTCGAGCAGGACGCTCTCGGGAATGGTCGGGAGGGGGAGAGAGTCGAGGACGCACCTTGAGGAGGGTGCACTCGGCAAAGACGAGCTCGGCGTGCCGCTGCACGAGCGTCATGTTCTTGATGCTCTGGACGCTCGTCGAGCCCTTTGCGAGGCTGCCGACGCGCTCAAACAGGCCGTGGTCCTTCTTGCGCAAGAGCTGCGTGATCGTGATCGAGTCCTTGCAGCACTGGATCGCCGCCTCGAGGTCCTCGGGCTCGAACGTCGCGAGCGACTTGATGGCCTGGATGAGCGAGTAGCCGACCGAGTAGTACAGGCGGTGGTCGCACGCCGAGAGGCAGATGTCCTCGGCCTCGATCATGCGCGACGACATGAACAGGTGCCTGCGCGCGAGCGGGAGCAAGAGTCAGTCGGCGCTCGTCTCGAGGAGGGACCGGGCGAGAGAGAGAGACGAGACGACGCACATGGCCTTCCAGATGACGCTGATGTCCTCGCGGATATCGTCCTCGGTGAGCGCAACGTCCTGCGGCGTCAACTCGTGCAGCTGCTTGCCGATCTTGGTCCGCGGCGTCAGGTCCTCCTCCATCTTGGCGACGGCGAGCCGCGCCGCCTTGCTCTTGCCCGGCTTGAGCGGCTGCGGCGGCCCGCGCACGCCCTGGCTCCGTGTGGGCGGCGCGCGCTTGGTCTCGGCCTCGGACGCAGACGACGCGCCGCCCTTGGCGTCCTCGAACTCGTCGTCGTCGGACGAGGTCGCCGAGCTCGAGTCGTCGTCCTCGTCGTCGCCGAGCTTGACGGCGCCGACGCCCGCCGCGATCTGGCCCGCTCGAGACGTGTGGCCGTTCGAGGACGAGCCGGCGGCGGTGCTGGAGCGAGGAGGGGCGGCCTTGAGGGATGCCGAGCTGCTCCTGCGGCGAAGGCTGGGCGGTCGCCCGGCGGCGGTGCTGCCGCTCGCGCGATCGCCCGACATGACCGACTCGGTGCGGTTGGCGGGAGGGGCGTAGCCGTTCGAGTCGGCGGGGATGGAGAGGATGCGCGAGTTTGGCGAGGCAGAGTTGATCGGGAAGCGCAGGTCGCTCGCCTTGACCTTGCTCGACGATGAGGCTCTGCGAGGGAGTGAGTGTGTGTCAGCTTGTGTGTGTGCAGGGCCGCTGCGCTGCGCGAGGAGGAGAGGGGCGGGCTCACTTGGACAGCGAGGTTGCGGTGGAGGAGATGTCGCTCTGCGTGACCGACGACGTGTCGCTGGCCGAGCTGGCGACGGACGAACGGCGGAACAGGCCCATGGCGTCGAGTACAGCAACCGTGCAGCAGGTGCGCGTTGTGGTGCGAGGAGGAGTGGCTCGCTCCCCGCATCCCTCTCGACCTCGCCGAAGTGGAGTGGTCGCCGTTCCCCCGCTCAGTCTTTTCCAGCGCTAGGCAGGGATCCGTGGGCAGCGACTGGCTGCATTTCTCCGACACAGTCTATCACAGAGAGATCTACACACAAGCTCGCGAGCCAGACCCTCGCCGAGACCTCGAGCCTCCTCCTCCTCCGCCTCAAGTCGCCGCCGCGCCGCCGCCGCCGAGCGTGTACGCCGCCCGTGCATTCCCCTCGAAGAGCGCGTCCAGCGCGCCGCCCTCGAGGCCGATCCCCGTCAGGCAGTCGAGGTAGAGCTGCATCTCGAACGCCCACGCCGCCGACTCGGCGGCCGGGTCGGCGCTCGCGCAGTGTGCTGCGGACGGCGAGGTCGAGGTCGGCGGAAGGGTGCACGCGCGGAACATGGGCCAGTCTGCAGGGCGAGGGTGCGGAATGTCGTCGAGGGGGAGGGGCGAGAGGGAAAAGTCCGAGTCAGCCGCAGGGACCTTGTCGAGAGCGAGCGAGCGAGAGAAAGGGGAACGCACCGCTGCCGACCAGGATGCGCGACTCGCCAAACGCCTCGACGGCCGGCTCAAGCACAGCTGCGACCCTGCTCCTGAGCCGGTCGTACGCGCCGTCCTTGCGCTTGCGCCGGTACTCGCCCGAGCGGAACTCGGCGAACGCGGCGGCGACCGTCTCGCGGTCGGCCGAGTCGAGGAGGGCCGACAGCTTGAGGTAGACGTCGGGGAGGAGGGCGAGCTGGTACAGGGCGGCAATGTAGGCCGTGAGCGAGGCGGCGGGAGGGTACGACGGGTCGGCGGTGAGGGGCGGCTTGGCGAAGTGGTCTGCGTGCGCTCACGAGGCCGAGTCAGCGACGTGCACGATGACAAAGTCGCAAGAGGCATTTCAAAGAAGGCGAGGAAGAGAGCGGCGGCGCACCGAGGATGAGGACGGTCTGCTTGCTCTCCTCTTGACCCTCACGCACGCGCTCGATGGCGTCGATGGCGTCCTCGAGGACCCTCGTGCGCCCTGTCTCCTCGTGCGTGACGTCGAGCGTCATGTCGAACGCGTAGCCGTTCTCGCCGAGCCACTTGAGGCCGTCGACGAAGCTGTCCCGCTGGAAGAAGCCCGGCGGCGAGTCCTGGAGGAGGTACCGGAACGACTTGACGGGCGAGTAGCCGAGGCGGTCGGCGAGGGCTTGGAGGGAGGGGAGGGCGAGTAGGCGGGACTGGAAGAGGGCGAGAGCCGCTCGACCGTGGTGGACGGGCGCCCAGGGGACGAGGGCGAGGAGGGGCACCTTCGAGTCGAGCGCGGCGGAGCAGACCCTGCGGGGCGGGCGAGCGCGTCAGCTCTAATAGCTCGTGCTCGCTCTCGCAGAGGGAGCGCGGGACGCACGAGTCGACCTCGTTGAGCGCAGCGTCCCACCCGCCCTTGCTCCCGTCGACGTCGTTGTCGTCGTGCTCGGCCCTGCAGAGGGGAAGGGCGAGATCAGCTCGAGTCGCGCCCTCGTCCGACCAGGACAGGGACGCACTCTGCCTGCACGAAGACGACGCCCTTGAACTCGCTCTTGCCGCCGCCCACGAGCTGGATGCCACCCTCGACGACGGCGCCGTACGCCGAGAGCTCGTGCGGGCCGGCGAGCTGGGGCAAGCCGCCCTCCTGGGTGGGCCACTTGACAGACCCGGTGGCGAGCTGGTCGGGCGTCCAGAGGTGGATGTGCGTATCGAGGACGGCTCGGGGGAAGGCGCGCCGAGCGGGTGTGGGGGCATGTTGGAAGGCGCGGAGGTCGAGCTTGGGAGGGGCGCGCTTGCCCGGGTGGGTGGGTGGAGCTGCTGGCATGTCGGTGGCTGTCTAGCTCGTGCAGCTGGTGCAGGCGAGCGAGCGGGTGACGACGAGGACGAGGAGCGAGAGCGAGCCGCGAGCCGCCCACCTCTCGTCCTCCCGGCTTCGACCCCTACACAGCCAGAGCAGCTACAGCCTGCACTCTGCAAGCCTGATCCATCTAGCTGGAGTGTGCTCGTTTAGCCCGCTCTTCGCCCCGCCGCCTCGCCGTCAACCCCTCTCCCCCTCCGGCCATCCTCATCAGCTTCTGCTCGATCCCTCCTCTCCAACCCGTTCCAGCGGCAAGACGAGACCGACAAGCGGTCCGGCGGCTCTCACGGTGGATCAGCTGGCCCGAGGAATACCCAGGTGAGCGCGCTGCTCCTTCTTCCTCCCCCACGCCTCGTCGCCCCTTCGTCGCACCCAATCCTGGCTCCACCGGCTGACCAAGATGCGCTAGTGCCCGCTACAGTGTCACGTCGTCCCCGCCGGTCACTCGTGCGAGAGCGCGGCCCGCGCACGACCGGTCAAGTAGCCGGACGACGCTTGCTCTGATCCTTCTCGCGCGCTCAGCGGCTCTGCTCCCGCCGGCGGGGCACTCGGGCGAGATGCCCAGGTGCCCCGCTCCGCATCCTGCTCTCTCTTCAGCTTGCACAGCTACACGCCGCGCGCCATGCACATCCCGACCTCGACGCTCGCCGCGCTCCTCGCGACCCTCGTCCTCGCCTCGTCCGCTTCGGCCGCACCCGCCCCTTCCTACGCCAACAGCGACGGCGCGCCCGTCGTCGACTTGGGCAAGAACGGAAAGTGGAAGGGTACGGTGCAGAACAACGGGACCGTGCACAGCTGGAAAGGTGCGTCCCCTCGTCTCGCGCTTCCTGCCTCGCCTCGGCTCGCGCGCTGACTCGCTCCATCGCTCGCAGCCATCCCCTACGCCGCTCCTCCCGTCGGAGACCTGCGCTTCAAGGCGCCCCGCGCCCTCTCGACGCAGAACAGCACCGTGCAGGACGTCTCGGACGATTTCCCCGGGCACGTCACGGCGTGCGTCCAGTTCGGCACGACCTCGTTCGTTGGCGTCAACGCTTCGCCGGGCACCGAGGACTGCCTCAAGGTGCGCTCTACCCGCCCTTCGACTCGTCGAGCCTCGCAGCCTCGAACTGACGCGCTCGGTCTTCCTCCCGCCCGCAGCTCTGGATCTGGGCGCCCGCCGGCGCCAAGAAGGGCGACCAGCTCCCCGTGCACGTCTACACTCAGTGCGTCGAGTCCCTCTTCTCTCGTGCACGCCGACCCTCACTAACGCTGGCTTCGCTTCCTTGCAGTGGCGGCGGTGCGCTCGTCCCCGCTCGAGCCTCCTCCTCCTCTTCGAGCTCCCGACCTGACTGCCTCACCCGCTTCCCTCCCTGCAGGCATGCAGAACTCGCAGTCGCCCAACAACGACTTCTCCGACTGGGTCGGCCAGGACAAAGGTTTCATCGCCGTCAACGCAAACTACCGTCTCGGCCTGTGCGTCCTCTCTCGCTCTTTCACGAGGGGTCGAGCT
>Ga0308169_10004493_pt1 | contig 13050 bp, 11 predicted proteins | sample PhyBR1_2_FD_202139 | JGI IMG/M metagenome (GOLD analysis project Ga0308169, IMG submission 202139) | Phyllosphere microbial communities from UC Gill Tract Community Farm, Albany, California, United States - DLSLSB.R1 | ecosystem: Host-associated > Plants > Phyllosphere > Unclassified | place...
GTCCACCCGAGCCACCTCGAGCCGTAGATCTCCTCGCTCGTCCCCTTCCCTCTCCCTCACTCCCCGCTCGGACCCTCTCTTTCTGTCTTCCTTATCGCCTCGCCTCGCACAGAACTCTCGCTGCAACCTCGTTCCTTGCGTCGGCATGATCTCATTAAGTGCAGGGTGCGGATGACTACGTGATGATGGAGAGCGAGAGAGAAAGTGTCTGTGCGAGAGGAGCAAAAAGGGAGAGAGAGAGGAAGAAGAAGGTCCGACCGGCGTCCACCCTAGTCCCGCTCGTGGTCGCTGTCGTCCCACTCGCCGACGACGACCTCGCCGTGCAGCGACCCGGGTCGACTCGGCGCCTCGACCGAGACGTGCGGCGGCGGAGGGGTCCGTGCGTCGGACGTCGAGCGACGCTGCTGCTGCTGCTGCTGCTGCCGGAGGAGCGGGTCGGCCTGCGACGCGCTCGGCGTGCCGGGCGTCGTCTGCGGTGCCGCGCCGAAGTCGGTCGAGGCGACGCCGGGGCTCGTGCCGGGGGGAGGGCCCGGGCGCGGCTTGCGCACGACCGAGAAGCCCTTCTGCTCCTCGGGCGCAGGCTCGAACGGGGGCTCATCGTCCTCCCTCGCCGCGTCGTACTCGCCGTCACCGTGCCCTGCGCCGCTGCTGCCCTGCGCCCTGCCCTTGCGGCCCTTGCCGCCGAGGAACCCGCCGCCGAGCGCTGCGAGGAGGCCGCTTCCTCCTCGCCGCCCGCTCCCGCCCGCCTCGTCGTCCGTGTCCGACTCGTCCGTGTACTCGTCCTCGCTGTACTGCACGCGCTGGCGCTTGAAGCGGCCGAAGAAGCCGCCCTGGCGGTCGCCGCGACGAGCTCGTACCCGGGTCGAGAGGCGACGGTTGTGCTCGTCGTCGAGCCGCCCGCCGGGCGAGACCTGGTTCGAGAGGAGGGCCGACGAGTAAGGTAGAGCCGAGAGGGACGGGCGCGACGCTTGTCGGTGCGCGGGCGCCATGCCGGCGAGAGCAGGGTCGGCTCCCGCTGACGGTCGTCGAGGAGCGTACAGGTCGGCGGACGAGGCAGGGTAGGGCGGGTAGGCCGTGCCGCCGGGCGACGTGCCGGCGTTGGCGAGCTGGTACGGGTTGCTGTGGCTCGCGCGCCCGCCGCCGACGCGTGTGAAGCCCGAGCTGCCGCCGGCCGGACCCGGCGCTGCGGCGTGGACGACGGGCGCGGCGACGACGACGGCCGAGGTCGGCGAAGGGCCGGTCGAGGCGACGTTGATCTGGCTGCCCCAGTGCTGGGGACCTGAGCGCAGGATCGGGCCCGTGCTGGCGTACGCGCCCGGGCGCACGAAGCCGGGTCGGACCGACGACGAGGCGTCCGAGGCGCTCTCCCAGCCGCGAGTCGACATGGCCGACATGATATAGCCATCGTCGTCGACGAGCCCGCTCGAGGGGAACGGCGAGGGCCCGCTGCCGAGCGAAAGGGTCGAGCCGCCCGCGCCGGGATGCCCGGCCGGCCGCTGCGCGCTCGGCAGCATGTACGTCGCCGTGCCGACGCTCGACGCATCGCTGCGGCCGCCGACGGTCCCGCCCGCAAAGCGCTCGCGGTGCAGATTGCGCCTCCTGCGCTCCTCGACGGCACGCCGCCTCGCAGCCTGCGAGCGGGCGTCGGCCGGGCGCCGCTTCTTGCCGCCGCTCGCGCCGCCTGCGCGCCCGCCGCGCCCCTTGCGCAGCGCGCCGAAGAGGCCGCCGCCGCGGGGCGAGCGCGACTCGTCGAACGGGACCCGGCCGACGAGGCGCACGACGAGCTCGAGGACCTTGAACGCGAGGACGCCGATGAGGAGCGCGATGACGAGGCCCATGGCGAGGAAGACGACGTAGGCGACCCAGGACGCGGCCGCAGGCGAGACGTCGACCGTCGGCGACAGGACGACGAGGAGGACGGCGATGATGATGCGGGCGAGCGACAGGAGGAAGGCGAGCGGGCCCATCGCCGCGTTGTCGCCCCAGGGGAGCCACAGCGACGTGCAGAGCGTGTGCGCGACCTCAACGATGAGGATGATGGCTGCCTGCGCCGTGCCCGACGCCTGACCTGCGCCGACGACGACGCCGATGACGAGGTTGGACCCGAGCGTGACGAGCGGGAACAGCGTGCACTCCTCGGCGTACGTGTTGTACAACGGGCCGAGGGCGAGGAGGGTCGGTAGGTGGCCGTACAGGACGCGCGTCGACTTGATGTGGATCTGCCACAGCGCGAAGGCGGGGTAGGCGACGCAGACGAGGGCGAAGACGACGACGGCAAGAGCGAAGGTCGAAGTCGGTGCCGACGAGTAGAGGGTGAACTGGTAGGCGGAAAAGAGGGACAGGGGAAGGTGGAAGAGGAGGAGGAGGCGAGTGAGGTTGCCCTGGAGGAGCGCCGAGTGGAGGCGCCACAGCGGGTGCTCGTCGTCTGGGTTCGCCCTCGCGAGCTCGTCGTCGTCGGCGAAGTACTCGTCGTCGGCGAAGTCGCCGCTGCCGAGGAACCGGCCCATCGAGCCGTCCGAGCGCCGCCGGTCGCCATACGCGTCCGGCGTCGAGACGTGCTCCTTGCTCACGGCGTGAGCGAGCGACTCGTCGTGCCCGTGCGGCGCCTTGTCCTCAATCGGCGCATGTGGGCTCGCCGCACGCCGCTTGGGGAAGACGGCTGCGAGCGTCGAGTCGAGCGCGAAGACGACGACGTGCGCGACGATGACGCCGGCGCACAGGGCGAAGAACGTGAAGGCGCAGATGCTCCACACGTCCTCGTGCCGCACGCCGATCATGCGCGTCCACCGCTCGAGCCCGTCGCGCTCGCCGTCGAGGTCGAGGAGGACGTTCGGGAGCGAGTTGTCGAGGTAGAGCGGCGAGGTGACGTCGGCGATCTGCGACGCGTACGCCGATGGCAGGGTCGTGTTTTGCGGTAGGACGGGGTCGGCGGGAGAGACGAAGGGGAGGGTCGAGTTGAAGACGAGGGTCGTCCATGCCGCTCGGCGAAAGACCGGGTCTGCGGGCGGAAGAAGAGCTCGTCAGGACAGCCCGTTCCTGCGCTCAGACCTCGAGCTGAAGGAGAGAAAGAGAGAGGTCATGAAAGACGCACATGCGAAGCCCGGCCACTCGACCGCGACCGCGCCGACGAGCGCAAACCAGCTGACGAGGCCGAACAGCTCCCGGAACTCGGCCGTCACGTACCGCCGCAAGCTGCCGCTCGCGACGACCTGCTTGCCCGCCCATGCGCCGAACCAGATGCTGCGCCACATGCCGCGGTGCGACGGCCCGCCGTCGCTCGAGGTGAGCTTGAGGGTGAGCGACGAGGCGAGCTGCGTCTCGTTCTCGCGCAGGCACGCCGTGTACGAGGCGTACGCTCGCGCGAGGATGTACAGGAGGAGGTAGGCCGCGAGAGTGCCGATGATGACTGCGAGCGAGGAGGTGAGCGTCAGCACAGGGCCAAAGGGCGAGGAGGAGGAGAACAAGGGAGAGGGCGACTTGCGGTAGTGGACGAGGCTGTAGGCAAAGTAGTCCGGGTAGTAGGGCGTGAAGGAGAGGTCGTAGCAGGCGAGGTGCAGGGCGGGCGACGAAGGGTCGAGGGCGAGGAGGTTGGTCGTGATGGTCGTGAGGGGGTACGACGAGGCGAGGGGGACGGTGAAGCCGAGGGCGATGGCGCCGCTGTAGGGGCAGCCCGAGTCGGTGACGACGGCCGAGCCGTTGGTCGTGACGCCCGTGTCGCCCTCGTCGGTGCGGATGTTGGAGCACAGGGCCGTCTTGTTGGTCGCGACCTCGAACGAGAGGACCTGCGAGTCGACGATGAGGGTCGAGAGGAGGCCTGCGCCGTCGCCCGCGCCGTCGCTGAAGCCCTCGCTCGTCGCGACCGTGTTGCCGACGAGGACGATGCGGAGGAGGTCGCCCGTGCCCGTCAGGACGGCGCCGTCCTCGTTGTAGATGGGCGAGGGGACGAGGTCGAGGTCGATGCCGGCGGCGTGGTACTCGCCCGGCTTGGCCTGGCCCTGGTCGAACTGGGCGTACAGGTCGGTGAAGACGAGCTGCTGGTCCCCTGGTGCGACGAGGTCGCCCGAGCCGAGGCACGACGAGAGGCGGCGGGACCAGAGCACCTCGGCGCGAGCGAGGGGCGCTGCGAGCGCAGCGAGGGCGAGGGCGTGCAGCTGGCGCATCTGCGCGGCGGCTGCGGGTGTGGCTGGCTCTGCTTGCGCTGTCGCCGGTGAGTCGTTCGAGGGAGAAGGCTCCGGGTGAGAGCAGCGAGGCGGTGCCCGCTGTCGCCGCGTCTTCGTGCTCTTCTAGGGGCCGTGTACTGCGTGCCAGCTACTGCAGACTATCTCAGAGAGTAGATCGAGAGCGTTAGTAGCTCAGCTCGAGCTGTTGGCGCTCTCCTGCTTCGGACGCTGCGCTCCTGCACGAGCACGCGCCGATGACACCTTTCTCGTCGCTTTGTGAAGGCGCCCGCTCGTCTGAGGCACCAGCAAGAGTGCTCGAAGCTATGGAAGAGCTCAAGTGTACCCTTTGCGCGGAGCGTGACTGGCTCTCCCCGCTGTACTCCAGCCGTCGCCTGTGTCGCTCTCTCCTCTACTCGCGCCGCCAGCCGCGGCTCTATTCGGCTCGACAAAGCCTTCAGAACCTCGCTCTGCACACTCAGCAGCTAGGCACCTCATTCAGCAAGCTCGTCGCCGCCTCCTCGTCGTCCTCGCCCCGGACCTCCTCACGCTTTCGTTGTGCCCGCCGTCGATCGTCCAGTGCGTTCCCAGTCTCTTCGGGCGAGTTGTGCGCTCGGTCCTGACGTTCGCCCCTCTGCAGTGCCCAACATCGCCGTCGCTGTGGTCGGCGTCGGCCTCGTCGGCAAGGAGGTCGTCCGCCAGCTCTTTGCACCAGCGCTCGAAGGCGTGTTCGAGGTCGTCTTGCTCTCTGGGTCGAGGCACGCCGTCGCCTTCGAGAGGGGCAAGCACTTTGGCGACGCAGAAGCCCTGCTCGCCCTCCTCCCCTCTTCCTCGACTTCCGCTTCAGCACGACCTGCCCTTCCTCCCGGCGCCGCCTACTCGTCGACCGACTTCGAGTCCATCATCTCGACGCTCTCGGCCGACCGCACGTCGCAAGGCCAGCGCACCATCCTCGTCGACTGCACCTCGTCCGCCGACCTCGCCGCCCTTTACCCTCGAGCGCTCTCGTCGGGCCTGTCGGTCGTCACGCCCAATAAGAAGGCCTTCTCGTCGTCGAGCTCACTGTACAGCTCGATCATGAGCGCGCAAGCCGAGCCAGGCGCCGGCCTGTGCTACCACGAGGCGACGTGTGGCGCCGGCCTGCCCGTCCTTTCGACGGTGCGAGACCTCGTCGCGACGGGCGACGAGATCGTGCGCGTCGAGGGCGTCCTCAGCGGCACGCTCGCGTACCTCTTCAACCAGTTCTCGACCGTCGACGGCGTCGAGAGCGGCGCGAAGCCGTTCAGCGAGCTCGTCCGGGTCGCAAAGGAGCACGGTCACACGGTGCGTGAGCTTCCTCAGCGTCTCTACCTCGCACTCGAGCATCGTCTGATGTTGTTGATCGACATGCAGGAGCCTCATCCAGCCGACGACCTCTCGGGAGCCGACGTCGCCCGCAAGCTCACCATCCTCGCTCGGATCGCTTCGACCTCCTCCTCCTCTTCCTCAGCACCCTCATCGCTCTCTCCTCTCCCCGACCTCCCAGACGGCCACCTCTCCGTCCCGACCCAGTCGCTCGTCTCGCCCGAGCTCGCCGCCCTCACCAACACGAGCGAGTTCCTCGACGCCCTCGCCGACCTCGACGACGACTTTGCGGCGCAGCGAGACGAGGCGGCACGAGCAGGGCGCGTGCTGCGGTACGTCGGTGTGATCGATAGGGAGCGAGGCGAGATTCGCTGCGGGCTCGAGAGGTGCGTCTGCTCCTTCTCTCCCACTCTCGACCTCCTCGCTCGCGCTCGACTCACGCTCTCGCCGCTCGCGCGCAGCTTCCCGCACTCGCACCCTTTCGCTCGCAGCACAGGGTCGTACCTCTCGCTCGCCATCTACACGCGCCGCTATGCCTCGGCGCCGCTCGTCATCCAGGGTCCCGGGTACCCGCTCTCGGTCACGGCGGGCGCGGTCGTCGCCGATGCGGGGCGGGTCGCAGAGCGGTACGGCGCGCGAGTCGGGCTGTAGCTCTCGAGAGGTCGAGCAAGGAGGAAATGCACTGCGTTGCGGGTTTCACTGGATCGAGAGAGGGACGAGAGGACCGTGCGCGAGGAGGATCTACTCGAGCGAGACGACGGCCTTGCCGAAGTTGCGGCCCTCGAGCATGTCGAGGAAGGCCTGCAGGATGTAGAGCTCGTCAGCATGATGTTCGGCGAGTCGAGAAGAGCGAGAGGGAGAGGGAGGGAAGAGAGCGCACCTCGCCGTTGTCGATGCCCTTGGTGACGTGCTCCTTGAACTTGATCTCGCCGTTGGCGACGAGCTTGGGCATCGTCTTGTCGAACTCGGTCCAGTCGTGGTTGGAAACAATAAAGCCCTCCCACCTGAGGCGCTTGGTGACGACGTTCGACGTGTTCTTGAGGCCGTACTGCTGGTCGGGCGGGAGGTTGTACTCTGCGAGGAGGGGAAGAGCGTCAGCCGTGCATCGAGACGATCTAGATCGTGCTTGCGTCGAGAAGGAGAGCCTTCGTCGTGCGTCCAGAGGAGAGAAGGAGAGCAGGAAGGAAGGAGAGGGACGCACGAGAGACCGAGCCGCAGTGGATAATGCGGCCGTTGTTCTGGATCGTCGCGAGCACGGCGTCGAGGGTCTCACCGCCGACGTTTTCGAACACTACCGAGGGCGGGTGCTGCTCGAGGAAGTCCTGGGTAGACGTCGTCTTGTCTGCGAGTTGAGAAGGTCGAGTTAGCGACGCCGTCGAGCTCGATAGAGACGGTCCAGCGTCGACGCACAGTTGAAGGCGTGGTCGAAGCCGATCTCCTTGAGGAAGGCGACCTTCTCGTCGGAGCCAGCCGAGCCGATGACCTGCAGGGGAGCGGGAGAAGGCGAGGAGGTCAGCCTCGACGCTCTCTTTCGCCGCCGCTTGAGCCCGACATGTATATGAGAGGGACGCACCGTGAGCCCATCGCGCTTGGCGAGCTGACCGGCGATCTGGCCGACAGCGCCCGAGGCCGCCGAGACTGAGGAGGCGAAGGGTCAGCTCCTCGACTTCGCGACGTGGCTGAACGAGGGACGTACTGAAGATGGTGTCGCCCTTCTTGATCCTGCCGATCTCGTACAGGCCGATCCAAGCAGTCGCACCGGGCACTGGGGAAGCAGGGAGTCAGCACGCGCGACCGAGGAGAGGAAGGACCGGGCGACTCACTGCCGCACGCGCCGACCATCGTCGTCCACGAGACGCCGTCGGGCTTCTCGACGATCTTGGCGAGCTTCATGTCGAGGCGAGCCTTGGAGAGGATGGCGTACTCGCTGAAGGGGAGGAGGCCCTTGAGGATGGCGCCCTTGGGGAAGTCGGGGTGGTCCGACCGCTCGACGACGCCGACGCCCAGAGTGTCGATGACCTTGCCGAGCGCGAACGGCTGGTTATAACTGCTCTTGCTAGGCGCCCTCATGCGCCCTTTGAGATACGGATCCCACGACAAAGCCTTACTTTGAAGGACGACGCCGCCTTGGAGGTCGACGGTAGCGAGGTCGAGCTCCTCCTCGACGCGCTTGAGGTGCTGGCCGGGGACCGGTGCACCGTGCGGCACCTCGCTGAAGATGATGGAGGCGTTGGTGACCATGATGAGTGTAGGGGGAAAGGAAGAAGGGCGGGAGCGAGGCGGGTGGGGGACGAGGGTCGGACACGACGCCGAGCTGAGCAAGCTCCGGGCAGCGGGGTCTCCACCTTCCGGTGTCGCGGACGGAGCAGTTCTGTGCGAGCAGAGGAGCAAGCAAGCGAAAGCATCAGAAAGTGAAGCGTAGGAAGCAAAGAGGCGAACGAGCGCACGGGCCCCGCTCGACGTACTCGGGTCGCCGAGGGGCTTCAGGGGCGGAGCGACGACGACGTTCGGCCGACGTCGTCGCCGCCTCGCTCCTCGCCTCCTCACACTCGCCGCCGCTCTCAGTGCACCAGTACAGCGCTCGAACACACCACAGCAGCACCCTCCGCACCCCGAGCACACCCGCCAGCCGCGCATCCACCTCGAGCCAGCCCCCCCTCGCCCACCTCGGGCTTCATCTCTCGCTCGCCGACCATGGCGACCAGCGCGCACCACAGCCCTCGAGCACGGCGAGGGAGCCGCCCCTTGCCCTTCACCATGTCGATGCCGGCCCCGCCCGCCTCGTTCCCCGACCACGCGCACCACCACCAGCTGCACCACCACCCAGCCCCCTCGTCGCTGTGGCACCCCGAGGGCCTCGACTCGCCCAAGCAGGTCCTGTCGGCGCAGCACTACCGCGACGCCGTCGACGACGTCCAGAGCGTCCTGTACGGCGGCCGAGGCCGGGATCGAGACGAGATCTCGCGCGTCGTCGGCGACTTGTACGACTCCGGAGCTAGTGCGTCCTCCTCTCTCTCTCGCTGCTCTCCCTTGTGCCCGTGCAGAGCTGACTCTCGTACGCAACAGCCTTCGAGAACCCGTTGACGCTCGCACGAGGGCGCGAGGCCGTGAGCGACATGTTTGCGCTCCTCGCCCTCGTGCCCGGCACCATGTGGAGCGAGATGGGCGACCTCACCGAGTCGCGCTCGGCGTACGACGGCAACCGGCTCGTCGTCTTCACCCACACGCTCCACATCAGCCTCCTCCCCTCGCTCGACTCGGACGCCGCCGCGCACGCCCACGCCGCGAGCTCGTCGACCGGCGCCGCCCACCCCTCGCTCCGCCGCAGCATCTCGTTCTTCTCGCTCCCCTCGACACCGTACCCGCAGACGCCCTCGTCGGCGACGATGAACGGCGGCGGCGGCGGCGGCGCAGGCGGGCCCGACACGCCCGGCGGCGCGAGCGACGGCGGCGCAGGCGGCGGCATCTTCTCCAAGACGCACCCGGCGCTCGGCGGGCGCGACCGGTGGCCGTCGGCGTCGGTCTTGTCGATGCTGAGCCCGCGCGCGATCGCGTCGGCGCTCACGACGCTGCACCTCAAGCTGCACACGCGCCTCTTGTTCAACGAGGACGGGCGCATCACGGCGCACGAGGACCTGTGGGGCGTCAAGGAGCTCGTCGAGGGCGTCTTCCCCGTCGTCGGGCACCTGTACGCCGTCAACCGCCAGGGGCTCGGCTGGCTCGCGCGCATCGCGAGCCGGACCCTGCTCGGCGGCGGCGGGCAAGCGGCGGCGTCGGCGCAGGCGCAGGCGCAGGCGCACAAGGCGCTGCCGCCGGGCGAGGGCAAGCAGCAGCTCGACGGCGACGAGGAGGCGCAGCTCGAGGGCTCGGCGCCGCAGCACCGCACGCCGAGGTCGACGCCGGCGAGCAGCAAGTCGCTGTACGGCGCCGACTACAGCCCTACGTCGCAGGGAGGAGGCGCGCTCGGGCTCGACATCGGCGAGCGGGCGGTCGCGACGACGCTCGAGGACGAGTGAGCGTGCCGTGCTCGGCGCTCGTGCCGTCGGGCGCAGTCGTTGCAGCAGGAGGAGGAGGTCGGAAGCGAGGAGGACCCCCGTGTTGTGCAGTTCCTTGACTCTTTGCTCTCTCCGTGTCGTCATATTCATGCTCTGTGTAACGCTACGCATCGTGCACCTTGCCCGAGTCGAGAGGAAAGCGAGAGAAAGTCCGCGGAGGCAAGGACGACGAGCTCGCGGCGGGAGGAGGAGGAGGCCGTCCCTCTCGATCCCCCTCGCCTCGCCCGCTCTCCCCGACCACCGAGCAGAGCAGCACACGCGCACGATGGACTCGATCGGGCAGCTCTCGTCGTCGCTCCCGCCCGACTTCGAGTCGAAGCAGCTCCAAGCCTCGTTCCGCCAGGCGGCCCTCTCCATCACCGACCTCTTCAAGCAGGGCAAGCGCGCTTCCGCCAAGGGTGCGTCCCTGTCCTCTGCTTCAGTCGCAGCCTGCCCACCCGCCTCTCTGCCCTCGAACGAGCGAGAGAGCCCGTGACTGACGCCTCCCTCCCCCTCGTCCTTGTTCCCCCGCAACAGCCTACATCTCTGGGCAGCGCCAGGCCCTCCACGAGGTCCTCGAGTACCTTCAGGCCCTCCTCGACCAGCCTGCAGCCAGCACCTCGTCCGCCGCCGCTCCTCTCGCCGGCACGGGCCCCGTCGACGTCGGTCGCCTCATCAACTTCATCTGCGTGCGTTCTCTCGCTCTCTCTGCCACTTGAAGCTGCCATGAGCTGACGCCGAGTACTGCAACAGGCCCGTCAAGAAGCGCTCAAGGCCGAGGAGGAGAGCCACGACGACGACGACGCCGCCGCGCCTCCTCCTCCAGCCGCTCCTCCCGTCCGCCGCGCCGCCTCGGCCGCACCCGCACCGGCCTCGCCCCTCCGCCCGAGCGTCAGCTTCCAGCGCACCGCGAGCAGCGGCGGCCTCCCACCCCGACCCGCCTCGGCCGCCGCGAGCACCTCGTCGCGCCACCACCACCACCACGCGCACGACCACGCCACCTCGTCGGCCCCCGCCTCGCCGCCCTCGTCGGCCTTCTCCCCGCCCTACGCCCGCTCGACCTCGTCCCACTTTGCGTCGACCTCGCACCTGCACTCGTCCGCCCCTTCGACCTCGGCGCGCTTCTCCACCGCCGCCGCCGCCGCTCACGCCGGACCGGCCTCGTCCACCCCAGCATCCACCTCGGCCAACCTCACCTTCACCGCCCCGCCCTCGCCCTCGCCTCTCATGCCCCACGCGCACGCGCACGCGCACGGCACCCCGACGTTCGTCACGGGCCCGGCGTCGCCGCTCGGCCGCGCAACCGGCCGCTCGCTGCGCCCTCGAGCGGGCGCGAGGGACCGTGCGGCGGGCAAGTCGGCGGCGGCGGGGTCGTCGGCGGCGGGAGCGGGGGGAGCGGCGGCGGGCGACGACATGGGTGAGGAGTACGAGGTCGAGCTGGGCATGAAGAGGCGGTGGCCGGGCGGATCCTCGGCAGGGGGAGCGGGCGGCGCGGCGGGCGGCGCAGGGGTCGTCGAGCTTGCGCCGCCGGGCGAGGGGCTCGAGCACGGCATGGACGTCGAGGGGATGGGCATGGAGGGGTGGGACGGGATTGGTGAGAGGCCGTTCAAGCGCGTCACGAGGAGGGCGGCGCAGGGTGGGGCGGACGGCGCGGCGGCGGGAGGAGGGGCTGGTGATGGTGGCGCAGCAGAGGCGCATCGGTGAGCTGTGCGTGCACGAGGAGGGGAGGCCGTTTCTCTGAGCTGGACGCGGTTCGTCGTCGTCGTCGTCGTCTCGTCCCCCCTTCGTCCTATCCTTGTCCTGTCGTGTCACCCTCTCTCGCACTGCGCCTCGCTCTCGTCTCTTGTGATCAGCAATGCATCTGTACCATGGCAACACGCTCTCCTAGCGAGAGCTCTCTAGTCTAGTTCTACCGCTCCGTCTCGAGCTCGCGCGCTCAGATCTCCTTGCCCTCCCACTCGCCGAGGACCGCCGCGAGCTGCGCCGACATGGCTGCCTTGCGCTCGTCCGAGCACCACGAGCCGTCGATGCCGTTCTGCGCGATGCGCCGCCACGTCGCCTTGTCGAACTGGAACGCGTCGTGCACGGCGAGGTAGTTGTCGAGGACGTAGCCTGCAAAAAAAGGGGGTCCGAGCGGCGTCAGCTCGCGCTTCTCGTCGGCGAGGCGCAAAGTGAGAGACGCAGAGGAAGAGAGACGCACCGCCAAAGTACGCCGGGTCGTCCGAGTTGAGCGAGAACTTGATGTTCTTGGCGAGGAACTTGGGGATGGGCGACTCGCTCACGCTCTTGTGCACGCGCAGGCGCACGTTCGACAGCGGGCACAGCGTGAAGAACGTCTCGCGCGCGGCGAGCTCGTCGAGGAGCGCGTCGTCGTCGGCGGCGTGCACGCCGTGGTCGACCCGGTTGATCCCGAGGTCGAACACGGTCTGGCGCACCCACGACGCCGGGCCCTCCTCGCCCGAGTGCATCGTCAGCCGCGGGAAGCCGACTTCGCGCGCCGTCTCGTACACCGAGGCGAACTTGGACGCTGCAGGAGGAGGGCGAGGAGCGAGGTCAGGAGGGCGTCGAACGAGGCAGGGCGAAAGAGAGGCTCGTGCACGCACGAGGGTTGTCCTTCTCCGACGAGTCGGCGCCGAGCCCAATCACGTCCCCGCTCGCGACGTACGGCTGCATCTCGACGACAGCCTGCTGCGCCGACTCGACGCTCAGGTGCTTGACGAAGCACATGATGAGCTCAGTCGAGATGCCGAACTCCCGCTCGCCCCTCGCGAGGCCCTTCTTGAGCCCCTGCACGACGACGTCGAGCGCGAGGCCGCGCCCCGTGTGCGCCTGCGGGTCGAAGAAGACCTCGGCGTGGACGAGGCCGTCGCCGTGCACGCGCTTGAGGTAGGCGTAGGCGAGCGCCGCAAAGTCCGACTCGTCGAGCAGCACGTCCATGGCCTTGTTGAAGTAGGCAAGGAAGTCGTCGAGGTTGGCAAAGTTGCGGTAGCTGGTCGAGGGAGGAGCTGCATCAGCAGGAGAGCGGCAGGGAGGAACGGCGAGGAGGAGGATCGAGAAGGACGCACCGCTCCTCGAGAGCCGGGATCGTGCTGTACATCGCCTCGTCGAGCTTCATGCCGTGCTTGTCGGCAAGCTCGAACAGCATCTGCGGCTCGAGCGAGCCCTCGATGTGCAGGTGGTGCTCGCACTTGGGCAGGGCGCGCAGGAACGCAGTCGCAGCCTCGCCGCACACTGCGCGCAGGGTCCGAGCGTCAGCAGCTCATTCTCGTTGCTCGACGTGTTCGCACAGGGATACGAGAGAGAGAGACGCACTGGTCGATGAGAAGAAGCTTGCGGGGTAGTGGGGGAGCGAGACGAGAGGCGCGAACGGACGAGAGAAGTGCGGGCGAGCGAGAGGTCGAGCGCGGTGCGAGGTCGGGCGCGGCGAGAGCTGTGAGAGCGAGGAGCAGGAGATCAAGCTGCGGCCGGCGCCGGCGAGCAATCGCTTGCGCCGTTTGCAGCTCGACGGCTGAGCT
>Ga0308169_10004494_pt1 | contig 13050 bp, 11 predicted proteins | sample PhyBR1_2_FD_202139 | JGI IMG/M metagenome (GOLD analysis project Ga0308169, IMG submission 202139) | Phyllosphere microbial communities from UC Gill Tract Community Farm, Albany, California, United States - DLSLSB.R1 | ecosystem: Host-associated > Plants > Phyllosphere > Unclassified | place...
GCCCCCCCCCCCCCCCCCCCCCCCCCCCCCCCCCCCCCCAGGTCGTACGGGTCGAGGAGCTGATGAGGACGAGGCGGGGCGAGTAGCCGTCTGGGCGAGGTCGGCGGGTCGCACGCTGCGGTGCGAGTGATCTTCGAGCAGCTGAGGAGCTTGCGAGGGCCCTGGCGGGAAAGGTGTGCTAGTGCAGAGGGCAAAGCTCCTCGACGTCCTCCTCGCCGCGCTCTCTCGCTCTCTTTCTCGCACTCGACGACCCTTTTTCTCTGCGCGAACGTAACAAGGATGACAGAACTAGACGAGAGTGGTATTACGAGGGACAGAAGCTAGCGCACGAGAGGGATCAAGCGGCGAGTGCCTTCTCGATGTCCTTGGCGAGCGCGTCGGGCTTGGTCGTCGGTGCGTAGCGGTGGAGGACCTCGCCGTTCTGCAGGAGCTCGTGAAGCGTCAGTACAGCCCGGTGAGGGGTAAGAGAGTGCCGGGGCGTGCGGGAGGAAAGCAGGACGCACCTTGGAGACCAAAAACTTGGAAAAGTTCCAGTTGACGCGCTCGCCCAAGAGTCCCTTCGCCTTCGGCTTGAGGAACTTGAAGACCTCGTTGGTGTTCTCGCCGTTGACGTCCGACTTCTTGAGCAGCGGGAAGGACACGCCGTGGTTGCGCTGGCAGAAGGTGGCGGTGCCCTCGTCGTCCTCGGGGTTCTGCGGGAGGAGGGCGCGTCAGCGGCGGCTGAGGGGAGAGGCAGACGAGAGGGACGCACCTGGCTACCAAACTGGTCCGAGGGGAAGCCGAGGACGACGAGGCCCTGGTCCTTGTACTTCTGGTGGACTGCGGAGGAGGAGGGCGACCGAGGTCAGCTCTCTCGGTACCGACGACAGCGCGCTCATGTGAGAGGAAGAGTAGAGTAGCTCACGCTCCTCGAGCCCAGTGAACCTGCGCAGCGGAAGGAGAAGACGACCGTCAGCAGGTGCCGCCGAGGCTCGAGGAGGTCGCCCGACGGCCGAGAGGCGCTCTCGCTCCTCCCGGCTGATCGGCCAACGGAGGATATGAATACTTGCTGAATAGTAAAGCCGCATTAGGGACGCAGAATAGATTCCGTCAGCCGGCCGTAGAGGAGGACGAGGGAACAAGGGCGACGACATCCGGCGGGGGAGGGAGAGGACAAGTCGACTTATGTGGGTGGCAGTGTTGACGATCAGGACGACCTTGCCCTTGTAATCCTGCATGGCATCAAAGCGAGTCAGTGCTTGTACGGCGAGGCCGGCCAAGCAGGAAGAGGCAGCCGCCCTCCTCATCTCCTCGCGGCGACTCCCTCTGCTTGAGGCTTGACCGAGCGACGGCGTGAAGGAGCCTATGACGCACCTCAAACTTGATCTTGTCGCCCTTGGGCTTCTCGGCCTCGAGCTCGTAGAAGGATGCGGCGGACGACATGGCTGCGCGGGGAGGAGGACGAGGTCAGCGTCGGGTTCGGCGACAGGGGCTGCGTAGACGCGGCATGATGCTCCCACAGCGGCCTAAGCTGAGCTCGCGCTGTGCGCAGGCCTAGCACAGAGCCTGAAGGCCCTACCGAGGGCGCGAGCGACCGCACGCTCCCGGATCGGGGATGAGGAAGGAGAACGGCGAGGCGGGGCTCACTGGCGATGGCGCGGCTTGGTGTGTAGAGTGTGCGAGGTGCAGGCAAGACTGCAGGCGACAGCAGGCGAGCAGAGGTGGGTGCGAGAAGCCGAAGCATGGCCGAAGCTGGCGAGGTCGGAGATGGGGCGACGTCCGGCCTCGTCGCCGGCTGCCGATCTCCTGTTTGTCAGAGCAGCGGCGCGCGTACGGACGGACTGATTGGCTCAGGAGAGAGTCTCGGGCGCACAGAGTCCGCCCGCGAGGCGCGAGCGCCAGGGCCGCCTTTCAGGCTCAACCGCTCGCGACCTTGCGCTCCCGTCGGCGCCGCTGCTCTGCAGTCAAGAGGCGAGCGCAGGTTGCAGGCTGCGACCCTGCACGAAGCGGCTCTCGCGCCGAGCTCGCCGACTCTCAAGGAGGACGTCGAGCGAGAGGAAGGAGATGGCTTCGAGGCTCACGACTGCGTCTACGGGCGGCAAGAGGGGGATGCAAGGGGTGTACGAGGTGGGGAGGAGAGAGGGGTATGTACAGAAGGCGAACGAGTGCTCAGGTCGAGAGGACGCGGCCGTGGCGGAAGAACGAGTCGGGCGGGGTGAGGGCGCCGAGCGCACGGCGCTGGAACTGGGTGATGATCGAGAGGCCGACCTGGTACGACGAGTTGGTCCTGCACGCGAGCGAGTGAGAGCGTGAGCGGCGGACGAGGAAGACAGGGAGAGGACGAGGGACGCACCAGCCAAAGCCCTCGCGCGGGATGAGGTGGAAGTCGGTGCCCTGCGAGCGCTGCAAGTCAGCTCCTGCTCGTCTCGAGCGCACATACAGACGAGACGCACCTGGTTGCCGTACTCGGCGTCGATGTTGGACGTGCCCTCGACGGCGTCGAACTTCTCGGGCACGCAGCCGCCGGCCTCGACGAAGCCGGACGTGAGCCTGCGAGGCGGGAGGGAGCGGCGTCAGCGCTCGCCCGACACGGCGAAAAAGAAGAGAGCGGGCGAGGACGCACATGTGCAGCCACTTGTAGGCGAGGCGCTGCGCCTCGTGGTTGTAGCCGTACTTCTGCAAGCCGACCCCTGCGAGCGGACGAGGAGAAGGTCAGCTTCACTCCCTGCGGCTCGACCGGCGTCGAGAACGAGACGTACACGCCATGATTTGGCTGCAGAGTGCGAGGGGAAGGAAGACAAGCGTCAGCCAGAGAGCTGGGCGCGAAGAGGAGACGGAGAAAGCTCGACGCACTGAGGAGGCCAGGCCGCGGGGTAGCTGTACGACGAGCAGGCCATCAGCTCGACGTCCAATGTAGCAGAGAGTCTAGGAGAAAGAGGGGACGCACTCCCACTGCCGGTTGGGGCGCTGGAGCGAGATGCGGCCGCGCGACGACTCGGTCCCCGAGACGAGCCCGCCGGCGACCTCGAACTTGTGCAACGAGCACTGCCTGCGGGTCGTGCACGAGCGCGTCAGCATCCAGACCAAGTCGAGCAGGTCTAGCGACCCTCGAGCGCCGACTTTGAGCGAGAGAAGGAGAGCAAGAGGGAGCGGCGACGCACATGATCTTCTCGGCCTGCGCCTCGCTCGCCATGCCGCACCACATGGGCCAGAACGTCGTCACCGAGTCGTACAGGCTCTGCTTGCCCTTGGCGCAGTTCCAGTCGACGTAGATGCCGCGACCGTCGTGCCAGAGGTAGTAGTCGGCGAGCTCCTTGCGGCGCGCGGCCCGAGCGAACCACTCTGCCGAGGTCTGCGGCGCGTCGGTCGACTTGCGCGAGCCCGACAGGTCGGGGAGGGACGAGTCGGTCGGCGTGTAGGGGACCTCGGTGCCGAAGGGGAACGGCGTCAAGTCGAACTCGGCCTCGAGCTCGAGCGAGCCGCCAAAGTGGTCCCGGATCGCCGTCGCGATGTCGGTCTCGTACTTGTACATGAGCGAGCACAGGTCGATGGTGCCGAGGTCGGCGCACTTCTTCTCGAACCGGTACGTCGTGTCGTGGCCCGACTCGCGCACGCCGCGGTCGTGGAGGAAGTAGGCGTCGAGCTCGGGGCACTCGATCTCGGCGTCGTTGTACATCTCGATGAACTCGTTGACGCTGACGCCCTGCTTGTCGGCGTACGGCTGCAGGACGGCCGTAAAGTGCGACGCCTCGGTTTCGGGCGGGACGCCGAGGCCGTCGGGGCGGTACCGCGACAGGCCCGTCACCGGGTCGAGGCGACGCGCCTCCTGCCACACGATGTGGTACTCCTGGATCGCGCCCTGGATCGCGCGCTTGAGCCACGCCTTGTTGTCGTCGGCCGTCTCGGGGTCGAGTTGGGCGAACACCTGGACGGCGAGGTCGGTGAGGAAGGGCGGCTGAGAACGCATGAGGTAGTAGCTGCGAGCGAGGTGGAAGTAGAGAAGAGGGCGTTGCGGAGCGTCAGTGCCAGTCTCTGAGGCTCGAGAAGGAGGGCGAGAGGGAGAGACGCACCTGCGGTTGCCGTTCAGGATCTTCTTGTAGTGCTTGATCTCGAACAGGAAGTGGTCGGCGATGCCCTTGGCGAGCTCGACTTGGCCGTCGGCGAGGAGGCCGAGCGAGATGAAGTAGCTGTCCCACTGCGAGGTCGAAGAGGGGAGAGCGAGGTCAGTGCGCGCAGGGAGGTGACAGCGAGGACGTTGAGAGAGCCCGAACGCACGTTGTAGAGCTGCAGGGAGGATCATCGAGTCAGGTTCGTGCTGCAAGGAGCGCTGCCGAAGAGGAAGAAGAGAGCGACGCACCTCGTTGAAGCGCGCGCCGGGAACGACGAAGGGGATGCCCTGGAAGTCTGGATCTTGCCCCTCGCCGCGCGAGACCTCCTTCATGGCGAGCGCGAGGATGCCCGGACGGTCGTTCTGGTCCTTGACCCACTTGGCGTCAAAGTTGGTCGGCACCGTGTCGACGATGAGGCGCAGGTGCGGCTTGGCCTCGGCGATGCGCTCGTAGTACTTGCGCATCATCGGCTCGGCCTCGGGGACGTAGATGCGCGGCGCCTGGTTCTTGCCGCGGTTCTGCAGGAGGGTGAGAGCGTCAGGCGGCTCGTCCTGACTCGGTTGGGCTCGACGAGGAGGGAGGGGGGATCGAGAGGACGGTGAGACGCACCTTGGGGTCGGCGCAGATGCGCTCAAGGCCGTCGCCGTCGATGCGGCGCGTGAGGTTGCTCCAGAACGAGTGGCGGATCATGCGGGTCAGGCGCGAGACCGGGTTCTCGTTCAGGCGCGCCTCGTCGAGAACGATCTGCTTGAGGCCGTGGTCGCGGGCGAGGGCGAGCTCCTGCAGGAGGTTCGAGAGCATGTACGTGCCGCGGATCTGCGGGCGAAAATGCTGCGTCAGCTCGACGGCCTCGAAGTGGAAGTGCGTGAGGGAGGAAGTCGACGCACGTCGAACGAGTTGTAGCCGTTGCTGCTCGCCGTGCCGAGCGAGAAGACCTTGGGGCCCTTGTCGGCGGCGTGGATCTGGAAGTTGGCGTCCGTGTCCTCCTGCTCGAGGACGAGCTTCATCGTCTCCTCGACGTCGACGAGGAACTTGCGCGACTTGGTGTGGGTCTCGTCTGCGAGGGGGAGCTCCGTGTCAGCTCCTGGTCCCTCACGAGCATGGAGAGAGTTCGAAGAGACGACGCACCGTGCGACATGCGCCTCGCCCTCGTCTGGACGGCCTGCTCGGGCCCGTACGTGTTGCGCTGGCGGATGATCGTCTGCGGGCCCTCGGACTGCGAGCGAGGCACGAGAGGGTCAGCTGCGCCGTCGAAAGCTAGAGTGTCGAGATGGAGCAGGACGCACAGCGCTGAGGGTCCTCGTCTTGTGCCGGCGCTGCGGCTGGCCGTACAGGATGCTGGCGTCGGGCTGCGAGCCGTAGCGGAAGTCGCGCTCCTCGACGTCGCTCTCGCTCTGGCTGAGGATGGCCGACTCTGTCGGCATGGCGGCCGTCTCGCCGAAGCTGGCGCCGGTGCGCTGGCCGCTGGGGATGGCGACCGGAATCGGGTGAAAGTCGTGGGCGCGCGGCGAGGTCATGGCGTCGAGAGGAGGGGTAGGGCGACTCGAGGCGGGCTGATCTAGATGTTTCGGAGGATCTGGTGCTGCTGGCTTGGCGACTGGATGTGCGGGTCGAGGGAGAACGAGCTGCGGGCGGACGAGCGATGAGGTCAGTTCTCGAAGCTCGGCACGCTGGGATCCACGCCGCTCTGCTGCTCGCCGTGCTGCCTCGATAGGCCACAAGGCCTGAACATAGAGCCATACAGGCCACCGCCCGCCCGCTGGAGCCGTTCTCGTCGAGCGAGGCTGAGGGTGGAGCCGCGTCCACGAAGGAGCGGAGGGAGCGGCCCCTCCGACATGGGCAGGCGCAGAGAGGGTGAGAGGGGCTCACCTGAGTTGCGCTGAAGACTGGCGAGCTGTGCGTGAGGCTGGGCCGGCTGTCGAGGGCGAGAGGTAGAAACGAACCCTCTCGTCCTCCTCGTCGGACCATGGACTTCTCGCCCGACGAGCTCCGGCTCCACCAGCTCTCGGCTCTTCTGCTTAACGCTGCTCGACATTCTCTGCTACTCGTGATGGCAACGATGATGGGCGAACTCTATTAATTACATCGCCTCCGTCGCTCCTCCTCCTCCTCGACGCTCCCTCACTGCCGCGGAAGGAGCGTGTCTCGCAGCGCGTCGACCTTGTCGGCGATGGGCTTGCCCTCGAACGCAATCTTGAGCACCTCGCCGACGTTCTCGACGTACAGGATCTCGAGGCCCTCCTTGATCGACTCCTGGACCTGCGCGCGCGGAAGAGAGAGAGGGTGTCAGCGCCGAGAGAAGGACGAGGAGGGGGAGCGACGGCGAGAGAGAGGGGACGCACGTTGTACTCGATATCAGGCTTGCACCCCAACGGCACGATGACGCGCTTCATGCCCGCCCGGTGCGCCGCGAGGAGCTTCTCCTTCAGGCCGCCGACGGGGAGGACCTGGCCGGCGAGCGTGATCTCGCCCGTCATGGCTGTTGCAGGAGGCGGGGGAAGGGCCCAGTGTCAGCTATGCACTCGTCAGAGGCTCAGGAGGGCGAGAAAGGAGGAGGGGAAGCGAGAACGCACCCAACTCGGACGAGATGCCCGTCTTGCTAAAGAGGGACACGAAGGCCGTCAAGAGAGCAGTTCCGGCGCTCGGGCCTTCCTTGCCGATTGCCCCCTCAGGCATGTGCAAGTGCACGGCCTTCTTTTCAAGCAAATCCGTGTCTGCGTCCTTGGTGAGGCCCAACTCGAAGGCGTGGGCGCGCAGGAAGGTCAGGGCGATGGTCGCCGACTCCTTGATGACGTCGCCGAGCTTGCCGGTGAGCGAGATACCCGAGCCAGGCATAGACTGTGGACGGGCAAGCGAGCGAGAGGGTCAGAGGGCTTGAGAGGAGGTCCGAGCGCGCGAGGAAGGGGACGAGCAGGACGCACAGTGACCTCGATGGGCATGATGGCGCCCGAGCCGTTGCCGAGGTAGCCGAGACCGCAGCTGACGCCGACCGGGCTGACCTTGGCGTAGAGGCGGTCCTTTTGGTAGAGCGGCGGGCCGACGTAGTCGAGGAGGTTGTCGGCCGTGATGCGCACGCTGACGTCGGACGGCACCTCGAGCGGCTTGCGCACGCTCGTGGTCGTCGTGCGCTCGTCCTCGGTCACGCTCGACTCGGGCGTCGAGGGCGAGGCGGCCGAAGCCGGGACCGAGTCGCCGTCCTGCTTCTCGACGGCGTCGTCGGCGGGCGCCTCCTCGGCGACGGCGGTGCCGGCCGGTGTCGGTGCGGCGGCAGGGGCGACCGTCTCGACCTTGGACTCGGCGACGACGTCCTCGGGCAGGTCGCGCACGATCTTGAGCGCCGCCTTGCGGTACACCTGCGCGCGAGGGAGGAGCCAAGTCAGCGACGAGCGTGCGTGCAGAGAGACAGCGAGCGCGCACGCACCTTCTCGATCTGCTGCTTGAGCCTGCGCACGCCCGACTCGCGGCAGTAGTAGCGGATGAGGGCGGCGACGGCGTCCTCGCCGAGCTCGACGTCGGCGTTCTTGAGGCCGGCGCCCTCCTTGGCCTGCGGCGCGAGGTACCGGCTCGCGATGGCGGCCTTCTCCTCGGTGATGTAGCCCGACACCTCGAGGACCTCCATGCGGTCGAGGAGCGGCGCCGGGATGGTGTCGAGCGAGTTGGCCGTGCACACGAAGAGGACGCGCGAGAGGTCGACCGGGACGTCGAGCTGCGAGACGGCGTCGACTCGGCGTCAGCTCGACCCTCGACGCACTCAGGCACGCATGCAGAGAGAGGGAGAGAAGGAGGGACGCACGTAGTGGTCGAGGAACTGGGCGTTCTGCTCCGGGTCGAGCATCTCGAGGAGCGCGCTCGACGGGTCGCCGTTGTGGCCGCGGCCGATCTTGTCGACCTCGTCGATGAGGACGAGCGGGTTCTCGGTCTGGACCTTCTTCATCGCCTGGATGATCTTGCCCGGCATGGCGCCGACGTAGGTGCGGCGGTGGCCCTTGATCTCGGCGACGTCCGACAGGCCGCCGACCGAGAAGCGGAAGAACTGGCGGTCGAGCGCGCGCGCGATCGACTTGCCGATCGACGTCTTGCCGACGCCGGGCGGGCCGACGAAGCACAGGATCTTGCCCTCGACCGTGCCGCGCAGCTTGCCGACGGCGAGGAACTCGAGGATGCGGTCCTTGACGTCCTTGAGGCCGTAGTGGTCCTCGTCGAGGACCGTGACGGCGTGCTTGAGGTCGAAGTTCTCGGGCGTGTGCCGGCCCCAAGGGATGGACGTGAGCCAGTCGAGGTAGTTGCGCGTGACGTTGAACTCGCTCGCGGCCGGCTCGAGCGTCTGGAGCTTGCTGAGCTCCTCGTCGAAGACCTTCTTGACGGCCTCGGGCATCAAGAGGCCCTTGGCCTTCTCCTGGAACTTGTCGACGAGCTTGTCCTTGCCGTCCGACTCGAGGCCGAGCTCCTTCTTGATCCCCTTGAGCTGCTCCTGGAGGTAGTACTCGCGCTGCCGCTTGGCGATCTTGGACTCGACGTCTTTCGAGATCTTGTTTTGGAGCTGGGCGTTCATGAGCTCCTTCTTGAGGACAAGGAGGGCCTTCTGGAGGCGGTCCTCGAGCTGCATCGACTCGAGCACCTCCTGGAGCTCGTTGACCTCGCCGCTCGAGACGGCCGCCGCAAAGTCGGCGAGCTTCTCGGGCTCCTCGAAGACGTTGCCGGCCGACTGCGACATGCTGAAGTTGGCGATCTGGTCGCGGAAGAGCGGGTTGAGGTTGGCGATCTCCTTGAAGACGGCGATGATCTCGCCGGCGATGGCGCGCGCAATCTGCGACTTCTTGTCGAACTTGTCCATCTCGACGTTCGACACGTTGACGATCGAGACGGCGTAGTCGTGCAGGTACGCCGTCTGGAACGGCTGCGCGTCCGAGTCGCCCGCCGACGACGACGACGACGACGGCGACGACGCCTGCTGCTGCTCGCCGTTGCGCTCGACGACCTGCCCGTCGCGGTCGACGAGGACGTCGGCGCGCGGCTTGGCCTGCTCGCCGGCCGACGAGTCCTCGGCCGCCGCCTCGGGCTTGAGCGGCGCGTCGCCGACGAAGGCGGGCTCCTCGGGTCGCTGCGGGCCGTCAATGTGCGGGCGCTGCTCGTCGACGACGCTGTGTGCGTCGGGGTGCGGGACCTGAGCGTCGGCGCTCGCCTCGCCGCCCTTGGCGGGTGCGGGCGCAACCTCGGACGACGGCGCCGGCGCGACGTCGGGGATGGGGAGGAGCTCGTCGATGCGGATGCGGCGGTGCGGGTACAGAACGGCGGTGAGGCCCGGTTCCTCGAGCTTGGCGTTCGGGTCGTTCGGGTTGGGCGTGGGAGGGTTGGCGGGGAAGGTCGAGGTGATCTGGGCGAAGACGCCGACCGGGTGGACCGAGTTCATGTCGGTGATGCTAGAGAGGATGTCGAGAGTCAGTACGTGCTACTCGGCGGCGGACGGCGGCGGAGAGGGGGCGAGAGGAGCGAGCGAGGGACGCACACGTCGCGGTCGTCGTTCTCGTCCTTGAGGAGGAAGGCGCCGATGTAGGGCTGGCCGCGCTTGATCGACTCCTTGATGGCCTTGATGACGTTGGCGTCGCGGATGACGACGGCCTTGTAGAAGCCGGGGAAGAGCGGGCGGCGCGTGATGGGGAGTGCCATGACCTGCGGGTAGACGTCGGGGACGGAGCGCTTGGCGAGCGACGAGCCCGACTCGCCGCCGTCTCCTGCGCCCGACGACGCTCCACCGGACCCGCTCGACGCCTCGCCGCCTTCTGCGCCGCTGCCGACGCCCGCCGACGACGACTCGGGTGCGCTGGGCGAGCGCAGGCCGTTCCGAGGCTGGTCCGACTCGGGGACGCCCGGTCGCCGGATGGGGATCTTTGGCTCGTCGCTCTCGCCCTCGCCGTCGCCGCCCTCGTCGCCGCGGTCCTCCTCCCGGAGCGAGACGCGGCCGCGCCGGCCGAGGTGGAGCGGCGCCGACGGGTGGAGGAAGCCGAGGTCGTGGAGCGGCGCCGAGCTCGCGAGGCCGCGGCGGGTGGTCGCAGGCGTGTCGAGGGTCGCCTTGGAGGTCGATGCGACTGGAACGGCGGGGCGAGAGGGGCGAAGGGCGGTCGAGGCGCGGGAGAAGGAGCGCGAGGAGGCGCGCGAGGCGGCGAGGCCTGCGCGAGCGCGCACTGAAGCCGGGAGCATGTGCTGGTGGTGTGTGCGGGTCTGGTGCGCGGATCGGGGATATGGAGAGGGGTGTGGCGGGCCGATGGAGGTTAGGTCAGCGGTGCGAGAGGTGGTGTCGACGATCGAGGGGACGGACGCACCTGTCGCTGGTCTAGAAGTGACTGTGAGCTGCTGTGCGAGGTGCCGGTGGGGGCTCGAGGCGGAACGAGCTGTTGGGAGAAGAGCGAGATGGACAGGTTCCGCCTGACGACGACGAGCGAAGCGACGGCCGCCGGGCGGCGACGACGACCGAGTTGGACACCGACGACGCATCGCACAGCTCTCTGGCTCTCACCCTGAGCTCTGCAGCCCTTGCTTGGCTCGGCTCAGCAGCACCCGCCGTCCTCGCCTCAGCTCTCGCTCTCCCCCTCTCGTCCTCCCAGCCCGCCCTCGCACGCGACCCGCCGCGCCACACCCGCTTGCGCGGCCAACACGGCCAACACGGTCCAGCAGCACCCAGTCCTGCTCCACAGCAGCCAGAGCCAGCCAGCTCAGCAGCTCGCGCAGTCGCTCTTCGCCACGACCTTGCTCGACGCGCCGAGCCCTCCGCGCCGCCCAGCTCCGCCCGCTCGTGCGTACGCCTCGGCGGTCCCTCCGAGCCTCCTCTTGCGGATCGTCCGCGGACCAACGGCGGTCAGGAGCTCGCGCGCGATCGCGCATGGCGCGCTCGTCGCCCGCCCTCGAGCCGATCGCTCGCCTCGGTGCTCTGCCTCTCTCTTCCTGCTCGTGCTCGTCGGCTGCACCGCTCTCTTGCGCTCTCGACCTGCTCATGTCTGAGCCTGGCCCTCGAGGCCCCGAAGCAGGCGACTCGCTCGACGCAGAGCTGCCCGACCTCGTGCGTCCGACCTCTCTCTCCCTCTCCCTTTCGCACCGAGGCTGACGTCGAGCCTGCCGTGCAGGACTGGCCGACCGGCACCGACTGGACGGCGTTCAAGCAGACGGTGGGCCTCGTCGTCCGCTACGGCGTCGGCCTACACCGCAACCGCGAGCTCGAGATCCGTATGTGGGCCAGGTTGTGGACGTCGCAACCCGCGCGGGCGACGTTCGACAGGCAGCGGCTCGGCCGGCATGCAGGTGTCATCGAGCGTGTGCGGTGGGTGTGCTTGTTCATGCGGGTCCTGCAGGAGGGCGACCTCAAGACGCAGCTGGTCCGTCCCCTCTTCCTTCCTCCCTCCTCTTCTCCTCCACGCCGTCGCTCACGCTCGCTCGCGCAGCCGACGTGGCAGTCCGTCTTCCTGTGGACGGGCGCCATCAAGCACGACGCATGGGCGTGCGTAATGCGTTGGCGAGCGGCGCAGGCGGCCGAGGCTCAGCCCGAGCCAGCAGCGGTCCGAGCGGCTTCGTCTCGACAGGGCTCTGTGCGTCCTCTCTCTCTCTTTCTCGCCTGCCCGACCGGCACACGACGGTACTGACATCCCTTCCTGCACGCCCACAGCCTCTACCGACCGCGCCGACCGCCCGCCCTGCCTTCTTCCTCCCTCCTCGACTCGAGCCGACGCCGGACGAGCAGGCGAGAGGCGCGATCGGCGTTATCGTGCACCCCGACGGCGCGAGGCATCTCTGTCGAGGGTCCTCCATCGGCACCTCGCTGTTTGGCTCGAGCTGGCAGCGCCCTCCTCCTCAGTATCGGCCGCAGCCTCGCAACTTCGGCTTCTCTTAGCCTTCTCGGCGATCCTCTCGTCTTGCAGCACTGTAACATGGCCTTTGTACTGCAGCTCATCGCGTTACGAACGAAAGCGAGAGCGGCGAAAAAGGTGAGCCACTTCGGGCGCTCGCTCCTCGTTCGGGCTCTTGCTCGCCGCCGTCCGTCGCCCTCCCTCTTCCCCTCGCTCCACCTCGCTCTTGCAGCGATGGCTGTCGTGCCGCCAGACAGCCTCGCCCTCATCGCGAGCCTGCTCCAGTCCGACCTCGCCGAGCTCCGCCAGCAGCACGCCCACGACCCGCAGGCGACCGCGGCGAGCGACGAGGACGACGCGTTCGCCCTCTACGAGCAGGAGCTCGCCGGGCTCGTACAAGCCGAGCAGGACGACCAGGTCGCGCGCAGCCTCGCCGCCGCCGCAGTCACGGACGGCCCGCTCCTCCAGGCCCTCGCTCGCGAGGAGGAGGCGGCTCGGCAGGATCGCGCGCTTGCCCTCCAGCTCTCGACCGACATCGACGAGGACGGAGACGATGAGCTCATGCCGCAAGACTACTACGACCGCGCCGGCGAGGCGGTCGCGCCGCCGCAGGGGCTCGACCCTACCCCTGTCGCCTCGACCTCGAACTCGTCCTCCTCGCCGATCCAGCAGCGCTCGGAGTGCGTCGCCTGCACCGACACGTTCCTCTCGTCCGACCTCATTCGCGCGCCGTGCAAGCACGGCCACCCGTACTGCGGCGGCTGCCTCCACGACCTGTTCGTCGCGGCGACCAAGGACGAGTCGCTCTTCCCGCCGCGGTGCGAGACCGTCCAGATCCCGCTCGACCTCGTCAAGCCGCACCTGAGCCCGCAAGAGCTGTTCGAGTACCAGCGCAGCGCCATCGAGTTCCGCACGCCCAACCGCCTCTACTGCTCGACGACGACCTGCTCGGCCTTCCTCGGCAGCGCGTCCGGCACGCGCACCGCGATCGAGTGCCGCACGTGTCGTCGCTCGACGTGCGCAGCGTGCAAGACGCCGTGGCACGGCCTGTTCGGCCCGTGCGGCGTGAGCCCGGAGGACGAGGCGGTCCAAGCGCTCGAGCGCGACTTCGAGTACAAGCAGTGCCC
>Ga0308169_10004495_pt1 | contig 13049 bp, 18 predicted proteins | sample PhyBR1_2_FD_202139 | JGI IMG/M metagenome (GOLD analysis project Ga0308169, IMG submission 202139) | Phyllosphere microbial communities from UC Gill Tract Community Farm, Albany, California, United States - DLSLSB.R1 | ecosystem: Host-associated > Plants > Phyllosphere > Unclassified | place...
TGGGGAGACGTGGCCCGGCGGCGGGGAGATTGATACGTTTGAGGGGGTGAACAACCAGGGGGTAAACCAAATGGCTTTGCACACCGAGGATGGGTGAGTACGGGGGAGAACGCGACTTCGCGTCAGCGTGTCCGAACCGCATAGGACGCTTAGACCAGGTGCGACCTGACATCGACCACCGGGTTCACCGGTACGGTAAACGACACTTCATGCTACTACCAAGACAACTCGAACTCGGGCTGCGGCATCTCCGACACAGCCGCCAAGTCATACGGCTCAGCCTTTGCCAGTGCGGGCGGAGGCGTTTGGGTGACAGAGTTTGCGAGCAGCGGCATATCCATATGGTTCTTCTCGCGGAGCGATATCCCGTCGGCCATATCGAACGCCTCGGACAGCATCGATACGAGCGGCTTGGGCACTCCCGTGGCGTACTGGAGCTCGAGCGGGTGCGATATTGCCAAGTTCTTCGATGCTCAGCGCCTGGTCTTCGACATCACGCTGGTGAGTGCCCCCTTTCCACATAGCAGACGACTATCGGAAATATGCACCGAGTCGACGCTGACGGCAGTGCGGAGACTGGGCGGGAAAGTCTTCGGTGCTTGCTACAACGGGATGCGCGGCGTTGAGCGATGACAAGACGTGTTATACGACATATGTGCTTGACGCGAGCAACTACGACGAGGCTTATGTGGGTTCTTGAGCCAGACTGTCAGTCTCACACGCTGACGGCAGTTCGAAATTGACTCGCTCAAGGTGTACTCGAATTCATCGTCATCGTCGTCGTCGAACTCATCATCGTCTACGTCAGCCACGAACGGGTCCTCCCCGGGCGCACGGGCGGCGATAGGCGTGGGCCAGGCCGCATTGGGGATGGGACTCGCGGCGGTGCTCGCTGGCGCATTCTCCACCTTGGTTTGATCCGGCGATTATTACCTCGACCCTCCGGTGGATCAGTAGATGAAGCCTGTAGATCACTGTAGATGCATTAGATACAACACCACTACCGCTTGCGTCTCCGCGTCTCCGACGTCTTACTCCCCGTCACTGTCGTACACCGCCTGCCTCGATACGACCACCTTGTCCTCTCCTGCCTTGGCGAGATTCTTGCCCTTGCCCGCCTTCCTCGCGCGTTCCTTCTCCACCTTCTCCCTCTCCCTCTCCCTGCCCCTCTCCTCCTCCTTAGCAACCTTCATCTCCCGATACTGCTTGATGACCCTCTCCCTCTCTTCCTCCATAATCCTCTCCTGCCCCGCCGAGAGCCCGCTCCTCCCCTTGCCCTTCGCGGCCCATACGCTCTTGTTCGCCCCATCGCTCTTTGCGACCTTGAGTGTCGGCAGACTCGGCGGCGCCTGGGCGATATCGTTCAGCCGCCTCGGACCCTCTTTTGTCTTGAACTCGAGCGGCGCGTCGCCCGCGTCGTGCTTCCGTTTGGTGCCCCGGCCGGCATCTTCCTCTTCGACGCTCTTGCCCGCGCCAGCTTTGCTCGTGGAGGATGAACCACCGACCGCCTCGCCCCGCCGGATCGCTGCCGCGCGCTCTTTCCGCTCTTCCTTCTCCCGACGTGCCTCCTTCTCCTGCTCGGCCTTCACCCGGCCCGCGGACTTGATCGCCTGCGACACTCCCGCACGCATGATCGACTCGACGCGGCGGTTGTACTCCCCCAGGGTCTCGTGCGGCATGATTCCCGGCACAGCGGGCTTGGTCTTCTCGCTCGACGTCGTTCCCTTGTCCTCGAATTTTCCTCTCGACTTTGACGACGTCGGGTCCTCGTTGCCCTTGGGCCGTTTACGCCGCTCACCGGTGTCCTCGGAAGACCGCCCGCCGTTGGCACGGAACGTTGCTTGTGTGGACATCGAATTTATAATTCGCATGGCACCGCGGGGGGCATCATCATAGTCGGTCGCTTTTGGCGCGAGGTTTTGGCCTCTGCAGTCAGCTACGAGCTCTGTCTGCCATCTCCCGTTTTCAGGCCGAAGGTGAAGTTGAGCCGCACCTTTTCGCTGTCTCCGCAAGACGGACCGAACGTTTCGCGCCTGGGATGAGCACAGCTCTGCAGATCAATCATGAGCATCCGACTGACGTTTGTGCGGCATGATGAGAGGCTACGGGCTTGTATGAATGTGATTGAAGTAAAGGCAAGATTTCTGGCAGGACGAGCGAGTATCGACCCAAAGATCAACATATTTGTTTCCGACGGAAGAAGCGCTTCGCACCTTCCGGGCGATCAGCCGCGAATTTCAGGTCATCCATGTGCAGAACAACACACACGAAGCCACCCCAACATGTTCAAATTCGATTTCGAGCTGGTGAGTGCACCTGTCCGCCAAGCATAGGATGCAGAAGCTGACAAGCAGGAGCAAGACGACGAGTCTGACCTCAACCTTCCTGGGCCCTCCTCTCAACCCGAACAGAGCAAGGCCGTGGAGGGTAATGTTGCTAGAGGGGGGCAGCAATGCCACCACATCAGTCTCGAAGACCTGGTCAGCTTTCACCGGCCAGCATCTAGGGAGATATTATCTGATAGCCAGCTGGACACCTTGCCCGAGAGGATCTCATACTCGCCCATACATGTACCCGGGCTCACGCGCCCGCTGTTGCGACGGGACCTGTTCGACGCCCGCTTCCAGCTGTACCAGCGAGATGCGAACGGGCATGATGACGGCGCTGTGGACAATCAAGGGAGACCGCGGGCCGGCGAAGGCGGCGCAACTTCAACCGATGTCGAGGGTGAAGAATACGTCGATTCAAGTACCGATCTCGTTCCGGGCTTGTACGAAGGCGGCCTGAAGACGTGGGAGGGGGGCGTGGACCTGGTGGAGGTGCTCAATGGCGTCGCCGACCCGGAGAAGTGGGTGAGGGGTGCACGTGTACTCGAGGTGCGTTTTGCCTCGACCTGAGGACCCACGACCTGCAGGACCCGTGATCGAAGACTGACATGCAGGTCGGGTGCGGCACGTCTCTCCCATCGGCGTTCCTCCTCGGCTCACTCTTCTCTTCTCCACCACCGAATACCGCTTCCTCAACCGTCCGTCCCCCCCGCACAATCATCCATCTCCAAGACTACAACAAACCGGTACTCTCTCTTGTTTCCCTCCCGAACCTGCTCCTTGCGCTTCTACCCCACTTCCCGCCCGAAGCGCTCCACGAGCCCCAACCGACAGAAGAGGGGGAGGACGAGCTGGCAGTGGAGGACGTGCTGCCTGACACGACTCAGCCCGGCTTACTCGCCATCACCCCGCGGGTCAAGCATGCGTTCAAAAGATTGTTGAAGGAGAATGCCGTGGAACTGCGGTTCACTTACGGCGGGTGGGCGTGGCTCGCGGCAGACTTGCGGGACGGCAAGGTCGACTCGGACGCAGGGGTCACCGAGAAAGGCAAGGATAAGGCATATGACTTGGTCTTGACTTCTGAGACGATCTACGCAGAGGACTCGGTGGACGATCTCATTGCTGTCCTCAGGGCAGCGAGCGTCCGTACAGGCCAGGTCATCAAAACCCAGCCAAAGCACGTCGATGTCGCTCTTGAGGACAGTTTGGGCGACTTGAAGCTCGAGGCGTGGAAGAAGCAGCCATTGGCGGGCGGAGAAGGGGTGGTCATGGTAGCTGCAAAGGTGGGCTCGTCAGAGATCGCGGAACTATGAGTTCGGCTGATGGCAGGTGCTGTATTTCGGTGTTGGCGGCGGACTGAAGGACTTCTTGCTCAAGGTGGAGCGAGGTGGAGGATGGTATGAAAACCTGAAGGAGTGGGTGGTGGGTGTCGGCAGGAAGGTAGTGCGGGTGGGTTGGTAAAAGATCGTATACTATCACATGTATGCATGCGCTCGTCGCGGCGACGTTGCGCCGGTATGAGCGGGGCGTAATTTGGCTTGCCCGCCCGGTCCACCATCTCAAAGCTGGACCCTTCATCCCAAGGGGGATATCCTGTGCATGGGATACTGCGGCACTCTGCCTGACCAGCATTGCACTTGCACCGGGAAACACATACAAGTCCGGCACTGACTTTCACCGCGAGCCAACTGCAGGGACGGCTTTCGTAGATGTAAACCAAATCTTTCGGGGAGAGTATATAGAGACCGGCGCCCGAGTACGAAACTGAATGATTCCCGGTAGCTTGTCATTCATTACAAAGCCGTATTCGGCGACATGCGTGCCGAAGCACGCCTCGAGGACACCTCTACGGTACGAACGACGCGGGCTTTTGACCTGGCCAAGAGGTGCCAAGCGGCGTACTGGGCGAGAACATGCTTCGGTAAAGTCCGGAGGAACGGGTGACTTCCCTGAATCCCTCTCCCAAGTTGTATCGCAAGGTCTGTCTTCGTCCCGTTTGTATGCGTGTCGAAGACCACCCGGGTTGTTATAAGTCGCGGACCGAGGTCGTTGAAGGCTTCTGCTCGGCTTCGGGGGATCCAGAGTCTGCTCGGCGCCAAAGTCACGAGGGGACTTGATGGCCCGAGAGGCGACTCCGCCTGCAGCTTGTAATCTTGTACCACTACCGCGGCGAGCTGAAACCTTGGTAGACCCGTTCCTCGTTCCTGGCCTTCGCCCTTCAGAGGTACCTCTCATTTGCCCTCCCCTGGTCCCTCTGCTCCATCCCCACCCGGTCCATGAATCGTCTGCCTCGCTTGCAGCTCAGCGAGCGACATCGTGCCTTCGCAGCATACGTCCAAGAGTCCCATTGCGCGCTGTAGCGGTGCTTGTCAAGCAGGAGACCGGCGGGCCACCGACGCGGTTATCGTTTCAGAATTCAGCCGGAAGCTAAGTTTGATTAGATCCCTGATGACAGCGCGGAGACCCTGCTGACGCTGCGCTCCCGCGCCCCGAGCTAGAACGTCTGGAGTACCTGGTCGTATGGTCCAGCCCCGCCCGTTCCGAGACGGATCCCACGGTCCAGGTCATCCCATTCCCAACCGAATGGCAAAAGGATCCACCCCTCGCAATTTGTACATTATTGTCGTCGTCGTTGTCGTAATTACCGCCTTGTAGTCAACGCCCGGCTTATCGTTAAATTACCACATCCCTCGACGTTATCCCAACGTTTCAGATCAGCCACTGGCCGAATTGCCCGACTGCTCTACAAATATCGCTCAACTGACACCGCGACTTCAACGGCCGCGAGGCAGCGTGACGGGACGTTGTGCGGCGATACGAACAGCCGCTCTGACGTCGGTAGACTTGCGGCAACGGCATTTGCACCCCCAACCCGCTACGCTCAGACGCACGCAAAAAAAGTAGCGCCTTGGCTTTTGTCTGGGACCAGCACAGACAGACAGGCAGGCGGACGGACGGACAGCTGCGGGGGACACGGCGAGTCCAGAACCCCATTCACAGCAGGCCGGTCAGGGGATCAAGGGGGATCGTCGCATCTGGTCTTGGACGGTTTTCGAATCCTGCAGGCGACTGCTTGCCCTCATAACCCCAGTTCGAGTCCGCGCCCGTCGCGTCCTCTCCCTCACATCGAGACGGCTCCTAGGACCGTCGCTTTCAAGCGTTTGGGTGGTACTGGGCGCTTTGCTGGCGCGCTTCCGACAACAGATTACAGTCGCGGATCTAGGGACGTTTCCCGCTTTACGCTTTACGATCATCATCAACGGCACGTCACACCCCGCGTTACATCCTCCTTAGACACTCTACAACGCACGGCCGCTGCGACACTTGCTCGGTACAGACCCCTTCCGCCAGAGATCCCATTGGCCTCCGGACGAAGAACATAACGGAATCATCTCACTTACTCGCTCAGTCCTCAGTCCTACCGCACGGATACGGCACCGACCCTTGCACCCGCGGCAGCGACCATGTCAGAGCCTCACACCTACGCCTCTGCCCGTGATGCCGGTACATCATCGGGTTCCCACGTCGCCTCGACGACCACGTCCACCGCCCCCGGCGGCAGCTCGTCCCGCCGCAAAACGCCCAAACCGGCCGTATCGCTCGGATTGGAGGACGAAGTCGAGTTCGGATCCGATGAGGATCTGATGGAAGTGGTTGGGGAGATCCCCATGCCGGCGAATGAGGCATGGTACCCCGGCAGGCCCGATCCTCCGCCGAAGGAGAAGCCCAAGAAGAAGGGGCTCGGCCTGAGCACGAACAATACGGCTGGGGTAAAATCCCGCAGCGGTCTGTTTGGCAAGGATAAAGAGAAGGGCAAGGTGAAGGGACTGGACGATGCCAGGCTCATGAGCACCGACGAGATGGCCGGGCGACTGAGCGCGGTCGACCTGCATGCCGCACCAAGTCTGCCGAGCCTGGTCGGCGGCGGAGCGCGGCGGGCTCGCGAGTCGTCGGAGTACAGTGGGAAAAGTAGTCTCAAGACGAGCTCCTCTGCACTGGGCGCGCAGGGCAGTCGAAGGCAGAAGGTACTCGGCAAGCTCTTTGGTGGAGCTGGGGCCAAGAAGGGGTCCAAAGAGGAGGGGCCGAACGTGCAGGGCAGGATGGGCACCGAGAGCGTCGAGAGCTTTGGCAGTATAAGCCGCTTTAGCGAGGCCTGTGGGTGTGGAAATAATTCTGCGAGTCGTCTTGCTGACGATAGCATCGAACACGCGGTCGATCTTGATCACGGCTGCACATGTCCCGCCCAATCATACACCCTCGTCGCGCGTCTCGACCGACCCACCGAGCAGTCTGTCAAGCGTGCCGCATACGCCGTACTCTGTGAATCATGGACAAGTCAATGGACGCCGGACAGGTTCTTCGTCGACGTCGACACACAAGCAGATACCTAGCAGCAGCTCTGCAGATGCCCCGCTCATACGTCGTCCATCCGCCTCCATGTCGACTTCGGACTCGACGCCTTCGTCGGAGTCGCATGGCCCGTCCTCGCCCGCTAAAATAGTCAACCACGCTGCGCAAATCCCCTACGCGGGCTTCGACGTCGAATCAATGGCGCCGAGCGCTAGGAGCAAGTCGGTCGAGCGGAGGCATGGCAGCATCGTGAGCGGCACCAGCGGACACTCGGCAGAATCGTCCGGTGGATGTGATCCAGGCTCATCCATGTTCCATGCCCTTTTGCCCAATTTCCCCAGCACGGAAATCGCGATCGAGGGTATCACCATCCTCACCGCGACCGTCTTCCGCCGTACGCCGGGATCGAACGGCCCGTCCGATAAACGCTTTCGACCGGGCACGGCCAACTCAACCATCAGCACCTTTGGGGCATTGAAGAAGCCAGTGTGGCAGAGCCATCAGCTTGTTCTGACCGCGTTCAGGATCAACGACAGTACGCCCAGGCCGACGCCAAACCTCAATGAGGGCGGAAGGCAGAGACAGCCCTCGGAGACGAGGACGGTCGCACACCTGCATCTCTTCGGACAGCCGCACCAGAAGCCATCGAGCCGTCCTACCTCGGTGAGCGTGGGGATTGCGCGAAAGCCGACGAGTGTGGTAGAAGGGATACCCCGAATCGAGCTCGAGAGGCAAAAGATCACGGCGGGAACGACCGCAGGCGTTTGGGAGCACGACGATGCGGAGGCGGGCGCGGCGGTGGGTCGCAAATGGGTTCTGCGTGTTGGGTTTGAGGGAGAGCCCGAGGAGTGGTTGTGCGACATGCCCACTGGGTGAGTCGCCTGTCCTGGATTCTTGGTTTCGTGCTGATGGGCAGAGACACCCTCTTTGAGTGGGTCCGACAGATCAAGGCTCATGCAACAATCATCCGGTGAGTGGAGCGAGGCAGCTTTTGTAAAGCGTCACGCTGACGAGCAGAGCCGAGGGCATGGGACACGGCCGGGCAATCCGTCAGGCCCATATGAACGGGCACGACGACCTTAATCTCGAGCTGGAGCTGCACGAACAGGGCCTCAAGGCTACTCCCCGAGCGATGGGTACCGTCAACTTCGCAGACACGTCCGTCCCGCCAGAGCTATACGGCGGCGAGTACGGCCAGGCACCGGGATACCAGCCTGAAATGCTCTCGCCGGACCGAGTCGTGATCCCCGACTCGCCACACGGCGTCTCCATGCGGGACTTCATGACGCGCAAGAGCCTCTCTCCGCGGGGCCAAGATCTCGCTACGTTTCTCGACAACGCCGATATGGACTGGCAGATCAGGCAGGCCGAGAAGAACCGTATGGAACGACAAGCACGCAGCGACGCAGGGAGCGTGTCGGGCGATGTGGCTGCGCCTGGGCCAGTGAACCGTTCCGTGTCGGTCAACTCACCTGATCGGTCCCGGACTCCCAAACCCGATGAACGCGACGTCTTGCATCGAAGTTCGACCAAAGCTGGCATGACTGTCCCGCCCCCGCCTACGGCACCACCTCCCGCGTGTCAGCTGCCTGTCCTCCCGCCTGCGACGATTGTGCCGCCTGTCCCACCTCTGCCTCCTCTTCTGCCGGCGCCGATCGCGGCTCTCCCCGCTACGCCGTCTTCTGGGGGTGGTACACCCATCACTCCCGCGCAGGCCTCGGCCGAGACGATGCAGCCCCTTCCGGCTGTGACGCTCGCTTCGCCTGCTCGATCACCTTCAGGACAAGGTCACCTCACACCCGAGGCCGCCGCCCGATCTTATTTCCCGGCGGACGATATTTCCGTCGTCGAGCCGACGGAAGCAAGGGACGCAACGGCGGAGATGGAGGCACGTATGCGCAAGCTGACGTCGGACGACGGTCGACTTGCCGCGGGCGGACCTTCTGCTCCGCCGTCCTCGTATGCCGGGTCGGTCATGGATGACGGTGCAAGCGTCAGGAGCGGGACGTCCTCCCAGCAGAGGATGAAGCGGCGGACGCAGAAGCAGCCGGCGTTGGATCTGAGTGAGTTGCTCGTAAGCGGTGGATTCGTGCATTAGCTAATGACAGTGGCGGAGCTGAGCTCGCGGCCCGAGATGAACTTCCCGCAGCCGGGGGCGTTGGGCGAGGATGCAAAGGTCGTTGTCGATGAGAACCGACCGAGGAAGATCCGATTTGGATAGATTACGCGAGACAACGCCGAGTGAGGCTTGCGGCGACGATGACGGCGACGACGACGACGACGAGGGCAACGACCGTGAGAAGAGGACTGGGACTTTCCGGGATGGAAGACGACCATGCGGCACCACGACGATACACGGCATATACGATACACGAACTACCAATGGCAGGACCATTGCATGGGGCACGACGACGGGGACCTGCGACACGATGAGACGCAGATGTCGCCAGAGAACTGAGGGGTTTTAGTGGCTCGCCAACATGTCATTCGTTCTGAACCTGTGGGGAGCACAGCATATAAGCCAATGATAGGTTCCTTTAAGATCACATGCATGTAGATATAATGCTCGATCTGCACGTCTATTCCGTCGTCGTCGTCATGTTCGTCATAATGTCGAGCTCTTGGTCTCTGGGTAAACTACCGCTTGCCCAACACGTCCAAGACTGTCTTGGCGGAAACGCGGATCGCTTCGCGCCTGTTGAACTCGAGGTTCGCCTGCCGCTCCGCAAAGGTCGTGAGCTCCTCCAGGGTGGGTAAGCGGTCCTCGGTCGCGCCCACGGCAGCGCCGGTGGCTGCAGCAGCGGGCTGAGCAGGGTCCGACGGGGAAGGTGTTATAGCTGGGGCCGTGGATGAGGGGTTCGGCGGCGGGACAGATGTCGTCTGAGCGGAATTGAGCTGTGCTTGTTCAGTTGGATCGGAGAGCGGTGGTAGCGCTTGAGAGAGCGGGGAAGGGAGTGGGCCGATCAACGTTGTCGTGGCTATGTTTTGGAGGTTGCTCAGGAGCTGTATGTCTGCGGGTCAGATGAGCACTGCTTGGTGTGAGGGTCGATCGCGCGCGAGCAGATCGGCAAACGAGGGCCTCGATGATCCTCCACCCGGACATGAACACCCCTCGCAGTCGGGTACTATCGCTCAACCAGACAGGTGCCCGATGGCCCCATCATCTCGAGACGGGACGGACGACTCACATTCGAGGTGCAGGACTGCCGTCAGCTCAGACGACCTCGTGAGACCCAGCACTCACACTCTATCCGGCTTAGCCCACCCATGCCAACCTGCATACCCTCACTCCGGCCTCCTTTACCCCCGCCATTCGCCCCATTCGCTCCACTGGTTCCATCCGCGCCAGGCCCGTCCGAGTCCGCATTGCCGGGGGAGACGGGGTCGAACAGACCCTGCTCCATGCGCCCAATCTCCCCCAGGACGACGATCAACCGATCGACGATCGCCCCAGCCGTCTCCAGCCCGCGCTTCATCAGGCCGATTTCGTCATTATCCCCAGCGGCGCCGCTCATTCCCGTCAGACCGTCGAGGTTCTGGCCACCCGGAAAGGTAAGGCCAGCGATATTCTGCCCGAAATTCGGCGTCAGGCCCGTGCCCAACCAAGGTGTTCCGCCTCCGATCCCATTCCCGTTACCGTGGATATTACCACTCCCCGATCCGCCCAGCCCGCCGAATGGGGATGTAGTGGCCGGGAACGAAAGCGACGTGAGGGGGAATGGTGTCGTCGAGCCGGGGTTGGAAGGTATGGAGAAGGGCACGGGAGACGGGCCGGTACCGGCGCCGGTGCCGAGGAAGTTTGGGTTGAAGAGCTGGTTGTTCCCGTTGGAGGCCGCATTGGCGTTTGTCCCGACCGCTCCGGCGGCTTGGGGTCCAAGAGACGGTATGGGTACCTGAGAGCCACCTGGCGTCTGTGATGCTTGCGCGGGTACGGACGGCGGGTTCGGAAAGGGCGAGAAGGAGGGGAAGGGGAAGGGCGAGGACGTGGGCGGGAACGGCGAAGAGGTCATGTCAACCGAGCTATAGGTGGGCCGCAATATCGTCGTGATCGAGTCCGCTGGACCAGAAGCCTCGGTCCCTTGTTGCTCGTCTTATCTCAAAGTGTTTGTAGATGCGGACGGGATGTAGCTCTGGGCAACGTCGAGATGAAAGTGCTGTACTGGCCAAACAGCAACGGCTCACATCGCGCAACCGGGTTACGCGACCGCAATCTTGGGTCACGTGCTTCCCCTGCTAAGCATCCCCGAGCGTACACGAGTCTCCTCGCAGCACAATCACACGTGCCGTCAATACACAGCATCTCCCGCATCTGTGTGAGACGATCCATACAGGATAGCCATTTGCTGCATGCCGATGTGGCTTGTGGACTGAATGATATATCGATGATGGCTTCTCGCGCTTTCCCCGTTTCACGCCGACCTCCCGATCTCCCAACCCTATGCCTCTCTCATCGCCATGCGCACCTCGCAATCAAGAGTGACATGCCTAGCTGATGATCGGGGCGGATTTAGGTCCGTTCGGCTGCACAGCCTTGAAAATGCTCGGCTTGGGAGTCGCGGCCGCAGCGGCCGCTCCGTTCGATCCATTCTGCCCTTGACCCTGGCTCGCCTGTCGCGGACCTTGCTGGCCTGAAGCAGCGCGTTGACCGCCTCCATTCTCACCTCCACGTCCTCCGCGCCCACCACTTCCTCCTCTTCCGCCATTGGCCGCGCCGCCTCTCGGTCCACCACGTGAGAGACCTCTTGTTCCACCAGTGCCCCTCGTGGGCTGCTGCGCACCCCGTCGGGTCTTGACCTCGAAACCATCGTCATCGACGAGCTTGGCGCCTGGCGCAGCGTGAGATTGATCCTGTGATTGTTGCTTCTGCTCTCGAGGTTGTCGCGGCGGGCGTGGCTGGCGAGGTGGTCGTTCTTGTTGTTGACCGTCCTGAACCTGCTCCTGGCCCTGGCTCTGCGACGGCTGACGTCCACCTTGTCGGGGTCGGTTCTGACCCCCTCGTCCCCGCCCCTTGCCACGAGAGGCCTTCGGCGATGACTTATCCCGCGAGGAGGATGCCTCGGCGAGTGCTGGGCTGTCCGTAGCGGCTGATGATGCTCCTGCTTGTTCGGTTGTCTCGGTGGAGGCCGGGGTGGCTGTCTCGGTAATGGCCGCGGCAAACTGCGTCGCAGCGGCTTGCGCGGATCCCAAGAAGTCCTCCTCGTCGTCGAGGTCGGCCCAGTTACCGGTGGGGGCCGGAGCGAAGTTGGAGGGCGCGCGGGAAGCGGCGGACGGTCGCGACGCGCTGAACTCCTCGGCTGGCGGTTGTTGACCGGAGGTCTGCATATCAGCTCGGACGGTTTCACTGACAGTCGCCGCCCAACGTACCTGATGAGCCTCGAGGCTGGGGACGATCTCGTAGCTCTGCTCAATGGGGTCATCCTTGAGATCGTCGGCCGGTTCCACCGTCTCGGCCCTCTCAGCAGAACCCGCCGATGCCTCCAGCTCATCCTCCTGCAAAAAGTTGATAGTGGTCTTGGTAGGTTGGTGCGTGGCAGCATGGCCATTCGCACTGGACGATGGCGCCTCCTCCTGCGACACGACTGCCTCGGGCGCCGCCTCCGTTGCCGCCTCGACCGATTCGGCCAGAGCAGTAGCGGTGAAGTCCGCATCGGCCACTGGCTCGGCGGGCGTCTCTGTCGCCGACTCGACGATCTGCGCAGGAGCAGGAGCGGGCTGAGCGAGGATGTCAAGGAGGTGGTGCACGTGGTCGTTCTCCTCGTCTTCGCCGGTCGGTCCCGACACAAGCACGTCGAGTACGGTCTGGGCGGCATCTCCGCCGGAAAGGAGGTCCTCGTACAGCCGTCCGACGCGGATGACGTCTGTGGCCTGGACCTCGTCGGTGAGGTTGTCGGGGAGATCGAGCGGCGCAAAGGTGAGGTGCTCGTGATCGCTTGCCCGGGCGGGGTGGAGGAGGCCGTGGAGGCGAAGGAAGAGCGACAGCGTACGGGCGAGGGAGGCCTGCTATCAGCCAACAGACGCGACAATTACTCAGAGATCATGATCACCTTGTACTGCTCCGTGCTCGACCCAGCCTCGGCGAGTGCAGCTGCCCGAGCGGCGTCAGTTGCCTCGCGGAGCTTTGCCGACTGGATGAGCTCCTGCTCCTGTCGTGTCAGCCAACGCTTTGTCTCCGGAAGGAGCTGAGCCCACCTCGACGGGGCCCTTATCCCGCACTAGATCCTCAAGCTCCTTGTACGCGCCCTCGAGAGCCGGCAGTGCGACGAGAGCCGCTCGTTGATCAGCGTTCAGGGCGCTCACGTCCTGCACGGCGTAGGCGCGGTACCGTTGCTGCTCGTCATCCCGTGTTCCCGGTCGCTCCTGATAGACGCGGGC
>Ga0308169_10004497_pt1 | contig 13047 bp, 16 predicted proteins | sample PhyBR1_2_FD_202139 | JGI IMG/M metagenome (GOLD analysis project Ga0308169, IMG submission 202139) | Phyllosphere microbial communities from UC Gill Tract Community Farm, Albany, California, United States - DLSLSB.R1 | ecosystem: Host-associated > Plants > Phyllosphere > Unclassified | place...
GTGAAGAGGAAGAAGACCTGCATGTACAGCCACATGAGGAACGCGCGGATGTTGACCGTGTCAGTGTACTCGGCGTTGCGGTAGTATCCGATCGGGTAGTAGAAGCAGAAGAAGAAGATGGTCGCGACGAGCACTGGCGTGAGCGGAACCCGGGGGGGCATTTGATCCTGCACTCACCGGACCACGGGATCTCGACGACGATGTTGGACAGGATGAAGACCTTCCACGAGTACGTCTTGGACGGGCGCTCTCGGACCTCGTACAGGCTTCGCTGGGTGACAAAGTTGGGCATGATCTGCTGGACGAGCTGCGAGAACATCATGAACATCTGCGAGCGTCAGTGGCGCTCCGAGCTGCTCTCTACCTCGTACTCACCAGGAACGCCGAGAACAGCTGCGATTGCAGACCCGCCTGCGACGTGTCGGCGCGGAAGAACGAGAATCCGATGAAAAGTCCGACCGCAATGGCGAGGATGAACTTTGACCATATATAGCTCGGCGTCCTCCAATACTGCTGGAAGACACGCGTGAGCACGACCCGGAACTGGGTGAAGAACGACGAGGCAAACTCGGAGTACGCGGCCTTGTCGGTCTTGGCCTCGGCGACGGACCGCTCGCCCCTGTCCGCCTTGATCCTCTCGGCGATGGCTGGTCGCTCGCGCTTGAGCGTGTCCAGTTCCTCTCGCACGGCGACGCGCTCCGGCGAGTCAAGCCAGGCCTGGTGCCAGTCGACGTCGGTGTGCGTCCCGGGCGCAGCTCCGATGGCGGCCAACATCCATTCCGCCGGGTTCTCGCCCTTGGGACAGACGGGCGCGCCGTTGCGCTCAAAGTAGTCGATCAGGATACGCGAGCCCTGGCCCACTGGGCCAAAGTAGACGGTCTTGCCACCCTTGGCGAGGAACAAGAGCCGGTCAAAGTTCTCGAACAAGATGGCCGAGGGCTGGTGGATCGTGCAGAGGATAGCCTGGCCGTGTGCAGTGAGCTTGCGGAGCAGTTGGAGAATGTTCCACGAGGTCTGCGAGTCGAGACCCGAGGTCGGCTCGTCCAGGAACAGGAGCAGCTCAGGCTTGGCCACGAGCTCGACACCGATGGTGAGACGCTTTCGCTGCTCAACGTTGAGGCCTGATATGAGCCCACCGGCCGACGAGCAGATATTCTACGCACCTTCACCGGGAACACCGACGACGGCGTCCGCGTACCCATCCATCTCAAGAAGCTTCAAGACCTCCTCGACGTAGTCGTACTTCTCCTGTTTGGAGATATGCTTGGGCTGTCGGAGCAGGGCGCTGAATCGCAAAGCCTCTCGGACCGTCGACGTCTGCAAGTGAAGATCCTGCTGCTGGACATAACCGGTTTTGCGCTGGAACGAGACGTCCCGCGGCTTGCCATCCACGAGCATCTCGCCCGTGACGACTCCCATGGTGACTCGGGTGGCGAGCACATCGAGCAGCGTGGTCTTACCAGCGCCAGAGACACCCTGTCTGTCAGCGAGATCGTGGAAATGCGCGACATGGCCCACCATGAGTGCGGTAAGCGTGCCTGGCTTCACCCAGCCATCGACGTGATCCAGAATCCGCCTCGGCTCCTTCTTGATCTTGATATCGTACACGACGTCCTTCCAGCTGAAAACGGCCGTCTGCTTCTGGATGATGCCCTCGTCGGCCTGAGCAGCGCCCGTCTTCTCGTTAGAGTCACCCGCCGGCCGAGTCAAGTTGCTGTCCTGCGATTCGGCATCGCCCGAGTGCGCCTTGAGCAGTGCCTTCGGGACCTGACCTCGGGGGAAGACGAGAATCTCTCCCTTGGACTTTTGCGCCGAGATGTACTCTGCCCGTCAGTCTGAGCTCTTGCTCGAAAACTCGTAGGACCCACCGGTGGCGAAGAGGTAGACGCCAAGGAAGAAGAGCATGAACCCAAACAAGATTCCGACGTTCCTCCACTTGTGCGCGTGGTAGTAGCTCGCCGAGATGTTGAGGTACGCGTCACCCGAGACGGACGTCTGTCCCGCCTGGGCGCCGACCACACCGCAGACGAACTGGTCGCCGGTCTGCTGGTACCCGGGGCCCATGGGCACGAACTGGCTGCACTCGAACTCGCGTCCCGAGAACTCGTTGACCATGAGCGACTCGAACCCGTACGCGATCGGGTTGATGTAGTTGATCCAGCGCGACCAGCCCCGCATCTTGTTCACGGGGATGGCGAATCCAGTGTAGACGATCAGACCAACCATGATGACCGCAGCGGGGGTCATGGCCTGGACGAACTGGCGCGACAGGGCGGCGATCGATCGGAACACCATCGACATGGTCAGGGTCGTGACGAACGAGACAAACAGGTAGAAGAAGAAGTATCCTGCGTGTAAGCTCGGGTCTGTCGGTAGCAGGAGGCCACGGACCTGGCTCGCGGCGCAAATTGGTCATGAAGTACAGGGTCAGATTCGTCACGAGCGCGTTGAGGATCTTGTTGGGCAGATCAGTCAACATGGACGCAAAGGCTTCGGCGGACGAATGGTAGCTGCCGTCAGCACCCGCGCAACATCACGATATGAGCCGACGCACAAGGCGTATTGAACGTGTTTTTCGACGATGGGTCGCTGCGCGTACAGGGTCAAAATCTGACCATTAGCAGTTGTTGGTACGACATGCTCGACCGTCGCCGACGCACCTCGAGAGCTGCACCAAAGGCATTGACGAGGATGGCAAAGAAGAGAAGGGCGCCACGCTGGTAGAAGCTGCCGGTGGTAGGTTCTGACTGTCAGCCCCGCCTTCGAACAGTCGCGGCGAAAGACCGCATGTTCACTCACGCAGATTGTAGAAGACCGAGGAGATGATAAGAGACATGAGGAAGTTTCCGAACAGCTGCGTGATTGTGAGACTCGGGTCGGCTCTCAGGCGCCAAAAGCCTCGTCGCAGACACAACTTGACCTGATCGCCGTACGACAGGGTGTAGGGCGACTTTACCCGGCTGCCGTCAGTCTCGCCGGGGCCGGTGTCGCACGTGGTCGACTTACGCTCGCTTGGCCTGCTGCATCCTCCTCGAAGTCAGGAACTGGTCGTACCTCTCGCCGTCGAAGGGGTGCCTCGCCTCAAACGCCGCAATCTCCTCCTGCAGCGCCTTGAACTGCGGCGACTGCCTCCAGTAGTTGGCAAACTCGGCCGGGGAGTGGGGCACGCGCGACTCCCATCCGTCCTTGGGCTTCCGCTCCGATGCGCTCGTGAGCGAAGTGAGGAAATCAGGCGTCGTCTGCTGCTCGGGGCACTCGAAGCCCATGTCGAGGAAGTACTGCTTGGCCTCGCCGATCCGGCCGAAGAAGATCTGCTCGCCCTCATACAGGACCGTCACCTTGTCGAAGAGATCGTACGCCGACTGCGGAGCCTGGTAGATGGCGACGACCGAGGTTGTTCCCATGAACTCGGCGCTCAAGCGGAGGTTCTTGCAGAATTCGATGGCGTTGGCAGAGTCGAGACCTCGCGTCGAGTTGTCCCAGCATTGCAGGGGTGCACCGGCAAGGGCAGCCTCGGAGATGGATACACGTTTCCGCTCTCCGCCCGAGACACCTCGGATGAAGTCGTTACCGACGACAGTGTTGACGGTGTGGCTGATACCGAAGATGCTCATGATGACCGCTCGCGAGTGTTCTGCGAACTGCTGGCGGGTCAGACCCGGCGGCAACATCCTGGGTGCTCGAGCCTCGGCCGCAAAGCTGTTGTCAGCAAAGTGTCCCCCTGTGAGACGATCATGACTCACGCCAAGGTCTGGCCGACGGTCAGGTTGGGGAAGTGCACGTCCACCTCGGCGGTGTAGATGGCCTCTCCACGGAACTGCCCACGCATCTGTTCCGGGGTGATACCACGGTAATTCAACGTCGAGTTCTCGTCCAGGTAGATACCGTTCATCTCTCCCGCGATGGTCTTCAGCAGAGTGGAACAGCCACTGTGCGTCAGCATTCCCCGTTTCAGTGGGTCATGGAATGTGCCGGATGCGCACCTTCCCGGGGGACCAAGCACCATCAACATTTCTCCCGCCTCGAGAACTCCATCGATTCCGTTCAAGATCTGCACTTTGCGCTTTCGGTTTCCGATCAGGTCGCGTGCAGAGCTCGCCATGGACAGCGGGATATTGCCCACTGTTTTCAAATAGTCTGCCGTTAGCGCCATGCAAAGAGAAGGGGGGAAGGCAAGGGGGAATGTGGCAGATGCACGGTCCTCCAAGTGGTCCGGGATACCTCCCGCATGCTTCGGAGCCTACACCCGCCACAAGTCCAGCACAGGGTCCACACTCACCGGCATCAGACCCAAACCCATGCACGCTCATGTTCCTGTAGGCGATACCTGCGAGCCTCTCCACCCCCGCTCCCTGGCTCATCTTCGCCAGGCCCTTGGTATACTTCTTCGCATTGAAGTTCTCCGAGAACGGATCAAGGTCGCTTCCTTCCTGGTAGTCGAAGATGTTGTCCGGGTAACGTGTCGACTGCCGGGTAAGCTGTCGGGCCAGTTCAGCGACGCCCTGCTCGCGTTGAGCCATCGTCTCTGCCTGCGAGAGCTCAGGGGCGTTGTCGCCTGTTCGTTCATCATACTCCTGGTTGTGGTTCGTCAGGGGCCGTGACAGCCGCACAGGCACCCCATCGCGATCTGGGTTCTGCACCTGAAAGTTGCCCACGATCGACATGGCTGACTGCGACTGGGTCGAGGCCAATTATCCACGTAAGGCTGGCTTATGTCGTGCGAGTCCTGTCAATACTCCAACGGTCGATACTGGGTGCTCCGTTCGAGAGGACAGTCGGTGGTCGAGCAGGGGGATTATAGTCCCTTTTTTTGATGTGAGGCCCTGCTTTTATGTGATGGGGGACGAAGCATGGCCGACGGGTTTGCCGTTGATCGAACGATATACACGCTTGTTGTGATGGCCGCCGCCAGAAACGGAGACGGTGACGCCAAGAGCTTGACGGCCGCCGGGCGGGGCTCCATCCACGGCGCCGTGAACCCTCCGTTGCCGTTTCACGAACCTCCGTGGTGTTTGATGACTGATGATGGCAGTCGAGTGCTTTCCTCATGCCCTCGCCCATGCACCGCAGGAGGAACATGTAGCTGGTCTGAGGTGCACTATTGACGGCCGGAAAGCGGGAGTTGAGGCCAGAATCCATTTGTCGGGTTCTGGGAGTGTTCTGAGAGGAGAACCTCGCTCAGACGGCTTACATCAGCTTGATGACCTGATGTCCTGCTCGTGCCTGAAGAGGCGCCCAGATCCGAGACGGAGAAGGAGTTTGAGACGACGCCGGAATCAGATGGGCGCCGCACTGTAAGATGGAGCCCGCCTCGATTGCTGCGGCATAGAGAACGCGTGTAGGCTTCGATTACCGTCAATATCCTCGAATAATCGCCAGGGGTCGGCCGTTGACGTCAGGAATACAAGAGGTCGCCGAGCGTTGGTCGAGGCCGTCGCCGACTCGCCGACGCCACGGCATCGGGAGCCGCTCCAACGGAGATGGACACCAAGCAAGGCGCAGTCCAGACCGACGGGCACGTATGCATGCGCGTCGACCCGGCTCAAGGCAGATCTACGTGGGTCGACTATGTCTCCGCGCCGCTCGTCCATAGCTGCACCCTGCCCGATGTGTTGCCGCCAACGACACAGTCCACGCGAGAGGGGTGACTGCTCGTCACGGCCGGTACAGCCGTCACTCCATCCGCCCACAGCTGCACGATCTTGTCCCCCGTGGCGGTCACTACGTCGAGCGTGCGCTTCATATTGCCCACCGTAAAGTGCGGCATGTAGTCCATGTTCAGCGACCAGTTGGCCCGCAGGATCGTCAGCCAACGCCCGGTCTGGCAGTTGTGCGGGTAGGTTTTGGATGGCTGAAAGTGGGTGGGCGAAAGCGGAGTATCGAGCATGAGAGACTGGGGGTTGATACTCCACACTGACTTGAGCTCATAGTCTCGTCTGGTACGCGCACTCTCGACTCACCTCTGAGCCTGTCATCGTAGCTCGTCGTTAAGATTCGACGACCCCAAGGATCCCAATACGCCGATGAACAGCTCTTGCCGTGTTGGTAGCTCGCTCGCAGCAGGCCCTTGCCCTTGGCCGAGGACTGGTACTTGTCCACCTGCTCGTATGGTATACTGCTTGTCGGGTGTGTCTGTAGCTTTGGCTTCGCATCGCCATTCTCGCCTTCTTTCTTCACGATGGTAGCTGGCGGCGCGATGTTGTCGACAGCTCTAGGCTGGATTTTGGATAGATGCCGGGCGTCCCATATGCGCAGGTGCTGGTCGTTGCCGGCAGTGACGATGAGATGAGGCATCATAGCTGGGTGTCAGCCTCGAGGTGACATCAATAGCGGAGCACAATCGCAATCTGGCGAGCCGAGGAAGGGGAGGGGGGTTGAGGGGTTATGTTGTGCACGGCTTACGGTTTACACTTAGACCGCCCAACTTGGCACCTCTCCCTATGTCCTGCACGACCCATCGCCGCCTCTCTCCATCGGCACGAAAGTCGACATGGCTGATCCCGCCATTCTTGTCCGCCAGCCAGGCCTCCTGGCCGTTTGGTGTGAGATCGAAGTGGTTAATCAGGTTGTCCTCGTCCTCGAACGCGTACATCTCGGTCGACTGGAGCGTCGAGAAGTCGAGACGACGCAGAGAGCAGTCATACGACGTTGAATAAAGCTGGAGGTTAGAAGGCCACGCGAGGCTCTGCGAGACTCACGCTTGACCCGTTGATGGGGTCGACCTTCATACACGATACTGCGCTCCGTGCATGGGCTTGCACGCGCCATACTCTCCCCTCGTTTTCTCCGTGCTCCTCTGCTGGAGCTGTGTCGTCTTCCAGCTTGACAGCCTCGCTCTGTCCGAGGGCGTCCCATCTGAATCATCAGCATGTGCATCCGCAGAACACACGGTGGCCGCTCACATGCCAACCTGTCCGTGTTTGTCCGCCGCAATGACGACCGTCTTGGTCTTCTCCGGATGGACAACCATGGAGTATATCCGCTCGCTCGTGACCTTTGCATTCGCCCTCAACGTCATGCCCTGGAACTGCGCCTTCAACCGCAGGACTTCAGCCGGTAACGTGTCCTTCTCCGCATAGCACTCCTTCCCCGGAGTGCTTGCATCCGGGAGCGGGCGGGGGTTATCCGATGTTGACAAATGATTCAAGAACCCATTCTGTACGTCAGCGGCATCTCGACCAGGCGACTCACCAGCTCCTCCTTGCTCGACGGCGAGTCCTCATCGACCATATCCTCGACGCTCATGACCTGATCCCGGATCCGCCTGTTGACAATTCGCAGCTCCTCCCGCTGCTGTTCCTCCACTTCTTCCCGCTTGGCCACTTCTTCTGGAGTCGCCTCGATCCCGGCAAGTCGGCCACTACGCCGCCGAGGTCCTTCATCATGCACCACTGGCGCTTTCCGCTTTTTGGCAGCCGAGATCTTGGGCTTGGCGAGCTTTGGACTCGCAGCGCCCGGGATCTTCGAGGCTCCGGACGGGTCGAGACCTAGCGAGTCGAGGAGCAGCCGGTTCTCCGCGATCGTCTTTTGTCGCTCGAGCTCGCTGCGGTCAACTCGGAGATCATTACATGTGCTTCGCACGCATACTATGCTGTTTCGGCGTCCATTTTTTTCTGGTTTTCAAGACCGGTACGATCGACCTGGCCGGGCAAGAAAGATGGAAGAGTCGAGTCGAGATCGCGAGCGGAATATGAGATAGATCGGCCATGTCCAGAGCGTGCCTGAGACGCGTCGATATCACGTGACGCTCAGTCTCGGGTGTCCACCTCACCTGGTCGCTGGCCATCCTTTTCGGCTCTGACCTCTGTGCTACACGACAAACGAGTTGGAGAGACCCGCAGGGACAGTTCATGCCTCGGCTACGGTCCTGCAGAGGGCGGTGAATGGACTCCACGTAGCGGGTGCCTGACTGATCGATGGCGAGAACGATGGACCAGCCAGACGGGGACGGCGAATCCGGGCCGCAGACATACACCTTTCAGACCCTCGACCCGCCTCAAGCTCCGACCGATCTCATCGCATCCGCACTCTTCATACGATTGGAAGATATACATCCGAACCACCAGGGTCGGAAGATCCGTCTCACTGCGCAGTATGTCTATCTTGCGTTTCCAGCGCCGGACACCGAAATCACTCACCTGCAGGGTCCTGTACTTCAACCCGCACTCCTCACTCTTGCTCCTCGCGGCGCACCCTCATAGAGCTGGTTTCCTCACACCTACCCTCCTCGTGGATGTGACAATCCCATTCTTGGGCCAGAGTCCGGCAGTCAAGAGCGTCTATCCGGAAGACAACGCATCCTCTCATCTGGCAAATCTGCCACCCATGACCACGCGAGCAGGTCATCCGGGCCGAGCCGCCAAGGGAACAGCCAGGGAGATGCTGAAGCTGTTTGAGGGCGAGTGGGTGCATGTTGTCGGCTGGCTGGAAGGAGATGCAAGCAGATACAATCGGGAGGCACGTCGTCTTCCCCCTGACCACGCGTGGGTTCTGCTGATCTCAGGTGAATGAGGTGTACGAAGCAAAGCTCCGTCAAGACCATGAGTCGTCGGTATGTCGGGTCACTGGATTCTTGGATTCCTCGTGCTGATACCAGCTCGAGCCGAAGCGATACGACCGCCCTTTCCATATTGTTCTAGAGGCCATCTCCATTACTCAAGCTCGGCCTCCACCTCCAGATGCCGCGTACCGGAGAGAGATAACTGAAAGGAGGGATTTCGAGAGAGGCAGAAACACATACATGTAGCGAATAGTCCGTCTACGATATATAATACAGCTCGCGTGCGGAAAGGGGTTGTCTTTCTGGGGCGTGATGGCGATGATGAGAAGCGGAAATCACCCTGCATCACCCCCTGCTCACTCTCCATTCTCCCTTCCTGATCACCCACGCGTCTCTCACCCCTTCTCTTGCCCCCTTCGGCCTTCACACATCTCTCAGGAACAAGCCGATCTCGCGAGCATCACTCCTCGCCGACATGTTTCATCGCAATTCCAGGCTGCCCGCTGGTCGAGCCGATCTTGGGCGGGAGGACCAGCACCCGCGTGTTCCGCCTCCAGAAAGTCACAAGCGTCGAGGCTAGGGTAGCCGGATCGTCCTGCCGGTCAGGAGCCTTTCCTTCGCACATCCGCTGAGCTCACCTCATGCAAGTAATGGCCTACATCCTGCATCACCTCAAGCTGGAATTTGCCCTGCCTGCTGGTCAGTTCAGACCGAGATACCTTGCCGTCCTCTCACATCTGCCCGACCATGAGCTCCTTGTCGAGCCGCTCTTGTCCCGCCAGCACGAGCAAGCGCGCACATTTGGCCGAGAGGAAGCGGGAGCTGAGGCCGGCATACCACTCTGATCATCAGTTTTGCCTGGCGGTTGCGGCCGAGAAAGCTGACCTGCCCAGAATGGCTCGGTTGCGAGCAGGTCGGTGCGCCATACCTGACGAGCGGCCCCGGTCGACTCCGGGATGATGTAGGATGGGACGGACACCCGAGCGGATTCTGCGTTGCGGATGGAGTGCGATGATACGCTTCACGTCAGCTGAGACCCTCGGGAGACGAGGCGGCAGCTCACTGCCAGTGTACGGCGTCGACGACGGATTGGAACGATGAGGGCCGCTTGGCGAGGATGGACTTCATGATAGGTAGTGCCTCGACAGCGGTGCCTAGGATCAGCGATTGACCTTATGCGGCGTTGATTGCTCACCTTCCACCACGTCTAGGACAACGACACCAGGGACTTGGTAGCCCTTCGACTGCAGTATAGGCGACGCAGAAAGTATGGGTGCGGCGCCCATCGAATGGCCGAGCAGCTGTACTGTCAGCGAGAACCCGAGTGTCCTGACGACGACGCACTAGGAGTGATGGAGATGCCTTGGGTTCCGGCCATATGTGGTTGATGATCCCCAAGAAGTCGGCCAGCAAGGTTGCCAGCGACAGATCCGTATCTCTTGGCTTGCCCCCTTCTGACCTCGTCTTGCCTTCCGATCAGCCGATCCACTCAGCAACGACGGCAGCTCACCATGGCCCCGACAGTCAAACGCCAGCACTCCAAGCTCTCCTCTACTGACCTCTTTCACCATCCGAGCCAGCGCCGCGAAGCTCAAGCCGCCCGCTCCGGCTCCATGGTAGCACACCACGTACGTCTCCTTCCCCTTGCCCTTTGCGCTAGTGTCGACGGCGGTGGGAGCAGTGTTATACACGCGGAACGTCGTGTCGGATCCACTTGGATGAACCTCGAGGGCCTGATCGAAGAAGGCCGCGGCGGAGATGGGCGAGTAGTCCTGCGAGACTCTCGACGACGAAGCCGATGCGCTCGGGCCAAGGCCGAGAGCGCCGAGGTCGTCTTCCAGCTCTTCTTCTTCGCCTGCGGGTGGCTCATCCGCCCAGGGAGCGCGAGTGGGCGGCAGGCGGGGTATCTTGTTGAGCATCGCCTGGCGGAACGTGTCTGACATGATGATGGTGTCCGGTATATACTTCAACTAGGGCGAGGTGACGATGATCAAGGGAGTGATGTCGGCCGGCGAAGCGCGGAGATTGGTCCAAGTCCGCTTTACGATTTGGTTCGAAGTCGACCACACATCACTGACTTTTGACATCCTCGAAGCGTGTTCCACCCACCACATACACACAACATGTCAAAAGCAGGAGCAGCGGTCGTCCAGACGGTAGTGAGTACCTCATACCACGGTGACGGCAGTCGCTGATCGACCAGAAACTCATCGTGCCGGCCGGAAAGGCCAGTCCGTCTCCTCCCGTTGGTCCGGCAATGGGAGCAAGAGGAGTGAAAGCGATGGACTTTTGCAAAGAGTTGTACGTCGCCGTCGTCATCCTATCCTTTGTCTGGAGTTTCCGCGATCAACAAACACGTCCGCGGGCTATGCTGACCGTAGCAACGCCCGCACAGCACACCTCAAAACAGAACTGCCTACCCCATGTACCGTCACGATCCAGCCCGACCGGACATTCACGTTCACATATCGCACGCCGCCGACGACATACCTCCTCAAGAAGGCGGCGGGGATAGATAAAGGCAGCGGGACGGTCGGGAGCGGACCGACCATTGGGAGCGTGACGTTGAAGCACATCTACGAGATCGCCAAGATAAAATGCACGGACGAGCATCTGGCGGCGGCGGGGGAGGAGGCGGTGGCTAGGCAGATCGTCGGGACGGCACATAGTCTGGGGTTGAGCGTCGTGCCGTGATTTGTATCTTCCATGCACCGTGAGTAGTATATTGGAAGCGGGTACTCGGGGCGAGGCGTCTGCGACGAAGAACGCCTCTCCGAGGGGACTGCTGAACTTGACGTCGAGGTCGCTTCTGACGCTTTCGACCATTCACGAGTCTGCGTACTGATGCTTTCTGCTATACTGGTGGACGTTGGAGCCTGCGGTACAGTCCAAGCGAGTCGGGCAAAAGACGACTAGCTTGAGGGGCTACGAGGGGGTGGTAGCTGTGGGAAGCTGCGAGGGGATACGAGCAGGTGAGCGGGGGGCAAACAGATGCTGGGTTAAAGGAGCAGGTGCGAGGCGAATCCTGAACTGAGAGACATGCCAAACGCACCTCCGACAGTGTCGCGGTGGAGGTCTCCTGGTCGTGCTGCATCGGGCTGTTCTGGACGCTGTGATCCGACTGCAGCTGGCATCATCCACAAATTCTGGGAAGTCTTGCAAAGAGGTACAGACGGATAAAACTAGCAAAAGAAGAGGGAGGGTAACGCGTGAGAGGTAAAGCAGCTGGAGATCGCCATGCTTCAATTCCTTGAGGGAGGCGGGCTCGAGGCTCGACCGAGAAAGCTGCAACTTCCCCTCTCTCCGCACGGCGATTCTTTTTTTGCCCCTCTGGTCCAGAATGACGATGCGTTATGTCCACACGTGCTTGACTGGGAATGCATGATCATTGACCCGAAGATTGCGGTAAAAACAAACTCGACCAGACACCAGAGGCATCACAAATGGGAGCTCCCGCCACGAACCACACATTCCCCTCTCGCCATGAATCCTACATTTTCGCGCAAACTCGGCATGTGGCGAAGGCCTGCTTAATTCTTCTTGGGACGGAGACCATCGTAGCCGACGTATCGCCATCCGAGGTCGATCTGCTCCTGCGTGACACCGTGTCGCATGGCGTGTCGGGCAGAGTCTCCGCCGGCGTTGAGCCGCTTGTTCTCTCGCAGGACGTAGAGTCGGTAGATGTTGTTCAGGATGAAGAAGAGGATAGTCGCACCCATGACTGACAGATCAGCAGCGGAACGGGCCGGGGTCAAGCCCACTTGAACTCACCCATGCCGAAACCGGCGTAGAAGTGGGGCGGCTCATACCAGACGTACGAGCCCCAGATGTTGGACGTGCCGCCAATGGCGTTGATCATGGCGAGACCGGCGGCTCGCTTGGGGTACGGTCGCGCGACATGGAGGGACAGCGTGTTGTAGATGAACAGCTGCGGTACGACTGACATCGTCAGCAGCCTCCATCTTCACGGTTCTCTTCGATTCTTACCGTTCGAGACCGCTGCGCATTAGCATGCATATACTCGTTTGAAAGGCACCACTCACGTGTAAGCATCATCGCAAAGTATCTGGCGCCAACATTGAGTGTTCCCATCGCGATCGCGTAAATGACAAGCCCGAGGGAGAGACAGAACATGATCGGCATGTAAAGGAGACCATGTTTCTGGTTTGTCAACTTAGCTTCCGGTTTCCGTGGTATCCGTAGTACTGGGGTCCTCTAAAAGCCTATGGACATGCTCACTCACGTCGGTGTACCAGGCGAGACCATAGAAGATGAAGCACGCAAGGACTGACGATCAGCAAGAACGACAAGAGTGGCAGCGGAGTTGGCCGGCGTTGAATCGCCTCGAGCCTCATCCCTGATACTCACTGTACGGCGGGCACGTGATGAGCAGGGTGATCGTGTTGGAGAAGCCGAAGGACTTCAAAATGGTAGGGAAGAAGTTGCCTGGGGGTGAGCAAGGCTAAAAGCAGAAGCAAGCAAATGGGACATACCGACGGTACCCCTGGAAGGAAAAGTGGTCAGCAGGTGTTTTGTACGTCGCTCCC
>Ga0308169_10004498_pt1 | contig 13047 bp, 11 predicted proteins | sample PhyBR1_2_FD_202139 | JGI IMG/M metagenome (GOLD analysis project Ga0308169, IMG submission 202139) | Phyllosphere microbial communities from UC Gill Tract Community Farm, Albany, California, United States - DLSLSB.R1 | ecosystem: Host-associated > Plants > Phyllosphere > Unclassified | place...
CGACCACCGACGAACCCCTCCCTACTTCTTCTTCTTCCTCAGACGATAAACTTCGATTAGGTCCCGCACCGATGAATCCAATTTTGGAGAAAGAAGTGAAAAGGAAATTAGGGGATTTAGAGAGTGATTTCACAGACAAGATTGATCCACTCGAAGTATTGAGGAAAGGTGGGGATCTCAATAAAATCGAAACGAATTCGAATTCGACCATGAGAGAGGAAGACAAGAAAGGGAGGGATCAGGAGGAGGAGGAGGGAGAGGGAGGAGGAGGATCAATGTTACCCGTGTTGTTGGCACCTTTCCCGAGTGACTTACCACCTTATCCTAATTCACTCAGAACGATAGATGTACAGAGGGAAGTAGAATTGGTTAGGGAAGCTAGGAAACGGATTCGTTTGGGCGCCGAAGCTTATTATCCGGAAATGAATCAGAATGGAGGAGGTCCGGTTGGGGTTGGGTTACTCGGAGGAGCAGGAGGGGAAGGGAAGGAAGGGAAAGAGGACAAAGGGAAGAAAGTCGGTAAACCAAGTGTTTGTTTGTTTACGATTCATGATGCAGGGGATTCGTGAGCCGCTCATTTTTTCTCACTCTCTCTCTCTCTGATTTCTCGAAGAAAAGTGCTGATTGAAAGTTTCTTTGAGAGTGAGTTACAGGTTATCGACAGTTTCGTTCTCGGAGGATTCGTCAATCATGGCTGCTGGATTCGGAGAGAGTTATATTCGATTATGGAGTTTGACAGGGAAAGGATTGAAACAATTGAGAACGGATCTGAAAGGTGATGAAGTTGGGAAGATTCACGATGGTGCGTTTCAACTGTTCTCTTTCTTCACTCCTTCGCGAATGAGAAGACTGACACTAGAATCCAACACAGCCGCTGATCTCAAGAAACTGTATCACCCCTCTGCACCTCAAACTCGCAAACTCATCGCTCATTCCGGACCCGTCTATTCCCTCTCTTTCGACCCTGTCCCCGGTCCCGCTTCTCCGCCACGTTACCTCCTCTCCTGTTCCTCCGATACGACCATTCGATTATGGTCTCTCGAAACCTACACGAATTTGCTCGTTTACAGAGGACATCGAGAACCAGTTTGGGACGTCGAGTGGGGTCCGAGAGGAATCTATTTCGCGAGTGCTAGTAGGGATCGAACGGCTAGGCTATGGATTACGGACAAGATTCATGCTGTGAGAATCTTTGCCGGTCATTTGAGCGATGTCAACGTGCGTTTTCTACTATCTCTCCTCCGTTGGATCGATGAGCTGATCGAGATAGGTGCGATGCAGTGTGTTACTTTCCACCCTAATTCGCTTTATATCGCCACCGGTTCTTCAGATCGAACTTGTCGATTATGGGACGTTCAGAAAGGAATGTGTGTCAGAGTGTTTGTCGGACATCGTGGAGCAGTCATGAAGGTCAAGATTAGTCCAGATGGTCGATGGCTAGCTTCAGCAGGTACGTTTCCACACCTCGCTATTATTCACGAGATTCGCTCAATCGACTCGTTTTCCTTTGACAGGCGACGACAATTTGATTCATCTGTGGAACCTCTCCTCCGGTACCCTTCAGAAGACTTTCACCGGCCACACTTCCTCGATCCATTCCCTCTCCTTCTCCGTCGAATCGACCGTTCTCCTCTCCGGTTCAGCAGATGAAACCGTTCGAGTTTGGGACGTTCTCTCTCCTCCACCAGAACAAGAAGGAAGTACAGCTTTGATCGACGTCAAGAAAGGGAGAAGAGTGACTGCTCTCGGTGGAAAGAAGGATCAGATGAAGGATTCGAAAAGTTCGAATGCAGAGAGGGAGAACGGTCCTTGGTGAGTATTTCGCTCTCTCTTTTTCGCTCAATAAGAGCCGTGTGAGCTGATACAGTCGCTTGTCCCAGCCCCGATCTTCTCGCTACTCTCGCTACGAAACGAACACCAGTACTCGAAGTCAAGTTCTCGCCGAGGAATTTGGCTCTCGCAGCGGGAGCTATGATTGAATCTCCGTAATCTAGTGATGGAACTCCGAAGATTAAGTGCAGTACTGCCCGATGATACGAAACCATACAGATTTGAGAGCTCGTGAGTTGTTTGTGACAAGCTTTTCTCATGTTTCGTTCCCACAGACGACAAAAAGTGATTATCTTCCCCGCTATCGCAAAGTCGTCCCCCTTTCGAAGCCCATCGACACATTACTCGAGTTCCTAGTTCGTCTACCGCCTGAAGGACGTCCCGGAGAGCGAGAACGAGAGCGACCCCTCAACACTTCCTGCGATTCTGGGTCTGACTCCGACTCATTCTCGGATTCAGACCACGGTTCTGGGTACGCATTCGGACGTAGATAGCGATCGAGGTAATTCTGCGGTCGAAGGCGCCAACATTGACTCGATGGTCAGAAGATGGAGTCCAAAGAGAAGTGCGGTAGAAAGGGTACTGACGTTGAGGGGACGTTGATCGTGAGGGAATGCCTGGTTGCCCATTATCGTTGACGAGTCAGATAAGATGCCATCGTCGACTGGAACTAGAATGGTCTCTCACCGATGAGTCGAGAAGTCCAATCTCGTGAAGAGCCATGTAGAGGTCGAAAGTAATCGCCAAACGAGGACCGAATGAGAACAAATCTGGATCGCCATGAGGCTTGTTTCGAACGACAGTGTACGATAGCGGAATGTCTTGTTTGGGGTCACTCAGCGCTGCAAAGCCGATGTTTGTGGCAATCGTATCGGCGTAGTCGGTGAAGTAGATTCGGGCAACCCTTCTTGCACGAGCGTACCTTCACAAGTAACCATGAGCTACTCAACTCTAGAAAGCACATGGGGCGAGAAACGTACATCAAGCCTTGAGGAAGAATAGTTCGCATCTTTCGTTCTTTCTCTGCGTGGAGTTTTCTCGTTTTCGTTTTCGGAATGTCCTTCCAATCCTTGGGGCTGATCAAGTCATGTCGCTGTGGAAGTTCTCAAGCGTAAGCAAAGGACACGGACAGCAAATCGGTGCTCACCTTGGCCTCGATGATGAGCAGTGGTAAGAAAACGGATAATTCTCGCAAGTTGTTCTCGATTTTGCGGCGATCGACGAGTACCAAGGCGTGGTCGATACGATCTGGTATGGCTACTTGTCAGTAGTTGTGGACAAGTGCGAGGTTACAGATCGAGCTTACCTTGCGAACCTCCTGAATTTGTGAACTCCGCAAATATTTGGACTTCGAAGTGCTTCTTGTACGGTGTCGATATGAGGTCGTTGATAATAGGTATGATAGGAGATAGCATCGCGATGTACGCTTCCCTGTCCAAATTGTAGCAGGACTCGTCAACGAAATTCGCATAAAGCTGAGCTAGAAAAGGTACTCACTTCGCATCTGTCTCATTGTGCAGCACGCGGGGGGTCTGATGCGCCGAGAAATGTTCTTGTCTGAGTGCGCTAAGCGATGCGAGGAACCTCATCTGTGATTCCCGAGTGTAGAGGTCTCGCCAACGTCGAAGGGCAAACGTTCGGGTGTCGTAGTGCTTGTTTTTGGCTTTACTGTTCGCAGAGGGCTCAGTAAGTACCGTACAGACGTCACATGCTACTGGTAGCTCGCAGAGGATCTTCAGAACCGGATGAGCGTTGTAATGAACATGTCCTGGAAATGAGAGGATCGGAGGGACAGGAGGAGGAGGGACAGGTAGGGGATCATTCTTGCTTGTCGAAGGCTGTTGCGACTATTTCAGCTTGAGTTCGTAGGAGAAGGGTCGAGGCCCGTGTTGTCTGGATTTCATGACTGGAGGACTCAGCATGACCATCACATTACTCCTTGCTATTCGAGCCGACGGCGAGAAGATTCCGCTTGATCGAGCGAAAAGGCGTCCGAGACTGAGGGAAAACGAGGAAACCGAATGACGGCGGCGAGGTAGATCGCTGTCCTTGCGAGCGAGCGGTATGTAGACAGACATGGGGTTGATCGATAGCTTGGAGGTGGAAGAGGAAAGAGAGAGCGAGAGAGGGTTTAGAAAATGTCCGAAACCGCCGCGGCGAAACAGACAGCGAGAGGATCGAGCTCTGCTGACTAGACGCCAACTTTTAAGAAAGCGCTTCTTCTTCCTCTCCTCACCATCATGACGACGAGATATCCGGAGCACTACCTCAAAACGCCCTCAAAGCGAGAGTACAAAGCGCTAGAAGCCATTCGCAATCGAGCAGAAGCAGAACCTCTCAAAGGAGGTGACCAGCTCTCGTGGGTCGGCCCCTCCCTCGAGTCAGACGTCTTCCCTCCGGAGGGCTATTCAAACAGCTCGACCCCACCGGCTTCGCGACCGCGATCTCTTCATCACCGACTCGTCGACAAACGAGAAGGACCGACCTCACTTGAATGGACTCTCACCCTCCTGGAACCACTCAAAGCCGGCGCAAATAACTACTCGCAGATCTGGAGAGCTCATGCGACTTCGACTACCAACCCTTCACCGCTCCCCGTTGTTCTCAAGCTCTTTCAACAATCCTTATTCCCTTACCCTGAGCCTGTCGACTCTCATCCACCGAGCGACAGTTGGAACTGGTACTCGGCAAGGTATCTACAAGAGCGAGAGGCGCAAGCTTATCGGTGAGCTTCCGATCGCTCTTTCTTGAAAGGCAAACCTGAGCTTTTTTCATTCAGGATTTGTCGCAACTTGCAAGGATCCGACCTACCTCTTTGCTACGGCTTTTGGTCATTCAAAATATCGAGCGGAGAGAGCGTTACCGGCTGCGTCCTCGAGGATCTCGTTAGCTCGGGCAAAGGGATTTCGCTTCGAACGCATTTCCTTCGCGAAGCAAAATTGAATCATATCAATCTCGAGACATTCGATAAGCTCGTAAGTTCACGCCACCTCTATAGTTATCAATTGCCTCATGTCTTCTGTTGCGACAGGTTTGCGCTGCTCATCTTCTCCAGGGACGGATGCATGAAGCTGGAATTGCTCATCCAGTCTGGGACATCGAAAAAATCATCCTCCTGCGTTCCTACAGCAACGATGAATCTATCGTCATGGTTGGAGTGGGATTCGGCGTCACTAGTACAAAGGCCACCATGGAGGAGGAACGTCGTCAATCGGTCCAGGCAGCGAAACGCAAGAATCAGCCGGATCCGGACGTCTATGATTGGGAGGACCGGGACGTCAACATTCTGTGGGACAGTTTTGTCACGGCGATGTACGAACTCGACGGCAGCTTATACGAGATGACAGGCGAGTGGGTTAAGATGGAAATGGCGAGGCAGAAGTTGGGTTTCATCAAGCCTCTCGAAGAGTCGGAAAGCGAAGGGGATGACGAGGAGGGCAGGGAGACGTAGACGTCGTGTTTGGCAGCTTGACTGCTTCTTGCATTTTATTCTGTTTAGTTTGTGAACAGCGACATCTTTTGGTTCGGAGATGTTCTCACTTGTCTGTTTGGTTGCAGAGAGAGAGCAACATTGCAAAACAAGAGTACGTACAAGCAACATAAAGGAAAGCGAACGACAGCACTAAAAGCGTTTCGTCCCACCGAAGAATCGATTCTTCTCGTCCTTGACGATCCTCCTCACTTCGACGGGGAGGCTCCGAGATCGAGCGGTCTTGATCTCAGCGAGGAGTAGACGTACGAGAGGAGAGAAGGTCGAAGGTTGGCGGGAGAGAACTCGATGGAAAGCGTGGTATCCGAGCCTGCGAGGGAACAGAGGTTGAGTTCAGATCGAGTATCGAAGAGAGAGGACGTACCATAGCACATGAGAGCGTTCGAGATCGAAAGTAGCAGAGAGTTTGGCTGCTTTCCGACCTTGACTTTGACGGACGAGAGCCGAATGTTCGTATTTGACGATCTTCTGCAAAGCGTCTACCCGTTCAATCGGGTCAGCATCAATCAAAAAGCAAAGGAGAGAATGCAGACGTACTCCAGAAGAATGTAACCTTTCCCCTCAAGCTCCCACTCCATTCTTGGACGTATGCTCGAAACTTGAGAGCGACGACCAGCATCGCTTGATAGATGTTCGAATAGACGGTGTTCGTCGAGTTGAAGTTTGTATCGGTGTACATCGAGTGAGAGCGAACTTTGACAGCGCTGCGAGGAGAGGGAGGGTTAGATTCGGTCGGAGCAGAACGAAGAAGGAGGGGATGAGCGAACCGTAGCATGGCATTGAGGAACGCTTCTCCAGGTTTGCTATATCGTTGAACAGTGAGCTGATTGACAATTTCTACAATCCCGGGTACATCAGCTATGAGTCGAGCACAGGAGGCGAAGAGCGAAGACTCACCCTTGTTCATCTGAAGTTGTAGGTTCATCTTGATCTCGAGAGTTTTCGTATCGATAGCAAGACCGCAATATCCGAAATCTGCGAGGAGTACAATCAGCAGCCACCTCACAAGCGCAAGCAAGCGAAAGCATACCTTCTCCATCGGCGAGGGGAGGAACGACTTCTCCGTCTTCGAGCGAAACGTCGAAATTGGTCAACCGTTTTTCAGTCGAAATGAAACATCCATACTCGGGAATACCTACGAGAGATTTACTAGATCAGTGGGAGAACTAGGAGGAGTAAAGGGGACTTACCTCGATGCATGATCTGAAGGAATCGAACGGCGAGATGTTTCTTTGTCGTAACAAACATGAAATCATCGACGTATCGCATCAAGAGCTGTAAAGGCTTCCGATCTCATCTCAACATCGGGACACATACGTTGTAGGTTGAGGAAGTGCTCACCGATTTGATATCCTTTGTGAACGATAGATGAGTGTTCTCCATATCTCCGTAAAACAGACTGCACAATAAGCTCGACAACACCGATCCTTGAGGTATCCCATCCTTCTGACGATAGAGTCGACCATTGACCTGAACGTAACGAGATGGTCAGTCAAGTCGAGAGAAGTCAGGAAAGAAAAGGTTTGCTCACTTTGACTAGATTCGTCGTGATATGTTCCTTGAGTAACGACATGAGCTTGGCTTTGTCAACGTCATCGTAGCGAACCTATACAAAGAAGCGATCAGCTATGTTGACAGGTAAGAGCAGAGAGCGAGAGACGAACTTGATCTGTGAGAACGACATCGTGTAAATCCTCAGCGAGCTGCATCGCCAATTCCTTGAAGCTACCGAGATCATCTGCAGTGATTGCGGATATTATCAGTCAAAGTCTCGTGACTGATCTAAGCGAAACACTGACCGTCTCCACAAGCTTGTCGTTTGAATTGTCTCGCGGTCTTCCCCGAGTAAGCGACCACTTGCGAGTACTTTTGAATGTAGTAGAGCGTCTGTCAATGGCCAAAAGTGTCAGTTAGATGATAAGAGCTGCGTAGCAAGTTCAAAGCTTACATCGGAAAGGATCTCTTCGACTAGACCCAACAATTTGTCTTGTTTGATCGTATCGAAACAAGCTTTCACGTCGACCTTGACAAAATACAACTCGGGACTACAACAGACGCTCATCAACTCCCACAAGAGCTTCAAGAGCGCAAGAGAGAACGTACAGTCCCTCGTCTCCAGCTTCATTCGAATCGAGTAACCTCATCTTGTATTCCTTGAGTTTCGCATAGATCTCTTGAGGGTTCGAAACGAGTGATCCAACCAAATGAGGTTTCCTCTTCTGTGAGTTACACCTGCCCACTGTCAGCCGAGCTCACACGATCCCGACTGAATGAGAGAGCCGTTGAACTCACACTTTCGAAGGTCAAGACATCGAAAACACCTCTCAGAATCTTGTTGATCGGTTGTCCAACTTCGACTTCTCCATTATGCTGTACACTTGCCAACCTTCGATTAGTCCGACGCACGAGACTCGAAGCGATAAGAAACGAAAGACGTACGCCAATATGCAAAGGTCTCCTCGCAAGGTTGACGATAGGTCTCACTCCAAACTCTTTCGGCAACAATCTGACATACGAGAACCCTAAATCTCTCGGTTGACGTTCGAGCGCGATCAACTCATTCTACATTCCTTTTACCCCGTCAGTTTCTTATCCTGTGCTGAGAGGGATCGAAAGAACGTACGTCGGGTATACGTTCGAAGACTGTCTTTCCGAGTGATTCGAGTAGTGGAAGAGTGAGGGCATGCCAATCGTCTTGTCTAAAGTAGAGTGGTCGGTTCTGATGAGTCGCTGAATCAGTCACATAGAACGCCGTCTACTCGAACACCTCAATCTTCAGCATCTCATACCACTTAAGAGAAGAAAGGGAAGAAGGGAACTTACTCGAACGAGTTCAGTAACGTAGGAATCGAAGAACCAATACAAGAATTCTCCCAAGATCTCTTTTCGTTTCTCCATCTCACTCGTCGTCACTGATTGAGGTTTCTTCTTCTTGGAGAACGAAGAGGGGGAGAGCCACTCGCAGTCGAGTATTGAGAACCCTTGGAGTAAGGAATGAAGTGAAATCGTTTCGAATCGACGCATTCTCAAGAATTGCGAGATCTCTGTACGTGACGAAAATTCCTACTGATCAGTCAAATGGCTGCGAGTAGCTGAGAGATCGTGACGTACGTCTCATGATCAATTTTGTATTCGATTCGGAACCCCAAAAAGCTCGAGGTATAACATCCCTCACGACAGCTTGAACGTACGATTCAACCTAGTTCCTCAACCTCAACACAGAATCAGACTCGGATATAGTGAGCGCGTGGAGGGTGAGAAGCTTACCTCGTAAGGAGTACAAGCGTATTCACTCAATTTAGGTTTCGTATCTTTCTCTTTCTGTCCTGCAACTTTTCCCCTATCCTCCTGAAACGTCGATGGAGGTGGTTCAGACCTTGCTGTACTAGGAATGAGAGATTCTGCGGTTGCTGCTGGAGGTTGAGGTACGCGCAGCGAGGATTGCGAGAGAAGGAGAGAAGAGTCGTGGATGAGAGAGGTCGAGAGGTTTGATCTAGATAATTGAGTACAAGGTCTGCCTGCTTCAGATAACATATCCTGTTCCGATGAGACCACTCGCCCTATCAGCGCCGTTCAGAGTAAGCGGATAGAGGGCAAAGAGATCGTAAACGAACGAGTACTAGACTTTTCTCCTGATCGTCTAATTTCCTATGCGGTACCTATCTCTCTCTCTCTCCTCTCGTCAGTACCTCCTTTACCCTCCTCTCAAGTCGAGAGATGAATCACACACCTTGGAAGGACATTTGACTCCCAATAATTTCCTATAATTACATCTCTCATGAAGCACCGTCAATCTCCCCAACTCTCCCAATACCCCTTTCAACCTCTCAGGAGTTTTGACTACTCCCAGTTTCTATTCTCTCCTTTCCTCAAAGCCCAATCAATAACCTCACTCGATCGAAATGAGACGGTGAAAACTGTACCTTGATCTCCATTTCTCTATCTTCATAATCCGGTCTAACTCTCATCCACAAATTGATCTTCTCCCTATCCCAAACATTATGTAATCCAAACTGTCGAGGAAAGACGTATTTCGCGAGATGACGAGCGGGAGATAGGAGGTGAGAGGATTCTTGTGGATCTTTGTTTGAGGGAGGGAGGGAAGCCGTGGGTTGTAAAGTGAAGGTTGACGATAAACGGGAGAGGATATCTAGAGAATGAGAGGGGGGGTTAATTAGAAAGGAGAGAGGGAGGAGCAAGGAGAAAACGTACGTTTCGAAGAAAGTCCGTAGAGAGTTTTACCAAGTTTCGTTTTCGGAAGTCGGGCATGATAGATCCTATGACGTGAGAAAACTATCGAGTTGTTCGAGTTACTTTTGGGGAAGGAATTCGATCAAACGAAAAAGTCAAGCTCTGAAGTTGAGGGAGAAAGGAGAGTGAACGTACAGTGTCGGCAATCGTTTCAGTTTCTTCGCTATTTGTTTCTGTTCCAACTTCTTCTGCTTGAATGCTTCCAATCCAACTTGCGTGCCCTTGAGAGCAACAGCAGTCGATGCGTTGACCAAACTCGAACCTGAGCGTTTCGTAGGCGATACTTGAGTTTGAGCTATTCGTTGCGATTGAGTTTCGGCAAGAGATAAGGAAGGTGTTATCGTTGTCGATGGAAGGAGTGAAGGAGCTGATTTCGAAGGACCCAAGAATCTCGTTCGTTTGATGATCGGCTCGAGAATAGGTTGATCAAGTTCCTCCACCATCTGCGTCGAACTCTCTCGATCAACTTCCATTTCGTCCACCTCTCCCAATTCCTCCTTATCCACCGCTCCCTTCTCCTCGGGTCCCTTCATCCCCTTCCCCTTCTTCCCCCGTCGTTTCTTCGTCCTACAATGCGTTTTCCTCCCTCCCTTCTTCGTCATCTTTTCCTGATCCCCTTTCTCAATCACTTTCAATTCAACTACCGGTTCCCCCGCGATCTGATAATGACACCCATTCCTCAAAGGCGCAAACAATGCAATCTCTACCGAAGACAATAATTTAATGATTGGATCTGGTCCTACTCTGCACTCTTGCAAAAACGACGTTTTGAGTACGAGGGAGAGTAGTGAGGCGTGGGAGAAAAGGGAAGAGAGAGAGAGACGTACCGGGATAAGAGTAGTGACCAATCTTTCGAAGAGATTAGGGAGGAGAGAATCGTATTCGTGAAAACACTTTCATACAGTGGTCCAGTACCTACTGAAACTGAATTATTGTTTGAACCTTGCGAGGACTACTGGAGAACGTTGAGAATGAGGTCAGTACTCCTAGCAAAGTAGTGCGTAAGAGAGAGAGAGAGGGAAGAGGGAGGGAAAGGAAGGAAGCGACTTGCAAGCTTGTGACCGCAAGCTAATACGTTTTTGGGAGTTGAGAAAGCCGGTAACCCTAATCTACGATTCTTTTGATACTCTACTGAATAAGTCGCAAAGATTCTCGATAAAACTTGATTCAACACCTATAATTTCCCTCCTTCTCTCCATCAGCTCATACTCCAAACGAACTCTCGAGGAAAGAGAGCTCACCTCTGACATGGCGATACTGTTATCTTCGTTCTCCAACACGTTGAATAGAGGTAATCCATCAGCCGAGATTGAACCGACGAGTGTTTGATCGAGGAATGAAGCGAATCGCGCTGAATCTTTCTCTTTCAAGAGTGAGGGAGGGAAGAGTGATGAGAGAGGTTGGAGGGACGGGTAATAGAGGGAGAGAACGCGGTGGGATGGAGATGAAGCGGGAGAGGAAGGGTTGAGTGAGGATGAAACGAAGGGGTGGGAGTTTGAGGGACCTGGGATAGGTGTAGGGATCATTATTGGAAGTGTATGTTGAGCATTAGGAGTGCCTAGAGTGGGTTAGAGTGAATCAAAGTGAATGGCAACAAGTTGAGAGATGAGAGTAAATCTAGTAAATCTTGATCTTAACGACTCACACAACAACTCGCCTATACCTCTGAATCGACTCTCGAGTACTCATTACAGCTCTCAGTAACCCCTCTAGCTAGTCAGTTGAACGCGTAACCTCTTTCCTCGCTGTTCTCAAATCGCCTTCATCTATCCGAATCGAATCCAAACATGGTAGGAGCCTACGGAGCCAATTCAAAGGTAAGCTCAACTCTGATAGTCTCTATGTACTGCTTGCTGACCTCTCGAGTCGGTCCCTTGTAGTCTGATACGAGTTTCAGGGTGAACTTCCCCTCTCTCTATTTCTTCGAGATCTGCGTAAGCTGACTCGCTTAATCCATGTTTGAATTGATCATTCACTAGAAAGAGTGGATCAAGAAGAATACGAAGAGCGTGCTCGAGCCAAAGTAAACTAACTATCTTCCCCCTCTTTCTCTTCTCCCTCTCCTCTCTTTCTCACGCTAACTCAATCCCATCCTTGCTCATTCCAGGACAAAGAAGCTCATGCGGACTTAGGGAGGGTTATATTCGATTGTGGAGTTTGCCCGGGAAAGGATCGAAACAACTGAGGACGGATCTGAAAGGTGATGAAGTTGGGAAGATTCATGATGGTGCGTTTCAGCTGTCCTCTTTCTTCGCTTCTTCGCGATAGAGAGGACTAACCTTGACTCTTGCAAAGCTGTCGATCTTAAGAAAGTGTATCATCCTTCGGCACCTCAAACTCGCAAACTCATCGCTCATTCCGGACCCGTCTATTCCCTCTCGTTCGACCCTGTCCCCGGTCCCGCTTCCCCCCCACGTTACCTCCTCTCCTGCTCCTCCGATACGACCATCGATTATGGTTCCGAAATCGCAAAACTTCGCCAATGGATCCGATTCTCGAAACCTCCACCTCAAGCGAACAATCCTCTTCGACTCGTTGCTACTCGTCCAAACTCTATCGCTTCCTCTCTCAAGCATTCTTTACACCAACAACCTCTCTCTCACCAACCTCGATCCACGCCCTCCGGATATCTCGTTCTCTCGTCTCCACCCGGAATCTTTGGACGTAATCGCCATTCGACTTCTTTCCACTCTCCCTCGACCTAATCGACGTCGATGCGCCTGAATCTAGGAGCTATATGGCGCAAGGGGAGGAGGAGCAGAAGAAGACTCATGGCTACTAGGGAGTGAGTGAAGGACTTTGATGGGTTTCATCGAGAGAGCAAAGCGGGAATCAGCACTTCCTCGACGTAGCGTACAGGGCTCACGGGGCGGAACGGAGCACCCCTTATTGAGTCAGTTGAAGCGGGAGAAGGACCAGTTAAGGGGAGACACGAATTCAATTTTGCACCTGGACTCCTGCTCGGCGTCCACCTCTCGAGACCTCGACACATCTACGCTAGCTAGGGACAGTAAGATGGAGACTAGGATGTCGATCGATCAAGCTTCGTTTGCTCCGCGGTTTGGGGTTGGAGATTTTGTCCTAAACCCGATGATTGAGTGTGCTCGAGGGTTCGAGTTAAGCGACTCTTGCTTCTGCTCTTCACTCCTGCTCTTCACGCTCCATTTCCGCGTATTTCTGCTATTGGCAGACATGGAGGAATTAGTACGTTCAATCTTCTCTCTACCTCCGTGGTCAATCACCCACTTATCTTCTCCTTCCCCGACAGCGTAAGCACGAGATGCTGATCGAGCTCTTGAACACCGGAGTACGTAAGATCTGTCAAGAGACCTATGGAGGCAATCGAATTGCAATCGGTATCTACGACTTCGATCAATGGCCGACTATCACCGCACAAAACCTCAAGCACACAGGCAGCTGGGTCGGTCGTAAGCACTTCTCACTCGTTGACATTTCGGAGAACACGAGTGGAACTG
>Ga0308169_10004499_pt1 | contig 13046 bp, 13 predicted proteins | sample PhyBR1_2_FD_202139 | JGI IMG/M metagenome (GOLD analysis project Ga0308169, IMG submission 202139) | Phyllosphere microbial communities from UC Gill Tract Community Farm, Albany, California, United States - DLSLSB.R1 | ecosystem: Host-associated > Plants > Phyllosphere > Unclassified | place...
GCGTTTGCAGGCAGCAGCGGGGCGCTGGACTGGACCTATGTGCCGGTGGAGATGGACATCGTGTAGGTCGGATTAGGTGGGGCCGCCGAGGCCCCGGAGGGGCCGTAATCCGACAACAAAACTGGGGTCAGGTCGGCCATTGCTACACGGCCTCAGCCAATATTGTTGACGCCTGAGGTGGTGTCGGATTACGCGCGAAGCGCCTGCGCGGCCCGGCTAATCCGACCTACGAATATTGGCCGACCTGACCCCGATTTACCCCAACACCTTGCCACGCGACTGCTTGAGCAGGCCGTGCGTGCTTTTGCTGTCGAGCCGGCGCCGCTGTGCGCCGCGTGTGGGCTTGGTGGCGCGGCGGATGGCGGGCAGCACGGCCACGCTGTCGATAATCTGCTGCAGCCGCTGCAAGGCTTCTTCCTTGTTCTGCTCCAGGCTGCGCGACTGCTGCGCCTTGAGCACCAGTACGCCGTCCTTGTTGATGCGGCTGTCGCGCAGCGCCAGCAGGCGCTCCTTGATCGCCTCGGGCAGCGACGAGGCGGCAATCGCAAAGCGCAGATGCACGGCGCACGAAACCTTGTTGACGTTCTGCCCACCCGGCCCCTGGGCGCGGATGGCGGAAAATTCAACGTCGGCAGGGTCGAGCGTCGGCATCGCAGTGCTTCAATCAGGCGCCGATCTTTTCCAGCTGGTCCTGCAGGTCCAGCCAGTCCGCTTCGAGCTGTGCCAGATCCTTGGCGTAGAAGCTCTGGTCGGCCAGCAATTGCTTCAACTTGGCCTTGTTGACCGCATCGTAGATCGACGGCTCGGCCAGCGCTGCATCGGCCAGCGCCTTTTGCTCGTTGCGCTTGGCAATCTGCTCTTCCTGGCGCTTGATCTTGTTTTCCAGCGGTTTGCGCAGGGCAGCGGTGCGCTGGCGCTGTTCAGCGTCCAGGCGCTTCTGCTCCTTCTTGTCGACCGCTGGCGCGCTGGCCACGGCGGCCGGCTTGGCCACCGGCGAGGCGACCGGGAAGTCGGTCTTGTTGGCCTTGCCGGCAGCCGGCAGCACATCTGTGCCTTTGCCCAGCTTGGTCTGGAACAGCCAGTCCTTGTAGTCGTCCAGGTCGCCATCGAACGGCTGCAGCTTGCCGTCGGCAACGATAATGAATTCGTCGGTGGTGGCGCGCAGCAAGTGGCGATCATGCGATACCACCACCAGCGTGCCTTCGAACTGCGCCAGCGCTTCCGTCAGCGCTTCGCGCGTTTCCAGGTCCAGATGGTTGGTCGGCTCATCGAGCAGCAGCAAATTTGGCCGCTGCCAGACGATCAGCGCCAGCGCCAGGCGGGCCTTCTCGCCACCTGAAAACGGCGCGATCGAGCTCGTTACCATGGTGCCGGGGAAGTTGAAGCCACCGAGGAAGTTGCGCAGCTCCTGCTCGCGCACGGTCGGTGCAATCTTGGCCAGATGCCACAATGGCGACTCGTCATGGCGCAGCATTTCCACCTGGTGCTGGGCAAAGTAACCGATATTGAGGCCCTTGCCCATGGTGGCGTCGCCGGTCAGGGGCGCCAGTTCACCGGCAATGGTCTTGATCAGGGTCGATTTGCCGGCGCCGTTCTGGCCCAGCAAGCCGATGCGCTGGCCGATCTGCAGTGAAAACTTGATGCCGTTGACGATGGTCTTCTGGCTGATCTCGCCGGTTTCCTCGTTTTCGATCTTGTAGCCGGCGTCGACGTCTTCCATCACCATCAGCGGATTCGGTGCGCTCAGTGGCTCGCGGAACTCGAACGAGAATTCGGCTGCTGCGCGCAGCGGCGCCAGTTCTTCCATCTTGGCCAGCGCCTTCATGCGGCTTTGCGCCTGGCGAGCCTTGGAGGCTTGTGCCTTGAAGCGGTTGACGAACGACTCCAGATGCGCGCGCTTGCGCTGCTGCTTTTCCAGCGCGCCGGCGGCCAGGATCATCTGCGCCGCACGCTGGCGCTCAAAGCTCGAGTAGTTGCCCGAATAGCGCTTGAGCTTGCGCTCGTCGATATGCACCACCACGTTGACCACTTCATCGAGGAAGTCGCGGTCATGCGAGATGATCAGCAGGGTGCCGGCATAGCGCTTGAGCCAGTCTTCCAGCCAGATAATCGCGTCCAGATCCAGATGGTTGGTCGGTTCATCAAGCAGCAGCAGGTCGGACGGGCACATCAGCGCTTGCGCCAGGTTCAGGCGCATGCGCCAGCCGCCTGAAAAGCTGGCCACCGGCTGCTGCATCTGGTCGAGCGTAAAGCCCAGGCCCAGCAGCAGCTGCTCGCCGCGCGACTGCACGGTGTAGGCGTCGGCATCGGCCAGCGCGCTGTAGATCTCGCCGATGGCGATACCATTTTCCGAGGTGGCCGGTTCGCTTTCCAGGCGCGACAGTTCCGCTTCGAGCTTGCGCAGGGTGACGTCGCCATCGATGGCGTAGTCGAGCGCAGCACGGTCGAGCGGCGGGGTTTCCTGCGCCACGTAAGCCACGCGCCATTTGGCCGGGAAATCGATCTCGCCCTGGTCAGGATGCAACTCGCCGCGCATCATCGCGAACAGACTCGATTTGCCGGCGCCATTGGCGCCGATCAGGCCGATCTTGTCGCCCGGGTTAAGGGTGACGTCGACCTGTTCGAGCAACGGTTTGATGCCGCGCATAAGGCTTACTTGTATGAAACGTATCATTTTTTTCTTTGTAAAGGGGTTACACCCTGATGCTGCGTAGGTCGGATTAGCGCGCAGCGCGTAATCCGACAACATTGTTGGCGTCAGCATTGTTGGCGTCAGCAGTGTTGTCGGATTACGGCCTTGCGGCCTAATCCGACCTACGTGGTGACGTCATTCGCGCCTGATTAAACCAGCTTCAACTGCTCGGCCGTCAGCAGAAACACCATATCGTCGCCGGCACTGGTGGTCAGCCAGGTCAGGCCCAGCTCGCCAAAGGCGGCTTCCGCGTATTCGCGCTCGTTGCCGATTTCAACCATCAAAATGCCATCGTCGGTCAGGCGCTCGGCGGCGCCGGCGATAATCTTGCGCACCAGGTCCATGCCGTCGCTGCCGCCGTCGAGCGCGATTTGCGGCTCGGCCAGGTATTCCTGCGGCAGCGCCTTCATCGAGGCCGAATTGACGTACGGCGGGTTGGTGACAATCATGTTGTACTTCTTGGCCGCCACGTTGGCGTACAGGTCGGACTGGATCAAATTGATGCGCGATTCAAGCTTATAAGTGTCGACGTTGCGTTTGGCCACAGCCAGTGCGTCAGGCGAGATATCGACCGCATCCACGGTGGCGCTCGGGAAGGCGTCGGCCATCATGATCGACAGGCAGCCCGAACCGGTGCACAGTTCGAGGATATTTTCCACCGCTTCCGGCTCTTCCACCCAAGGCGAAAAGTATTCGGGAATCAACTCGGCAATAAAGGAGCGCGGCACGATCACGCGCTCGTCGACGTAGAAATTGTAGGTTCCCAGCCAGGATTCCTTGGTGATATATGCGGCCGGCACGCGGTCGATGCTGCGGCGGTCGATCACGCTCATCACGCTGGCCACTTCCGATGGCAGCAGCTTGGCGTCGAGGAACGGTTCGAGCTTGTCCAGCGGCAGCTTCAAAGTGTGCAGGATCAGATAGGCGGCTTCGTCAAATGCCTCGGCGCTGCCGTGGCCGAAAAACAGCTTGGCGGTGTTGAAGCGGGTCGTGGCGTAGCGCAGCAGGTCGCGTGGCGTGGTAAACGGATTCGGTGTCATGGCGTTCTCGAAAAGACGGTGTTCTGGCCCGCATGGCGGACCTCGGTATTGATTCAGGCAGGCAGCAAATGCTCCAGCGTGCGCCGGTAAATGTTCTTCAGCGGATCGATATGGCGCAGTTCGATATGTTCGTCGATCTTGTGGATACTGGCATTGGGCGGCCCGAATTCTATCACCTGAGGGCAGATCTGCGCGATAAAGCGGCCATCCGAGGTGCCGCCGGTGGTCGACAGTTCGGTCGTGATGCCGGTTTCCTCCATGATGGCGTCCGACAGCGCATCCGACAGGCTGCCGCGCGGCGTCAGGAACGCCTGGCCGCTCAGCGTCCACTGCAGATCGTAAGGGAAATCGTATTTGTCGAGAATCGCGTGCACGCGTGCGCGCAGGCCTTCATCGGTGCTGGCGGTGGAAAAGCGGAAATTGAAGTCGATTACCATCTCGCCCGGAATCACATTGTTGGCGCCGGTGCCGGCGTTGATGTTCGACATCTGCCAGGAGGTCGGCAGATAGTATTCATTGCCATCGTCCCAGCGCTCGGCCACCAGGTCGGCAATCGCCTGCGCGGCCAGGTGAATCGGGTTTTTTGCCAGCTGCGGATAGGCGATATGGCCCTGCACGCCCTTGACGGTGAGCCGGCCCGAGAGCGAGCCGCGTCGCCCGTTCTTGATCATGTCGCCCAGTTCGGCACTCGACGTTGGTTCGCCCACCAGGCAGTAATCGATCTGTTCGCCGCGCGCTTTCAGCTGTTCGCACACCACCACCGTGCCATCGACGGCCGGGCCCTCTTCGTCGGAGGTGATCAGGAACGCAATCGAGCCGCTGTGATCGGGCGTGGCGGCAATGAATTCTTCGCACGCCACCACCATCGCTGCAATCGAGGTCTTCATGTCGGCCGCGCCACGGCCATACAGCTTGCCGTCGCGGTGGGTCGGAATAAACGGCAGCGAGCGCCACTGCTCGACCGGACCGGTCGGCACCACGTCGGTATGGCCGGCAAACACGAACACGGGCGAAGTGGTGCCGCGGCGCGCCCACAGATTGGTCACGCCGTTCGAGATAATGGTTTCGCAGACAAAGCCCAGCGGCGTGAGCAAATCGATCAGGTGCTGCTGGCAGCCCTTGTCGTCAGGCGTGATCGAAGAGAGCGAAATCAGTTTTTCGGTCAGGGCCAGCGTTCTGGAAGCAGTCATGGTTCAGCCCGCAAAAATGGTGGTGTACTGGGCGTCCGAAAAAGCCACGCTGAACCTGCCATCGATATCGAGTACCGGGCGCTTGATGATGGACGGGTTTTCCAGCATCAGCTTCAGCGCGCTGGCCGCATCGACAATGCCGGCCTTGCGCTCGTCGCTCAGGGCGCGCCAGGTCGTGCCCTTTTTGTTGACCAGCACATCCCAGGGCAGCTGCGTCAGCCATTGCTCGACCGTTGCGCGCTGCAGGCCCTGTTTCTTGAAGTCATGAAAGGTAAAGTCGTGCTGGTGGTCGGCCAGCCAGGTGCGGGCTTTTTTGACGGTATCGCAGTTGGGGATGCCGTAGAGGGTGATGGTCATGGTGTGGGAGGCGTGTCAGTAAGGCTTGAGCGGGATGCTTGCATTCGAGTAGCAGTGCGTGGTTGGGCGATATTATACTAGCGTGGAGAGGGCGGCGCGGCGGCGCAGCGGATGGGGAAATTCAATCCAGCTTGTCATAGTGTATAAGGATATGCGTTAAGCTGGCGCTTATCACGTAGGTCGGATTAGCGCGCAAGCGCGTAATCCGACAACATTGTTGGCGCTACAGGTATTTGTCGGATTACGCCATTCTGGCTAATCCGACCTACCATCTGGTGCGGCAGTGCGCCAGGCGTCACGGCAGGTCTGGAAACAACAATGTCCCGCCAGGGCGGGACATTCGGTCAGGCAAACGCTGTCAGCGTGGTAATCAGATACCGCGCAGCAATTCGTTGATGCCGGTCTTGGCGCGGGTCTTGGCGTCCACGCGCTTGACGATCACGGCGCAGTACAGCGAGTACTTGCCGTCTTCCGAAGGCAGGTTGCCCGATACCACAACCGAGCCGGCTGGCACGCGGCCGTAGGTTACTTCGCCGGTGGCGCGGTCGTAGATCTTGGTCGACTGGCCGATATACACGCCCATCGAGATCACCGAGTTTTCTTCAACGATCACGCCTTCGACGATTTCCGAGCGGGCGCCGATAAAGCAGTTGTCTTCGATAATGGTCGGGTTGGCTTGCATCGGTTCAAGCACGCCGCCGATGCCGACGCCGCCGGACAGGTGGACGTTCTTGCCGATCTGGGCGCAGGAGCCGACGGTGGCCCAGGTATCGACCATCGCGCCTTCATCGACGTAAGCGCCGATATTGACGTACGACGGCATCAGCACCACGTTCTTGGCGATAAACGAGCCGCGGCGGGCAACGGCCGGCGGCACCACGCGGAAGCCGCCCTTGGCGAAGTCTTCCGGCGTGTAGTTGGCAAACTTGGTCGGTACCTTGTCGTAGAACTGCATGGTGCCGTCGGACGGCATGACCACGTTGTTTTCCAGGCGGAACGACAGCAGCACGGCTTTCTTGACCCACTGGTTGACCACCCAGTCGCCGCTGGTTTTTTCGGCCACGCGGATGCTGCCGTTGTCCAGGCCGTTGATCACGTGCGACACAGCGTCGCGCAGTTCGGTGGCGCCGTTGCCCGGATTGATCTCGGCGCGGTTTTCCCAGGCCTGGTCGATAATGTTTTGCAGTTGTTGGCTCATGATGATGTCTTGTGTGGATTGAAATACGGTTATGCGGAAAGCTGCTGGCAGAATTTTACTATGCGCTGCGCCGCTTCGAGGCCTTCGGCCGTTTCGGCCACCAGCGCCATGCGGATGCGGTTGCGTCCCGGATTGATGCCGTGCGCGTCGCGCGCCAGATAGCTTCCTGGCAGGACGGTGACATTATATTCGGCGTACAGGCGCTGCGCGAACTCGGTGTCCGACAGGCCGGTGCGGCTGACGTCAGCCCACAGGTAAAAGCCGGCGTCGGGCAAGGCCACGTCCATTACCGTCTGCAGCAGCGGGGTGATGGCGTCGAACTTGGCACGATATTGGGCGCGATTGTCTTCGACATGGGTTTCGTCGTTCCAGGCCGCGACCGAGGCCGCCTGCACGGCCGGGCTCATGGCCCCGCCGTGGTAGGTGCGGTAAAGCAGGAATTTTTTCAGAATTTGCGCGTCGCCGGCCACAAAGCCCGAGCGCATGCCCGGCACGTTGGAGCGCTTGGACAGGCTGGAAAACACCACCAGGCGCGCATACGGGCGCTCGACGCTGGACAGGCCCAGCATATGGGCCGCCTGCAGCGCGCCCAGCGGCGGCGTGTCGCCGTGGTAGATCTCGGAATAGCATTCGTCGGCGGCAATCACGAAGTCGTAGCGTTCGGACAGCGCAAACAGGTTTTCCCAGTCAGTCAGGCTCAAGACTGCCCCGGTCGGATTGCCGGGCGAGCACAGGAACAGCAGCTTGACCTTTTCCCAGACGGAGGCAGGCACGCTGTCGTAGTCGCAGCCAAAATTGCGCGCCGGATCGGAGTTCACAAAATAGGGCTCGGCGCCGGCCAGATAGGCGGCGCCTTCATAGATCTGGTAGAACGGGTTCGGGCTGATCACCAGCGAGCCGGCAGCCGGATCGATCACGCTCTGCGCCAGCGCAAACAGCGCTTCGCGTGAACCATTGACGGGCAAAATCTGCGTGGCCGGATCGAGCGCCGGAATCTGGTAGCGGCGCTGCAGCCAGCCGGCAATCGCCTCGCGCAGCGCCGGTGTGCCGACGGTGGTCGGGTAGCTGGCCAGGCCGCCAATATTGTCGATCAGCGCCTGCTCGATAAAGGCTGGTGTCGGGTGCTTCGGCTCGCCCATGCCCAGGCTGATGGGCGCGTAGCCCGGGTTGACGGTCACGCCGGCAAACAGCTGACGCAGCTTTTCAAATGGATAGGGTTGCAGTTTTGACAGAAGTGGATTCACGGGCAGGCCAGGTCAGTTGGAGGGATGCGAGCCTACCATTATAGCCGCGCCAGCCGCTCCATTGTGTCCCTGGCGATTGGTGCACTGGCGCTGCCACAGGTTAAAATACGCTATGTCTACCATACTTGCTATTGAAACTTCTTCCGAACTGGCCTCGTGTGCCCTGTTGCGCGGCGATGTCGTACTGCACCGCGAATCGTCGGGTGTGCGCACCCACTCGCAGTCCATCCTGCCGCTGGTGCAGGAGTTGCTGGCCGAGGCTGGCATTGCGCTGGCCGATTGTGATGCGATTGCCTATGGCGCCGGCCCCGGCTCATTTACCGGCGTGCGCACGGCCTGCGGTATCGCCCAAGGCCTGGCCTATGGCGCCGGCCTGCCGGTGGTGCCGGTGGTGACGCTCGACGCGATGGCGCTGGCCTGCCGGCAGCAGCACGGTATGCAGCAGGTGCTGACGGTGCTCGACGCGCGCATGGGCGAGGTGTACTGGGCGCAATACGATCTTGCCGATGGCGATGCAGTGCAGGCAGTCTTGCCGCCGGTGCTCAGTGCGCCTGGAGCGGTGGCGCCGGAAGGCGACGTGACCGCTTGCGGTAATGGCTTTGCCGCCTATGTCGCCGAGCTGGCTGGCTTGCCTTGCGCTGCCACGTCAGACGCCGCCATTATGCCGCACGCTATCCAGATCGGCCAGCTGGCGCAGCGCGCCTTTGCTGCCGGCCAGACGGTGTCGGCAGCCGAAGCCCAGCCGCTGTATCTGCGTAACAAGATTGCCTTTACCAGCGCCGAGCGCGCCGTCATTAATGCAACCAAAGAGGCCGCAACCAAAGAGGCCGCAACCAAAGAGGCCGCAACCAAGGCAGCCGCAGCCAAGGTGGTTGATGGGGCAGGGCAATGACCAGCGACCTGGCGCGCCTGAGCCTGGCGCCGATGCGCGAGGCCGATCTGGACGAGGTGCTGGCGCTGGAGTTGCGCGTGTATCCACACCCCTGGACGCTGGGCAATTTTGCAGATTCGCTTAAAAGCAATTACCCAGCGCGGGTACTGCGCGACAGCGACGGTACCCTGCTTGGCTACTTTGTGATCATGCCGGTGGTCGATGAAGGCCATCTGCTTAACGTCGCGGTCGATGGCGCGCTGCAGGGGCAGGGACTGGGCCGACATCTGCTGGCGCAGTGCTGCGACTGCGCGCGCCAGCTGGGCATGGAGTCGATGCTGCTTGAGGTTCGCCCGAGTAATCTGCGCGCGCTGGACCTGTACCGGCGCCACGGCTTTGAGCAGATCGGCCGACGCAAGGGATACTACCCGGCCAGCAATGGCCAACGCGAGGACGCCATCGTGATGCGTCTCAGCTTGAAACCCAGCCTGGGAACGCCATTATGAACCGCAGCGCCGTCTTTCTCGATGAGATGGGCGTTGGCCCGCTATGGCGCCTGCGCCAGGGTGCAGCGCCCGAGGCGCAATCCGGCGCCGTTGCAGCCGCACCTGAATCAACGGAGCCTGTGCTGGCGACGGAGCCCGCTGCCGTCGTGGCGGAAGTGGCGCCGCCAGTGCCTGCACCCGCAGTCGTGCCGGAATCAGCGCCAGCGCCGGCATCAGTACCCGCGTCAGCGCCGGCATCAGTACCTGCGCCTGCATTGGCATCGGCGCCGCTGGCCGCCGAAGACACCGCCTGGTTCGACGATGCGCCGCCACCCGCGCCGGCAAAGCAGGTGAGCGACGCCGAGATCGCCGTCATGGATTGGGACGGCCTGGCCGCTGCCGTGGCCAAATGCACGCGCTGCGACTTGTGCAAGTCGCGCAAGGGCGTGGTGATGGGACGCGGCAACCGCCAGGCCACTTGGCTGATGCTCGCCAGCAGCCCATCGCGCAGCGAGGAGCGCGAACAGCGCGCCTTGCCGGGCGAAGCGGGCAAGCTGCTCGACAATATGCTCAAGGCTATCGGCCTCGATACCGAACGCGACGCCTATGTTACGCATCTGCTCAAATGCCGGCCGCTCGATGAAGCCGGCCAGGAACGTTTGCCAACGCAAGCCGAATCGGCTGCCTGCCGGCCGTATTTTGAGCGCGAGCTGGCGCTGCTGCAGCCGCGCACCATCGTTACCCTGGGTTCGATGGCTGCCGCTGGCATCCTGCCCGGTGAACAGCCGGTACGCGGCAAGGTGCGCCAGCTTGGTGCGATGTCGCTGATTGCGACTTTCCACCCCGAGGCCCTGCTGCAGGACGAGACCGGCAAGGCCAAGGCGCGTGCCTGGGCTGACCTGTGCCTGGCGAAAAGCACGCATGGCTGAGCAGAATTTCCAGCGCCGCTTTGAGCAGCGCTGGGGCCACCTGACCGAGCCGCGCGTGCGCGCGCTGGCCTGGCTGCTCGATTCGCCCGATCTGCTCGACGCGAATAGTGTCCCCTGGCATGGCCGTATCGCCAGCCTGGGACCGGTCACGCCTGATGTCGCCGCCTGGCTGGCATCGCTGCAGCAGAACCCGTCAGCGCTCGATTCTGCGTTTGGCGACAAGGTGTACTCGCGTCTGGGCCTGTATGCTGAAAAGCTGCTGGCCTTTTATTTCAAGCAGCAAGGACAATTATTTGTTCACGGCCTGCAGGTGCGCGCCAGCCGCAATGACACGGTGGGCGAATTCGATTTCCTGCTGCACCAGGGCGAGCGCTTGCTGCACTGGGAACTGGCCACCAAATTCTATCTGCTCGACGGCGCGCCCGATGCCGCCCTGAATCATCTGATCGGCCCCAACCTGGCCGATGCGCTGGGCTTGAAGATGCGCAAGATATTCGACAAGCAGCTGGCGCTGGCCAGCCATCCGGCGGCCCAGCCCCTGCTGCCGCACCCCGTCAGTGCCGCGCAGGCGCTGGTCAAGGGCTGGCTGTTTTATCCGCACGGTGTGGTGCAGGCCATGACCGGCATTGCGCCCGATCATGCGCATGGTTTCTGGTGCACGGCCGGGCAGCTGCCGGAGCGCGCCTACGTGCAGCTTCCGCGCCTGCAATGGCTGGCGCCATACAAGGGGCGTGATGAGCCAGTACTGGCTGCCGGCGAACTGGCGATGCCACTGGCGCAGCCTTATATGGTGGCCGAGGTCGAGACGGTTGACGGCTGGCAGGTCGAGGTGGCGCGCGGCTTCGTGGTACCCGATGACTGGGCCGAGCGCGCTGGCGAGCGGCGGCAGACGGGGATGCTGCCTGCCTGACAGAACGTAGGTCGGATTAGGCCGCGCCGCGCAGGCCCCAAGGGGGGCCGTAATCCAACACCACTGCTGACGCAAACAATGTTGTCGGATTACGGCCCGAAGGGCCTCGGCGGCCCCGCCTAATCCGACCTACGCGCCCCGTCGCAATCCCCGTCGGAAGTCCCGTGGGACGCGGATCTTAATGCTTGTGCTCGCCAATCAGCGACAGGTTGTCATGCTCGGCCTGGTTCATTTTATGGCGGCGCATGATCAGGAACATGGTGCCGGCCACGAACAGCCCGAACAGGGTAATAATGATATTGAGTGGCAGGTGCAGGCGAATCATCACCGAGTAGACGGCCAGCATGGTGAGGATCGACAGGTTTTCATTGAAGTTCTGCACTGCAATCGAGTGGCCTGCGCTCATCAGTACGTGGCCGCGATGCTGCAGCAATGCATTCATCGGCACCACGAAAAAGCCGGACAGGGCGCCGATCAGCACCAGCAGCGGGTAGGCGATCCAGACGGAATGGACTTGCGTCATCATCATCACGATAATGCCCATGATGATGCCCAGCGGAATGACTGTCAGCGATTTGCGCAGCGGAATAAAGCGTGCCGACGCTACCGCGCCGAGCGCCACACCGATGGCCACCACGCCCACCAGGCTGGTTGCTTTGTCGAATGGCATATGCAGCGACTGCTTGGCCCACTCCAGCACGATCAGCTGCAAGGTGGCGCCAGCGCCCCAGAACAGGGTGGTCACACCCAGTGTAATCTGGCCCAGCTTGTCTTTCCACAGTATCGAGTAGCAGTTGGCAAAGTCTGCGATCAGCTTGATGGGATTGCGTTCCTGGTGCGGGTAGACGCAGCCGGTATCGGGGATTTTCAGGTTGGCCAGTGCGGCCATCACATAAATACCAACCACCACGCACAGCGCCGCTTCCGACTTGGAAGTGATGCCGGTGTCGATCAGCGGGAAATCAAACGACAGCAGCATGTCCGACACGTGGCCGCTGACCAGCGCGCCGCCCATCACGGTGCCGAGGATAATCGAGCTGACGGTCAGGCCTTCGATCCAGCCATTGGCTGCCACCAGTTTTTCGGGGGGCAAAAGTTCGGTCAGGATGCCGTATTTGGCGGGCGAGTAGACGGCCGCACCAAAACCGACCACCGCGTAGGCCAGCAACGGATGGACGTGGAAAAAGACCAGCGCGCAGCCAAAGATCTTGACGGTATTGGCAATGAACATGACCTTGCCCTTGGGTAAAGAATCCGCGAAGGCGCCGACAAAAGCAGCCAACAGCACGTAAAACAGTACAAACGACAATTTCAGTAGCGGCGTAATCCATGCCGGCGAGTTCATGGACACCAATAAATCGACGGCGACAAAAAAAAGGGCGTTATCGGCCAGCGACGAGAAAAACTGCGCTGCCATGATGGTATAAAAACCACGATTCATTCTGGATTGCCTGAAATCATATCTGGCTTGCTTTATACCACGAAAAAACGCCTACCCCCAAGTTTGCAAAGCGCTCCAAGGCAAGAGTTTGTCTAAGCGTACCTTAATTTAGTTGCAGTAGAAAATACATAACAGTTTGCTTATATCTATGAATACTTTATAAATAAGCAGCGGCCGCTCCGGTTTGCCCGTGCGCTCTTCTTGCGATGGCAGTCGCTCCGGTAAAATACTGTCTTTGTTCTCTGCTTCGAGTTTGTCCATGCCCAGACCCATCGCTGCCCATATTCATCTGGATTCCATGAAACATAATATGGCGCGCGCCCGTGCCTGCGCACGCGGCGCCAGAGTCTGGGCGGTGGTCAAGGCCGACGCATACGGTCACGGCCTGTCGTGCGCGGTTTTGCCGAGGCCGATGGCTTGGCTCTGGTGGAGTTCGATTATGCGCTGCGGCTGCGCGAACTTGGCTGGAGCAAGCCGATTCTGATGCTGGAAGGCTTTTTTGACGCCGATGACCTGCAGTTGATGGCGCGCCACGGCCTGCAGGGCACCATTCACAGCAGTGAGCAGATCGCGCTTCTTGAAGCGGCGCAACTGCCTGCGCCCATTCATGTGCATCTGAAAATGAATACCGGCATGAACCGCCTGGGTTTTACGCCGCAGCATGTGGCCCACGCTTATGCCCGCCTGCG
>Ga0308169_10004500_pt1 | contig 13044 bp, 9 predicted proteins | sample PhyBR1_2_FD_202139 | JGI IMG/M metagenome (GOLD analysis project Ga0308169, IMG submission 202139) | Phyllosphere microbial communities from UC Gill Tract Community Farm, Albany, California, United States - DLSLSB.R1 | ecosystem: Host-associated > Plants > Phyllosphere > Unclassified | place...
TGAACAACTTCTCCAGCCCCAACGAGCCGCAGACCCTCAACTATTCCGACTTCATCCAGCAGGTGAAGGACGGCAAGGTCGAACGCGTTGCGGTCGATGGCTATGTCATCACCGGCAAGCGCACCGACGGCGATGCCTTCAAGACCATCCGGCCCGCCATCCAGGACAACGGCCTGATCGGCGATCTGGTGGACAACAAGGTCGTGGTCGAAGGCAAGCAGCCTGAACAGCAAAGCATCTGGACCCAGCTCCTGGTGGCCAGCTTCCCGATCCTGGTGATCATCGCGGTGTTCATGTTCTTCATGCGCCAGATGCAGGGCGGGGCAGGCGGCAAGGGCGGCCCGATGAGTTTCGGCAAGAGCAAGGCGCGCCTGCTGTCCGAAGATCAGGTCAAGACCACCCTGGCTGACGTCGCCGGTTGCGACGAAGCCAAGGAAGAAGTGGGCGAGCTGGTCGAGTTCCTGCGCGATCCGGGCAAGTTCCAGCGCCTGGGTGGTCGTATTCCCCGCGGCGTGCTGATGGTTGGCCCGCCCGGTACCGGTAAGACGTTGCTGGCCAAGGCCATCGCCGGTGAAGCCAAGGTTCCGTTCTTCACCATTTCCGGTTCGGACTTCGTCGAGATGTTCGTCGGCGTCGGTGCCAGCCGTGTGCGTGACATGTTCGAGCAAGCCAAGAAGCATGCGCCCTGCATCATCTTCATCGACGAAATCGATGCCGTGGGTCGTCATCGTGGCGCTGGCATGGGTGGCGGTCACGACGAACGCGAGCAGACGCTCAACCAGTTGCTGGTCGAGATGGACGGTTTCGAAATGAATGACGGCATCATCGTCATTGCCGCGACCAACCGTCCTGACGTACTCGACCCTGCGCTGCTGCGTCCAGGCCGCTTCGACCGTCAGGTCGTGGTAGGGCTTCCGGACATCCGCGGTCGCGAGCAGATTCTCAAGGTGCACATGAAAAAGGCGCCATTGGGCGACGACGTGAATCCTGCTGTCATCGCTCGCGGCACGCCAGGCTTCTCCGGTGCCGATCTGGCCAACCTGGTCAACGAGGCTTCGCTGTTCGCTGCCCGTAATGGCAAGCGCCTTGTCGAGATGAAAGAGTTCGAACTCGCCAAGGACAAGATCATGATGGGCGCCGAGCGCAAGACCATGGTCATGTCCGAGAAGGAAAAGCAGAACACTGCCTATCACGAAGCGGGCCACGCCATCGTCGGTCGCGTCGTGCCCGAACACGATCCGGTCTACAAGGTCTCGATCATTCCCCGTGGTCGTGCCCTGGGTGTGACCATGTTCCTGCCTGAAGAGGATCGCTACAGCCTCTCCAAGCGTGCGCTGATCAGCCAGATCTGCTCGCTGTACGGCGGTCGTATCGCCGAAGAGATGACCCTGGGCTTCGATGGCGTCACCACCGGTGCCTCCAACGACATCATGCGTGCCAGCCAGATCGCCCGGAACATGGTGACCAAGTGGGGCCTGTCCGAGAAGCTCGGCCCACTGCTCTACGCCGAAGACGAAGACCAGGGCTACCTGGGTCGTGGCGGCGGTGGTGGCGCAGCAGCCGTATCGGGTGAAACCGCGAAAGTGATCGACTCCGAAGTGCGCAGCATCATTGACCAGTGCTATGGCACGGCCAAGCAGATCCTCACCGACAACCGCGACAAGCTGGACGCGATGGCAGATGCACTGATGAAGTACGAAACGATCGATGCCGATCAGATCGACGACATCATGGCCGGCCGTACGCCACGTGAGCCTCGCGACTGGTCCGGTGGTGGTTCGGGTCCTTCGGGCACGACCATCGCACCGGATCCGCGTCCTGAGACACCCATCGGTGGTCCAGCGGCCGAAGTCTGAAACAGACGTCTCGCGCTTGATACCTAAGGTTTGACATGACCCCTTCGCAATACCCCACTCGGTTGCCTTGCGGCAACCGAGTTCTCGATCTGACCCAGACGCACGTCATGGGTATCCTCAATATCACTCCCGACTCTTTCTCCGATGGCGGCCGGTTCAACCAGCGCGATCTTGCCCTGCGTCATGCGCAGGCCATGGTCGAGGCGGGTGCCACCCTCATCGACATCGGTGGCGAGTCGACACGTCCCGGTGCTCGCCCGGTCTCGGTGGTCGAAGAGCTGGAGCGTGTCGCGCCATTGGTCGAAGCAATCAGCCGCGAACTCGATGTGATCATTTCGGTGGACACGTCCACTCCGGCCGTCATGCGCGAAAGTGCACGACTTGGCGCTGGCCTGATCAACGATGTGCGCGCGTTGCGCCGTGACGGCGCGCTGGACGCTGCGGCGGCCACCGGCCTGCCGGTTTGCCTGATGCACATGCAGGGCGAGCCTGGCACCATGCAGGATCACCCTCATTACGACGACCTGTTGGGCGAGGTGTCGAGCTTTCTCCTCGAACGAATGCAAGCCTGCGCTTCGGCAGGCATCCCGGCTGAGCGTATACTCCTCGACCCAGGCTTCGGCTTCGCCAAATCGCATGCGCACAACCTCAGCCTGTTCAAGCACATGCAGGCACTGCATGCGCTCGGGCGGCCCTTGCTGGTGGGTGTTTCGCGCAAGAGCATGGTTGGCCTGGCCCTGAACAAGCCCGTGACCGAGCGCCTCAACGGCAGCTTGGCCCTGGCCGCCCTGGCGATGACCAAGGGGGCAAAGATCCTGCGCGTCCACGATGTGGCCGAAACGATCGATGTCGTTCGGATGATCGCCGCCGTTGAAGCGGCCGAATAAGAATTACGGAGTACTTATGAGCAGGAAATATTTTGGCACCGACGGCATTCGTGGCCGTGTCGGCGAGTACCCGATCACCCCTGACTTCATGCTCAAGCTGGGCTGGGCGGCGGGCATGGCGTTCCGCAAGATGGGCGCCTGCCGCGTATTGGTCGGCAAGGACACGCGCATCTCCGGCTACATGTTCGAGTCCGCGCTGGAAGCCGGCCTGTCAGCGGCTGGCGCCGACGTACTGCTGCTGGGCCCGATGCCAACGCCTGCCATTGCCTACCTGACGCGCACGTTTCATGCCGAGGCCGGTATCGTCATCAGCGCCTCGCACAATCCGCACGATGACAACGGCATCAAGTTCTTCTCCGGTCAGGGCACCAAGCTGCCTGACGAAGTCGAATCGATGATCGAAGAGCTCATGGACGCACCCATGACCGTGGCCGAGTCCAGCAAGCTGGGCAAGGTTTCACGCATCAACGATGCTGCTGGCCGCTACATCGAATTCTGCAAGAGCAGTGTGCCCACCACCACCGATTTCGCCGGTCTCAAACTGGTGATCGATTGTGCGCATGGCGCCACTTACAAAGTTGCCCCGAATGTCTTTCGCGAGCTGGGTGCACAGGTCACCGTGCTGTCCGCGGCGCCCGACGGCCTGAACATCAACGACAACTGTGGCTCTACTCACATGGAGGCGCTGCAGGCCGCCGTGCTGATCGGGCACGCGGACCTGGGCATCGCCTTCGACGGTGACGGCGACCGCGTCCTGATGGTCGATCATACCGGCGCCATCGTCGATGGCGACGACCTGCTGTTCATCATTGCGCGCGACCTTCAGGAGCGCGGCAAGCTGCATGGCGGTGTAGTAGGGACGCTGATGAGCAACCTGGGGCTGGAGTTGGCCTTCAAGGATCTCTCCATCCCGTTCGTGCGCGCCAGCGTCGGCGACCGCTACGTCATGGCCGAGCTCAAGGAGCGCGACTGGCAGCTGGGCGGCGAGAATTCCGGGCACATCGTCTGCTGCCATCACACCACCACGGGTGACGCGATCATTGCTGCGTTGCAGGTGCTGCTGGCCCTCAAGCGTCGTGATGAAACCCTTGCCCATGCCCGCCAAGGGCTGCGCAAGTGCCCTCAGGTATTGGTCAACGTGCGCTTCGCCGGTGGCGACGTCAATCCGGTCGAGCATCCTTCGGTCAAGGAGGCGTGCGAGCGCGTCACCCAGGCCATGGGTGGCCGTGGGCGGGTGCTGTTGCGCAAGTCCGGGACCGAGCCGCTGGTGCGGGTAATGGTCGAAGGCGACGACGAAAAGGTCGTGCGTGGCTATGCCGATGAGCTTGCCAGACTGGTGAGTGAAGTTTGCGCCTGAATACGGCTTGCCAGTGAACGTTGCGTTGGGTAACATCTGCGCCCACTTTGATCGACGAGGTACAGCATGCGTCGCCCCATGGTAGCTGGTAACTGGAAAATGCATGGTACCCGCGCCAGCGTCGCTGAGCTGATCAAGGGTCTGTCTGATCAGTCCTTGCCCGACTCTGTCGAGGTTGCGGTGTTCCCACCTCTGCTGTTCATCGACCGTGTGGTCGAGGGTCTGCAGGGGAGCAAGGTCGCCGTCGGTGCTCAAAACTGCGCGGTTCAGGCCGAGCAGGGTGCGCTGACCGGTGAAACGGCTTCGAGCCAGTTGGTCGATGCCGGGTGTTCACTGGTACTGATCGGCCATTCCGAGCGTCGCCAGGTCATCGGCGAAGGTGAGCAGCAGTTGATCGAGAAATTCCGCGCCGCGCAAGCGGCCGGCCTGACGCCAGTGCTTTGCATAGGGGAAACCCTGGAAGAGCGCGAAGCCGGTCAGACATTGGATATCGTAGGTCGTCAGCTGGGCAGTGTGGTTACAGCCCTGGGTATCGAAGCGTTCACCCATGCGGTGATCGCCTACGAACCGGTCTGGGCCATTGGCACCGGGCTGACGGCCACGCCGCAACAGGCTCAGGATGTGCACGCTGCCATCCGCGCCCAGTTGACGGCAGAAGATGCCAAGGTCGCACAAGCTGTGCGGCTGTTGTACGGCGGTAGCGTCAAAGCGGCCAATGCGGCCGAACTGTTCGGCATGCCGGATATCGATGGGGGCCTGATTGGTGGTGCTTCCCTGAATGCAGATGATTTCGGTGCGATCTGTCGCGCCGCGGGAAACTGAGAAAATGCTGGAAACAGTCGTAGTCGTTCTTCATCTGTTGGGTGCCCTGAGCGTCGTCGCTCTGGTTTTGCTGCAACAGGGTAAAGGTGCGGACGCTGGCGCGTCGTTCGGGGCAGGTGCATCAAATACTGTCTTCGGAAGCCAAGGTTCCTCTACCTTTCTTAGTAAGTTTACTGCTATACTTGCCGCCTGTTTCTTCATAACCAGCTTGGGGTTAGGTTACTTTGCTAAAGAGAAAGCTCAACAGCTGACTCAAGTAGGTTTGCCAGATCCAGCGGTTATCGAAGCACCACGGCAGAAGCCGGCTACAGATGATGTTCCGGTGCTTCAAGAGCAAAAGACCGATGCGGCTCCTGCTGCTGACGTTCCTCAGGCTCAAGAGCAAAAATGATTCTCGAAAGGGCATCAGGGTTACAAAAGCGGTAAGGGTTTCAAACGTTGTATTGCCGAGGTGGTGGAATTGGTAGACACGCAACCTTGAGGTGGTTGTGCCCATAGGGTGTAGGGGTTCGAGTCCCCTTCTCGGTACCAATTAGTAATCAGGAGAGCCCGCTGTTGCGGGCTTTCTTGTCGGTGGAAGCTTGGATTGACCCAAAACGGGTTCGGTCGTATACTTTCGCCCCAGCTTTGTCGCGGGATGGAGCAGTCTGGTAGCTCGTCGGGCTCATAACCCGAAGGTCGTTGGTTCAAATCCAGCTCCCGCAACCAGTTTTAGCAAGGCCCCTTTTCAAAGGGGCTTTTTGTTAGCTGGACAGTTCTTAGCGCCGGTATTCAACGGCGTATCCGGGATGGGCGCTTCGCCCATTTTTTATTTGCACAGCATGCACGAGGGGGTTCAGGTGTCGAGCAAGCTAGAACAGTTGCAGGCCTTGTTGGCCCCGGTGGTCGTGGCCCTAGGCTATGAATGCTGGGGTATTGAGTTTTCGGCTCAAGGCCGCCATTCACTTTTGCGTGTCTATATCGATAAAGAGGGCGGCGTGCTGGTGGACGACTGCGCCATCGTCAGCCGCCAGCTTAGTGGTGTGCTGGATGTCGAAGATCCCATCACGGTCGAATACACCCTTGAAGTTTCTTCTCCAGGCATGGAACGCCCGCTGTTCACCATCGAACAGTTCGCAGCGTACGCCGGAGCACAAGTAAAGATAAAGCTGCGCGCGCCTTTCGAAGGACGACGCAACTTTCAGGGCCTTCTCCACGGTGTGGAGGACCAGGATGTCGTGATTCGAGTAGACGAACACGAATTCCTGCTGCCGATCGATTCGATCGACAAGGCCAATATCATTCCCAGTTTTGACTGAGACGTGCCAGATACTGCGGGTCCCGCGGATCCAATGGCTTGCGAAAGGCGAGGCGTACGATGAGCAAAGAAGTACTGCTGGTTGTTGAGTCGGTATCCAATGAAAAGGGTGTACCGGCAGGCGTAATATTCGAAGCGCTGGAGATTGCTCTGGCGACCGCGACCAAGAAACGCTTCGAAGACGAAGTGGATCTTCGCGTGGAAATCAATCGCCACACCGGCTCCTATGAAACCTTCCGTCGCTGGACGGTCGTCGAGGAAGCCGATCTGGACGATCCGGCCATCGAAACCTGGCCGAGCAAGGTTGTATTGACCCATCCCGAAGCCAAGGTGGGTGATGTCATCGAAGAGAAGATCGACTCCATCGAGTTCGGTCGTATCGCTGCACAGACCGCCAAGCAGGTCATCGTGCAGAAAGTTCGCGAAGCCGAGCGCGCCCAGGTGGTCGACGCTTACCGCGAGCGTCTGGGCGAGATCATCTCGGGTACGGTCAAGAAAGTGACCCGTGACAATGTCATCGTCGACCTGGGCAACAACGCCGAGGCCCTGTTGGCTCGGGAAGATATCATTTCGCGGGAAACCTTCCGTGTCGGTGTGCGCTTGCGTGCACTGCTCAAGGAAATCCGTACCGAAAACCGTGGTCCTCAACTGATTCTTTCGCGCACCGCGCCGGAAATGCTCATCGAGCTGTTCCGCATCGAAGTGCCGGAAATCGCTGAAGGCCTCATTGAAGTCATGGCCGCATCCCGTGATCCGGGTTCGCGCGCCAAGATCGCCGTTCGCTCCAAGGACAAGCGCATCGACCCGCAGGGTGCCTGTATCGGCATGCGCGGATCGCGTGTGCAGGCTGTGTCCGGCGAGTTGGGCGGCGAGCGCGTCGACATCGTCCTCTGGGACGATAACCCGGCACAGTTCGTCATCAATGCCATGTCCCCGGCGGAAGTCGCGGCCATCATCGTCGACGAAGACGCCCATGCCATGGACATCGCCGTGGGCGCCGACAACCTGGCTCAGGCCATCGGTCGTGGCGGTCAGAACGTGCGTCTGGCCAGCCAGTTGACCGGCTGGACACTGAACGTGATGACCGAATCGGACATCCAGGCCAAGCAGCAAGCGGAAACCGGTGACATCCTGCGCAACTTCATCGACGAGCTGGAAGTCGATGAAGAACTGGCCCAGGTACTGGTTGACGAAGGTTTCACAAGCCTGGAAGAGATTGCCTACGTACCGTTGGAAGAGATGCTCAACATCGACGGCTTTGACGAAGATATCGTCAACGAGCTTCGCGCTCGGGCCAAGGATCGCTTGTTGACCAAAGCCATCGCTACAGAGGAAAAGCTGGCGGTGCGCGGCGTAGTTACCCGCGAAGACCTGGCCGAGCAGTCGATTGACGACCTGCTCGACATCGACGGCATTGACCAAGATCGTGCCGGCAAGTTGATCATGGCCGCCCGAGCCCATTGGTTCGAGTAATTGGCGCGGCCTGAGGAGAGAAGTGCATGACGCAAGTCACGGTGAAAGAATTGGCCCAAGAGGTCGCCGCACCGGTAGAGCGCCTGCTTCAGCAGATGCGTGAGGCAGGTCTGCCGCACACCGACGCCGGACAAGTTGTGACCGACAATGAGAAGCAGGCTCTGCTGGCTCATTTGAAAAGCAGCCACAAGGCGAAAGCGGAAGAACCGCGCAAGATTACCTTGCAGCGCAAGACCCAAAGCACCCTGCGTGTGGCCGGTAGCAAGAGCATCAGCGTAGAAGTACGCAAGAAGAAAGTATTCGTTCAGCGCAGCCCGGAAGAAATCCAGGCCGAGCAGAAGCGTGAGCTCGAAGAGCGTCGCGCAGCGGAAAATGCTGCCCGTCAGAAGGCTGAGCAGGAAGCCCGTTCGCGTGCCGAAGAAGAAGCACGCAAGCAGCCTGGCAGCACCGTTCAGGCGGACGCCCCTGCCGCACCGGCGCCAGCTCCATCGGCGCCGAGCGTCGATGTGGCTGCCGTTGCTCCGGCACCGGCGCCCGAGCGCAAGAAGGAAGAGCCTCGTCGTCCCGACAAGCCGCGCAACGACGACCGTCGCAGCGGCAGTGGCAACAGTGATGGCGAGCGCAAGAACCAGCCTCACCGTGCCACCGTCAAGGAGAAGGCTCCGACTCCGCGCGCCGCGCCTCGTACCACCGACGAAGAAAGCGATGGCTTCCGTCGTGGCGGTCGTGGCAAGGGCAAGCTGAAGAAGCGCAACGCCCACGGCTTCCAGAGCCCTACCGGTCCTCTGGTGCGTGACGTGAAAATCGGCGAGACCATCTCTGTCGGCGATCTCGCTGCGCAGATGTCGGTCAAGGCTGCCGAGATCATCAAGTTCATGTTCAAGCTGGGCACTCCGGCCACTATCAACCAAGTGCTGGATCAGGAAACTGCTCAGCTGGTTGCCGAGGAGCTGGGCCACAAGGTGACCCTGGTCAGCGACACCGCCCTGGAAGATTCCCTGGCCGAATCGCTGAAGTTCGAAGGTGAAGCCTTCGCTCGTGCTCCGGTCGTGACCGTCATGGGCCACGTCGACCACGGCAAGACCTCGCTGCTCGACTACATCCGTCGTGCCAAGGTCGCTGCTGGCGAAGCCGGCGGCATCACTCAGCACATCGGTGCCTACCACGTCGAAACCGAGCGTGGCATGGTCACCTTCCTCGACACCCCGGGCCACGCCGCGTTTACCGCGATGCGTGCCCGTGGTGCCAAGGCGACGGACATCGTGATCCTGGTGGTCGCGGCGGACGACGGCGTGATGCCGCAAACCATCGAAGCCGTTCAGCACGCGAAAGCCGCTGGCGTGCCACTGGTGGTCGCGGTGAACAAGATCGACAAGCCAGGTGCCGACCTGGACCGTATCCGCAGCGAGCTGTCGGTTCACGGCGTCACTTCCGAAGAGTGGGGCGGCGACACCCCGTTCGTACCGGTTTCGGCCAAGCAGGGTACCGGCGTCGACGAATTGCTCGAAGCTGTGTTGCTGCAGGCTGAAGTACTGGAATTGACCGCTACGCCTTCGGCTCCTGGCCGTGGTGTGGTCGTCGAATCGCGCCTGGACAAGGGCCGCGGTCCGGTAGCCACCGTGCTGGTTCAGGACGGTACGCTGCGTCAGGGCGACATGGTGCTGGTCGGTTCGAACTACGGCCGTGTACGGGCCATGCTCGACGAGAACGGCAAGCCGATCAAGGAAGCCGGTCCGGCCATCCCGGTCGAGATCCTGGGCCTTGACGGTACCCCGGATGCTGGCGACGAGATGAGCGTGGTTGCCGACGAGAAGAAAGCCCGTGAAGTGGCTCTGTTCCGTCAAGGCAAGTTCCGCGAAGTCAAGCTGGCCCGTGCTCACGCCGGCAAGCTGGAAAACATCTTCGAGAACATGGGTCAGGAAGAGAAGAAGACGCTCAACATCGTCCTCAAATCCGACGTCCGTGGATCGCTGGAAGCGTTGCAGGGCGCCTTGAACGGCCTGGGCAACGACGAAGTGCAGGTGCGTGTGGTCGGTGGCGGCGTCGGTGGTATCACCGAATCCGATGCCAACCTGGCCCTGGCTTCGACAGCGGTACTGTTCGGCTTCAACGTGCGGGCCGATGCCGGCGCGCGCAAGATCGTCGAGCAGGAAGGTCTGGATATGCGTTACTACAACGTGATCTACGACATCATCGAAGACGTCAAGAAAGCCCTGACCGGTATGCTCGGCAGCGATGTTCGCGAGAACATCCTGGGTATCGCCGAAGTGCGTGACGTGTTCCGTTCGCCGAAGTTCGGTGCGATCGCTGGTTGCATGGTCATCGAGGGTGTGGTCTTCCGCAACCGTCCGATCCGTGTACTGCGCGAAGACATCGTGATCTTCGAAGGCGAGCTGGAATCGCTGCGTCGCTTCAAGGACGATGCGTCCGAAGTGCGTGCCGGCATGGAATGCGGTATCGGCGTCAAGAGCTACAACGACGTCAAGGTCGGCGACAAGATCGAAGTCTTCGAGAAAGTCCAAGTGGCTCGTACCCTCTAAGCCGCGACCTCCAGGAACCGGTCCGGCCATCGCCGGGCAGGTTCTAAACGCAACGCCCGATCCGGCCCAGCCTGATCGGGCGTTTGCCGCTCTAGTTACAGGTAATGAAACATGGCAAAAGAATACAGCCGTACCCAGCGCATCGGCGATCAGATGCAGCGCGAGCTGGCGCAACTGATCCGTCGCGAAGTCAAGGATCCACGCGTCGGCCTGGTCACCATCACGGCGGTGGAAGTCAGCCGCGATGTCGGCCATGCCAAGGTGTTCATCACCGTCATGGGTCAGGACAGCGCTGCCGATATCGCCCAGAGCATCAAGGTGCTGAACTCGGCCGCCGGCTTCCTGCGCATGCAGTTGGCCAAGGAAATGAAGCTGCGCAGCGTGCCGCAACTGCATTTCCACTACGACGAAAGCGTGAGCCGTGGCGCTCATCTGTCGGCGTTGATCGAGCGTGCCGTGGCCGAAGACAGCCAGCATCACGCAGACGATTCGGCCGAAGAGTCCAAGGAGTAATCCCGGTGGCTCAGGTCAAGCGTATCCGTCGCAACGTCAGTGGCATCATCCTGCTGGATAAGCCACTGGGGTTCACTTCCAACGCCGCCTTGCAGAAAGTGCGCTGGCTGCTCAATGCCGAGAAGGCCGGTCATACCGGCAGCCTCGACCCCTTGGCTACCGGCGTGCTGCCGCTGTGCTTTGGCGAGGCGACCAAATTCTCCCAGTACCTGCTCGACTCCGACAAGGGCTACGAGACATTGGCCAAGTTGGGGAAGACCACGACCACGGCCGATGCCGAGGGCGAGGTTCTGCAGACCCGCGAGGTGACCGTCGGTCAGTCCGACATCGAAGCCGTGTTGCCTCGATTCCGCGGGCAGATCAGCCAGATACCGCCGATGTACTCGGCGCTCAAGCGTGACGGCCAGCCGCTCTACAAACTGGCGCGTGCCGGTGAAGTAGTGGAGCGCGAGCCGCGTTCTGTTACTATTGCGCGGCTCGAATTGCTTGGCTGCGAGCAGACCACCGCGCGGTTCGCCGTGGACTGCAGCAAAGGCACCTACATTCGGACCCTGGTCGAGGACATCGGCGAGGCGTTGGGGTGTGGTGCGTACGTCGCCGAGCTGCGTCGGACCCAGGCGGGCCCGTTCAGCCTGGCGCAAACCGTGACGCTCGAAGAGCTTGAAGCGGTGCATGCCGAGGGCGGAAACGAGGCGGTGGACAAGTTCCTGCTGCCATCGGACAGCGGCCTGCAGGATTGGCCACTGCTGCAGTTCTCGGAGCACAGTGCGTTCTACTGGCTTCATGGCCAGCCGGTAAGGGCTCCGGAAGCCCCCAAGTTCGGCATGGTGCGGGTACAGGATCACAATGGTCGCTTCATCGGTATCGGTGAAGTGAGCGAAGACGGGCGCATTGCGCCGCGTCGCTTGATTCGGTCGGAATGACCGATCCCGGTCGTCACGGTGTTCGTGACGGCTGGTCGAGGACGGCTGTCAACAGGCACGGTCGCACCTCTTCTCATGAATACAGGGTTCTGCCCTGGCCTGTTGGACACTGCATGCAGTGCCCTTGATAGTGGAGATGCCTCATGGCTCTTAGCGTTGAAGACAAAGCTCAAATCGTTGCCGACTACCAGCAAGCCGTTGGTGATACCGGTTCGCCAGAAGTGCAGGTTGCACTGCTGACGCACAACATCAACAAGCTGCAGGGTCACTTCAAGGCCAACGGCAAAGACCACCACTCGCGTCGTGGTCTGATCCGCATGGTCAACCAGCGCCGCAAGCTGCTGGACTACCTGAAGGGCAAGGACGTCACCCGTTACAGCGCCCTGATCGGTCGTCTGGGTCTGCGTCGCTAATAGCGGCCCGACACGCGGTGAAAAGCGTGGTTCGCCATGTTCGCAGGCCTGGGCACAAGCTCGGGCCTGCGAGGGCGCCACGCGCAATCCTGAGGTTGGTTGTCTGTCGTACCCCAGCGGTCTTACCGCAGGGGCGGGCAGGTTTCCAGCCTCAAGTTGTATCTGGACGGTCAACGGGGCCGATTCCCCGCTCTGCCCAAGAATTTCGCAAGAAACCAGTTCCCCCAAGAGCCAACAGAAGGTAGGAAACCGTGAACCCGGTAATCAAGACGTTTCAATTCGGTCAATCGACCGTAACCCTCGAAACGGGCCGCATTGCCCGTCAAGCCTCCGGCGCCGTACTGGTCACCGTCGATAACGACGTGACCGTGCTGGTCACCGTGGTAGGTGCCAAGCAAGCCGATCCAGGCAAGGGCTTTTTCCCGCTGTCCGTGCACTACCAGGAAAAGACCTACGCTGCCGGCAAGATCCCCGGTGGTTTCTTCAAGCGTGAAGGCCGTCCTTCCGAGAAAGAAACCCTGACCTCGCGTTTGATCGATCGCCCGATCCGCCCCCTGTTCCCAGAAGGTTTCATGAACGAAGTGCAGGTCGTCTGCACCGTCGTTTCCACCAGCAAGAAAACCGATCCGGACATCGCTGCGATGATCGGTACCTCGGCAGCCCTGGCCATTTCCGGCATTCCGTTCGACGGTCCGATCGGCGCTGCGCGCGTGGCTTTCCACGAGAGCACTGGCTACCTGCTGAACCCGACCTACGAGCAGCAGCAGGCGTCGAGTCTGGACATGGTCGTGGCCGGTACCAAAGACGCCGTGCTGATGGTTGAATCGGAAGCCAAGGAGCTGACCGAAGACCAGATGCTGGGCGCTGTGCTGTTCGCCCACGACGAGTTCCAGTCGGTCATCAAGGCCGTTGGCGAGCTGGCTGCCGAAGCCGCCAAGCCTACCTGGAGCTGGACGCCGAAAG
>Ga0308169_10004502_pt1 | contig 13043 bp, 9 predicted proteins | sample PhyBR1_2_FD_202139 | JGI IMG/M metagenome (GOLD analysis project Ga0308169, IMG submission 202139) | Phyllosphere microbial communities from UC Gill Tract Community Farm, Albany, California, United States - DLSLSB.R1 | ecosystem: Host-associated > Plants > Phyllosphere > Unclassified | place...
ACGACGATCGGCAAGGACAACAAGTTCTTCCAGTTCTGCTCCATTGGCGCTGCGCCACAGGACAAGAAGTGGCAGGGCGAGCCGACCCGGCTGGAAGTGGGCGACCGCAACACGGTGCGCGAATTCGTCAGCTTCAACCTGGGCACGGTGCAGGATGAAGGTGTCACGCGCCTGGGCAACGACAACTGGATTTCGGCCTACGTCCACCTCGCGCACGATTGCCAGGTCGGCAGTAACACGATTTTCTCGAACAACGCGCAACTGGCGGGCCACGTGCACGTGGGCGACTGGGCGATCCTGTCCGGTTTCGTCGGCGTGCACCAGTTCTGCAAGATCGGCGCCCACGCGTTCATCGGCATGTACACGAGCCTGACGCAGGACGTGCCGCCGTACGTGCTGGTGTCGGGCAATCCGGCCGGTGCGCGCGGTGTCAACCTCGAAGGCCTCAAGCGCCGCGGCTTCACGCGCGAGCAGCTCGATGGCATCCGCAGCGCCTACAAGCTGCTGTACCGGAATGGCCTGACGCTCGAAGAATCCAAAGCCGCGCTGCAGGCTGAAGAAGAACGCCTGCCGGCAGCGGCAAACGACATTCGCCTGCTGCGCGATTTCCTCGGCACCGCGAGCCGTGGCATCGTTCGCTGACGGCGTGCCGTCCGCCGCGGCCAGCGACCTGTCGTTGGCCCTGGTGGCGGGCGAGGCGTCCGGCGACATGCTGGCGGCGCGCCTGCTGGCCGGGCTGCGCCCGCACCTGCCGGAAGCGCGCTTCCACGGCATCGGCGGGCCGCGCATGATCGAGCAGGGCATGGTCAGCGACGTCCCGATGGACCTGCTGACGGTGCGCGGCCTGTTCGAAGTCATTCCCCGCTACCGTGAACTCAAGGGTATCCAGAGCCGCCTGCGCGACCGGCTGATCGCGGAACGGCCGGCCGCTTTCATCGGCGCCGACTATCCTGGCTTCAACCTGGGGCTCGAAGAGCAGTTGCGCGCCGCTGGCATTCCGACGGTGCACTTCATCGGGCCGCAGATATGGGCCTGGCGCGGTGGCCGCATCAAGAAGATCCAGCGCGCCGTGTCGCACATGCTCGTGATCTTCCCGTTCGAAGAAGCGATCTACCGCGCTGCGGGCGTGCCGGTGACGTATATCGGGCACCCGCTGGCCGAGACGATTCCGCTGGCGCCCGACGTGGCCGGTGCGCGCCGCGCGCTGGGATTACCAGATGATGCGCGCGTCGTCACCGTCATGCCGGGCAGCCGCATGGGCGAACTGAAATACCTTGCCGAGCCGTTCGTGCGCGCCGTGCAGCTATTGGCAGCGCGCGATCCTGGCCTGCGTTTTGTCGTGCCAATGGTCGGCGAGCGCCAGCGCGCGTATTTCGACCAGATCGTCACCGCCGCCGGCCTGCAGGGCGTGGAGTTGATGGTGACTGCCGAAGGCTCGCACACGGCGATTGCCGCCGCCGATGCGGTGCTGGTCGCCTCCGGCACGGCCACGCTGGAAGTGGCGCTATTCAAGAAACCGATGGTCATCGCCTACAAAGTGATGCGCGCCTCTTGGGAAATCATGCGGCACATGGGTTACCAGCCGTGGATCGGCCTGCCGAACATCCTGGCGCGCGAATTCGTCGTGCCCGAGCTGCTGCAGCATGCGGCCACGCCCGAAGCAATGGCCGACGCTGTCTGGCGCCAGCTGGAAGACAGGGCAGGGCGCGAGCGCCTGGCGCAGCGCTTCCTCGACATGCACCACAGCCTGCTGCGCAACAGCGCCGAAGAGAGCGCACAGGCGGTGCTGCAGATTATCGGGCGCACGGCGCCCGCACCACGTAGATGACAAAAACCAGAATCAATCTGTATCCCGGCCTGCCCACCAGGGGCCGGCCGTTCACCGCACTGGACATCGTGTGCGGCGTCGATGAAGCGGGCCGCGGCCCGCTGGCAGGGCCCGTGTTCGCGGCCGCCGTTATCCTCGATCCGCGCCGTCCGATCGATGGCCTGCGCGATTCAAAAAAGCTGACTGCCGCGCGGCGCGACGAACTCGCGCCGCTGATCCGCGAGCAAGCGCTGGCCTGGGCAGTGGCCGAATGCTCGTGCGAAGAAATCGACAGCATCAACATCCTGCAGGCGACCATGCTGGCGATGCGCCGCGCCGTGGAGGCGTTGCAGCATGCGCCGACCATCGCGCTCATCGACGGCAACCGCTGTCCCGAGCTGACGGTGCGCGCGCACGCGATCGTCAAGGGCGATGACAAGGTCAATGCGATTTCGGCCGCGTCGATCCTGGCCAAGACCGCGCGCGACGCGGCGCTGGTGCGGCTGCACGAACAGTATCCGCAATACGGCTTCGACCAGCACAAGGGCTACGGCACCGCGCTGCACCTGGAGCGCCTGGGTGCGCACGGGCCGTCGCCGGCGCACCGCCGCTCGTTCGCGCCGGTGCGCGGGATGCTGCAGACCGATCTGTTCGGCGCCATGATTGGCAATGGGGTGAGCGCATGAAGACCATCACCTCGCGCGACAACGCGTTCTATAAAGAGATCAAGGCGCTCGCCACCAGCTCGCAGGCGCGGCGCAAGGCCGGCCATAGCCTGCTCGATGGCGTGCACCTGTGCCAGACCTGGCTCGACCTGCGCGGCGCGCCGCGCCACTGCGTGGTGTCCGAGGGCGCGCTGGGCAATCCCGAAGTGCAGGCCATCGTCGCGCGCTGCGGCGCCGTGAATGCGCCGGTGACGGCGCTGCCCGACGCGCTGTTCAACGCCGTCAGCCAGGTCGAGCATGGCGTGCATCTGCTGTTCGTGATCGACACGCCGCAGCCGGCAACGGCGCCGGCGCTGGTGATGGCCAGCGTGCTGCTCGATGGCGTGCAGGACCCGGGCAACGTCGGCTCGATCCTGCGCAGCGCTGCCGCCGCCGGCATCAAGCAGGTGTACTGCAGCCCCGGCACCGCCTTTTGCTGGTCCCCGAAAGTGCTGCGCGCGGCGATGGGCGCGCACTTCGTGCTCGAGATTTTCGAGCATGTCGAGCTGCCGGACCTGGTGCGCACGGCGCAGGTGCTGGTGCTGGCCACCAGCGGCTATGCGGCCGAAGGGCTGTACACGCTGGACCTGCGGCTACCTGTGGCGTGGGTGCTGGGGCACGAAGGGCAGGGCGTCTCGACCGAGGTGCTGGACCTGGCCACGCACCGCGTCGCGGTGCCGCATCTGGGGCAGGTGGAGTCGCTCAATGTCGCGGCCTGCGCCGCCGTGTGCTTCTTTGAAGGCCTGCGCCAGCAGCAGGCATTGCAGGCATAGACGGCGCCAGCGCCATCCAGTAGGCTAGCGGCTTGTAACGTGGAGTAACGATGGATATCGCGCATTTGCATTTTCTGGTCGCGCAAGCCGACCTTTCCGAGCGCCGGGCGCTGGTGGCCTTGCTTGGCCAACTCGGCGCCGGCCAGGTCACCGACGTCGCCGACGGCCCCGCTGCGCTGCAGGCGCTGGACGCCGGGGCGACGCCCCGCGTCAACGTCGCGCTGATCAACCTCGACCTGCCTGGCATGGACGGCTTGACGCTGCTGCGGCGCCTGGGCGAGATACAGTGCGCCGCGCGCCTGATCGTGACGGGCGCGCAGCCGGCCGATCTGCTGTTTTCCGTGGAGACGCTGGCCGAAGCCTTCGGCATCGAGCTGCTCGGCGCGATCGCCCTACCAGTCAGCGCAGTGAGCCTGAAGCCGGTGCTCGAGAACTACACGCCGCTGCCGCGTTTCACTCAAGTGCCAGCCGAGCCCCGTTTCACGTTCCAGCAAGTGGGCATCGGCCTGCAAAAGCGCCAGTTCGAGCCGTACTTTCAGCCCAAGATCGAGCTGGCGACGGGGCAGGTCAAAGGCCTTGAAGTCTTCGCACGCTGGAATCATCCGGAGCATGGCGTGCTGGGGCCAGCCTCGTTCGTCGATGCGCTGGGCGAGAGCGGCCGCATCGACTTCCTCGACTGGAGCATGATCGAGCTGTCGGTCGAGCGCCAGCGCTGGCTGCAGGACCAGGACATCGCGATCCCGATCTCGCTGAACATCGCGTCCGAAACGCTGGCCCATCCCGCGTTCGTGCGCCAGATGTCGGCGTGCCTGGAGCGCCACGGGGTCGCCGCCACCGACGTGACATTCGAGATCTCGGAATCGTCGGTGCTGAACACGGACCCCGACTTCATCGAGCGCCTGGTCCGGCTGCGGATGATGGGCTTTGGCCTGGCCATCGACGACTACGGCACCGGCCGCTCAAACCTGCAGCTGCTGGCGCGCATCCCGTTCACCGAACTGAAGATCGACCGCAGCTTCGTCGACGGCGCTTCACGCCGCCTGCCGCTGAGCACGCTCCTGCGCTCCTGCCTGAGCCTGGCCCACAGCCTGGACCGCAAATCGGTCGCCGTCGGCGTCGAAACCCGCCGCGACTGGGACTTCCTGCAAGCCCTCGGCTGCACCTACGCGCAGGGCTACCACATCGCCAACCCCATGCCCGCCACGGCCTTCCCCGCCTGGCTAAGCGACTGGCGCCAATACTTCTAACCCCCACGCAATAGCCCAACAATTAGGGTCAGAGTAGAATTGTTGGGCAATTTCTTTTTTACTGAGCTCTAACAATTAGGGTCAGAGTAGAATTATTGAGCAATTTATCTCCGAATAAGCAGCCCCATCTTATTGAGGGTGTTTTTTTCGAGAAAGTTGTCAAACAATTCGACTCTGACCCTAATTGTTCATTGCCAGCCCGCCTCGCTTTAATTGTCGGCCGGACTATAGTTGCCATGCTTCGACGGCCGATCGGCCAATCATCGTCGGGCGGCACCTCCAATTTATCGCGCAAGCCCTCTTAGCTTAATTCTTGGGTTCTAATCAATTTATTTGCAATTAGGGTCAGAGTAGAATTTTTGGGCAATTTCTCATTAAAAAAGCGACCTCATCTGATCGAGGTCGCTCTGTCTTCGAAAGTTGTCAAACAATTCGACTCTGACCCTAATTGGGTTTCAAGGGTTTTTGGGCAAGTTGATGTAATCCCAGCCGGGATGCGCTGGGATGAAAAGAAATTGCTCAATAATTCGACTCTGACCCTAATTGTTCAGTATTCGCGGCGGTCGGGGGCGATTTCTTGGAGGATCGTTGTCGCGATTTCTTCGATGGATTTTGTCGTTGACGACAGCCAGCGGATGCCTTCGCGGCGCATCAGGAGTTCGGCTTCGTTGACTTCGTAGCGGCAGTTTTCGATGGACGCGTATTTACTGCCGGCGCGGCGTTCGTTGCGGATTTGCGAGAGGCGTTCGGGCGTGATCGTCAGGCCGAACAGCTTGGCCTTGTACGGCGGCAGGTTGCTCGGCAGGCGGCCGCGTTCGAAGTCGTCCGGGATCAATGGGTAGTTGGCGGCTTTCAGGCCGTATTGCATCGCCAGGTACAGGCTCGTTGGCGTCTTGCCCGAGCGTGACACCCCAACCAGAATGACATCGGCATCGGCCAGGTTCTTGTGCGACTGGCCGTCGTCGTGCGCCAGCGAGAAGTTGATGGCCTCGATGCGGTTCTTGTATTCTTCACTGTCGACCGCGTTGTGGATGCGGCCGATCGTGTGCGTCGACTTGACGTCCAGCTCTTGCTCAAGCGGGGCGACGAACGTCTGGAACAGGTCCATGTGCATGCCCTTGGCCGAGCGGATCACGCTCGACAGGTCGTGCTTGACCAGGGTCGAGAACACGATCGGGCGCTGGCCATGCAGCGCGAAGCTGTCGTTGATGCGGCGCGCGGCGTCGTGCGCTTTTTCGATGGAGTCGATGAAGGGCAGGCGGATCTGCCGGAAGCGCATCTCGAACTGGCTCAGGACCGCGTGACCGAACGTCTCCGCAGTGATGCCGGTGCCGTCGGAGACGAAGAACACGGTGCGGGAAGGGGCCGGCGCCAGTGCGGGCAGGGACTGGGGATCGTCGATCATGGTCGGTTTGTTAAGCTTTGCTGACAGAGTTGCATGTAAAGTGCGCTGCACATCCCCGTCTTGCGGGGTAGAATGCTCGGCAACGGATTTTGCATTGTGCTGCACGCGGGCCAGAATAACAAGAATACGCGAATCGCGCCCCCGCCCTGCACCGATGCGCCCACAGGTTTCCATCATCAAGTAAGGTGTTTTTTATCATGACCAATCCAGCTACTGCAGCGATCCAACCGGGGCAGGCCGACCGCGTCTACGTCGCATCGTTCGAAGACTTGCGCATGACCGACGTCGAGTCGGTCGGCGGCAAGAATGCGTCCCTCGGCGAAATGATCAGCCAACTGGCCGGCGCCGGCGTGCGCGTGCCGACCGGCTTTGCCACCACGGCCGATGCGTTCCGCGACTTCCTCGATCACAGCATCGACGGCGGCGCGTCACTGGGCGAGCGCATCGCGCGCCGCCTCGACAATCTCGACATCGACGACGTGCGCTCGCTGGCCGTCGCCGGCGCCGAGATCCGCGAATGGATCGTCGCCACGCCGTTCCAGCCGCGTCTCGAACAAGAGATCCGCAACTTCTACGAGCGCCTGTTCGCCGATTCGGAAACCGAAGTCTCGTTCGCCGTGCGTTCGTCGGCCACCGCCGAAGATTTGCCGGATGCGTCGTTCGCGGGCCAGCAGGAATCGTTCCTGAACGTCGTCGGCATCGACAACGTGCTTGAGGCGATGAAGCACGTCTTCGCGTCGCTGTACAACGACCGCGCGATCTCGTACCGCGTGCACAAGGGCTTCACCCACGCCGAAGTCGCGCTGTCGGCGGGCGTGCAGCGCATGGTGCGCTCGGACACGGGCGCCGCTGGCGTCATGTTCACCATCGACACCGAATCGGGCTTCAAGGACGTCGTCTTCATCACGTCGAGCTACGGCCTGGGCGAGACCGTCGTGCAGGGCGCCGTGAACCCGGACGAATTCTATGTCCACAAGCCGATGCTCGAGATGGGCAAGTCGGCCGTCATCCGCCGCAATATCGGCTCCAAGCTGATCAAGATGGAATTCACCGCCGAAGCCAAGGCTGGCCGCTCGGTCAAGACCGTCGACGTGCCGATCGAAATGCGCAACCGTTACTCGCTGGTCGAAGAAGAAATCATCGAGCTGGCCAAGTACGCCGTCATCATCGAGAAGCACTACGGCCGTCCGATGGACATCGAGTGGGGCAAGGATGGCCGCGACGGCAAGCTGTACATCCTGCAGGCGCGTCCCGAGACCGTCAAGTCGCAGCAGAAGTCGACCGACGCGCAGCAGCGCTTCCACCTGAAGGGCACCGGCACCGTGCTGACCCACGGCCGCGCGATCGGCCAGAAGATCGGCGCGGGCCGCGTGCGCGTGATCACCGACCCGTCCGAAATGGACCGCGTCCAGCCGGGCGACGTGCTGGTGGCCGACATGACCGATCCGAACTGGGAACCGGTCATGAAGCGCGCTGCAGCGATCGTCACCAACCGTGGCGGCCGTACCTGCCACGCGGCGATCATCGCGCGTGAGCTGGGCGTGCCGGCCGTCGTCGGCTGCGGCGACGCGACCGATGTCCTCAAGGACGGCACCCTGGTCACCGTCTCGTGCGCCGAAGGCGACGAAGGCATGATCTATGACGGCCTGCTGGAGACCGAAGTGACCGAAGTCGCGCGTGGCGAACTGCCACCGATCAAGACCAAGATCATGCTCAACGTCGGCAACCCGCAACTGGCCTTCGACTTCCAGTCGGTGCCGAACAGCGGCGTGGGCCTGGCGCGCGTCGAGTTCATCATCAACAACAATATCGGCGTGCACCCGAAGGCGATCCTCGAGTACCCGAACATCGATGCCGACCTGAAAAAGGCCGTCGAATCGGTCGCCCGTGGCCATGCATCGCCACGCGCCTTCTACGTCGACAAGCTGGTCGAAGGCGTCTCGACGATCGCTGCAGCGTTCTGGCCAAAGCCGGTCATCGTGCGCCTGTCCGACTTCAAGTCGAACGAGTACAAGAAGCTGATCGGCGGTTCGCGCTACGAGCCGGACGAAGAAAACCCGATGCTGGGCTTCCGCGGCGCGGCGCGTTACCTGGCCGACGATTTCGCCGAATCGTTCGCGATGGAGTGCACGGCCATGAAGCGCGTGCGTAACGAGATGGGCCTGACCAACGTCGAGCTGATGATCCCGTTCGTGCGTACGCTCGGCCAGGCCGAGGCAGTCGTGAACCTGCTGGCCAAGAATGGCCTGGTGCGCGGCGAAAACGGCCTGCGCCTGATCATGATGTGCGAAGTGCCATCCAATGCCATCCTGGCCGAGCAGTTCCTCGAGTTCTTCGACGGCTTCTCGATCGGTTCGAACGACCTGACCCAGCTGACGCTGGGCCTGGACCGCGATTCGGGCATGGAGCTGCTGGCCAAGGACTTCGACGAGCGCGATCCGGCCGTCAAGGCGCTGCTGTCGATGGCGATCAAGGCCTGCCGCGCCAAGGGCAAGTACATCGGCATCTGCGGCCAGGGTCCATCAGACAATCCTGATTTCGCGCAGTGGCTGGTGGAAGAGGGCATCGAGTCGATGTCGCTCAATCCTGACTCGGTGATCGACACCTGGCAGAAGCTGGCGAAAATGTAAGCAACGGCGGGCATCCGGTGCTCGCGAGGCCCTCGCTATCCATTCCGGGTAGCGAGGGTTTTTTTTCACCACAATAAAAAGGAGACACACATGGCCGACTGGACCTACTGGCTGATCGGAGCCGGCATATTGATCGTCGCGGAGCTGTTCATTGGCACGTTCTATCTGTTGATGATCGCGCTGGGCCTCGTGTTCGGCGCACTGGCTGCGTGGCTGGGCGCGAGCGGCGCGCTGCAGACCATCATCGCAGCAGCGATCGGGATTGCCGCCACCATGGTCCTGCGCCGCACGCGCTTTGCCCGCAGCGGCCGGCGTCCGGCCGCGAATGACCCGAGCATCAACCTCGACATCGGCCAGCGCGTCAGCGTGCCGCAGTGGCATGGCGGGCGTGCCCGCGTCATGTACCGCGGCGCGCTGTGGGACGTCGAACTGCAACCCGGCCAGGAAGCGCAGCCGGGCGAACACGAGATCGTCGAAGTGCAGGGCAATCGCCTCATCGTGGCGCGCCAGTAGGCGAGCCCCGTTTCAGCCAATCCGGATTCACACCAACCTCACAGGGAACCCCATGGAATCGACCCTCAGCATCGTCGCACTGATCATTTTCATCGTCGCGCTGGTCTTCGTCTTCAAGACCATCAACGTCGTGCCGCAGCAGAACGCCTGGGTCGTCGAGCGTCTCGGCAAATACCACGCCACGCTGGCGCCGGGCCTGAACATCGTGGTGCCGTTCGTCGACCGTGTCGCCTACAAGCACAGCCTCAAGGAAATCCCGCTCGATGTGCCCCCACAGGTCTGCATCACGCGCGACAACACGCAGTTGCAGGTCGACGGCATCCTGTACTTCCAGGTGACCGATGCGATGCGCGCGTCGTACGGTTCATCGAACTACCTGCAGGCGATCACGCAACTGGCCCAGACGACGCTGCGCTCGGTGATCGGCAAGATGGAACTCGATAAAACGTTCGAAGAGCGTGACCACATCAACACCCACATCGTCAACGCCATTGATGAATCGGCCGCCAACTGGGGCGTGAAGGTGCTGCGCTACGAGATCAAGGACCTGACCCCGCCAGCCGAGATCCTGCATGCGATGCAGGCCCAGATTACGGCGGAACGGGAAAAGCGCGCGCTGATCGCGGCGTCGGAAGGCCGGCGCCAGGAGCAGATCAATATCGCCAGCGGTGAACGCGAGGCGTCGATTGCGCGCTCGGAAGGAGAGAAGCAGGCAGCCATCAACCGCGCGATGGGCGAGGCGACGGCGATTGTTGCGCTGGCCGAAGCCAGCGCATCGGCGCTGCGCCAGGTGGGGGATGCGATCCAATCACCGGGCGGGATGGACGCCGTCAGCCTGCGCGTGGCCGAGCATTATGTGGATGCCTTCGCCAACCTGGCCAAGACCAACAACACGCTGATCGTGCCCGCGAATATGGGCGACATCAGCACCGCCATCGCCAGCGCCCTGCAGATCGTCAAGGCGCAGCGATGAACGTGCTTTAGAAGCCGACGGTTGCCGACACCGCCACGGTGCGCGGGGCCGCCAGCACCAGGTAGCCCGAACCCGGATAGCCACCGGCCGAGGCCCAGTAGTTCTTGTCGGCGACGTTGTCCACGCGGGCGCGCAGCGTCAGGTCACGGTCCATGAAGCTCGTGCGGTAGGTTGCGCCCAGGTCGACGCGGGTCCACGACGGCAGCTTCTGGGTATTGGCGCCATCGGCGTACTGGGTCGCCGTGTAGACGGTGCGGGCATTCAGTGCCAGGCCCTGCACGCCCGGCACGTCCCAGTCGGCGCCGATGTTCAGCTGCGTTTCCGGCACGCCGATCGCATCCTTGCCCTGGTTGATGCCACCGGCCGTGATGCGCTGCTCGGCGTCGATCAGCGTCAGACCACCCAGCACGCGCAGGCCGCGCACCGGATTGCCGAACACCGACAGCTCCAGGCCGCGGTTGCGCTGCTCGCCGAACACGCCGAACACGCGGTTCTGCACATAGGCGCTTGGCTGGCTGGTCGAGAACACGGCGGCGCTCAAGCCATAGCGGCCGCTGTCGAACTTGACGCCCGCTTCACGCTGGCGCGAGACATACGGTGCGAAGACCTGGCCCTGGTTGACGATCTGATCGCCGGAGGCAACCGCGCCGCGCTGCAAGCCTTCGCTGTAGTTGGCGTACACCGACAGGTCCTTGCGCAGCTTGTAGACGACAGCGGCGAACGGGGTGTTCTCGCTGGCCGCGTAGGCCGAGTTTTCCAGACCGGTGCCATAGTCGTAGCCATAGTCCTTGATACGCTGGTGGCGCAGGCCCAGATTGACCAGCACGGTGTCGTCCAGCAGCGACAGGGTGTCGGCAATGGCCAGGCTCGACAGGATTGCCTTGGACGTCACGAGTGGGTGGCCCATGTCGCCGCCGGTGAAGAACGATGACGATGGCGCTGCCACGTCACGCGGCATATAGACGTTCGACGAGAAGCCGGCGAAGTCACTGAGTGCATAGGCGTTGCGCGACTCGCTGTGGAAGCCCGAGGCCGAGGCGCTGAGCATGTGCTTGATGAAGCCGGTACGCAGTGCGCCGCGCACGCCTACTTCGCCAGTGCGGACCTGGTCCTTGCGGATATTGTCGAAGCGGGTCATGGTGCCGTCGCCATTGGCGTTGTTGACCGTGATCGAGGACAGGATGTTGTATTCCTGGCCGCTGCGCGCGCCCAGTGCGGCCCAGGCGACGGCGCTACCGGCCAGGTCGACTTCGGCGCGCACGGTGCCGAAGGTGTGGCGTTCTTCCGAGATGGTCCATGGTTGCGCGAAGTTGCGGTCAGCGCTTGGCGCGGCAATCATCGGGGTGGTGGCGCCCAGCGTCACGCTCGGGCGTGCATTGGTCAGTTCGTGGTCCTGCGCCCCGATGTCGGCCGACAGGCGGAAACCGCGGCCGCGGTAATCCACGCCCAGCGAATACACGCTCAGTTCACGGCCTTCGCGATCGACCGCGGTGTCGCCCTTGCGGTGCGCGACGTTGACGCGCACGCCGGCGCGGCCTTCCGGTCCGAAGCGGCGGCCCAGGTCGATGGCGCCGTAACCCTGGCCACCCGTCTCGACGCCGAGCGTGACTTCGCTCAGGTCCTGGTTGGGCGCGCGCTTGGGCAGCAGGTTGATCGAGCCGCCGATGCTGCCGCCGGCAGGGGCCGCGCCGTTGATGAAGCTGTGGGCGCCGCGCAGCACTTCAACGCGTTCGACCAGTTCGGTCGCGACGAACTGGCGTGGCAGCAGGCCATACAGGCCGTTGTACGCCGTGTCGTCCGAGCCGACCGCGAAGCCGCGGATCATGTACAGCTCCTGGTAGTTACCGAAGCCACGCGCGACACGCACCGACGGGTCGTTCTGGACGACGTCGGCCACGCTGCGTGCCTGCTGGTCCTGGATCAGCGCATGCGTGTAGTTGGTGCTGTTGAACGGCGTGTCCATGATGTCGACGTTGCCCAGCAGGCCCAGACGCCCGCCGCGCGCGACCTGGCCGCCAGCGTAGGCGGCCGGCAGGCCCTGGGCCGATGCGTCGGCCGACGCGCTGATGACGACGGTCGGGACGGCGCTATCGTCCGTGGCCGGCGCGCCGTCCTGGGCGAATGCGGTACCTGCAACGAGGAGGGCGGCGGCGAATGCGGCCGGGGTCAGGGCGAAACGGCGAGTGTTCATGTGATGCAGTCTGGGTGAATAGGGTAGCGCGCATTCTATCCTCGCGCCTTGCAAATGTAAATGAGAACGATTATTATTCTGGACTCATTGAATCTTGCCATAGGCACGCGCAACCATCATGTCACCCGTCTCCCTGCGCCGCTGGGGCTGGATCCACAAGTGGAGCAGCCTGATCTGCACCATCTTCATGCTGCTGCTGTGCCTGACCGGTCTGCCGCTGATCTACCACCACGAAATCGGCCACCTGCTGGGCACCGAGGTGGAGCCGCCCGTGCTGTCCACCCCGATGCCGCAGGGGAACGTCGACGCCGTGATCGCGTCGGCCAAGGAGCTGTACCCGGCCAAGAAGCCGATGTTTATCTCGCAGGAAGCCGACGTGCCCGAGATCTGGAACGTCACGCTGGCCGACCACATGCACGACCCGAACTACAAGCCGATCGCGGTCGATGCACGCACCACAAAAGTGATTACCGAGCCGGCCTTCGAGGGCGGCGTCTTCATGTCGACGATGCTGGCGCTGCACGTCGACCTGTTCATGGGCCTGCCCGGGATGCTGTTCCTGGGCTTCATGGCCTTGCTGCTGCTGGTGGCCATCGTCAGTGGCGTCGTGCTGTATGCGCCGTTCATGCGCAAGCTCGATTTCGGCACCGTGCGCAAGGAGCGCAGCGCGCGTCTGAAGTGGCTCGACATGCACAATATGCTGGGCATCGTCACGCTGGTCTGGCTGTTCGTCGTCGGCGGCACCGGGATGATCAATACCTGGGCCGACCTGATGTACAAGTACTACCAGAAGAACGAGC
>Ga0308169_10004503_pt1 | contig 13042 bp, 15 predicted proteins | sample PhyBR1_2_FD_202139 | JGI IMG/M metagenome (GOLD analysis project Ga0308169, IMG submission 202139) | Phyllosphere microbial communities from UC Gill Tract Community Farm, Albany, California, United States - DLSLSB.R1 | ecosystem: Host-associated > Plants > Phyllosphere > Unclassified | place...
GCTGGCGTTGGCGCGCCTGACTTGATCCTGGCCGGTTATCCGGCGCGTTTGCATACCTGACTGTCAGCTCCTCTTGCCACGAGGCATACCATGATCCGCGAAGAATTCCTGCGTCTAGCCGCTGCTGGCTACAACCGCATCCCGCTCGCCCGCGAAACCCTGGCCGACTTCGACACGCCGTTGTCGATCTATCTCAAACTGGCCGACCAGCCCAACTCCTACCTGCTCGAATCGGTGCAGGGCGGCGAGAAATGGGGCCGTTATTCCATGATTGGCTTGCCGTGCCGTACGGTGCTGCGGGTGCATGGCCATCGCATCAGCGTGACCCACGACGGCGTCGAGATCGAAAGCCTCGAAGTCGAGGATCCGCTGGCGTTCGTCGAATCCTTCAAGGCCCGCTACAACGTGCCAACCATCCCGGGCCTGCCCCGTTTCAACGGTGGCCTGGTCGGATATTTCGGCTACGACTGCGTGCGCTATGTGGAGAAGCGTCTCGGCACCTGCCCGAACCCTGACCCGCTGGGCGTGCCGGACATCCTGTTGATGGTCTCCGACGCGGTGGTGGTCTTCGATAACCTCGCCGGCAAGATGCATGCGATTGTCCTGGCAGACCCGTCCCAGGAAGATGCCTACGGGCAAGGTCAGAAAAGCCTGCAGGCGCTGCTGGAAAAGCTCCGTCAACCGATCACGCCGCGCCCAGGCCTGGATTTCAGCAAGCAGTCGGCCGCCGATCCGGTGTTCCGTTCCAGCTTCACCCAGGATGACTATGAGCGGGCCGTCGATACCATCAAGGAATACATCCTCGCCGGTGACTGCATGCAAGTGGTGCCGTCGCAACGGATGTCCATCGACTTCAAGGCCGCGCCCATCGATCTCTACCGGGCGTTGCGCTGCTTCAACCCGACGCCCTACATGTATTTTTTCAATTTCGGCGACTTCCACGTCGTGGGCAGTTCGCCGGAAGTGCTGGTGCGGGTCGAAGACAACCTGATCACCGTGCGACCGATCGCCGGTACTCGCCCCCGTGGCGCCACGGCGGAGGCGGACCGGGCCCTCGAAGAGGACCTGCTGTCGGATGACAAGGAAATCGCCGAGCACCTGATGCTGATCGACCTGGGGCGCAACGATACCGGGCGTGTCTCGGAGATCGGCTCGGTGAAGCTCACCGAGAAAATGGTCATCGAGCGCTATTCCAACGTGATGCACATCGTGTCCAACGTGACCGGGCAGTTGAAAGCCGGGTTGACGGCCATGGACGCCTTGCGGGCGATCCTGCCCGCCGGCACGTTGTCCGGCGCGCCGAAAATCCGGGCGATGGAAATCATCGACGAACTGGAGCCGGTCAAGCGCGGTGTGTACGGCGGGGCGGTGGGTTACTTCGCCTGGAACGGCAACATGGACACCGCCATTGCGATCCGCACTGCGGTCATCAAGAACGGCGAACTGCACGTACAAGCTGGTGGTGGGATCGTTGCTGACTCGGTGCCGGCACTGGAGTGGGAAGAAACCCTGAACAAGCGTCGGGCGATGTTCCGTGCCGTGGCGTTGGCGGAGCAGACCTCAGGCGACTGAAGTCCTCCCCGACAACCTGTGGCCTAGGGCTTTTCCGCCCCAGCGGCCGTTTCTAAAGTCAGTGAATCAAAAGGTTGCTACGCCATGTTGCTGATGATCGATAATTACGACTCCTTTACCTACAACGTTGTGCAGTACCTTGGCGAACTCGGTGCCGAGGTCAAGGTGGTGCGCAACGACGAACTGACCGTCGCCGAAATCGAGGCCCTCAAGCCCGAGCGCATCGTGGTCTCCCCTGGCCCGTGTACGCCGACCGAAGCGGGCATTTCCATCGAAGCCATCAAGTATTTTGCCGGCAAGCTGCCGATCCTCGGCGTGTGCCTGGGCCATCAGTCGATCGGCCAGGCGTTCGGTGGCCATGTCGTGCGCGCCCGGCAAGTCATGCATGGCAAGACCAGCCCGGTATTCCATGAAGACAAGGGCGTATTCGAAGGCCTGAATCATCCGCTTACCGTCACCCGCTACCACTCCCTTGTCGTCAAGCACGATACTTTGCCCGATTGCCTGGAGTTGACCGCCTGGACCCAGCTCGAAGACGGCGCGGTCGACGAGATCATGGGGTTGCGACACAAGACGTTAAATATCGAAGGTGTGCAATTCCACCCGGAGTCTATCCTCACTGAACAGGGCCACGAGCTGTTCGCCAACTTTCTCAAACAAACCGGCGGCACGCGCTAAGGACTTTTCATGGACATCAAGACAGCCCTGAACCGTATCGTCGGCCAGCTCGACCTGAGCACCGACGAGATGCGCGACGTGATGCGCGAAATCATGACTGGCCAGTGCACGGATGCGCAGATTGGCGCGTTCATGATGGCCATGCGCATGAAGAGCGAGAGCATCGACGAAATCGTCGGCGCCGTGACCACCATGCGGGAACTGGCGGACAAGGTCGAACTCAAGACGCTGGACGGCGTGGTGGATGTGGTGGGTACTGGCGGTGATGGTGCCAACATCTTCAACGTATCCACCGCCTCTGCATTTGTCGTTGCCGCGGCGGGTTGCACCGTCGCCAAGCATGGCAACCGTGCGGTCTCGGGCAAGAGCGGCAGCGCCGACCTGCTGGAGGCTGCCGGTATCTATCTGAACCTGACCCCGGTCCAGGTGGCTCGCTGTATCGATAGCGTGGGCATCGGCTTCATGTTTGCCCAGACCCACCACAGTGCCATGAAGCATGCCGCCGCGCCCCGTCGGGAGTTGGGCTTGCGCACGCTGTTCAACATGCTCGGCCCGCTTACGAATCCGGCCGGTGTGAAACATCAGGTGGTGGGGGTGTTCAGCGAGGCGTTGTGCCTGCCCCTGGCCGAGGTCCTGCAACGCCTGGGCAGCAAGCACGTGTTGGTGGTCCATTCGAAGGATGGCCTGGATGAGTTCAGCCTGGCGGCGCCCACCTTCGTGGCTGAGCTAAAAAATGATCAGATTACGCAATACTGGGTCGAACCTGAGGACCTGGGCATGAAAAGCCAGAGCCTGCATGGCCTGGCTGTGGATGGACCGGCGCAGTCACTGGAATTGATCCGCGATGCCTTGGGGCGCCGTAAGACCGAGAATGGCCAGAAGGCTGCCGAAATGATCGTGCTCAACGCGGGTGCCGCGTTGTACGCCGCCGATCACGCCAGCAGCCTCAAGCAAGGTGTCGAGCTGGCCCATGATGCACTGCACACCGGCCTAGCCCGTGAAAAATTGGAAGAATTGGGCGCGTTTACCGCCGTATTCAAAGTGGAGAATGAAGGATGAGCGTGCCAACGGTTCTGGAAAACATTCTGGCTCGCAAGAAGCAGGAAGTCGCCGAGCGCAGTGCCCGGGTCAGCCTGGCCGAGTTGGAAAATCTTGCACGTTCGGCCGATGCGCCTCGCGGCTTTGCCCAGGCGCTGATCGACCAGGCGAAGAAGAAACAGCCGGCGGTGATTGCCGAAATCAAGAAGGCTTCCCCCAGCAAAGGTGTGATTCGCGAGCATTTCGTTCCGGCCGACATCGCCAAGAGCTACGAGAAGGGCGGCGCGACCTGCCTTTCGGTGCTGACCGATGTGGATTTCTTCCAAGGCGCCGACGACTATCTCAAGCAAGCGCGGGCGGCGTGCAAGTTGCCGGTGATCCGCAAGGATTTCATGATCGACCCGTACCAGATCGTCGAGGCCCGGGCCTTGGGCGCCGATTGCGTGCTGTTGATCGTTTCCGCCCTGGATGACGTGAAGATGGCCGAGTTGGCCGCGGTTGCAAAGGGCGTCGGCCTGGACGTGTTGGTGGAAGTCCACGACGGCGAAGAGTTGGAGCGAGCCCTCAAGACGCTGGATACCAAGCTGGTCGGGGTGAACAACCGCAACCTGCATACCTTTGAAGTCAGCCTTGAAACGACCTTGGACCTGTTGCCACGGATCCCCCGTGATCGGCTGGTCATCACCGAGAGCGGCATCCTCAACCGGGCCGATGTGGAGTTGATGGAAGTCAGCGACGTATATTCGTTCCTGGTAGGCGAAGCGTTCATGCGGGCGGAGAGCCCTGGCATGGAACTGCAACGGCTGTTCTTTCCCGAGCGCGGCGTTCCAGTGACCGGCTCGACGTTGGACTGAACGGATGTCTCCCGCCATTTCCTTTACTGTCGAAAACGGCTTGCATGCCGAGCAGGATTTGCTGGCGAGCGTCTGCGCCGGTGACGCTGATTCCGGCTTACTGTTCTGGCAACCGAATGACCGCGCGCTGGTCATGCCGCGTCGCCTGAGTCGCTTGCCGGGGTTCGACGTCGCCTGCGAAGTATCAGCCGCCAATGGTTGGCCGGTGCTTTTGCGCGAAACCGGCGGCGAGCCGGTGCCTCAATCAGCCGCGACGATCAATATCGCGCTGGTCTACGCACCGCCGCGCAGTGAAGGTGATCATGGGCGGATCGAAACCGCCTATCGTCGGTTATGCGATCCCATCTGCCAGTTGCTCGATGAATTGGGCGGAGTGGCGTCGCTAGGGGAAGTGGCGGGCGCTTTTTGTGATGGGCGCTTCAATGTCAATCTGGACGGCCGGAAAATGGTAGGCACCGCCCAGCGTTGGCGACAGAGCAAGGGAGGGCAGCGTCCGGTAGGCCTGGTGCATGGCGCGCTACTGCTGGACGACGAGCGCGAAGCCATGGTTGCGGCGGTCAATCGTTTCAATGAAGCCTGTGGCCTGGAGCAACGCGTGCGTGCCGAGAGCCATATTGCTCTTCATGAAAAATTCCCCGCGCCTCACGCCCTTGAACGACTTGAAGCGCTGTATCAGGCATTGCTGGATAGTCTTTAGCGGGTGCCGAACACCACCATGGTCTTGCCTTTGACGCTGACCAGGTTGCGTTCCTCCAGGTCCTTGAGCACACGGCCAACCATCTCGCGGGAGCAGCCGACAATGCGGCCGATTTCCTGGCGGGTCACTTTGATCTGCATGCCGTCGGGGTGGGTCATGGCGTCGGGCTGCTTGCACAGGTCCAGGAGGCAACGGGCGACACGACCGGTGACGTCAAAGAAGGCGAGGTCGCCCACCTTGCGGGTGGTGTTGCGCAGGCGCTGTGCGATTTGTCCGCTGAGTACGAAAAGAATGTCCGGATCCTGCTGCGACAGTTCTCGAAATTTGTTGTAGCCGATTTCCGCGACTTCACATTCGACTTTCGCCCGCACCCAGGCGCTGCGCTCTTGTTCCTTGCCGGCCTGTTCGAACAAGCCCAACTCACCGAAGAAGTCGCCCGAATTGAGGTAGGCGATGATCATCTCCCGACCTTCGTCGTCCTCGATCAGGATAGTGACCGATCCCTTGATGATGAAGAACAGCGTGTCGGAACGGTCTCCCGCGCAAATGATGTTGTGCTTGGCCGGGTAGCGGCGACGCTGGCAATGCATCAAGAGCTTGTCGAGATTCTTGATTTTGGACGTGGGAGTAATGGCAACCATGGTTGTGTCCCGAAAAACTGCGCGGTTTGGTGGTTTGATTTTTTATGAAGGCGAATGGCTATCGAAAAAGCTGGCCATACGCCAGTGATTGGGCGCCAGCTTAACAGACACGTCCTTAATAAATTCGACAATTTACCGAGTGGTATCTGCGCCAGGCCTCTTCAGGCGGAGCCGCCATCACGGGGGGCTGTGCTAAGCTGGCGCCCCCTTTTTATGACAGTGGAGTCTTGACGATGAAGGCACGCATCCAATGGGCTGGCGAAGCCATGTTCCTCGGTGAGTCGGGCAGCGGTCATGTGGTCGTCATGGATGGCCCGCCGGACGCCGGGGGTCGGAACCTGGGTGTTCGGCCAATGGAAATGCTGCTGCTGGGTGTTGGTGGCTGCAGCAATTTCGATGTGGTCAGCATTCTCAAGAAGTCGCGCCAAGCGGTCGAAAGTTGCGAAGCCTTCCTGGAAGCCGAGCGTGCGACCGAGGATCCGAAGGTTTTCACCAAGATCCATATGCACTTTGTGGTGAAGGGCCGGGGGCTGAAAGAGGCCCAGGTCAAGCGCGCCATCGAGCTGTCCGCCGAGAAATATTGTTCGGCCTCGATCATGCTCGGCGCCGCCGGTGTTGAAATCACTCACGATTATGAAATCATCGAATTGGGTTGAATCGACATCCAACCATCACAAAAGCGGTGCAAGCTCTGGCGATCAGAAGCTGACGTCTGCATAATGCGCCACTTTTTTCAGGGCAGTGATCGGCTTGCGGCCGGTCCCTTGCCTGGACAGACAACCAAAATCGCCATCGCGAAGAGGTGTTAACCGTCCTACGCAGGTGCGTCGTTCGCATCTGACGGGCATGCTTGATCACGCGGCCGGGCCGCAATACACAGAGAGTTTTCAAACGGTGAAAAGCAAACTCAAGCTCCATGGGTTCAATAACCTGACAAAGACCTTGAGCTTCAACATCTATGACATCTGCTATGCGGAAACCCCGCAAGACCAGCAGGCCTACGTCGAGTACATCAATAAAGAGTACAACGCCAAGCGCCTCACGCAGATTCTCACGGAAGTTGTCGATATCATTGGTGCCAACATCCTGAACATCGCCAGTCAGGACTATGAGCCCCAGGGCGCCAGTGTGACTATTTTGATTTCGGAAGAGCCGGTGACACCGACCGACAGCCAGATCGAAGAGTCCCCGGGCCCGTTGCCTGAAATTATCCTGGCCCACCTCGACAAGAGCCATATCACAGTCCACACCTATCCGGAAATCCATCCAGTGGATGGCATCGCTACGTTCCGAGTAGACATCGACGTGTCGACCTGTGGCGTCATTTCACCGCTCAAGGCGCTCAACTTCCTGATTCACCAATTCGATTCCGACATCGTGACCGTGGATTATCGCGTGCGCGGGTTTACCCGGGACGTGGAAGGCCACAAGCACTTCATCGACCACGAGATCAATTCGATCCAGAACTATCTCTCCGAAGACACTCGCGACGCCTACCAGATGACGGACGTGAACGTGTATCAGGAAAACCTGTTCCACACCAAAATGCTGCTCAAGGACTTTGAGCTGGATAACTACCTGTTTGGCGATGCCACGAGCAACTTATCTGCTGAACAGCGTGGACAGGTGGAAGAGCGGGTCAAGCATGAGATGCTGGAAATCTTCTACGCGCGTAACATGCCGCGCTGAAGTTTCGGCTATGAAAAAAGGCGGCTGTCCACGGACAGCCGCCTTTTTTATTTTTGGAACCAGTGGGGTTCAGGCCTCGCTCCACTTTCGCTATCAGATCCGATAGGTACTCTTGGTCATCACTTTGGCCAGCAAGCTCATGCCGAACTTGACGGGGGCCGGGAAGCGGAAGCCGCCGGCTTCCAGAGCGCTCTCGGCGTGGTGCTCTTCGTCTTCACGCATCTGCTCAAGAATCGCCCGGGACTTTTCATCCTCGACGGGCAATTGCTGCAAGTGCTCATTCAAGTGCTTGCACACCTGATGCTCGGTCGCCGCGACAAAACCAAGGCTGACCTTGTCACTGATCAGGCCTGCCACGGCGCCGATCCCGAACGACATGCCATAAAACAGGGGATTCAGCACGCTGGTGTGGCTGCCCAACTGGCGAATGCGTTGTTCACACCAGACCAGATGGTCGATTTCTTCCTCGGCGGCCTGTTCCATCGCTTCGCGTACCTGCGGCAATTTCGCTGTCAGCGCCTGGCCCTGGTAGAGCGCCTGGGCGCAGACTTCACCGGTATGGTTGATGCGCATCAGTCCGGCGACATGGCGAGTCTCGTCATCGCTCATCTGCACGTCCGGCTGCACGATGGCCGGCGATGGCCGGTATGGCTGGCCACTAAAGGGCAACAGCGTACGCATCGCGGTGTCGGCCTGCAGCAGTAGGCGATCGATGGGCGAGTAGTGACGTTGGGTAGTCATGCTTACCTCCGGAAAAAATCTCGGCGACCAGTTTAACTCAATCGGCCGCCGGGGATTTGCGTTGGATCATGGATCAGCCCGGAGGCCAATTCATCTGGCGCTGTCCGAGCACATGCATATGAATGTGATAGACGGTCTGCCCACCGAGTTCATTGCAGTTCATCACCACCCGGAAGCCTTCTTCGCAACCCAGTTCGAGTGCCAGGCGCTGGGCGGTGAACAGGATATGCCCAGCCAGTCCCTTGTCGTCCTCGGTCAGGTCATTGAGGGTGCGGATCGGTTTCTTTGGAATGACCAGGAAGTGAACCGGTGCCTGTGGAGCAATGTCGTGGAAGGCCAGGACCTGGTCATCCTCATAGATGATCTTCGCCGGGATTTCCCGGTTGATGATCTTGGTAAACAGGGTATCCACAGCGGTCTCTCCGTTGGTTTAGTCGAAGTCGAGTGTACTGAAGGGCTGGTTTGCCAGCCCGGGTTTTTTAGCTTGAAGGAATCAGCGCGGACAGCAGGCCTTGTTGAGCATGCCGCTGACGGTCCGGACCAGCCAGCGTGACCCCAATCGAGGCAGCGTGGCGAACCAGCGATTGCGACGTCCGGGAATGATGATGGCTCGATTCCTGTCCAGCGCCCGAACGGCATAGAGCGCAACTTCCTCAGGGCTCATCAATTTCTTCTTGCCGTTGAGTTTCTGTTCATCCAGTTGTGCCTTCGCGAAAAAGTCCGTGCGAGTCGGCCCAGGGCACAGTACCGAGACGTTGATTGCACATTTTTTCAATTCGACCCGCAGGGCTTCGGAGAAATGCAGCACATAGGCTTTGCTGGCGTGGTACGTGCTCATCCAGGGGCCGGGCAGGAAGGCAGCAGTCGATGCGACGTTGAGTATCTGGCCGCCGCCATGCAGCGCCATGCTGTTGCCTATTGCATGGCAGAGGCGTGTGAGGGCAAGGATATTCACTTCGATCAGGTCTTGTTCGGTCATCCAGTCCTGGGCCAGGAACGGACCACTGGTGCCGATGCCGGCGCAATTGACCAGCAGATCGATCTGGCGCTCGCCTTCCTCCAATTCCAGCAGGAAGCCTGAGAGTCGAAGGGGTTCTCCCAAGTCGCAGGCGCGGAACAGCACCTCCACGCCAAACCGTTGGGTCAGCTCTATTGCAATACTTTCCAGCCGATCACGCTGTCGAGCTACCAATATCAGGTTGCGCCCACGCCGGGCCAGTGCTTCGGCCATGGCCAGGCCGATACCACTGGAAGCACCAGTGATCAGAGCGTAACGGGTCATGCAGTTCTCCATCGCCGCACAGGGCGCCGGTGGACTGAGCTGTCACCGGCGCAAAGCGCGCTTATTGTTCCTCTTCTTCGTAGTCTACAGAAGGTGCGGCTGGCTCGGCTGCTTCGGCGGCCGGTTCTTCGGCCGATTCGTCAATGGATTCGCTGCTTTCATAGCTGCTCAAGGAGCTGCTGCCGTACTCCTCGCCGATGCTGCTGAACGCGCCAGCCAATGCACCGATGAAAATCAGGGCGATCAGGACGACCCACAGCCAGGCAAGAACCTTGACCGCGGTGCTGTTGGGCGGAGGTGGAGGGCCGTAGCGATTCGGGCCACTATTGCCTGGAGCGAATATGAGGACGAATGGGAAGAGGCTGCCCACGAACGGCACCAGGTTGAGCAACCAAAGCCATCCGGACCAGCCGAGATCGTGCAGGCGCTGGGCGCTGAACTGGATACTCACGTAGGCAAAAGCGAGGAAGATGGCTACGGCTACGAGTCCGCCAATGATCATCGCGGTCGTCGAGCTGGCGACGAGCAACCAGGACAGGCTCAACCAGAACGCAATCCCGACCACGGGCATGACCGCCAGCGTCAGAACCATGGTCCAGGCTAGGTATCGCAGGCGCCCGATACGGCCGTCGAAACTGAAAGGCTTGAGTGGGCCGTATTCGGCAAGCGTTTCGCCTACCGGGGCGCGGGGAGGGGCGTAGGGGGAAACGGGGTCGATGATGGAGTCCGGGTGGCGGCCACTTGGCTGATGCGGTGAGTCCTGCACCTCGCCGAGGTCCAGCTGGAGGGACGGTTCTGCTTCGATTCGTGCGTCGATGCCGCTCTTGTGCAGCGCTTCCAGGTACTGCTGCGCCTCGCCTTGGGACAGGTTGTTTTTAAGCGACACCTTGCGACCACTGAACAGCCGTTCAATGGCGCTGACATCGCTCTTGAACAGCTCCGCGAGGTTCAGCTTGGCGGTGGTGGTATCGACGCCTGGCAACAGGGCTCCGTCGAATACGATGTTGAAGCGGGTTTCGCTCATGCCTGGCATCCTTGTCTTTCAAAGTTGGTTTGTGTTTTTTGGGTTCAGCGGGGCCATTGGCCTCCGAGCTGTGCCGCCCGGGCTTGTGCCTGGCGATATTCTTTATCCAGGCGCGCGATCAGTTGATCGACGCTGGGTAAATCGTTGATCTCACCAACGCCCTGGCCTGCGGACCATACGGTCTTCCAGGCCTTGGCTTCATCGCTCAGCGGTTTGAGTTTCGATCCGGGATCTGCCGCGCTCTTGTTCTGCAGGGCAAGCAGGTCGAAGCCGGCATCCTCCAGGCTCTGGCGCATGAAACTGGCTGGCACGCCGGACACTGCGGGAGTATGCACGATGTCTGCGGCCCTGGATGTGAGCAACATCTCTTTATAAGCGTCGGACGCGTGACTTTCTGCCGTACCAATGAATCGCGTTCCGAAGTAGGCCAGATCCGCGCCGAGCAGTTGCGCTGCCAAAATCTGATGGCCGTGGTTCAAACATCCTGCGAGTAGCAGGGTTTTATCAAAGAACTGCCGAATTTCGGCGACCAAAGCGAAAGGGCTCCAGGTCCCGGCATGCCCTCCAGCGCCGGCCGCGACGGCAATCAAGCCGTCTACACCTGCTTCTGCGGCTTTTTCTGCGTGACGGCGAGTAGTCACGTCGTGAAAAACCAGGCCGCCATACCCATGCACCGCGTCCACCAGCTCTTTTACCGCGCCCAGGCTGGTAATGACGATAGGCACCTCATGCTCGATGCAGATCGCCAGGTCAGCCTGGAGCCGTGGGTTGCTGTTATGAACGATCAGATTGACCGCGTAAGGCGCCGGTTTTTCCATCGTCGCCAGGCCCGCTTCGATTTCTTCCAGCCATGCCTTGAAACCGCTGCTTTCGCGTTGGTTCAGTGCCGGGAAACTGCCGACAACGCCATTGCGACAGCAGGCAAGCACGAGCTGGGGATTGGAAATGAGGAACATCGGCGCGGCAACGACAGGCAGCCGCAGACGTTCTTCAAGCGAAACGGGCAACGACATGGGATGTACCCCCGATCAAATAGTGCTACTGGACTTTAGAACGGCCGGACTACGACCAGAATTACGATAGCCAGCAATATCAGAACTGGCACCTCGTTGAACCAGCGATAAAAGACATGGCTGCGGGTGTTTTCGCCGCGGGCGAAGCGTTTTACTTGGGCGCCGCACATGTGGTGATAACCGATCAGCAGAACGACCAGGGTCAACTTGGCGTGCATCCAGCCACCCTGGGTAAAGTAGGCGCCGGCATTGAGGCTGAGCAACCAGATGCCAAACACCAGCGTGGCAATCATCGCTGGGCCCATGATGCCGCGATACAACTTGCGTTCCATGACGCAGAAGCGCTCCTTGCTGACGTTGTCTTCGCTTTGGGCGTGATAGACAAACAGGCGCGGCAGGTAGAACAAACCGGCGAACCAACAAACCATGCTGACGATGTGAAGTGCCTTGAGCCACAGATAGAGCATTTTTAGTTATTCCCAGATTCACGGTAGCCCGATAGTAGAGGTTAGAGCGGCCACACGTCACCTTGACGGTTGTCGCCACGCCTTGCGCCCCCTATTATCGACGGCTTTCCAGTGGTTCGTTGAGGGCAGGTTTATGGTCAAGGTCGGTATCGTCGGCGGCACGGGTTACACCGGTGTCGAACTGCTGCGTCTGTTGGCGCAGCATCCGCAGGCTGAGGTGGTGGTCATCACCTCCCGATCCGAGGCCGGCCTGGCCGTCGCCGACATGTATCCGAACCTGCGAGGCCATTATGACGGCCTGGCATTCAGCGTTCCGGACATCAAGACCCTCGGTGCTTGCGATGTGGTGTTCTTTGCCACCCCTCATGGCGTTGCCCACGCCTTGGCGGGGGAGCTGTTGGCGGCCGGGACCAAGGTGATCGATCTGTCGGCTGACTTCCGCCTGCAGGACGCGGACGAATGGGCCAAGTGGTACGGCCAGCCCCACGGGGCACCGGAGCTTCTGGATGAGGCTGTCTACGGCTTGCCGGAAGTTAATCGCGAGAAAATCAGGCAGGCACGATTGATCGCCGTGCCCGGTTGCTATCCGACCGCGACACAGCTCGGGTTTCTACCGTTGATCGAGGCCGGTCTTGCTGACACTTCGCGCCTGATCGCTGATTGCAAATCCGGTGTCAGCGGCGCCGGTCGAGGCGCCAGTGTCGGCTCGCTGTATTCCGAAACGTCGGAAAGCATGAAGGCCTACGCGGTAAAAGGGCATCGCCACTTGCCGGAAATCCGCCAAGGGTTGCGCTGGGCCGCAGGCAAGGACGTCGGCCTGACGTTTGTGCCGCACCTGACGCCAATGATTCGTGGAATTCATTCCACTCTTTACGCAACGGTGGTCGATCGCTCCGTCGATTTGCAGGCGCTGTTCGAGAAACGCTACGCCAACGAGCCGTTCGTCGACGTAATGCCAGCTGGCAGCCATCCGGAAACCCGCAGCGTACGTGGTGCGAATGTTTGCCGCATCGCGGTGCATCGTCCGCAGGATGGGGACTTGGTGGTGGTGTTGTCGGTTATCGATAACCTGGTCAAGGGCGCGTCCGGCCAAGCGGTACAAAACCTGAACATCCTGTTCGGTCTGGATGAGCGCCTGGGATTGTCCCATGCGGGGATGTTGCCGTAAGGGCCGTCACAATTGTCAGGTTGGCGGCTATAGGCCTGGAGCCTATAGCTCGCCGCTGCTCGTCTAAATAGTTGACCAATTTTGTAGGAGAAGCGGATAATGCCCGCCATCACGCATTATGGCGGCGTAAGCGCCGGGAGATATTCAGCATGAGCGTCGAAACCTTCACCCCCACGGC
>Ga0308169_10004505_pt1 | contig 13041 bp, 11 predicted proteins | sample PhyBR1_2_FD_202139 | JGI IMG/M metagenome (GOLD analysis project Ga0308169, IMG submission 202139) | Phyllosphere microbial communities from UC Gill Tract Community Farm, Albany, California, United States - DLSLSB.R1 | ecosystem: Host-associated > Plants > Phyllosphere > Unclassified | place...
AGCTGCGGGGCATTGCCGCCGACAAAGTGGTCGGTACAGGACTGCGCCGCAGGGGCGCCAACCGTGGCGACGGGGACGTTCGGCGCCGCGTGCTCGTTGCGGCGGCAGCCGCCGAGCGCGAGCAGGTCTGCAAGTAGTGCAAGCGCGACCAGGCGGCGTGAAAAGGTATGCAAAAACATGAGGAACTCGGCTGGATCAAACGTTCCTCATTGTAGCCGGTGGCGTTTGATTTACCGCATGAGCTCGTGTTACAAAGTGTGCGCACGATTGAAGGCATTTCCGATCGGAATGCTATACAATCCGTGTTTCTAAAAATCAAAGTGCATTCGAGCAAATACATCTGGCGATGGCCAAGTCCTCCATCCCTGAAGACCTGCGGCGTTTCATACTGACGCGCATCCCGTCGGTGCCCTTCCTCGAAGCCCTGCTTCTGATGCGCGCCGACACGACCCAGCCCTGGCGCCGCGAGACGCTGGCGGCGCGCTTGTACGTGCGCGAAAAGGTCGCCGAGACCCTGCTGGCCGAGCTGTGCGCGGCCGGTGTGGGCGAGTGCATCAAAGACCCGTCCGGCGATACCTTCCGCTACCACCCCGAGAACGATGCGCTGCGCGAACGCATCGACAGCCTCGCCGACTTGTACGCGACCCACCTGGTCGAAGTCACCCTGCTCATCCATTCCACGCTCGACCGCAAGGCCCAGCAATTCGCTGACGCCTTCACCTGGCGAAAGGACTCCTAGTGGCCGCCACCATCTATATCCTGTGTGCCCTGACCTCGCTGGCCTGCGCCGGGCTGCTGCTGGGCAGCTATCGGCGCACCCGGCATCGACTGCTGTTCTGGAGCGGCTGGTCGTTCGTCGCGATGACCGTGAACAACCTGTTCCTGGTGCTCGACAAGCTCGTGTTCCCGGAGATCGACCTGCTGCCGGCGCGCCTGTGGACCGCCCTGATCTCGATGCTGCTGCTGCTGGTCGGCCTGATCTACGAAAAGGAGTGACGTGAACGATATCCTTACCGGCGCGATCGCCATGGCCTCGCTCGTGATCGCGATGTTCTTCCTGCGTTTCTGGCGCAACAGCGGCGACCGCTTCTTCCTCTGGTTCGCGCTCTCGTTCGGCATCGAAGGCGCGCACCGCGTGTACGCCGCCCTCAGCTACCAGGACAACGAGGGTGCGCCGCTGCACTACCTGATCCGCCTGCTCGCCTATGGCCTGATCCTGTGGGCGATCCTGGAAAAGAACCTGCCGCGGCGCCGGCGATAGCGTGCGCCCGGGGCCCGCGAGGCTGCGCCATAATCAGGCCAGACCCAGACCAGGAGGATATATGGCCCCAACCCAGCAACCGAACCAGCAGCAGAACGAGCAAGCCGGCAATCAGTCCGGCGGCAACCAAGCCGGCAATCAGGGCGGCAACGAGCAGCGCTCCGAAGGCCTGCTCCCGGCCGGCGATGACGCCGATGACGGCCGCTTCGAAGTGGCCGAGGAAGTCAACCTCGACCAGCAATCCGACAAGCTGCGCCACGTCGGCCAGCTGCCCGACACCAAGGCCGCCGACGACGAGCTGCCCGATCCGGCCCAGCAGTCGGACGGCTGAGCCGCGGCTCACTCCATCGTGAGTCCCATCCGCAGGCCCTCGATCGTGTGGGCCTGCTCGATCTCTTCCAGCGCCGGCACGATACGGCAGCTCAGGTGCTTGCGGACCTCTTCCGGCAGGCCGTCCCAGTAGGCTTGCGTGACCTGCAGGTCGTGCTTGTCCGCGTTGTGCCCGTCCGGGGCGTCGACGCCGAGCACGAACACCGGGCGTGATTGCTGCGAGCGGTTGGCGGTGCCGCGGTGGATCGTCAGCGCCGAGCGCGCCGAGATATCGCCGACCTTGGGCAGCTTGCGCTGGGCGCGCGCCTCGTAGCGCGGATACAGCGATTTGTCCGGGAACATCGGGTCGCCGCCGGCCAGGTCGTCCCACTGCGTGCCCGGCGCGATCTCGAACGGGCCGATCTCCTCGGTCACGTCGACGGTGGTCATATTGAAGGCCAGCGAATTCAGGCGCCGGCCGACCAGGGTCTCGGGCGGGCTCGGAAAGTCGCGGTGCCAGGGCTGGTGCATCGCGCCGGGAAAGGGAATGTCGAAGCCGGCCTCCACCACCTTGTAATCGGGGCCCAGCACGGCGCGGCACACGGCCACCACCCACGGATGGGTCATCAGGTCGACGAAGCCGGACAGGCGCTCGGGATGGACCTCGACGTAGTAGCGGAATGGTCCGCGCTCGAGCGCGCCGCGCGGCCGCGCACGCGCCTCCGTGAACAGGGTCTCGACGTCCTGCTTGAGCCGGGCCACCCAGGCCGGGCTGAAGGCGCCCTTGCAGGCGATGATGCCGTCGCCGTACAGCCCGCCCATGATGGCGGCGACGTCGAATTGCTGGTCCTTGATGGTGTCGGGGGTGTCTGGGGCGCTCATGATGGTCTCCTCCTCGTGCTCTTCGCCGCCAATGCTAACGGCAAAGCGGCGGACGCGGCGCGCGCACGGCCGCAGGCCTCACCCCTCTTTTCACCATTCCAGCGACAGCAGCCTCTCGGCCATGCGCGGCCAGCACAGGCGCGCCACCTCGTCGCGCGCGGCCCAGCGGAAGCCATCCATTTCCGGCGTCGGCTTGCCGGTCTGGTGGTGCGGGAAAAAGCTGGTGCAGACCAGGTGGTCGAGCGAGGCCAGCGTGTCGCCGGCGTCGACCCGGAACAGGTGCAGCTGCTTGTCGCGCCGGTACTCGAAGCGCCCCAGGTCGAGGAAGCGACCGGTCTCGAACGCCAGGCCGGTTTCCTCGCGCAGCTCGCGCACGGCGGCCTCGAGTTCGGTCTCGCCCGGGTCCTGCAGCCCCTTGGGGATATCCCATTTCGGGGTGCCGGTCACGTGGCACAGCAGCAGCCGGCCGCGCGGGTCGACCACCAGGGTGCCGCAGGAGACCACGAATTTGCTCATCTGGGCTTCATCCTTTCATCCTGTCGATTCACGGCCGGGCGCGCGCGGCCGCCGCCAGCGCCTGCTCCAGCGCCTCCAGGCTGACCGGCTTGGTCAGGTGCTGGTCGAAGCCGGCTTCCTGCGACGCCTGCTGGTCGCTCTGCCCTCCCCAGCCGGTGAGTGCGATCAGCACCATGCGCGGCAACCTGTCGCCGCGCCGGATCGCGCGCGCCACCTCGTAGCCGCTCATCCCCGGCAGGCCGATGTCGAGCAGCACCAGGTCGGGCGCCATCTCATGCGCCATGCGCAGCCCCTGCGGCCCGTCGTGCGCCACGAAGGCGGCGTGGCCGAGGACGTCGAGCAGCGCGACCAGGCTCTCGGCCGCATCGTGGTTGTCGTCCACCACCAGCACGCGCAGGCGTGGGCTTTCGCCGCCGGCCTGCACCGCGGGCGCCTCGGCCGGGCGCGCGTGCGGGGTCCCGGGCCGCAGCGGCAGGCGCACGGTGAAGGTGCTGCCCAGGCCGCGGCCGCCGCTGAAGGCGCTGACGCGGCCGCCATGCAGCTCCACCAGCCGGCGCACCAGCGACAGGCCGATGCCCAGGCCGCCCTGCGCGCGGTCCAGGCTGCCGCGCACCTGGGTGAAGATCTCGAACACGGAGCCGATCGCCTCCGGCGGAATGCCGATGCCGTTGTCGGCCACCGCGATCACCGCCTGCCCGTCCTCGCGCCAGCAGGACAAGGTGATGCGCCCGTGCTGGGGCGTGTACTTGGCCGCGTTGTTGAGCAGGTTGGACAGCACCTGCACCATGCGCGTGACGTCCGCTTCCAGCTCCAGCGCTTCGTTCGGCAGCTCGACCTGCAGCTCGTGGCCATGGCTCTCGATCAGGGCCGCGCTGGTCTCGAGCGCCGTCCTGACGATCGCGCTGACCGTCACCGGCTCCTTCTTCAGCTCGATCTTGCCGCGCGTGATGCGGGCGATGTCGAGCAGGTCGTCGACCAGGTGGATCAGGTGGCCGAGCTGGCGCTCCATCATGGCGTGCACGCGCTGCTGCGCGTCGGGATCGCTGGTCACCGAGGGCGCCATGCGCAGCAGGTCGAGGCCGGTGCGGATCGGCGCCAGCGGGTTGCGCAACTCGTGCGCCAGCGTGGCCAGGAATTCGCTCTTGCGGTGGTCGGCTTCCGACAGGTCGGCGGCGACCCGGCGCAGCTCGTCTTCGGCCCGTTTTTGCGCCGTGATGTCGCGCGTGATCGTGGCCAGGCCGATATTGTGGCCGTCCGCCCCGCGCACCGCGAAGCCCTTGAAATACACCGGCAGCGGACATTTTCCCTCCGCTTGGGCCAGGCGCAGCTCGCCTTCCCACTCGGCCGCTTCGCCGGTCAGCGCCGCCATCACCTGATCGCGCACGAAAGGCCGGTCTTCGCGCGGGAAGAAGTCGATCATGCGCCAGGCGGCGATATTCGCGTCCTCGGCGAGGCCGGCCATGCGCCGTCCGGCCGGATTGAGCCAGATGCCGCCCGCGTCCGGCGTGAAGATGCCGATGAAGTCCGAGGACTGCTCGGCCACCGCGGCCAGCCGGCGCACGCCCTCCTCGGCGCGGCGGCGGTCGGTCTCGTCGCGGAAGTACAGCGCCATGCCGCCGGCGTCCATGCCCACGCCCTCCATCGGGAAGGCGTTGATCTCGAACCAGCGCGGTTGCTGGCCGTCATAGGCGTCGATGCGGGCCTCGATGCGGGTCGCGGCGCGCCGCGCGGCGGCTTCGCGCAGGCCGGACTCGTGCGGCCCGCCGCGCAAGGCGGCGAGCAAGTCCCAGAACTGGCCGCCCACCAGGTCCTCGCGCCGCCGCAGCGTGACGTTTTCGAAGGCGCCGTTGGCGTAGGTGACGCGCCAGTCGCGGTCGACCGCGACGAAGCCTTCGCTCATGCTCTCCAGGATGCCGCGCGAGCGCTGTTCGGCGGCCTGGCGCTCGGCCGCTTCGTGGCGCTGGCCGATCACCAGCGAGGCAGTATTCGCCAGCAGGTCCATCGCCGCGTCTTCCTGCGGATTCGAGGCGTGCGGCTCGCGGTAGTACAGCGTGAAGGTGCCCAGCACCTGGCCGGACGGCGCCAGGGTCGGCAGCGCGCGGGCGGCGGCCAGGCCCTGCTCGCGCATCGCGTGGGCCAGGGCGCCCCACGACCCGTCGTCCACGCTGGCGCTGCTGGCCGCGCACCCATCGCGCGCCGCGCGCGCGGCCGGGCCGCCTTGGCTGCCGATGGGCAGCCGGTCCGCCGCCGCCACGAACGCCGCCGGCAGCGAAGGCGCGGCCGCGTGGCGCAGCATCCCCTCGGGCGTGGCCAACTGCACCGAGGCCAGCGCGCCGCCGCTGCTGGTGTCTTCGGCGGTGCGCGCCAGGACGTCGAGCACGTCGCCCAGCGGCGCGTCGGTCACCGCCAGTTCGAGCGCGCCGCGCTGCCCGACCGCCAGCAGGTTGGCGCGCGTGCGTTCGGTGACGTCGATGCCGTGCACCAGCACGCCGGACACGCTGCCGCCCGGCTCCCGCACCGCCATGCAGACGAAATCGAGGAAGTGCTCGTCCAGCCCCGCCTGCGCGCCGCCTGGGCGCAACAGCATGCGCAGATTGCTGCCCTCGAAGGCTTCGCCGCTCGCGTACACGTTGTCGAGCACCTCGATGAAGCCCTGGCCCTGGAGCTCCGGCAGCGCCTCGCGCACCGGCAGGCCGGCCAGCGGACGGCCGCCGGCCAGCTCGAGGTAGCGCTGGTTGGCGGCCTCGATCACGTGCGCGGGCCCGCGCATCACGCACATGAAGGCCGGCGCGCGGTCGAAGATGTCGCGCATGCGCTCGTTGGCGGCCTGCACCTGGCGTTCGCTGCGCGCCAGCTCCTCGCGCGCAAGCATTTCGGCGGTGGCGTCGCGCAGGATCTTGGCGAAGCCGCGCAGCGTGCCCGCTTCGTCGCGCAGCGGCACGGTCACGCCGTCGGCGTAGAAGCGCGTGCCGTCGCTGCGCAGGTGCCAGCGCTTGTCCTCGGCGCGGCCGTCGTCGAGCGCGCGCCGGGCTTCGCGCTCGGGCTGGCCGGCGGCGCGGTCCTCGGGCGTGAACAGCAGGTCGACGCTCCGGCCGCGCATGTCCTCGAGCGTCCAGCCGGTGATCGCGGCCGCCCCGCCCTCCCATTCGGTCACCCGGCGCTGCACGTCCGTGCCAATGAAGGCGTAGTCATGGATGTTGTCCAGGATGAGGCGCAGGCGCTCGTCGCGCGAACGCAGGGCCTGGCGATGGCGCTCGGCCTCGATGCGCGCGAGTTCGGCCCGCTGGCGGGCCAGTTCGATGAAGACCGCCACCTTGGCGCGCAGCACGACCGGATTGAAGGGCTTGGTCATGTAGTCGACCGCGCCCAGCGCATACGCCTGTTCGACCGGCAGGTCGGCGGCGTCGCCGGCGGTGAGGAAGATGATCGGCAGGCCCTGGCAGCGCGGATGCTCGCGGATCAGGCGCGCCAGATCGAAGCCGCTCATGGTCGGCATGCACACGTCCAGCAGCACCACCGCGAAATCCTGGGCCAGCACTTCGCGCAGCGCCGCTTCGCCCGAGGTCACCGACACCAGGGTCACGCCGAGGCCGCCCAGGATGGCTTCGAGTACGGCCAGGTTGGCCGGCTGGTCATCGACGAGCAGGATCTTGGTTGTCGGTTCAGGGGCCATCAGGGAGGCGTGATGCAAATAAGACAATGTATTCTGCGGCCTGACGAAAGTCAATTGTGCGCGCCCTTGGGCGGCGCCCCTCCAAACTACGGCCTCTTTTATGCACCGTGGTTTGGAGTCATCCATGCAGTTTCCCTTCCTGGCCCACCTGCGCCAGTATTCCCTGTTGAATACCAGGCCGGAGGACCTCGCCTTCGCCTTCATGTCGACCGTCGTGGCGATCGCCCTCATGTATTCGGCGCGCGCCTTCGTGATGCGGCGTTTCGAACATCTGGACCAGCGGCGGCCGGGCAAGCTCGATCACCTGGTCACGACGATGCTGTCGCGCACCTACGTCGTGTTCATCGTCACCTTCGCCCTGTATTTCGGCAGCACCTTCCTCGAGCTCAGCCCGCGCCAGGACCTGTTCGTGGCGCGGGTCGCGCTCGGCGGGCTGCTGCTGCAGGTCGCGATCTGGGGCGACACCGGCCTGCGCGCCTGGCGCGACCAGTTCCGCGCCAACGGCGACGGCGGCCGCTTCGCTTCGAGCAGCGTACTGTGCTTCATGTCGCGCCTGACGCTGTGGGCGATCGTCACCCTGATGGTGCTGGATAACTTCGGTATCAACATCACCACCCTGGTGGCCAGCCTGGGCGTGGGCGGCGTGGCGGTGGCGCTGGCGACCCAGAACATCCTCGGCGATCTGTTCGCCTCTCTCTCCATCATGTTGGACAAGCCGTTCGAGGTGGGCGACTTCATCATCGTCGGCGAAGTGCTGGGCGCGGTCGAGCATATCGGCCTGAAGACCACGCGGGTGCGCGGCCTGGGCGGCGAACAGGTGGTGTTTTCCAACGGCGACCTGCTCAGGAGCCGCATCCACAACCACAAGCGCATGCAGACCCGCCGCGTGGCCTTCACGCTGCGGGTCGCCTACGGCACCAGCGAAGAGCAGCTGTGCCGCATCCCGCGCCTGATCCGCGACATCATCACGTCCAGGCCGAACGTGGACTTCGAGCGCACCCATTTCATGATGTGGGGCGAATGGTCGCTCGACTTCGAGGTGGTCTACCACTTCCGCAGCCCGGACTACATCCTGCATATGGACGCGCAGCAGGACATCTTCCTCGAGATCTACCGCCGCTTCGAGCAGGAAGGCATCCAGTTCGCGCACCCGATGTCGATCATCCGGCTGGCCGACCAGGACCGTTCCATGTTCGCCAGCAGCGGCAAGCCAGGGCCGGCGGCGCCGGGCAATCCGCTGCATTGATTTGTGCGAATGCATGTCGCCCAAGTTTGCCAGACTCTTCCTACAAGCCTGCTGTGCAGAGTCCTATTCCGGGCACTATGCATGACACATAAGATGACTTCGCCTTCCTCTTCCAGATCGGCTTCATCCGACGCCGATCCGGTAGGGGGATACCGATATTTTCGGCAATAACCGTAAAGGAGAATGATCATGGCATCGAACAACCAAGGCGGAAACAAGGGCAACAACCAGAGCGGCGGCACCAGCAACCGCGGCTTCGCGTCGATGGATCCGGACAAGCAGCGCGAAATCGCGGCCGAGGGCGGCCGCGCTGCCCATGCTTCGGGCAATGCGCATGAATTCAACTCGGAAGAAGCGCGCCGCGCCGGCGCCGAGGGTGGCCGCGCCGCACACGCTTCGGGCAACGCCCACGAGTTCAACTCGGAAGAAGCGCGCCGCGCCGGCTCGATGAGCCACAAGAACGACGGCAATATGCAGAACCAGGGCGGCGGCAGCCAGCAAAGCGGCGGCGGCCAGCGTGGCGGCTCCCCGGAGCAGCACGCCAAGGCCGGCTCGCAGAGCCACAAGAACGACAACAAGCGCTGACCGGGCGCGGCGCTGCGGCGCCGTCCCCTTCACGCCTGTCGCATGAACCGCTGGCTTCGGCCGGCGGTTTTTATTTGTGACGCGTCACATCAAAATCGTCTTTACGCGCGCACATGTAACCAATTGTGCGATGCCGAACGGGTGATCGGTGATATATTTTTGGCACGATATCAAAGCGCCACGCAGATGCGATGACACATCCGCCATGCGTGGCGCATGCGTAAATTCCTGTCGTACTCATGTTCATCCCGGCTGTGTGTCCAGCCGCAGGTAGAGCTCAGCCCGGACAACTGCTGCGGCGCAGCAAGGGCTGACGTATGCGGTGACAGATCCGTACCAAACAGGTTTTTGCGGCCAGCGTGGCGCAGGCCTTGCCACGCCGACGCAAAACGTCATCACTCAACAGTTAGGATAAAACAGATGAAAAAAAATATCGCCATTGTTGGCGCGGGGTTTTCGGGAGCCGTCATTGCAAACCAGCTTGCGCAGGCAGGCTACACCGTCGAGGTGTTCGAATCGCGCCCTCACGTTGCAGGTAACTGCCATTCGGAACGTGATCCCGAGACCGGGGTCATGGTCCACGTCTACGGTCCCCACATCTTCCATACGGACAATGAGCGCGCCTGGGAATTCGTGAACCGCTACATGGAATTCATGCCTTACGTAAACCGCGTCAAGGCCATCACCAACAACCGCGTCTACACGCTGCCGATCAACCTGCTGACCATCAACCAGTTCTTCGGCAAGACCTTCCGTCCGGCCGAAGCCCAGGAATTCATGGCGAGCCTGGGCGACAAGTCGATCGAGAACCCGACCACCTTCGAAGAACAGGCGCTGCGCTTCGTCGGCCGCGAGCTGTACGAAGCCTTCTTCAAGACCTACACGATCAAGCAGTGGGGCCTGCAGCCGAGCGAACTGCCGGCGAGCATCCTGAAACGCCTGCCGGTCCGCTTCAACTACGACGACAACTACTTCAACCACAAGTACCAGGGCATGCCGAAGGACGGCTACACCGTGCTGGTCGAGCGCATCCTCGACGTGCCGGGCGTCACCGTGCACCTGAACACGAAGTTCGATCCGGCCAACAAGGGCGACTACGAACACGTGTTCTACAGCGGCCCGATCGACGCCTGGTTCAAGCACCAGGAAGGCCGCCTGCCCTACCGCACGCTGGACTTCGAAGTGTTCCGCGCACAAGGCGACTACCAGGGCAACGCCGTCATCAACTACTGCGACAACGCCGAGCCCTACACCCGCATCACCGAGCACAAGCACTTCTCGCCGTGGGAACAGCACGAAGGCTCGATCATGTACAAGGAATACAGCCGCCAGTGCGAGGAAAAGGACCTGCCCTACTACCCGATCCGCCAGGCCCGCGAGAAGGCCCAGCTGGAGCGCTACGTCAACCTGGCGAAGAACGAACCGAACGTCACCTTCGTCGGCCGCCTCGGCACCTACCGCTACCTCGACATGGACGTCACCATCAACGAGGCCCTGATCACCTCCGACAAATTCCTGGCGGGCGCGCGCGAGGGCAGCAAGCCGGGGGCGTTTGCGATCGATCCGCTGGCTTGATCCAGCGCGATGCAATCGGCGGCCGGCGTTGGGGTGCCGGCCGCCTCATCTCAGGCGACCTCGTCCGGCCAGCGCTGCATGATGCTCTTGTAGCGCGTATAGAAGCGCACGGCTTCCTGGCCGTATTGGTGGTGATCGCCGAACAGCGAGCGCTTCCAGCCCCCGAATGAATGCCACGCCGCCGGGACCGGGCTGGGGATGTTGATGCCCACCATGCCGACCTGGACCTGGCGCGAAAAAGCGCGCGCTGCGGCGCCGCTCGAGGTAAACAAGGTGACGCAGTTGGCCAGTTCGTGCGCGTTGACGAGTGCGATCGCGCTGGCCAGGTCCGGCACCCGCACCACCGACAGGACCGGCCCGAAGATCTCCTCGCGATAGATACTCATCTCAGGCTGCACGTGGTCGAACAAGCTGCCGCCGAGGAAAAAGCCTTCCTCATGGCCGGCTACGGTATGGCCGCGGCCATCGACGACGAGCTCGGCGCCCGCTGCGACGCCCGCATCGATATAGCCCGATACTTTAGCGCGGTGCGCGGCCGTGATGAGCGGCCCCATGTCCAGGTTGGGTTCCATGCCACCGCCGATCCTGAGCGAGCGGACGCGGCTTGCCAGGCGGTCGACCAGCGTATCGCCGACTTCTCCAACCGCCACGGCGACCGAGGTGGCCATGCAGCGCTCGCCGGCCGAGCCGTACGAGGAGTTGACCAGCGCGTCGACGGCCTGGTCGAGGTTGGCGTCGGGCAGAACGATCAGGTGGTTCTTCGCGCCGCCCAAGGCTTGCACACGCTTGCCATGCTTCGCGCCTTCGGTGTAGATATATTCGGCAACGGGCGTCGAGGTGACAGTGGACATCGCCGCGACGTCGGGATGGGCGATCAGCGCGTCGACGGTGCCCTTGTCGCCATGGACGATATTGAAGACGCCCTTGGGAAAACCCGCTTCGATGAACAGTTCGGCCAGCCGCATCGAGGCCGATGGCGTGCGCTCCGAAGGCTTGAGCACGAAGGTGTTGCCGCACACGGCCGCCATCGCGAACATCCAGCAGGGAAGCATCATCGGGAAGTTGAATGGCGTGACGCCGGCCACCACGCCGAGCGGCTGGCGCAGATTCCAGTTGTCGATACCGTTGGCGACCTGGTCCGAGAATTCGCTCTTGAGCAGGTTCGGGACGCCGCACGCGAATTCCACCACCTCGATACCGCGCTGCACCTCGCCTTTCGCGTCGGAGAGCAGTTTGCCGTGATCGCGCGTCACCAGTTCGGCAAGCTCGTCCTGGTGGGCATCGAGCAGCGCCTTGAACTTGAACATCAGGCGGGCGCGTTGCAATGGCGGCGTTGCGCTCCAGGCCGGGAATGCGGCTTTTGCGGAGGCCACTGCGGTAGCGACATCTGCTGCATTACCGAGCGGAACATGGGCGCTGACGCGACCCTCTGCCGGGTCGAATACGTCACCAAACCGCTCGCTCGCGCCGGCGGCCCCTCGACCGTCGATAAAATGGGTCAGCTTGCGCACGTCTGCCGAGCCTTGATCACCCTGTGTCATATGTACTCCATAAGTAAAACGTTCTAAATTGCAGTGAACTGGCCTCGTCATGCAGGACTCTGTAGCACCGAAAAAAAGTATAAAAGCCGTGGAGACAGACCGTGGGGCAAGGTGAAGCGTTTTGGGGACAATCCCGGTCCGATTCGCGTCATTGACCGGGGGCATGCCACGATGGCATGCACGAATGGAAGCGGCCAGCGGGGGCCGCTGAAGGCGGTGTGGCGGAACGCCCGATCAGGCGGAAGCCGTTCTGGCACGGACCTGGCGCGGCCCCGGCGCCATGATGCGACATGCGACCTCGTCCGGCACCCCTTCGTCCTTCAGCAAGGCCAGAGCGTGGTCCGCGCCCATCTTCCTTTCGATCTTCAGCGCCGCTTCGACGATGGCATCGTGCACCCGGTTCTTGCGCCGGCAACGAGCAGCCACAGGCGGTGGCGCGTAGCGGACCGGCGCCGCCGAAGGGGACAGCCGCCTCCGGCCTGACTCGATCACTCGCCCGGACGTCAAAAAAAAATCCGCCGCGCATCGCTGCGGGCGGATTTTCTGGTCGCGTCACGCAAATGCGCAACGCTGTGTGACGGCTTACTCGGCGGCCTGGGCCTGCACCGGCTCGTCGATGTCGGACAGTTGCGCGGTGCTGCGGGCAGCTTTCTGCGCGGTCTGCACCGGCAGCGTGGCGACGTTGTCGGCGCTGGCCTCGATCGGCTCCTCCATCGCGGCGGTCAGTCGCTCCCACTTGTTGCCCGGGGCGGTCGTCTGGATCAGATGGTGCATCTGCGCCGCGGTGTTGTCCCACGAGGTGCGGGCGACGATCGCGCGCACGCGCCCGGCCAGCTCCGCCTTTTCCTGCTCCGACAGGGCCAGCATGCGGTCGCAGGCGGCGATGTAGTCCTGCGGACCCTCGGCGATGGCGACGACGTCGCCGTAAGGCACCTTGACGTCGGTGATCGGGGTGCTGACCGACGGCAGTTCGGCCGCCATGTATTCCAGCACCTTGGTCGGGCTGATGAACTTGGTCGATTCGTTCAGCGCGAACGGCAGCAGGCAGAGGTCCCAGCCGGCCAGGAACTGCGGCAGTTCCGGGTAGGTGCGCTGGCCCATGTAGTGGATGTTGGCGGCGCGCGGCAGGTGGGCCGGATCGATCTTCACGACCGGGCCGACCAGCACGATCTGCCAGTCAGGACGGGCTGCGGCCATTTCGCGGATCATCTCGGTGTCGAAGCGCTCGTCGATCACGCCGTAGAAGCCCAGGCGCGGATGCGGGATGTGCGCCTGGTCCGGGTGGCTGTTGGAGCGGTCCAGCGCCTGCTGGAAGTGCCTGGCGTCGACGCTGCTCGAGAAGCAGTGCGCGTTGGCGTGCCGTTCTTTTTTCGAGTTGTACAGGCTCGGGCCGCCGGTGAAGCACAGGTCGGCGATGTTCAGCAGTGCGCTTTCGCGCTGCAGCAGCTGCTTC
>Ga0308169_10004507_pt1 | contig 13041 bp, 25 predicted proteins | sample PhyBR1_2_FD_202139 | JGI IMG/M metagenome (GOLD analysis project Ga0308169, IMG submission 202139) | Phyllosphere microbial communities from UC Gill Tract Community Farm, Albany, California, United States - DLSLSB.R1 | ecosystem: Host-associated > Plants > Phyllosphere > Unclassified | place...
TAAAGTGTTATCTATTTCACTCATGCTCAATCACCTTTGTATTTGGGGAGATGTGATTAGCAATGTCACTACAATGGTCGGTGCGGTCGTGGTCGGCTAGAGCGGTGCGGAGGTCTGCAATAGATACATATTCAAAATCACATTCAGCTAATGGCTTGTATTCCAAAAATTGCTGCTCCTTATCGTGATAAAAACAAACCACCCCATCCACCACACAGAAATACTGTTTCGGATCCAAGCAAAAATATTCAGGACTCTTAGCTGTTGTTAGTAAGCATGAAGCTATCGCCTCAGCCATAGGAAATCCTAATTTCTCGATTAAGTTCATGCCGCCACCCCCAAACCTTGACCCACAAGCATCAGCTTATGTGCCTTAAATTCCATTTCATGTCTAAAACTTTTGAATGTTGAGAAACAGGTTAAACAACAGTGATTTGTTTCGATTTCAAAATCCCCTTCGATGCTTTCCAAATACTTCTCAAGCTCAGAATTAAAGCCAAGCCATTTCTTTTTAAATCCACCATCCTCAACGTAAATGTCTGAATCCACATCCCCCAAAAATTGCCATAGGTGCATGGTTGTCGCAGTGGCAAGCTGGAAATCAACATCCACCTCTTCACCAGTCTCTTTATTGACAGCATGAATACGGCTCACGATATGAAAACTTTGCTCAGGCGGGATGGTCTGAGTTTTTAGAGCCAAAGCTAAATCACCCTTATGCGCATTCATCCAGACTTCCAGTGGTGTATGTGTTGACTCTTGCGGATCAACACCACCAAGTAAGTGATGCATCTCAATAATGCGTTTCGCTTCATTTACTTCCCAAGTCATCTGGAATTTATGCACCTTCTGCTGAATGATTTGCTTTGGGTTATATTTTTTATTGCGCTTTTTCATCCCTGTGCTCCAAATAGTTGTTTAGCTTTGTCGGTTGCTTTTAGGCTTAATGGTTTTGAGCTGTTTGATTCTAAATATCCCTCAGCCATGAGCTGCCTAATAAAAGTCAAGGTTGCTCGCTCTGAGACCCCAATCCACTGCTTGACCTCAAGCACACTTGTTCTGCCTCTCTTTTCGATAATCCCTCTTAAAACAATCACAAGTCGCTCACCTTGTTTGACTGCGTGGCGAGTGCTGAAACAACCCACGGTTTTATTGTCGTTTTGGTCTTTCATCTCTCGATCTCCACAGTCATACCTGCATGATCCTGCTCAACCACAGATATTCCGCGCGTGATTGCTGCTTTGCTTGGTAGTTTTTTGAAATCAATCAGATTCACTTCATGGCAGTGTTTGCACATGAATGAATTTTTCTTTTCCAGTTTTTTATAAATTTCCCGCGCCTCGGATAAAACACTGTTATTTCTTTCTGTAGCCCGATTGAGGTGCTTAAGGTGCTTTTGAATCCACCAGATCGGGTTTAAGCGAACATTGCAGTCAGTGCATAAAACTTCATTTTCTTCCGCTGAGATCTGGATATTTTTATGTTCGCAAGTGCCGCGCCCAGACTTACGTGAAAACTTAATAACGTTTTCTGAGGTGTTGATACTTATCGTATGGTCTTCTTTGTAGCTCACACCCCACCCCCTACTTTTTCATCCAAAAAACGAACTGCTTGCGGTAATTTCTTCTGTTCAGCCTGTAAAGCCGCCTTGTACGCCTCGAAGTCATCAAAAGGATCAATGTGCTGCATCTCTATGGATTCCCAAGGCTGCGTTTCTTTCACGTCCTCGGTCATCTTGTTCACATTGCGCTTGATGTGTGGTGCAAGCTTCGCAAGTGCTTCTTGAGCAATAGTCTTGTATTTCAAAGAATCGCTTTGGATTTCAGCGCTAGTTTGTTTGTGTTCAAGTTGAAGTGCTGCTTCAGGCGCAGTTAAAAACCCGTCAACTTCTGCTTGTTTAATCGCAGCAATCGCTTGGTCTTTATCAGTTCCAAGTGAAGTGACATAAATCGGCTTCAACCCCTGATCCTTGGCTTGAGTTACAAGGCGGTCATAGGCATCACAAAATATTTTCTTTGCTTCAGCACGCTGATACTTGTCACCAGTCTTAATCAATTCTTCACAACGGCTGAATGCTTGTGCCATTTGCTCAGTCCAGATCACTGTTAATTCTTGACCATCAAAACCAATAGATTTTTCAGCAATCGCCCATGCTTCATGTGAGCCTAACCAGTCGTCGGTCTTTGGTTCGCACCAAGAACGGAATTCAGGGATTGTTGGTGGCCATTGTTCTTGCAGCATACGAGCATAACCACGAGCAAAGTCATCCATGCTCAATCCTTGATAGGCTTCAACCATGGCTTGCTTGAGTTCATCTTCATGGACACCTGCCCACTGGTCGATAAACTTCTTGCCGTAGTTAATACGCATTTTACTAATCAGACGTTGAGCGTCTTCTTTGGTGAACTCACGCATGACCCACCTCTTCAATCAGTAATGACTTTTTTGGTGTTACATCTCGCTCACCAAATGCTTGTTGTTCAGCCTGTCTCCAGCGGTCATGTTCATTCGCTGTACGTTGTTGTGCAGTCTGATATGTTGCGACTGGCTGCTGCTGTTCGTTCTGATACCAGGTAGCCATAAACGCACCCCATGGCTTTTGACGCTTCAAACAAAAATCAATTGCTTGTGGCAAACTCAAATTGGCTTTCTGTGATTCCTCAACAAGTTTTTCAAAAGCGTTTTTTGTATTTACAGCCTTCTTGGCTTTGCGCACCTGCATAAACTCAGCAGCTGCTTCCTCACTTACACCTGCTTTTTTGAGTTCATTCTTGAATACAAATTTTGGCTGTGGTGTTGGTGCGTTTTCGACAACGTCGAAACTACTATCTTCAGGAATTAGGTTAAGGGAATCAGGAATCAGGTTAAGGGAATCAGCACGATTAGTTCCGTTTTGATCGTGATTAATCTCGATATTCTGTAAGTTGTCTGAATTTTCAGACTTTTTTTCATCAGACATAGAAATATCAGGAATAGAGCTACCACTCTCTCTTTCATTCTTGTGTGGGTTCTGATGTTTGCCAAAATTGATTACTTTTATGTAGCGTTGACCTTGTACGGAATAGATCGAGATAAATCCAGATTTATCTAGAGCGATCACGAGTTGCTCAATATCGCATTCGTCATACGGGAGAATCTGCACCTTTAAACGCTTTGGTTTGTACTCAAAACAACCCTTGAAGTCGGCAATTGTCCACATTCCAATGAATAGGATTCGAGCTAGCGGCTCAAGCTCCGATAATTCATCATTAGTAAAGAATGCTGGTTTAATGTTTCTTGCTCTAGCCATTAAGGACTTCCTCCATTGCTTCACGGAATTGAGTCCAGTTTTTTACAGACTTAGCCAAATCCTTTAAGGCCTCCTCATCAACACCACTCTCAAGCGCATCAACCAGCCAAGCTAGCGCCTTTGGATAATCAACATAAGAAATGCGGTTTTTAAGAATCCCTCGGATATAGCAAGCTGACTTTTCCGTGTCGCCTTTGCGGTTAAAATTCGCAACCTTTGGAATGTTCTCAAACATTGCTCCAGCATCCAGAGACTTGTCTTTTGTATAAACTGGGTTTAAATCATCTATCGACTGTAGTAGCTCATGAACATCAAAGCGTTTGAGCCATTTGTTAATATGTTTCAAACCAACTTCATTTACCTGTGCGGCTTCATCAATTGATTGTTCAAAATAATCCGCAACGCTTTGGGCAACCTCGTTGTCAAAATCTTTTAACTCATCACGCCACTCAAGCATCATTTGCAACTGCTTTCTTCTTTCATCTAATTCTTCAAGCATTTTTCGCTGCTTATCTAAAATAGAATTATCAGAAATCAGTCGATCACTCTTACCCAGGTTGCAATCCGCGCATGATGTAACAAGATTTAAAATGTCATTACACCCGCCCTTGCTAACTGGATTAATATGGTCAACATGAAGCACTACATCTGGTGCAGCCTTGCCGCAGTATTGGCACTTAAATTGATCGCGCTTAAAAACCTCAAAACGCAATTTGTCTCCAATTGCCTTGCGCTTTGGCTTTTTTGTCTCTTGTGCTAACATATTCATGCTATTTATTCCTCTAAGATTAATTAGTGCCAAGCTCATCTGTTCCCGCAGATGGGCTTTTTTGTGTTTCCCAGTTATTCCCTAACAATCCCAAGCGAGCCATTCGCTCAGCTGCTAATCTTTCTGTATACCCAGTACCAAGCAAGGCGGTATTCAAAATGTCAGATGCAGCTTTATCTATGGTTTCGTTACGAGACATGGCAAGTAATGCCAAACGGTCATGCGCTTCGGGTAAAACCCCTTTGGCCCGAACCTCTCTTTTTGGTAGAGACATAAGTCCTCCTGTTGCAATTGATTTGATAAATCCCTTAATCCACATTTACTCACCTATGCTGCTGGACTGTGTGAACAGTGTTTTTTCCATAGGCACTCCAAGCTTTTACCCAAGTCGTATCCGATCCTTTTGCCACATAAGCCGTTTTCAAGATTGCTCACATAGTTTTGAGAGCAGTTAATCTCAGTAGCGATTTGGGTTTGGGTTAATCCCTGCTCCTTCAAATCAATGATCATTTTTTGCCACTGGCTCATAGAACACCTCCTATATTTTTTATAAATATATAGGTTTTCCGATATTTATACAATAGCCAAACCGATTGAAATTTGTATCACAATTCCGATAGTGGTTTTAAGGAAAAGCTCATGACAACTTTGGGTGAAAATTTAAAGAAAATTCGCAAAGCGAAAAAAATGACCCAGAAAGAATTAGCTCAAAAATCTGGAGTTAAGCAGTCTGTTATTTCTGACCTGGAAACGGGTAATGCAAAATCTACTGGATCGATTTTAGAGTTAGCTAATGCGCTTAGTGTGACTGCTGAAGAATTAAAAAAAGGCGTTTTTGATGAAACCTCATTAACAAACGTTGCACCAGTAGTTCCACGCATGGCTCCTGTTTTGTCATGGGTTCAAGCAGGAACGATGACCAATGTCGAAGCTGTTGATATGTCCCAAGTGGAAGAATGGCTGCCAATTCCAGATGGTGATTGTGAGAAGTGTTTTTACCTGAAAGTTCAAGGCTTGAGTAATTACCCAGAGTTCCATGAAGGTGATTACATTCTTGTAGACCCTACTCTGCCTTTTAGTGATATGAACTCAGGCGACATTATTGTTGTTAGAAAGTTTGATGATGCGACTTTTAAGCGCCTGGTAATTGAGCCAGATGGTACTAAATACCTACAGGCGATTAATCCTGAATTTAAACCAAACATCATTCCGCTTGATCAAGACTGTGAGTTTGTTGGCGAGGTAGTGGATTGTATTCGCTATGTTTATCGAGCTAAGAAAAAACCGCGTAAGAATTAAGAATAACAAGCTTTAGATCATTATTGTGGGGCTTGAAGTTGAGTATAGAAAAATAAGGGGTAAAGGATGGCTGAAGCTTACATCGATGTTCCATTTGAATTGTATTATGATACAAAGAATGGGATACCTATCGAGGATGCAATTGAGCAACTTAAGGCATTAAGTAAGATTATTGGAAAACAGGCTAATATTGTTTCTAGTATTTCTAACACTAGCATTGAGAGAACTGAGGTTTTTGTTAACGAGCTTATTGAAGGTAGTTGGCAGGAAAAACTTTGCATTAGACTGTTCTTTAAATCCGAGGAAGAGTATGAAAAATTTAAAAATGCTTGTGGCGATGTTGAAATGAGTGGCTGGCTTAAAACAGTCATTGCAATGGGTTTTGGGGCATTCCTTCTATTCTCTATTCAACAAATGCTGCCTCAAAAAGATGCAAAACCCCAAGTAAACATTGAGATAAGCAATAATAGTGGAATAGTTTCGTTAGGGAAAAGCATTGATTTAAGTGATGAGCAAATCAATAAAGTATTAGAAAAAAATTCCAATCCTACAAAAGCTGAAAAACAAGCTGCCCTTGATGTGATAAGTCCAGCTAAAAATGGAGGAGCTAGTCAAATTCAGTTGGTGGGTTATGATGAGCTAACTATTCCTCAAACATCTTTTGAAAACCTGCCTGATGAAGTGCCTAGTCAGGAAGGAACTGACCGAGAATCCCCTCACTCAAATATTGATTTGTATATTTATGCAAGTGATAGGGATAAGTCTTCCGTTGGCTGGGCTGGCATTGTGCCTGACTTATTTGAAAATAGGGTTAAGTTTGAATTGGGTGAAGGGGTCAATCCCAACACACTTCACGGACAAAGAAAAATAAAAGCTGATATTATTGTTCACGAAAAATATATTGCGTCAAAAAAAACCTACAAGCCATTTAAAGTGACAATATTAAAAGTCGCTTAATTTTCTTGTGCTCACTCAACCCATCCCTGTGATGGGTTTTCTTTTGCCTATTAAATCATAGTAAAAAATAAAAATATCGGTTTTTCTATATTTTTATCGGATTTCCTATTGACTATTAATATCGGTAATGCGATATTTACCTCGTAAACACAAAAAAGCCCAGCAACTTTCGACGGGAACTGGGCTTCAACACAACGAGGTCATTATGAATACAAAAGTTAATGAAGGCAAGTTGATTAGCGGGAAAGAGGCGCTGATTGCTTTGGCGAATGGTGAGGATGTTGAATGGAGACACCCAGAAAGAGATTGGTTTAAAGCACCTCAATGCGGTATGAGGACTCAAGACTTTTTCTCAGGTGTTTATCAATTCCGCCTCAAGCCTCGCACCATCTCAATCAATGGGATTGAAGTTCCTGCGCCTTTTGAGCCGAAAGAATATGAAGATTGCTACATGCTGACTGATTTGTATGAGCATGGCTACACTAGGACAAGTTGGAAATATTCAAAATCAGTTCCAGCATGGCGCACCAAAGAAGAAATCAAACAAGTCGTTGCTGCCCTTCGCCAAGTATTCGGGGGTAGTCATGACAACTAAATCCAATATTCTCAAGTCTGCTTTTATAGCAGCCCTTATCAGCACAGGACTGGTCGCGGCTTACGCATTCCAACCTGCTAAGACTCCTATCGAATTGGAAGAACCACAAGTCAACATCGCTGCACAGCAATATGAAGTTCAAAGCGTGAATTGCAATCAGGTGTGCATCGCTACTGTCAAAGCTGACGAATACAGCATCTATGTTCGTTATCAAATGGATGATGCTTCGGTGGATCGTACTGAAATCCTGAACGTAGTGCATTCCGATGAGACTGTGAATGCCTATGTTGATCGTTATGAGATTGAAAAAATTAATGCTGCGATTGCTGGGGGTGTTCAATGATTATTCAAAACAAACCTGAATTGTTCGCTCCTTGCTTTCCTTTCGCTATTGATAAGAAATCAATTGAAGTTGAACACGATGTTGTGACGTTTAGTTTCGCATTTGGAATGTATTCAATTGATTGTGAAATCAAAGGTGAACAGCTCACCGATATGGCTTATTTAGAGCCTCAATCAAACCCGCAAAACGGCCATGAAGTCGAATATACAAAAATCGAAGTTGATAGCAGAACGCTTGCTGTTGTAACTCGCTCTGACTTTGAAGAAACAAAAATGGGTGTTCAGTTCATTCTGACTGATAAGCAAGTTTTTGAATTAAATGAATGGCTTGAAGCTGAAGCAATTGAACAATTGGAGTGTGCAGCGTAATGCTGCACTGAGGGAATAACAATGAATGCACCAGTACAACATGCAACCAAAGCTTTCTTTGATCGTCCTGTGGTTCAGGAAAAATTAAAAGAGCTTGTTGGCAAAAATGCCCCTGCTTTTGCAACTTCTGTTTTGCAGATCGTGAACAGCAATTCAATGCTTGTTAATGCAGATCCACAGACCGTATTCAGCGCTGCTTGCATGGCTGCGACATTGAACTTGCCAATCAATAACAACCTTGGCTTTGCTTACATTGTTCCTTTTAAGAACAACAAAACAAACACTATCGAAGCTCAATTTCAGCTTGGGTATAAGGGATTCATTCAATTGGCTCAACGCTCAGGTCAGTTCAGCCGTATTGCTGCAACTCCTGTTTATGAGGGTCAATTGTTATCTGCAAACCCATTGCTCGGCTATGAGTTCGATTGGTCGGTTAAACCAAGTGGCAACCCGATTGGATATGTGGCGTTTTTTAAGCTGATTAATGGCTTCACCGCTGAACTCTATATGAGTAAAGAGGAAGTAATGAAGCACGCCAACAAGTACAGCCAAACAGCCAAAAAAGGCTTTGGTGTGTGGAAAGACCAGTTTGAAGCCATGGCGCTTAAAACCGTTTTAAAGTTGCTTTTATCGAAGCAAGCGCCGCTTTCAATTGAAATGCAGACTGCACAGCTTGCGGATCAAGCCATTGTTCGTGATGTGGAAACTAATGATTTTGATTACATCGACCATAGCGAATCGGTTGCAGATTTAGAGCCGCCAAAACTCACGCTGAATGATGATGAGTTTGATGCAGCACTTGAACAACTCAATGCTGGTGCGATTGATAAGGCTTATATCTTGAATGGTTACACATTGACAGATGCGCAGCGTGTAGCGGTGGAGGCTCAGTGATGAAACTATTCCGCTGTTCATCCCTACATAAACTTATTGGTGATGGTCGCTCTAAAGCGGCTGTCATCAGCGACACAGCAAAGTCTGCAATCCGTGACATTGTTAAAGAGGACTTATACGGTTTTCGCTCATTCACTGGCAACCAGTACACACAAAAAGGCAATTTGCTCGAAGATTTAGCGATTGAGATGTCTGGAAAGATGCGTCTACGCAATTATCAAAAGCACGTTGGTCGTGTTGAAAATGAGTTAATCACTGGTGAGTGTGATGTGCTTGATCTTAAGAACAAGCTGATTGTTGATACCAAATGCACTTGGGATATTGGTACACATCCATTCTTTGCAGATGAAGCAATGGAGAAAGTCAAAAAGGCTGGCTATGACATACAGATGCAGGCGTATATGTGGCTGTATGACTGCGATGTAGCGAATATTGATTTTTGGCTATTCCCTTGCCCACCTGAATTGCTAAAAGACTGGGATGACATAGATCAATTGGTTCACTTGGTAGAAAAGATTGATATTCGAGAGCGCAAAACGACTGTAGTCATCGAGCGTGACGAAGCAATCATTCAAAAAATCAAGGACAAGGTTCCGCACTGTCAAGAATATTACGCAAAGCTTTTTGCTGAACGTAGCAAGGTAAGGGTGGCTGCATGACTGAGCATATCAATACAATTTCTCGTTTACCTAACGAGCTATGCCCTGCATTTATGGAGTGGTGTGTGCGTGGCGGACATGAAATCAAAGTCAAAAAAGACCGTGTCGTTATCCGAAAAGGCACGAAAACTGGTGAGATATTTGCAAAGCGCGGTCAGATTCAACCGAGCTATTTTATGAGTGGCTACATGATTGAGCGCTTTAAGTTGTTCAGCTTGCAGTGGCTTAAATATGGCAAATCTTTTGTGAATGATCTGGATAGTTCGATGATGTCTAAATTTGTAGAAGTGCATCGTCAGATTAACTTGGCGAAGGTGGCGTGATGAGTACATTGAAAGATTTAAACAAGCATCTTTTTGATCAATTGGATCGTTTAGCCAAGGCTGATAAAGATGAGCTTGAAACTGAGGTTAAACGCGCTCAAACCATATCGCAAGTGAGTGAGCAGATTGTGGATGCACACAAAACTCAACTGGAAGCGGTAAAACTGGTGGCTCAATACAAAGGGCTTAATGAGAATCAAGCTGTGCCGCGCATTGCGCTTGGCGATATGAATGTCGAGGTTTAAATGAAATTTAAATACACGCCTGAAATGGATGCTTTTTTGATTAAGCATACAATCATGCCCCGCAAGGAATTAACCGAGCTTTTTAATGCTGAGTTTGGTGTGAGCGTCAATGTGGATCAGATAAAGGCTCACTGTCTCAGAATTGGAGCTAAAACTGGCCGCACTGGTCGCTTGAAAAAAGGTCATGTTACTTGGAATAAGGGCATGAAAGGTTATAAGCCAAGCCCTGAAACCTTGTGGAAAAAAGGCAATGTTCCTCATACAGCGGCACCAGTTGGTCATGAGTACATCACGAAAGATGGCTACATCGAGTGCAAGTTTGAGGGTGAGCGTCAAATGAAGCTCAAGCATAAGTACTTATGGGAGAAAGCTAACGGCCCTATCCCTAATGGTCACGCACTAATCTTTAAAAACGGCATTAAAACTGATTGTCGCTTGGATAATTTGATGCTTGTGAGCCGTGCTGAATTGCTTGCAATGAACCGCAAATTTAAAGAATTGCAGCGACCTGAAACAAAGGAAACTGTCGCGCTTTTAGCAAAGCTTTATGTGCAAAGTCAAAATATTGGAAAGGTGGCGTGATGGATATTCAGAAAGAAAGAGAAGCGTTTGAATGTGAGTTTAAACAAACCGACTACTACATAGCCCATGGTGATCTAAGCACTCTTATGCTTTGTGACGACCAATACGCACTGGATGATGTGCAGGTTTCTTTTGAGATGTGGCAAGCAGCCAAAGCCCAAGCGGTGCCGGAATGGTTTTTACTAATGCCACGAAAGTGCACAAACAAAATGGCGCATGCTGCCAAAGCGGTTGATGGTCGTTTATCTGCATTTAAATATGCTGATGTTTATGACGCCATGATCGAAGCACAGGAGCCAGCCAATGACTGAAGCAAAATTAAAATTCGTAGGTAATAAAATGTTTTGTAATGGATTTGAGATATCCAAGAGCGCATATGGTTGGCATGTATTAAATACAGATGGTGGATTGGCGATTGGTGTTTCAGATATTGAAGATGCAGTGAATTTTTGTATAAAGAAGGAGCCAGCCAATGACTGAAATTCAACAAACAAACATTGCAGTAGCTAATTTCATTATTGGTGAGCTACACAAAGAGAAGCCGTTTAATTTGGTGTTAGATGCAGGTCAAACAGACGCTTTATACAACATTACAAGCGAGTCGCATCACTTGCATAGTGGCTTTGTTCGTAAGCTAGAAGCAACTTTAAGACAGCGCGTAAATAACAGCACTGGTGTGATTCTTGAGATTAATTGTAATGCTGATTTGTATTATCACGTGCTGAGTAGCTATATCGCAGGGCATCAAAAGCCTGCAAACAGCATCGATCAATTCATCCAAAGCGGTGAATTTGATAAGGCTTTCCGTGATGTGTTTGGGTTGCCGATTGGTGTGGTGAAGAGTTTGGGGGAGGTGTTGTGAGTCTAATTGAGCAGTTGGGCGGGTATGAAGCTGCAAAAGCCGAGGGAGAGAAATGGGGTTTTGATGACTTCCTGAATAATCAGCTTCTCAAATACCGCCGCCAGCACAATATTTTTGAGGTTGGGGATAAGGTTGTGTCTACCTTAAATGGCGATGATTTTTGGATGAATATCATTTGCGTTATTGATGGATTTCACAAAAGTATGACCATAACTAAAGGTGGCGGACACGTTATTCATCATTATGATTTTAGACACGCCACCGATGAAGAAATCAAAGCAGGTAAAAGATTGGAGGTGAACTGATGGGAGCACTTAAGTACACCATTACTGTTGAATCGGACGCACCTCCACAGCTTTTCTTAGGTGCGGTCATTGGTGGTGCAACTGTGGTGGAGATGAGACAGGAAAAAGTCGAGTTGATTTCTGCTGCTGAGATTGCGCAAAGACATGGTATTTCAACTGCTACAGTTCGCAGGAAACTGGCAGCCATCAACCAAGGCTCAGAAGGAAAGTTTTTATATGATCCTGTGGCAGCCTTACAACTGCTCAAGGATTCAAAAACTAAACGTGGGAGAAGGAGAGCTAATTAGGCTCTCTTTTTTATGAGTTAAACATTTCAACCAGTTCGTCAGCGTCTGGGTTGTAGTAAACATTTACCAGCACTTCGATTTTCTTATGACCAGTAATTTTAGCTAATACCTCAACTGGCAATTTCCGTACTTTCACCATTCTTGAGATAGCTTCATGCCGTGTATCATGGAAGTGTAAATCTTCAATACCTGATTCTAGTTTTCTTCTTTCCCATAATTTACGGAACGCATCCGCTGACTGAGGAATGATTTTCTCATCTTCATGCGGTATTAAAGCCAGCAGGTCTTTTGCGAATTTCGATAGTGGTACATTGCGCTTGGATCCGTTTTTAGTTTTGGGCAAATGCACATAACCATCATAAATTTCAGAGCGCTTCATGCTAAGGATTTCACCTTTGCGCATAGCGGTCTCAATGGCAAATAAGAATCCCCATGCAACATAGTGCTGCGGCAATGTCGGCACCTGCCCTATTTCATATTCCAGCAACTCGAGCATTGTATCAATTTCAGCTTGAGAAATTCGGCGGTAGCGTGATTCAGGTTTAATTGGTTTGGAAATCTGCATCCATGCATTTACGTCCAGTAAGAACATTTCTTTTTGAGCATAGGTGAACATGGCAGAAAACAGGGATATTTCCTTGAGCACGGTATTTTCTTTTACTTGGGTGCTACGCCTATTACGCCAAGCTGTTAAATCTTGAGGTGTGATGTCGTGAATATTCTTATGTGCCAAATCGCCAAATTTGGTTTCAAAGGTTTTGTATTGGACAAGTATCCAGTCTTTAGACTTTGAATGTCTGCCGACCTTTTCAAAATACTCATCAAATAGTTGCTTGAAGGTGAAGATCGGCTTGGTTTCTTCTGCCACTGAATCGCCAGCGTTAGCCTTAAGTTCTAATATCTTTAAAGCAGCCCATTGCTCGCATTCTTTTGGAGTATCTCGGGTGGCTGAATAGCGCTTACCATCAAACATAAGTTCAATGCGATAAGCATCACCTCTTTTTCTAGGTTTAGGTAATTTCATCGTATAGGTCTTGGCGTAATCTTGGCGTAAATTATGGCGTATTTTCGCCAAAATGCACAACATTTGCGCCAATTGCGACAAATTACAGGCAAAAAAAAGACCTACAAGTTATTGATTTTAACTGTAAGTCTTTGAAATATCTTGGTAGGTATATCCAGACTCGAACTGGAGACCTCTACGATGTCAACGTAGCGCTCTAACCAACTGAGCTATACACCTGAAGTAAAAGCATAATATTCA
>Ga0308169_10004508_pt1 | contig 13037 bp, 13 predicted proteins | sample PhyBR1_2_FD_202139 | JGI IMG/M metagenome (GOLD analysis project Ga0308169, IMG submission 202139) | Phyllosphere microbial communities from UC Gill Tract Community Farm, Albany, California, United States - DLSLSB.R1 | ecosystem: Host-associated > Plants > Phyllosphere > Unclassified | place...
GGCCTGATCGATGATGCTGGCGTAATCGCTCATGGTCGTCTCCGTCGAAGGGGCGCGCGGCACCAATGGGTGCAACGATCCGAACCCCCTCTGTCACGGGACCTGAGAGCTTTCGCGCCGGACTTGTCCAGCGCTTACCCCTTCGGTGGCCCTCGACTTACGTCAGGACGCTTTCCAGAGTGTCGATCAGCCCCGCGCGGTCTCTGGTGCCTGAGAGATTCCGGGGTGGTTGCTCCTTCGGCGGTTCCTTTGGCCCTCGAAGGACCGGGAAACGCTCTCCCGCGCGGTGCCATGCCGGTTGCCCGACATCGACGCCGCGAGTTGTGACGCGGCGCACAATCTTAGTCAATCGAGGGTTTGGGGGTGGGGAAGAATTAGCACGCTCCCCTTCCCTTCAATCGCTGGCTTCACTTATCGGTCGTCATCCCCGCGGAGGCGAGGACCCATGTCCTATACCGTCAGCGATGGATCATCCGCGCTTGCCAATATGGATCCCCGCCTACGCGGGGATGACGATTTAGCGGCTCACGCGCTGAAGCCTCTTAACGGGTGGCGTTGTACTTGAGCTGGTCGTCGGTGAGCTGGAAGCCGACCAGCGCCTCGAAGCTGGCGCGGAGGACGGCTTGACGCACTTCGGGTGTGCTCAGCGGATCCACTGCGGCGTCCTGGTCGCCGGCCTTGCGCTTGCGGGTCAGCTTCTCGCGAACGTCGTCGGGCAGCGTTGCTGCCGAACGCGCGACCGTTGCCGAGGCGGTCGCCGAGGCCGACGCGAGTGCCTGACCAGCATCGAAATGCAGCGCGACGCGACCGATACGCTTGGCGACGACGGCGCTGCCGCCGCGGACTACCGTGATGAAGTAGGGCAAAGTCACGTCGCGTGGCGCGTCGGTACGATTGCGGCGGGCGCGGATGTCGAAGGTGACGCTGGTGACGACCTGATCGGTCGCATCGGCGCAGGTCGAGCGCACGTTGGTCATCAGCGCGGCGACGTCGATCGCCGACTGGTCGCGGCTGGTGACGGGATCGAACAGCGTGATGTCGCCGGTCGCTGCCGGAATCGCCACGGGCGGGCAGACCGAGCGGACCGCGGAAATGCCGCCGGTCGCGTCGACTTCGCCCTTGCTGGCGCACCCGCTCAACAAGATCGCACACGCGGAAACGGCTAGGATAGGGGCTTTCACGGCGACGCTTACCTTCTCGAACGAGCGAAAGGGCCACCGCATATCGCAAGCGACCCCTGTCGCGGCGCACCATAGGAACCGGCTATCGTCCAGGCAAGCAATCGCGTAGAGGCGTGACATCATGAGCCCAATCGACAAGCCGCCGCTCGAACTGTTGATCGCAGCACCCCGAGGCTTTTGCGCAGGCGTCGACCGCGCGATCCGGATCGTCGAACTGGCGATCGAGAAACACGGGGCGCCGGTCTATGTCCGTCACGAGATCGTCCACAACAAATTCGTCGTCGACACGCTGAAGGCGCAGGGCGCGATCTTCGTGGAGGAGCTGAACGAGGTGCCCGATGGCGCACCCGTGGTATTCTCGGCGCACGGCGTACCGAAATCGGTGCCGCTCGACGCGCAGAATCGTGGGCTCGAATATCTCGACGCGACCTGTCCGCTGGTGTCGAAGGTGCACCGCCAGGCCGAGCGCCTGGTCGCGCAGGGGCGGCATATCGTGTTCATCGGCCATGCCGGGCATCCCGAGGTGATCGGCACGTTCGGACAGGTGCCGCCGGGGTCGATGTCGCTGATCGAGACGGTCGAGGACGCCGAGGTGTTCATGCCGATCGATCATACCAACCTCGCCTTCCTGACGCAGACGACTCTGTCGGTGGACGATACCGCCGCGGTGGTGGCGACGTTGCAGCGCCGCTTTCCGCAGATGCTGCCGCCGCGCGGCGAAGACATTTGCTACGCGACGTCGAACCGCCAGACCGCGGTGAAGGCGATCGCGCACAGCGTCGATGCGGTGCTGGTGATCGGTGCGCCGAACTCGTCGAACTCGGTGCGGCTGGTCGAGGTCGCCGAACGCGAGGGCACGCCGGCGATGCTCATCCAGCGCGCGAGCGAGCTCGACTGGGATTTCCTGGCGGGCGTCGGCACGCTTGGGATCACGGCTGGTGCTTCGGCGCCTGAATTGCTGGTGCGCGAACTGGTCGATCGGTTGTCCGAGCGGTTCACGGTTTCGGAGCGCGAGGTCGAGACGAACCGCGAGACGATCGCGTTCAAGCTGCCGCGCGGACTGGAGGCGGCCGCCTAGCATGGCGGTCTATACGCAGGTGTCGGCGGAGGCGTTGGGCGCGTTCCTCGCCAAGTTCGATCACGGCGAACTGGTTTCGGCCAAGGGCATCGCCGAGGGGGTCGAGAACAGTAATTACTTGGTCGATACGACGACCGGGCGGTTCATCCTGACGCTGTACGAGAAGCGCGTGTCGGCGGACGACCTGCCGTTCTTCATGGCGATGCTCGATCATCTCGCGGTCGACGGGAATCCGGTGCCGCGTGCGCTGCCCGATCGCAGCGGCGCGCTGATCCATGAGCTTTGCGGGCGACCAGCTTGCCTGATCGAGTTCCTCACAGGCGTGTCGGTGTCGCATCCGACCGAGGCGCAGGCCCGTGCGGCCGGTGCGGCGATGGGTTCGATGCACGTCAGCCTTGCCGGGTTTGCGCAGGAGCGGGCCAACACGCTGGGGCCGGACGGGTGGCGCGCGTTGCTGGCCAAGTGCGGCCGCGATCTGGATGCGATCGAGCCGGGGTTGTTCGATACGGTGAGCGCGGCGGCGGATGTGGTGGTCGCGGCGTGGCCTGCCGACCTGCCTCGCAGCGTCATCCATGCCGATCTTTTTCCCGACAACGTGCTGATGCTCGGCGACCGGGTGACGGGGCTGATCGACTTCTATTTCGCGTGCACCGATATCCGCGCCTATGATCTGGCGATCATGCACAGCGCCTGGGCGTTCGATGCGCAGGGCGAGAATTATGACGCGGCGGTCGGCAAGGCACTGGTCGCGGGCTATGTCGATCGGCATCCGCTGTCTGCGGCCGAGCGCGCCGCGCTGCCGGCGCTGGCGCAGGGTGCGTGCCTTCGCTTCCTGGCGACGCGGGCGTGGGACTGGCTCAACACGCCGGCGGATGCGCTGGTGACGCGCAAGGATCCGCTAGCGTACTGGCGACGGTTCGAGGCGTATCGCAAGGACGATCTATTCGCATGACTGACGAAGCTCCCGTTTCCATCACCAAGGTCGAGATCTTCACCGACGGCGCATGCAAGGGCAATCCGGGCCCCGGCGGCTGGGGCGCGGTGATCCGCATGGGCGCGCACGAGAAGGAATTGTCGGGTGGCGAGACGCCGACGACCAACAACCGCATGGAGATGACCGCGGCGATCGAGGCGCTCAACGCTTTGACCCGACCGTGCGCGGTGACGCTGTATACCGACAGCAAATACGTGATGGACGGCCTCACCAAATGGGTGAAGGGCTGGCAGCGCAACGGCTGGAAGACCGCCGACAAGAAGCCTGTGAAGAACGCCGAGCTGTGGCACGCGCTGCTGGCGGCGGTGGCGCGACACAAGATCGAGTGGCAGTGGGTCAAGGGCCATGCCGGACACCCGGAGAACGAGCGCGCGGACAAGTTGGCGAGCGATGCGGCGGTGTCTGCCGGGCGAAAGTAAGACGTCCTACGTCGCCGCCCCGGCCTTCGCCAAGGTGGTCTGCGATTGCGAACTATCGGCATTCGATCACCGCCCCACCGCGCCGCAGACCTACCGGCGTCACGCGCCGACGACGTCGCCGAACTGCGTGTCCGCGCGCATGTCCTGCCAGGACGGGTCGCGGTTCATCGTCAGGTTGATGATGACGATGCCGGCGTGCGGCGGTCTCGCCGGGCGTGGCAACCGGATCACGCGGCGACCCGATCGATACGCGGCAAGCGTCGTTTCCTTGGCTCGGCGGACAGCGTCGGTGGCGTGCCAGCCGACAATCGCCAGGCCGACCTGCGCCGCGTCGCTGACGGTCGTTACGGAATGGCGGCCGCGATCGCGCACACGGGACCACGACTGCTGCAACCATGACGGCTGGTCGAATGCCGACACGTCCGCCGAGCGCCATGCGACGCGCAGGCCCTCGGGCACCCTGGTCCAGCTATCGGCCGCCGCCCCGACTACCGACGGTGCGGAGCGGATCAGATCGTGTCGGCACCGCTGGCAACGGCTGAACAGGAACCCCTGATTTTCCAGAACGAGCGGCGCGGCGACGTGCCCCGAGGCGTGACAGAGCAGGTTCAAGATGATCCTCCTTGATGATTGACGACGCGGAATTGAGAGAGTCGAGATGCAGTGCGGCCAGGACGATCAGGTCGCCCGGCCCTTGCTCAAGTACGGAGTCGAGGTTCCAGACCTCGAAATGATGTCCCATGCCGACCAGCAGCGCACGTTGACGGACTCCGCGGCGCGACCGCATCCAGGATGCGATCGCGATCCGCCCCTTGCCGTCCATCTGCGCTGGCGCGACGAAACCCAGCCTGCGGCGAAGAAGCATGTCGCGGGCGCCACAGTTCGGTCCATCGACAGACAGATCGGTCAGTGCGCGGTGATGGTCGGCGACGCTGTGGCGATCATAGACCAGCATGCACGGGTCATCGGCATGTAGACCGATGAACAAAGTGTCCCGGGCAGATCGCGCCTGGACGGCAACACAGAATTGCTCAGGAAGAATGAGTTCGCCGCGCGCGCTGATCGTCGTGACGGCGCTACCTACGAATAGACTGTCCATATGCCTGCACCACTAAAAGCTACGCGGTGCCGGCAGAGCATGCGGCGTTGTATACTATACTGCCAACGCGACCCTGCACTGCCGACGTCGTTATTATGCAGCGTTAACCACTTGCAGTAATTAACAAATATTTAATTCGCACGACTAAGTCACTGTCGTTGGATTTTGGCGCCGGGCGTGCAGAAATTTTCAAGACTGGAGCGCTTTTTCATCGTCATTATGGCATGCGAAAAATGCAAAGCATCCAAAGTGAACGATGTTTTCTCGACAAAAGCCTCGCCCAATTCGTTCGGAATTCCGGCATACACTGCGAGTTACGTTCGGCGACTCCGACTGTTCAGAATCGACGCGGCGAGTAGCGGGCCGGATCGACCCACGCGATCGCAGGATCGGGGGGCGTGCCAAGCAGCAGGTTGGCGGCGAGTAACGCGGCGGCAGGCGCGGTCTGGATGCCGAAGCCACCCTGCCCCGCGAACCAGAAAAAGCCAGGCACATGCGCGTCGAACCCGTAGATGGGCAGACGATCGAGCGCGAATGTCCGTAATCCTGCCCAGCGTCGCTCGACTGCGGCGACACGCCAGTCGACCACCTGCTCGAACCGATCGATCGCGATCGCGACATCGAGCTCCTCCGGCGCGGCATCGCAGGGGGATGTCGCAGTCTCGTCGTGCGGGCTGAGCCAAAGCCGTCCACCCGGCTCGGGCTTGAAGTAAAAGCGGCCGGCGATGTCGGCGACATGCGGCACGCCTTCGGGTGCGCCGGGATCGGTGCGGAGCTGCACCATCGTGCGGCGATAGGCTTGCAGGCCGAGTGGTTGGACGCCGGCACGGACCGCGACGTCATCGGCCCAGGCCCCGGCCGCGTCAACGAGCGTCCGGGCACGAAAAACGCCAGCTTTCGTCTCGACCGTCCAGACGCCGGTCGCGCGCGTTGCACCGGTCAAGGCGGCATCGGTAACAAAATTCGCGCCAGCGCGGCGCGCGGTGGCGATGCTTTGGGCGTGGAGCGCAGCGACGTCGATATAGGCGCAACTCGCCTCGCGCACGCCGAGCGTCCAGTCGGCGCGGAGGCCGGGCACGCATGTCGCCGGATCGACTCGCTCGAGAACGACACCGCTGTCTGCGAATTCGGCGAGAAATGCGTCGACCGCCGCAGCATCCTCGGCGCGGCCGATGTGAAGCGAGCCGAGCGGCGAGAGATGTCCCCCGGCCTTCAGGATCGGTCCAGACGCGGTAGTAAGCGGCTGAATATCCGGTCCACCATAGGTTTCCGACCAGAACGCCGCCGAACGGCCGGTTGCATGATAGCCGGCTACTGTCTCGGCTTCGAGCACCACCACACGCGCCTGCGTGCCGATCGCAGCGGCCAGGCTGGCGCCCGCCATGCCGGCGCCGACGATCGCTATGTCATAGACCAATGTCATGGAACGCGCGGCACCACGGCATCGAGATAGGCATCGATCGCGGCCAACGCACGACCGCGGACGCGGTCCACCTCGCGGAGAATCTCGTGCGCAGAGTCGTCGCCGAAGCGGACGATCTGGGCGTCGCGCAAGCGACCGCCGAGGCGTAGCGCAGCGCGTGCATCGACCAGTCCGTCGGCTTCGGCGACCAGCATAAGCACCGGTGTTGCGATCTGCTCGATCCGCGGATCGACGGCGAGCGCAGCAGCCGCGGCAAAGCCTTGCGCAAGCCAGCGCCAGCTCGGCGGTCCGAGCCGGAGTTCGGGGTGCCGATCCTGCCACCAACCTTCGTCGGCATAGCGCGACACATCATGCGTCAGTAGCGATTGCCGCGACGCGACCGAGCCGGGTCGTTCGTTGGTCCGCCATGCCGCGCGCGCCGGATCGCCATGCGACGCTATCCAGCGCGCGACTGGACCCGCAATCCCCGTCGCGATCGGCGACTTGAGCCCGATCATCGGCGCCACAAGAATCGCTGCGTCGGGATCGATCGACCGATCCGCCAGCCCGCGGACGACCATCATCCCGCCCATCGAGTGACCAAGGATAATGCGGGGGCCTTCGCCTTCACGGCTCCAGTCTGCCCAAAATGCGGTGAGGTCGCGGTCGTACGCCGCATAATCCTCGACATGCCCGACATGCGGGTCGCCCGACAATCGCCCGGACCCGCCCTGCCCGCGCCAGTCGAATGCAGTGACCGACCAGCCGCGGACATGGAGGTCTGCGAACGTCTCCAGATACTTCTCGAAGATGTCGCCGCGTCCGGTCTGGAACAGCAGCCGACCGCGCGGACGCATGACGGGCCAGTCGAAGCGGCGCAGCGCCCAGCCATCAGGCGCAGTCCAATAGCCGATGCGCGCGCCACCGGGAATCGCGCGCCGTACATCCTCGGGGGCCGCACATTCGGCCAAGCGCGCTGAATCAGGCGGGAAATCGACCGGGACGGTTACTTTTTCGAAAGCCATCTTCGTTAGGACCTAGCCGATGGGATGGAACATTGCTCTTCCAATTTTGATCTTCGTGCTTGGCGCCTTGCTCGTTTCCGCGGGAATCGAGGATGTACGGACGCGCGAGATCGCGAACTGGAAGAATGCCGCAGTCGCGCTGCTCGCGCCGGTCTGGTGGTATGCCCACGGACTCGACGTCTGGCCCGACATGGCGTTGCAGGTCGGGGTCGCCCTAGCGGTGTTCGCGCTGTTTCTCGTCGCGTTCCATTTTGGGATGATGGGTGGCGGCGACGTCAAGCTGATCGTCGCGCTCGCCTTGTGGCTGCCGTTCCCGGCATTCCTGTCGATGCTGATGGTAATGTCGATCGCTGGCGGCGTCGTCACACTCGTCATGATGATCGAACGCGGTATCAAGAAATCGTCGGGCCAGATCGAAGTTCCCTATGGCGTCGCCATAGCGTTCGCTGGGCTCCTCGCGCTTCGCGAACCTCTCCTTAATCAGTTTCAGTCATGATTAACGCCGATGCAGAATACCGGCGCCCGAAAGGCACGAATTAGTCATGGATAGTCGCAAGATCATATTGCTGATTGGCGCATTGATCGTCGCAGGCGTTACCGCCTTCTTCGCAAGAACGCTGATCGCCGGAAGTTCGGCGCCACAAGCCAGTGCCGTCGCGATGGCGCCGGTGGTCGACGGCCCCGAGGTGCTGGTCGCGACGCGCTCGCTGCCCGTCGGCACCATCCTCGATGCAACCGCGCTGAAGTTCCAGCCCTGGCCGAAGGAGCTGGTCGACAACGCCTACTACCTTCGCGACAAGACCAACCTTCAGTCGCTGCAGGGCACGGTGGTGCGCAGCAACATCACCGCCGGGCAACCGGTCACGCAAGGCTCGCTGGTGAAGCCGGGTGATCGCGGGTTCCTCGCCGCCGCACTCGGACCTGGCATGCGCGCGGTCACCGTGCCCGTGTCGGCACAGGCTGCGGTCGCGGGCTTCGTGTTTCCGGGCGACCGGATCGACCTTGTCCTGACGCAAACCGTCGCGGGCGGTGGCGACGGCCAGCCCCTGAAGGTGTCCGAGACCATCATGCGCAACATCCGCGTGCTCGCGACCGACCAGCGTACCGACAATCTGGTCGGCGAAGACGGCAAGACCCAGGTCCGCACCTTTTCCAACGTGACGATCGAGGCGACGCCGAAGATGGCCGAGCAGGTCGCCGTCGCGCAGACGCTCGGATCGCTGTCGCTGTCGCTGCGATCGATCGCCGACAATTCGGCTGAACTTGAAGAGGCGATCGCATCGGGTGCGGTCAAGGTACCCGAGGGCAACGACCCGAAGGCGGAAAAGGCGATGATGGTACGACTCGCAAGCCAGCCATCGGGCGGGGCGTCGAGCTATCAGACCGGCGCGGACGTATCGCGGTACCAGCGCAGCACGGTGCCCGGCAAACCTGCCGAAGGCGGTGGCGTACCGATGCAGGGTGTAGCTGTGCCATCGACCGGCGGTGGGCCGGTGACAATCCAGGGACCCGTCGTTCGCGTAGCCCGTGGCACCGCAATGACCGTCGTTCCGGTCGGGGGGAAGAACTGACATGCGTATCCGGATGACCCCGCTCGGCTGGCCGCTGGCCGTTGCCGTGGTTGCGGTGAGCGCCGCACCCTCTGCGCCCGCGCTGGCACAACGCCGCGGTGCGGCGATCGCCCCCGCCGGCTCGCCGGTCGTGCAGGTCAACACCGGCCGCGGTCGGTTGGTGACGCTCGCCCGGCCGATGACCGATCTGTTCGTCGCCGACGATACGATCGCCGACGTCCAGGTCCGCTCGCCGACGCAGCTTTATCTATTCGGCAAGAAGACCGGCGAGACGACGATCTCGGCCACCACCAAGAATGGCGCGGTCGTCTATGCGGCGACCATCCGGGTCGGCAACAATCTCGACTCGGTCCAGCAGATGCTCGGGCTGGCGATGCCCGAAGCGCAGGTCGTCGCCACCCCGATGAACGGGCTGATCCTGCTGACCGGAACGGTCCTAGCCCCCGAGGATGCCGCCGAGGCGGAACGGCTGGTGCAAGCATTCGTCGGCGACTCGACCAAGGTCCTGTCACGCCTCAAGACCGCGACTCCTTTGCAGGTAAACCTCCAGGTGCGCGTCGCCGAGGTCAGCCGCAGCTTCGTCAAGAACATCGGCGTCAACCTGCTGACGCAGGATCGCGGCGGATCGGGTATCCTGTTCGGCAGTACGACGGGCGCGCCGGGAACGATCACCTATAATCCGACGACCGGATTGAAGACGTCGACCTACACCAAGGGCGCGCAGCGCACGACACTCGGCCTCGCTGGCAATCTTCTCGGCCTCGATTTCCTCGCGGCGATCGATCTCGGCGAAACTACCGGGCAGGTAACGACGCTGGCCAACCCGAACCTGACTGCCTTGTCGGGTGAAACAGGAACGTTCCTTGCGGGCGGCGAAGTCCCGATCCCGCTGGCACAAGCACTCGGGACGGTATCGGTCGAGTATAAGCAATACGGCATCAGCCTTGCCTACACCCCGACCGTGCTATCCGATGGCCGCATCTCGCTGCGGGTTCGCCCCGAAGTGTCGCAGCTCGATTATTCGAATGCGGTGACGCTGAGCGGCACGCGCGTGCCGGGGCTCACCACACGGCGTACGGAGACGACGGTCGAGCTCGGCTCGGGTCAGAGCATGATGATCAGCGGCCTGCTGTCGAACAGCCACAACAACTCGTACGACAAGACGCCAGGGCTCTCGAGCCTGCCGATCATCGGCGCGCTGTTCCGCTCGAACGCCTTCCAGCGCAACGAGACTGAACTGGTCATTGTCATAACGCCGTATCTGGTGAAGCCCGTCAACAATTCCAGCGACATCGCGCTGCCGACCGACGGTGCGCGCGCACCGACCGATCTCGACCGCGTGCTGATGGGTACGTTGAGCGCAAGTGCCGGCGGCAAGCGCCCGGTACCGACGGTCGCACCGTCGCCCTACGCCCATCCATCGGTTGGTGCCTCGACGCCGGTCATGCCCGTCCCGCGTGGCGACGCCCGTCGCGAGGAGGACACCGTCCTTCGGGCAAACACGGGACCCGCGGTGCCTGGCAAAACCAAAGCGAAGCCCGGTGCCCTTCCCGCCCCCGGCTTCTCGAACTGACCGGCGCGCCCTGACATGAGCCTGCGTCCCACGCACCAAGGATATCCGATGATCAAGCAATCGATCCTAGCGTCCCTACTGCCAGCACTGCTGCTTGGTGGCTGCATGGGTACGGAGAATCGCGGCGTCGAATCGGTCCATCAGCCGGTCGTCAGCCGTTCCGACTATGCGCTCGATCTCAATGTGGCGGGCGGCGCGCTCGCGCCGGGCGAACAGCAGCGGCTGGCCGGCTGGATGACGACGATGCGTCTCGGCTATGGTGATCGCATCGCGATCGACGATCCGGCTGCGGAGGGATATCGCGCACGCGTCGACGTCGCCGCCGTGGTCGCGCGCTACGGCCTGTTGCTGGACAGCGGCGCGCCGATCACCCCCGCTCCGCTGACGCCCGGAACGATCCGCGTCGTGGTAAGCCGGATGCACGCGGACGTGCCGCATTGCCCCGACTGGTCGCGGAATTCGAGCGACGATCTGACCGCTAACACGTCGTCCAACTATGGCTGCGCGATCAACCGCAATCTGGCGGCGATGGTCGCCAGCCCCGCCGATCTGGTCCGTGGCGCGCCGGGCGCGGAAACCACTGATGCCGCGCTGTCGTACAAGGCGATCGACACGTACCGCAAAAAGGCACCGAGCGGTGCGGGTGGCCTCAGCGCCGCCAGCACGGGAGGCAAGTGATGAACGCACCCTGGAAGCCGGGTGGCATCGCCCACCGCGAGCCCTTCACCGCGTATGTCTGCGACGAGATCACGGCAGACGCCTTGCGCCCAATCGCGGGCGAGCTCGGCTGGTCGGTCGACAAGATCCACAAGGGCGGCCTGCGCAATGCGATCCAGTCGCTGTCGGTATCGGCGAGCCCACAGATTCTGTTCGTCGACCTTGCCGAATCGGGCGATCCGCTGAACGACATCAACGCACTGGCCGAAGTCTGCGAACCGGGCACCGTGGTGATCGCGGCGGGGCAGGTGAACGATGTCCGGCTGTACCGCGACCTCGTGTCGAGCGGGATCCAGGACTATCTGCTCAAGCCGCTCCATCCCGACATGCTGCGCGATGCGTTCGGCCATGCGCAGGCGCTGCTCAATGCCCCCAAGCACGTCGACACGTCGACCGATCGACCGCATTGCTCGATCGCGGTGATTGGCACGCGTGGCGGGGTCGGTGCGTCGACGATCGCCACATCGGTGGCATGGTTGCTGGCGGAAAAGGACAAGCGCGCGACCGCGTTGCTTGATCTCGACGTGCATTTCGGTACGGGCGCGCTGGGTCTCGATCTCGAGCCTGGCCGCGGGCTGACCGATGCGATCGACAACCCTAGCCGGATCGACGGCCTGTTCATCGAGCGCGCGATGGTCAAGGCGTCGGAGAAACTGTCGGTGTTGTCCGCCGAAGCGCCGATCAACGCGCCACTCGTCACCGATGGCACGGCCTTCTATCAATTGCAGGGCGAGATGCGCGCAGCGTTCGAATGCACCGTCGTCGACCTGCCTCGGTCGATGCTGATCCAGCATCCGCAGCTGACCAGCGACGTGCAGCTTGGCGTGATCGTCACCGAACTGACGCTGGCATCGGCGCGTGACACGATCCGTATCCTCTCGTGGATGAAGACCAACGCGCCGCAGACACAGCTGTTCGTTCTTGCCAACCGGATGCATACCGGCGGGCAGCTCGAGATCAGCCGCAAGGATTTCGAAGGCTCGATCGAGCGCAAGATCGATTATCTGGTGCCGTTCGATCAGAAGCTCGCATCGCAGGCAGCCAAGCTCGGCAAACCGATCGTCGAGGTTGGCAAGACTTCGAAGACCGTCGCGCCGATCCTGGCACTGGCAACGGCGCTCGGCACGGCGGTCGCCGACGGTGCGGCAGATGATACTGCGAAGCCGAAGGGCAAGTCGCTGATCGGCAAGTTCGGCGATCTGAAGGGACTGATCCCGAAGCGCGCGGCCAAGGCTAATGCCAAGTGAACCGCGCCCGCATCTCGGGACCGGCGACGAGCGGGGGTGATAGCACGCGATGGAGATGATGCCGTTCCTGCTGGTCATCCTGGGCGCGTCGCTGGTCCTCGGGATCATCGCGTTCGCATTCGCGGGGCCATCTGCCGGACGCGCGCAAACGCGCCGGATCGCGGCGGTGCGCGAGCGGCATGGCGACGCGCTGGTGGTTGCCGAGGCGCAGTTGCGGCGAATCTCGATGACCAGCGACACCAAGATGGACCTCGCCTTCACGCGGATCCTGCCCAATCCGGTGCAGCTCGCCAAGCGCCTCGCGATGACCGGCAAGACGTGGACGGTCGGCCAGTACGGCATGGCGACTGCAGGACTCTCGGTGGTCGTCGCGGCACTGATGCTGTTGAAGGGGCTGCCGATCCTGCTCGCGCTGCTGTTCGGCGTGTTCGTCGGCGTTGGCCTGCCGCATTTCGTCGTCGGCAAGACGATTCAACGGCGGATCGGCAAATTTACCGCGAAGTTTCCCGACGCGATCGACCTGCTGGTGCGCGGGCTCCGCTCCGGCCTGCCGATCAGCGAGACGATCGGGGTCGTCGGGCAAGAGGTCGAGGGGCCGGTCGGCGAGGAATTCCGCTCGGTCAGCGACAAGATGAAGATCGGCCGGACGATGGACGCCGCGCTGCAGGATACCGCAGACCGGCTCGGTACGCCCGAATTCCAGTTTTTCGTGATCACCATTGCGATCCAGC
>Ga0308169_10004509_pt1 | contig 13034 bp, 11 predicted proteins | sample PhyBR1_2_FD_202139 | JGI IMG/M metagenome (GOLD analysis project Ga0308169, IMG submission 202139) | Phyllosphere microbial communities from UC Gill Tract Community Farm, Albany, California, United States - DLSLSB.R1 | ecosystem: Host-associated > Plants > Phyllosphere > Unclassified | place...
GGCGTGGAAGGGAGACACTCGCAGGTTGCGCGGGGAGAGCTTGGGCTGCAACGGGTGCAGGACGTCATAGATCTCCACGAAGTTCTGCTGCGAGGTTTCGCTGACGTACTCGGGGGTCAGCTGGACATCCTCGAAGCGGTGGATGTCGCAGTCACCCAGGTCGATGGAGGACTTGCCGTCCACCAGGAGCTCGGCCACGGCGCGGGCGATGCCCGCCGAGTGGGTGACCCACACGGCTTCGGCCACGAAGAAGCCGTCCAGTTCCTTGGACTCGCCCACGAGCGAGCCGCCGTCCGGGGTGAAGGAGAAGATGCCGTTGAAGCCGTCCTCGATCTCGCTTTCGCGCAGGGCGGGAAGGATCTGCTTGGTGGCCTCCCACGCCGGGAGGAAGTCCTCCAGGGTGAAGTCCAGGCGGGAGGGCATGTTGTGCTCGCTGATCTCGTCCGGCTTGAAGCTGCCGAGTTCGTCAAGGTCCACGGGCATGGGCTTGTGGGCGTAGGAGCCAATGCCGTAGCGGTCGCCGTGTTCGCGGTAGTAGAGGTCCTGGTCCTGGTGCCGGAGGATGGGCAGCCGGGCGCCGTTGGGCAGTTCGTTCTTGCCCTGCTGCGCCGGGACCGGGGTGGTCTTGACGTACTGGTGCGCCAGCGGCAGCAGCGGTACGGACATGCCAATCATCTCGCCGACCTTTGCACCCCAGAAGCCGGCGCAGGAGACCACGATGTCTGCCGGGATCACGCCGTCGGGCGTCTGGACCCCGGTGACCTGCCGGCCGGACTGTTCGATGCCGGTCACTTCGGTGTTGCCGATGTACTTTACGCCGGCGGCCTCGGTGCGCTTGATCAGCAGCTGGACGGCGCGGGCGGCCAAAGCGAGGCCGTCGCTGGGAACGTGGAGTCCGCCCAGGATGTCCTCGTCGTTGATGAGCGGGTAGAGCTCCTTGCACTCGGCCGGGGAGAGGATGGAGCCCTCGATGCCCCACGCCTGTGCGTAGCCGAGCTTGCGCTTCAGGTCCGCGAGGCGCGTCTCGGTGGTGGCAACCTCCAGGCCGCCCACCTGGTTGAAGCAGCTGGTTCCGTCTTCGGTGAGGGACAGCAGCTTCTCCACGGTGTACTTGGCGAACAACGCCATGGACTTGGAAGGGTTGGTCTGGAAGACCAGTCCCGGGGCGTGCGAGGTGGAGCCGCCCGGCATGTTGAGGGGTCCCTGGTCCAGGACGGTGATGTTGCTCCAGCCGCGGGTGACGAGTTCATCCGCGAGGTTGGTGCCGACGATGCCGGCTCCGATGATGACGATGCGTGGTGACGATTCCAAGGGAGTCTCTCCTGCTGCTTTACGGGTTATGTCTGCGGACGGGGGCGGCTTACCGGAACACCACGGTGCTGGTCTGGTCCAGCAGCACGCGGTGCTGGCAGTGCCAGCGGACGGCGCGGGAAAGGGCGAGGGCTTCGGCGTCCTGGCCCACGGTGGACAGCTGGGACGGGCCGTAGGTGTGATCCACGCGGATGACCTCCTGCTCGATGATCGGCCCCTCGTCCAGGTCGGCGGTGACGTAGTGGGCAGTGGCGCCCACCAGCTTGACCCCGCGGTCGTAAGCCTGGTGGTAGGGGCGTGCGCCCTTGAAACCGGGGAGGAAGGAATGGTGGATGTTGATGGCACGGCCCTCCAGGGCCCGGCACAGGTCATTTGAGAGAACCTGCATGTACCGGGCCAGGACCACGAGGTCCGCCTTGTACTCATCCACCAGCTCCAGGAGCCGGCTCTCGGCGTCGGCCTTCGTCTCAGGGGTGACGGGGACGTAGATGAAGGGCAGCCCCGCGGCTTCCGCCATGGCGCGGTGGGTCTCGTGGTTGGAAACCACCGCTACCAGCTCTCCGCCCAGGCTTCCGCCGCGCCAACGGAAGATGAGGTCGTTCAGGCAGTGGCCGAACTTGGACACCATGACCAGGACGCGCTTGGAGGTCTGGTCGTGGAAGCTGAACTTCATGTCGAAGCGGCTGGCGATGCCGGCGAACTCTTCTTCGAGCATCGCCGGCGTGTAGCTGGGGGAGCCGGAGAACGCCGTGCGCAGGTGGAGGGTCTCGCGCAGGCTGTCATCGAACTGCTGGTGTTCGTCGATGTTGAAGCCCCGCTCGAAGAGGAACGTGGTCACGGCCTGCACAATTCCGGCCTGCTCACGGCAGGACAGGGTCAGCACGAACTTCTGCGCCTGCTCTTCCTTGAGCGCCGGCAGGGTGGCGGTTGCTGAAGCTGTTTCGATGAGGGTCATGTCCCCTCCTCCTTCTAGATATATTCAAAAGCTGCGGACTGATATATTAGATTGAATGCCAGCGTATACTGGGCCGTGGGTGAGGTCAATAGGTTTTTACGGTTTCCCGGGGAGGGGCTCAGCATGGCATTCGAAGCTTTGGCGGTGGCGGACGACGCCGGGAGGAAGTCGCTGGCGGACATCGCATACGAGGGCATCCGCGACTGGCTGCTGACCTTGGAAATCAAACCCGGCGAGCTGCTGAACGACGAACTCCTGGCCAAAAACCTGGGCATGGGGCGGACTCCGGTGCGCGAAGCCCTGAAGCGGCTGGAGCTGGACCGGCTGGTGAAGACCTACCCGCGGCGGGGCACCTTCGCCACCAGGGTGGACGTGACGGACCTTTCCTTCATTTCGGAGATCCGGGCCCAGCTTGAGCCCCTCGCGGCCGCACGGGCCGCGCGGGTGGCCTCCCCCGCGGTTCGGGCCGGGCTGCGTGCCACGCTCGAGAAGGTTGAAGCGTTCGATGTCGCCGCGGCAACCGTGACGGAGACGCTGCGGCTGGATGCCCGGGTACACCAGGGCATCTACGCCGCCGCTGCCAATCCGCACCTGGAGGACATCCTGATCCGGTACGACAACCTGGCAACGCGGATCTGGTGCATGGTGATCGACCGCCTGCCGGACCTGTCCCATCATGTGCACGAACACCTCGATCTGCTCCGCGCCGTCATCGACGGGGATGAGGAACGGGCTTCCGAGCTCGCCAAGGTCCACGTGAGCGGATTCGAGCACGCGGTCCGCGAGGCGCTCTTCAACGCCTAGGCCCGCCGCATTGCCCGCCTGTTGGCATCGGGTGCGCTCCGGGCACCAAGGGTTCGGTCAAAAACCAAGGGAAGCAGTCCCGGGGCCTGAAACCTCCGGACTGCTTCCCTTGGTATGGAAACAGGAATTGGCTGTCAGCTAAGCCAGCCGTCCACCACGCTTTGGTGGGCATCCACCCACTTCTTGGCCGCCGCTTCGGGCGTCATTCCGCCTTGGATATCGGTGGCTACCGAGTTCTGGTCCTCGTTGGTCCAGGTGAACCCCTTGGCCAGCTTTGCTGCGGGCGAACCGCTGTCGTCAAGCTTCTTGGAGATGATTTTGTTCAGCTTGTACGTCGGGTAGTCGCAGGCGACCTTTTCCGGGTTGGCGTCGCAGCCCTCGGTCCATTTCGGGAGGTTGACCTTCTTCAACGGAACCTCGGAGAGGAACCATTGCGGCTCGTAGAAGTAGCCAAGGAGGGGCGTCTTGTTCTGCTGCGCCGTTCGGAACGACTGGATGAGTGCCGCTTCCGAGCCGGCGAAGACCACCTTGTAGTCTAGGTTCAGGTTCTTCACCAGCGCCTCGTCATTGGTGACGAAGGCGGGGTCGCCGTCAAGGACCTGGCCCTTTCCGCCGGACTCCGACGTGGTGAACATCGACGCGTATTTGTTGAGGTTCTGGCCGTCGGTGATGTCCGGGTACTTTTCTGCCATCCATGGCGGCACGTACCAGCCGATGTGCCCTTCGTTGCCGGTAGGCCCGGCGTCAACGGCCACCTTCTGGTCCGTGATGTACTGCTTGGTCAGGTCGGCGTGGCCCCAGTTTTCCATGATGAGGTCCACTTCGCCGGATGCGAACCCCTGCCAGGAGACCTGCTCATTGAGGTCCTTCTGGACCACGGTGCAGCCGAGCTTGTTCTTCGCCACGTAGCTGTAAACGGCGGCGTCCGCGGTGTAGCCCACCCAGGCGTTCATGGCTACATTCACGGTGCCGCAGGGGGCTCCTGTGGCACCGCCCGCGGCGGCAGTCTGGTTTACCGATGCACCGCCGCAGCCTGCGAGGAGCAGGGCGGCGGCAGCGGCTCCAGCCACTGCCGGCATGGTGCGTTTTATCAGCCTTTCAGCTTTTCTCATGTTGGGTCTCCTTGATGGGGCGTACGGGTCTTCATGCCGCGTGGACGGCAAGCTGTGGGGGTGGAATTTCCTGGAGTGTGCCAGAGCGGGGCGGGTCACTTGACGGGCGAGGGGATCCTGCGGGCCGGGGCGGCTGCAGCAGCCTGGGTCATCCGGTCCAGCATGATTCCGAGGAACACGATGGCAAGGCCGGCGGCGAGGCCCTTACCGAAGATGGAACTCTGGACGAACCCTGCCACGACGTCGTATCCGAGGCCGCCTGCGCCGACAAGTGCGCCGACCACCACCATCGCCAGGACGTAGATCAGCCCTTGGTTGGCGGCGAGCGCGAGGGATTGCCTGGCCATGGGAAGCTGCACCTTAGTGATCACCTGCCAGGGGGTTGAACCGCTGGCGACGGCGGATTCGACCACGGTGGGGGAGATGCCGGCGATCCCGTCAGCGGTGATCTTGATGGCCACCGGGGCGGCGTAAATGATGCCGGCGACGATCGCTGTGAAGCGGGTAGCGCCGAAGAGGCCGAGGAAGGGCACGAGGTAGACGAACGAGGGCATCGTCTGACCCGCATCCAGCAGGGGCCGCATGAGCTGGTCGATACGGCTGGACCGGCCCATGGCCACTCCGAAAACGATGCCCAGGACCATCACCACGGCCGTGGCGACGAGGGTTCCGGCCAGGGTGACCATGGAGTCGCTCCAGAGGCCAAGGTAAATGATGACCCCAAGGCAGGCGGTGGTTAGAACTGCGAGCTTCCAGCCTCCCAGAGCGTAGGCCACCAGGGCGATCACGATGACGAGGATGTAGAAAGGCGTCTCGGTCAGCAGCGACTGGAACGGGTTCAGGATCCCGTTGGTGACGCCTTCCCGGAGGGACACAGTGAAGAGGGACAGGTTGGATTGCAGCCAATGGCTGGCGGCGTTCACTGCCTGGACAATCGCCGGTCCGACGTTGAGGTCCTGCGGGAAGGCTGCTGCCCAGAGCATGGTCCTGGACAACTGCACCATTACCAGGACCACTGCCAGGGAAACCGCCAGGAAAATGGAGCGGGTTTTGCGGCTCGCTTTGCGCTTGCGGGCGGAGCCGGGCTCCGCGCGGCGGCTTGCTGCCGTGGTCACCCTGTCCAGCACGATGGCCAGCAGGACGATGGAGAGTCCGGCGTTGACCGCCGTGCCCACGTCCAGGGACTGCAGTGCCCTGACCACCGTCTGGCCAAGTCCCGGGGCTGCGATCAGGGCGGCGATGGTCACCATGGACAGGGCGGCCATGGTCCCTTGGTTGATTCCCATCACGATGGTCCGCCGCGCCATGGGCAACTGCAGGGTGATGAGCCTTTGCAGCCCCGTGGTGCCGAGCGAGTCGGATGCTTCGCGGGTGTTCTCGGGAATGCGGCGGATACCGTGGGCGGTCAGGCGGATCACGGGCGGCGCTGCGTAAATAACCGTGGCGATTACTGCTGACGCCGGTCCGATGAGGAAGACCAGGGCAAGCGGGGCAAGGTACACAAACGTGGGCAGCGTCTGCATGAAGTCCAGTACGGGGGTGATGATCCTGGCCACCCTGCCGTAGATCCCCGCCAGCACGCCCAGCGGGATTCCCACCAGCAGTGTGAGCAGGACGGAGGTGAGGACCAGCGCGAAGGTGTAGGTGGCCTCGACGAACAGGCCCTGGATTCCGAAGAAGACAAAGACGGCGGCCGTCAGCAGTGCCACCCGGATGTTGCCGACCGCAAAGGCGATCCAGGTCAGCAGGGCAACCGTTCCCAGCCAGCCGATTTCCGGCAGGCGGAGCCCGGTGGTGGTCGCGGCGAACGTGGTGGTGAAAAGGTTTGCGACTGCGTCCACGGCCGACCGCAGGGGCGTGAAGATGTAAAGGAATACAGGGTTATCCGCGCGGTTTGCCGCGACCCAGGCGTTGAACTGGTTCAGGCTGCGGTGCAGGTCCGTCAGCTCTGAGGCCGGCAGGGCCAGGGTTGATGTGCCGTTCAGGATCAGGAAACCGAGGATCCAGACGACGGCGGCGCTGACCAGCAGGACCGTGCGCCGGCTGGGCCTGCGGCGGGGTTCGGAGGCGATGGCTTGGGTTGGCTGGGCTGTTGCCCGTTCCTGGACTAGGGCAGACATCAGGCCGCCGCTTCTGCAGGCTGCAGCACGGAAAGGATGCTGTCCCGGTCAATCTGGCCGGTGATCCTGCCGCCTTCTTCGACCAGGACAGGGCACGGGGAATGCATTACCGCCGGGATGGCTTCCCTGATGATCATCCGGGAGTTGAGGACCGCTGCGTCCCTCGGTGTCGTGTCTGCCAGGGGGCGGGTAATCCATTTGAGGGTCAGGACATCGGCGCGGGGGACTTCGGAGACGAAGTCCTCGATGTATTTGTCTGCCGGAGACCCCACGAGATCGTCTCCCGTGCCGCACTGGACCGGCTCGCCGTTGCGCATGATTAGGATGCGGTCTCCGAGTTTGAGTGCCTCCGAGAGGTCGTGGGTTACGAACACCATGGTCTTGCCCATGTCCTTGTGCAGCCGGATGACTTCTGCCTGCATGTCGCGGCGGATCAGTGGGTCCAGTGCTGAGAAGGGCTCATCGAAGAGGATGGTGTCCGGGTCACCGGCCAGCGCGCGGCCCAGGCCCACGCGCTGCTGCATGCCGCCTGAAAGCTGGTCCGGGTAGTGCTGTTCGTACCCCTTGAGCCCAACAAGTTCGATGATCTCCCGGGCTTTGGTGTGGCGTTCGCTCTTGCCCGTTCCCCGGATTTGCAGGCCGTAGGAGACGTTGTCCAGCACCGTGCGGTGCGGGAGCAGGCCGAAGTGCTGGAAAACCATGGATACCTTGCGCCGGCGGAGCTCGCGAAGTTCGGCGACGCCCGCCTGCAGGACGTCATTGCCGTCCACCAGGACCTGTCCCGAGGTGGGCTCGATGAGCCTTGTCAGGCAGCGGATCAGGGTGGATTTTCCCGATCCGGACAGGCCCATGACCACGAAGACTTCGCCTTTTGCGACGTCGAAGCTCAAATTGCGGACCGCGGCAACACAGTTGGTGCGTTCAAGCAATTCTGCAGAGCTAAGGGCGGAAAGCTCCCGGTTACCCGGGATCTTATCTCCGCCCGGTCCAAAGACCTTCCACAGGTCGCGAACTGAAATGGCGGGGTTGTTCATGGCTGGACTCCTGCTTGTGTGGAGGTTGGAACCGTGCGCTTCGGCGGAGTGGTGACTTTGCTGGGCGGGGGCCAGCGCAGGGGACTTCCGCTGTGGCTCTGGAGCCAATGTCGGGGAACGTTGTGGATTGTGCGTGCCGCACAGAGTCAAAAGCGGGTTAGGGCAGCCGAGCTGCGATCGACGTTCTGCATTCCGGGTGACCAAGCGAGTTGTGTAAGCGGCAACTCACTTCGTCCTACGCAACAGAGTGATTTACGCCACTCCCTTTGTCAAGGATTCTTTATTGAAGGCCGCGATGTTACGTGCGGGCAGCCTGCGCCGGCCCCGCCGGAAACGCCAAATGGCCCCCCGGGATGCATATCCCGGGGGGCCATTTGCTGTTCTTAGTGCCTGTTGTAACCCATGTTGGCGCTGACCTTGAGTCCGGCTTCCTTGAGCGCGTCCAGCAGGCCTGGAATCTTCTCCGGGTCGAACCGGAACGCCGGCCCCGAGATGCTGATGGCGCCAATCACGGTGCCCTGGTGGTTGTAGACCGGAACGGCGACCGCATTCAGGCCGATCTCGAATTCCTCGCGCACCACCGCATACCCCTTGGCGGCCGCGTCGAGGAGTTGGGCATCCAGTTCCTTGCGGCTGGTAATCGTGCGGGCGGTCCGGGCGTCCAGGCCGGTCTCCTTCAGGATGCGTCCGCGTTCGTCGGCATCCAGCGCGGCCAGGAGGACCTTGCCGCTGGACGTGGCATGGAGTGGCGTCAGGCTCCCCACCCAGTCATACGTGGCCAGCGTGGAGGGCCCCATGGCCTGGTCCACGTTGACGGCGTAGTTGGACCGCAGCACCGCAAGGTTGACGGTTTCCTTGAAGTCCTCGGCCAGGGCTTCAAGTACGGAGCGTGCCTCGTGGACCAGGCTCAACCGCCCTGGGATGGAGCTGGCCAGGCGCAGGATCCCGAACCCGAGCTGATACTTGCCGCGCTCGCTGTTCTGGTGGACCATCTCCCGGGTGACGAGGGACCCCATGAGCCGGGAGACAGTGGACTTGTGGATGCCCATTTCCTCGGCAATTTCGCTCACGCCCGCGCGCCCGTCACGGGCCAGGATCTCCAGGACGGTGAGGGCGCGCTCGACGGACTGCACCCCGCCGGACTGGCCGCCTTCGGCGTCGGTATCGGGTTCAGGGTCTCTATTCGAAGCCATACTTCCTGATCCTATGCCGGAAACTGTGACGGCCGTGACATCCGGGTAACGTGCTTGACGCATAGGCACTGATCGGCCGCTAGCTCCCGCGGTAGGTGGAGTACGCGAACGGGCTCAGGAGCAGCGGCACGTGGTAGTGCTCGGAGCCGGTCACTTCGAAAACCAGGTCCACCTCGGGGAAGAACGTGGCGGTCTGCTGCGCTGCGTAGTACGTCCCGGTGGCGAAGTTCAGTTTGTAGTGGCCGGGTTCGAGCTGCTCGGGGCCCAGGTCCTTCGCCCGGCCGTCGGCGTCGGTGCTGGAGGCCGCCAGCTCGCGCCAGGTGCCGGCGTCGTTCTTTGAAAGGACGACGGCGACCCCCGCCGCCGGGCGTCCGGCGCCGGTGTCGAGGATGTGGGTGGTGACGTGGGAAACGCTCATTCGGTGATCAGTCCTTCAAGCCGCAGCACGGCAATTTCGCGCAGCTGCTGGGCCACGATGGTGTCTTCTTCTTCCGGGGAGTTGGTGAGCCGCTGGTTCAGGGACTGGAGGATTTCCGGCGCAGTGCGTCCGGCGGCCCGGATCAGGAAGACCCGGCCGAACTTCTCCTCGTACTCCCGGTTCCCTTTGGCAAGGGCCTCGGCGGCGGCGGTATCCGCCGGGTCCACGCCGGCCTGCTCGGAGCGGGACATGGAGGCCTCGGTGCCGGCCGTCGTCGGGCGTTCCCCGATCCGCGGGTGGTGGGCCATGGCGGCCTCAACCTCGGCGGGAGTGAAAGGGTTGGCTGCGTCGGCGGCAAACGCCAGGAGCCCGTCCCGGCTGGCGAACGGCCGGGCGCCGGCCACTGCCTCCACCCACCGGGTGACGTCGATGCAGGGCCGAAGGGTGGCCTGGGCCGCGGCGTGCTCCGCGGTGTTGAATTCGGCAAGCTTCATGCTGGCGTATTCCTTGATGGTCATGCTGGCATCCATGGTGACGGCTATGCGGATGCCGGTTGACCCGGCGCCGATCGTCCGAGCGGCTTCCGCATCATGGAACTGTTATTTCAGCATACGTAATATCTAAGATCAGGCTTCCGCCCGTGTCAAGAGCGTACATCAGCCCTTTGGGCCAGCCGGTAGGATCGCGGAAGGGCCCACGGGTCCACGCTGACGATGCTGGGGGCTATAAGGGAACATGGATGGGGCGGCTATGCAGATGCTGACCGATCAGGATGCAGGGCGCGATCCGGGCCTGCGGGCCTACGGACTGCTGCCCTTGGCGCCGGGGGACCGGCCGGGGCTTGCCGACGACGGGGCGCAGGAGGCGCTGGACAACTTGGTGCGCCTGGCGGCCTCCGTGTGCGGTGTGCCGTACAGCGTCGTCAACATCATCACGTCGAGTCAACAGGTCCAGATTGCCGCCACCGGAATTGATGCCGGCGTGTGCTCCCGCGACGACTCCATGTGCGCCGTGGTGTTCCTGGACCACGCCACCACGGTGGTCCGCGATGCGTCCCAGGACCCCCGGTTTGCGGAGAACCCGTTTGTGACCGGGGATATTGCCGCCGTCCGCTTCTACGCATCCGTGCCGCTGGAAACGTCCTCGGGCCTGGTCCTTGGTTCGTTGTGTGTCTTCTCCAACGAGCCCGAGATGCCCGCGCCGGAACAGATCGAACTGCTGGAAGTGCTGGCCCACCAGGTAGTGGAGTTGCTGGAACTGCAGCACCGCACACTCCAGCTCAACGACGCCCTGGCCAAACTCCGGCGCAGCAACGATCTGCTCTCCGAATTCGCCGGCCGGGTCAGCCACGACCTCCGCACCCCGCTGACCACCATCCTGGGGTATGTGGAGCTCGCGCAGGACGACCCCGGAATCCCGCCGTCACATCCGGCCGCCGAATACCTGGACCTGATCGGTACCGGAGGGCGGCGCATGCTGGGCACCTTGGAAGAGGTGCTGGCCTACGCAAGGGCCGACGGCGAAATCCGGCCCGAACGGGTATCCCTGCTGGCCGTTACCGCCGAGGCCGCGCAGGACCTGGGCGTGGACCTGGGGTACGGCAGCGGCATCTCCTGCGAGGACGCGGAACTCTACGCGGACCGGGCCCAGTTGCGGACGCTGCTGCAGAACCTGTTGGCGAATTCCCTGAACTACGGCCGCGCCGACCGGCAGCTCCGGGTATCCGTTGGCGCCGACTACGGACTCCAGGGCGTCACCGTCACCGTGGCCGACAACGGCAAGGGAATCCGCCCGGCGGACCGGGAACGTGCCGTGCAGCCGTTGGTCCGCCTGAACCGGCCCGGCGACGGGCCCGGGACCGGCCTGGGGCTGGCCACGTCCCGGCGGATCGCCCAGGCGCACGGCGGAGAACTGGCCATCGATGACACCCCGGGCGGGGGCGCCACGGTCTCGGTGCTGTTCCCGGCCCAGGCGCAGCCGGCCGGCTCCTAGTCCTGGGAGGACGTCCTGGACAGCACCCAGGTGTTGGTGCCGTCCTGGCGTTCGAACGTCACGGTGGTCACCAGCGCCTCGATCAGCGCCAGGCCCCGCCCTGATTCCGCATCCTCGTCCGGAGTGGAGGCTTCCATCGGGCCGAAAGGCGGCTTGGCGTAGTAGGCGCTGACGCGGGCCTGCAGCAGCGCGGGCTGCACAGTGGTTTCCACGCCCAGCTCCACGTCCCGCTCACCGGCCGGCTGGGCGTGCTGGACGATGTTGGACGCAGACTCGATCACCGCGGTGGTGAAGGTCATCTGGTCCATGTCGTTGACGAACGGAACGTCCAGCCACAGGCTGTCGAGGTCGTTGTGGACCGCTTCGATGGCATCCTCGGTGGCCGGTCCCCGGAAGGCCCGCGAGGCCAGGATCTCAGTCATTGCCAAACGCCTCATCGGCCGTGGCGTAGGCGGTGAGGACCTTGTCCATGCTGGTCAATTTCAGGACCATGTTCACCTGCGGCTGCACGGCGGCGATCCGGAGGTCGCCGCCGGCCTGGCGCGCCGCCTTCAGGCAGCCGATCAGCGCGCCCAGGCCCGAGGAGTCCATGAACGCGGTGTTTTCCAGGTTCACCACGATCCGGTTCGACCCGCCGGCGATCACGTCGGTGACGAACTCGCGCAGCTTTGGCGCGGAGACCATATTCAGCCGTCCGTCCGCCTTGACCTCCGCGTATGAGTCTTTGACCTCATAACTGAACTCCATCAGGATTCCTCTCTTGTTTCAGGTTCTGCGGCCGGTTCGTACCCCTTGTAGAGCACGGCGCGGACCAGGATGCTCATGACCACCAGGTCAAAAACCACCCAGACGACATTGACCAGGGTGCCCAGCGGCTCCGCCAGGCCGGTGGCCAGGCGGATGATGCCGACGGCGGCGGCGACCGCCAGCAGGATGGACACCACGATCTGGGGCCGGATCAGGCTCCAGCTGGGTCCGCCGCTTTGGCGCGCTTTGGGGGTAACGGCAAACCCCAGGGGACGGCCGAACCACACGTTGCGGGCCGCCGTCGTGCATGCCTTGATCCACGTCGGGAACAGGGCCAGGCTGTACTGCTGGCCGCGCCAGGTGGGGATGCCCCGGCCGGCTACGGCAAACAGCAGCTGGTTGACCACCATGAACGGGATGAACCGGATGAAGAAGTCCCAGCTCAGGCTGCTCACCGGCAGGATGCCCAGCAGCAGGTAGATGATGGGAGCGGCGAAGTAGATGACGGCGGCGAACCCGCTCAGGTACGTCCACATGGTGGCGAAGTACATCAGGCGCTGGCCCAGCTTCAGGCCCTTCTGCACCAGGGGGTTCTCCCGCAGCAGGACCTGGATGGTGCCCTGTGCCCAGCGGAGCCGCTGGGTGAGCATGGTTGCTATGTCCTCGGGCGCCAGGCCGTAGGCCAGGATCTCGTGGTGGTAGACGCTCTCCCAGCCCATCGCGTGCATGCGCATGGCGGTGGCCATGTCCTCCGTGACCGAGATGGTGGCCAGCGGCATGACGGGCTGGGCCTCCCCGGTGCGTTCCACGGTCAGGGCATCCAGCACTGCCTGGACTGACTCCAGCGCGCCCAGGGGCGACCAGTCGCGGGCGGACATGCGCTGCACGGCGTCGTCTGCCACCACCGGCACGCCGGACTCGCCCACGTGCGCCAGTTCCATGGCCGCAATCTCCTCGAGGTCGGCCTGCAGCGCTGCGACATCGGCCTGGACGAGGGTCTGGACCGCGGCGTCCACGCGGCGCCGGACCCGGTACGTGATCTCGGCCAGGGGCTGGCCGGCGTCCACTTCCTGCTGTGCGTCCCGGGTGGCTGCCTCCACCTCGTCGAGGACCTCGGCCACCAGGGCCGACTCGATGTCCGTGGACTTGCGGGCCTGCCGGATGGCTGCGCGGGACGCGGCCAGGGCACGCCGGATGCTCTTTTCGGTTTCCTTGACGTATCCCACCAGGCCCAGCTGCATCAGTGCTTCACGGCGGAGGATGGCGTTGGAGCCGCAGAAGAACGCAGCGTTCCAGCCGTCCTTGCCCTGCTGGATGGGGCCGTAGAACAGGGGCGCCTGGCTGCCCA
>Ga0308169_10004510_pt1 | contig 13034 bp, 8 predicted proteins | sample PhyBR1_2_FD_202139 | JGI IMG/M metagenome (GOLD analysis project Ga0308169, IMG submission 202139) | Phyllosphere microbial communities from UC Gill Tract Community Farm, Albany, California, United States - DLSLSB.R1 | ecosystem: Host-associated > Plants > Phyllosphere > Unclassified | place...
ACGAGCGCGCGCGGTCGCGCGAGAGGGACGTGTTGGCCGAGGCCGAGGCCGAAGCCGAGGTGGACGACGAGGTCGGGTCGGTGAGGAGGAACGAGCGCTGGCGCGCGGCCTGCCGGGTTGCGGGCTGCGGCTTGGCGTCTAGCGACGAGCGCAGCTTGTCGGCCTGCGAGAGCTGCGCCTCGTCGAACCGCAGCGACGACGCCGGCGGCGACGGCACCTCGTCGGCCGAGGCGGCGGCGGCGGCGGGGGACGAGGGCGAGCCCGGCTCGTCGCCCTCGGCCTCCTTGTCGAGCGTGTCCTCGCCCTCGCCCCAGTACAGGACCATCGTGCTGCTCGCCTCGTCGTGCCGGTCGAGCGCAAGCTTGAGCGCGTGCACGGCGCTTGAGCTCCGCGTGCGGTCGAGCGCGCCCTCCTCAGCCGCCGCCGCCAAGCCCGCCGGCTCGCCTCGTCGCCGACCGCCGCCGCTCTCGTCGAGCGCCGAGCGCGACGACCGCCAGAAGCGCGACAGCCACGTCTTGGGCTCGGCCTCTTCGACGGTCGCGAGCGCGCTCGGGCGGCTCTTTGCGCGCTCGAGCGCCGCGCCGCCCGCGCCCGCGCCGCGCACCTCGAACAGCTCGCTCGGCTCGGGCTCGACCATCTTGCCCTTGCCCTTTCCGCGGCAGACGCGCGTGCGGCCCGAGAGGTCGGGCGGCGCCGTGCAGATGCTCGCCGCGCTGCCGACGCGGCGCAGGCGGCCCGAGAGGTACCGCTCGAGCGGGTCGTGCTTGAACTGCGACAGGACCGAGGTCGTCGAGCGGTTCGAGGCGATCGAGCGCACCGAGGTGACCCGTGGGAGGCCGCTCGAGGCGGTGCCGGCCGTCGGCGAGACGAGGGGCTGGAGGCGAGAGGTGGATGAGGCGGGCGGGGAGAGGGTCGACGAGGCTCGGGGCTGGAAGTCGGGGTAGAAGGCGTGCTCGTCGGACGCGATGGGCGGCGTCTCGGGAGGGGAAGGGTACGGCTGAGCGAGCCCGCTGCCGGTGCGGCTCGAGGACGGGCCCTTGACCGACGACGACGACGACGAGAGGAGGAGGTCGTGTGGCGGCGAGAGGGCGAAGGGCGGCGAGCGCGCCGTCGAGTCGCCCGCTCGAGCGCTGCCCGACGGCATGTCGAGCGAGGCGGGCGCCGCCGCCGCACGAGCCTCCTGCTCGGCCTCGTCCTCCTCGGCGTCCGCCTCCTCGACACCTGCGCCGAGGTGGAAGCTCGCACCGCGCGGCGTGCGCCCGCCGTACGACCCGCTCGACGTCGACAGCTGCGGCACGAGCGCCGGCCGGATCGTCACGGCCGACGAGCCCTCGTCCGGCGGCGGCGGCGGAGCGCTCGTCGCCGCCGGCACCGCGCCCGCCTGCGCCTGCCGCCCGCGCTTCTTGGCAAGGCGCCACGGCTCGTCCGGGCCGAGGTCCTGGTGGCGGATCGAGCCGAGGCGGCGCTGGGTGCTCTGGACGATCTCGTCGCCCTCCTTGATGCCGATGCCGCCGAACGGCGCGTACGGCGCCGCGAGGCGGTCGATCGTCGACCAGTAGCGCTCGGCGAGGAGCTTGGGGTCCTCGAGGGGCGCCGAGGGGCCCGAGCCGCTGCTCGATGCGGCGGACGACGACGCCGAGGGCCCGTGCTGCACGGCCCACGCCTGGAGCGCGAGCACGTACAGCGCGTGGATCGCGACCGTCACCTTGAGCTTGCGCTCGGGCGAGAGGAGCGATGCGGCGGTGCCCTTGACGTCCGTGTCGAGCGGCAGGGTCGACGACGGGTGCGCGAACGAGCGGCTGACGGACGACGCGCGGCGCGACGAGCCTGAGCGCGCGAGGAACGGCGGCGCGTGCGACGCGGGTTGGACCGGGTGCGAGAAGAGGAGCGTGATGCTCTCGTGGTCGAGGAGCTTGACGGCGGCGAGGGCGCTGCGGCGCCACAGGTCGTCGTTGGCGCCCGAGCCGTCGGACGACGGCGACGAGTCGTACTGCGGGTCGGCGAGCGGCGCGTGGAGGACGCCAAAGCGGTGCGCGTCCGTGACCTATAGGGGCAGGGAAAGGCGTGGGGTCAGCTTCGCCGCGCTAAGAGGAAGCGTGGGAGCCGGCAGGGTGCGCGGATCGCCGTGAGGCGGGGGACGAGGGCGATAACGAGGGAGTGGGACGCACGCGAGCGATGAGGTCGAGTGCGCGCTCGAGGTCAAAGTAGAGGCCCTCGGCGCTGTCCTCGTCGTCGTCTGAGCCGCCGTAGCCGCTGTCGCTCGAGGGGCGCACGGGCTTGAGGAGGAGGAGCTGGAGGCCGGTGAGGCTGAGCTCGACGGCGCGGAGGGCGTCTCGTGATCGGTGCGGCGCCGTCTTGGCGATGCTCGACGAGCTCTGGCGGGTCGGGATGGACGGGCGGCGGGCAGGCGTAGGCGCAGACGGAGGAGAGAGGGAGGTCGGGAGGGCGGAGGGGGAGCTGGGCGCGCCGTGTGACGGGCTGGCGAGGCGTGATTCGCGTGCGAGGATGCTGTGGGCGAGCTGTGAGTCAGCATAGATCCGTCAAGACCTCGTACGGACGAGGAGCGGCAGCCTCACCCCGCCAAGGTCGAGCACCCCGCCGATGAGCCGGCCATGGCTGCCCGCTCGAGCTTGTCCTTGGCCGCGTCGAGCTTGTGCGAGATCAGGTCCATCTGCAGGGTGCAGGACGGGCGGAAGGAGTCAGCCCTGCGCGGCAAGAGTCGCGCGAAGCCGGACGGACGGTAACCGGCAAGGAGGACGAGGAGGAGAGGGGGGAGCGCACCTGGGCGAGGTACAGGAGCGACTCGATGTCGTCCTCGTCTTCCTCCTGATCGTCATCTTGTGCATGAGGTGCTTGCTCGTGGTGCGGCGATACGAGCGGGATGCGGGTGCCGGCGCGGCGAGGCGAACGTGGGTTCGGGGCGGTGCTGCTGAGCTGTGGGCTGGGCGGCAAGGGGCGGGGCATTCGTCGATGGCGGGCGAGGCAGGTCGGGTCGTGTGGCTCTGGTCGGGGCAGAAAGCCAGGCGTGCGAGGGGAGGGGAGCAGGAGGAGGACAGGAGTGAGCTCGTGTGAAGGAGGAGCGCGCTCCCTCCCGCAGGGGAATCTCGTCGACGTCGCACCCCGCAGCCCCGCAGTTCCGAGACATCGCTGACGATCCCTCTCGCCTTCAAATCAAACGCCGTCGTCGCCTCCCTTCTCCTCCTCCTCCTCGCCTTCCTTCTCTCCCTTCGCTTCGTCCACAGGCTCTCGCTCGCTTCCACCAGCCTGCCCAGGCGCAGCAGCAGCACCTCAGCCCGCACCTGCTGCCCGCAACTCGCACTCGCGCGACAAGCTCAGCAACGTGCGCTCGCGCGCCTCTCCGCCTTGCTCGCCCTCGCGAGCCTGTTCCTGTCACCCCGGCTCGGCGGCGCGCAACTTCTCTTTACGCTGTGAACGTACCTCGATCGCCTCGACAACATGCTCGTGCGCTGGCTCGTCTACACCGGATTCGCCGTGCGTCCGCCTCTCCCTCACAAGAGAAGCGCCGACCGTCCTCCTCGCTGACTCTTCCCCGTCCCAACAGTGGCTCGCCTACGTCGTCAAGGAGTCCCGCTTCGTCCAGACCCTCCCCTTCCACCTCTTCTCACCCAACCTCCCCGCCCAGTTCGCCCACCTCCCGCACGCCGGCTCGTCCGGCAAGGCCCTCGAGGCCTTCACGGCGCACTCGTCGCCGTCCCTCCCGCCGGCCGAGCGCCTCGCCTACTGCGAGGATGCAGTGCACCTCCCTGCGCGCGACGGCGCAGCCGAGCGCGCGCTCGTACTCGTCTCGTGCGACCCGGGCCGCAAGCGGTGGAACACGGTCATCGGGCCGCTCGCCGACCCGCACAGCGCGCAGGGCGCGCTCTGGGTCGTCGACGCGCTCGGCGGCGAGGGCGAGGTCGTGCACAAGGTCGAGCTCGAGTGGGCGGCGCTCGAGCGCGGCGAGGCGCAGTTCCACCCGCTCGGGCTCGCGCTCGCACCTCGTGTCGACGGCGGCGACGACGACGAGCTGCGGCTCTTCGTCGTGAACCACGGCGCCGCACATTCGACGGTCGAGGTCTTCTCCCTCTCGCCCTCGCCCTCGCCGCACCGCCCTCCCTCTCACCGCGCGACACACCTCTTCACCCTCTCGCACCCCGCACTCTCGACCGCGCCCAACTCGATCGCGCCCCTCTCGCGCACAGCCTTATTCCTCTCGCACGACCACCGCCACTCGCGCCGCGCGAGGTCCCTCGTCGGCCGGGTCGCCAACGCCGTCGAGACGCTCGGCGCGCTTCCCTACGCGCGCGTCGACTACGTTGCGTTCGACGAGCCCGACGACGGCGGCGCGCAGGTCACCGTGCGCGCAGAGACGGTCGTCGAGGGCGTCTCGTTCGCCAATGGGCTCGCCCTGTCGCCTGCGCAGGACACGCTCGTGGTCGCGTCGACCTCGCGCCGGGAGCTCCTCTTCTACGACGTCCGCCCTGCGCCCTCCCCCGCCTCTCCCGCTCACGCACCGCCGCTGCTCACCCTCCGCCGCACCGTCTCCCTCCCGATGCTCGTCGACAACCTCTCGCTCCTGCCCTCCCCGCGCAACTCGACCACGCTCACCGTCCTCGCCGCCGGGCACCCGTCCTACCCGGCACTCCTCTCCGCCGCGCACGGCCGCAACCTGCGCCTGCGCCTCCCCGGCCCGCTGCGCGAGTGGGCGACGACGCTCGGCGCGCTCGAGTGGGCCGAGTGGGACGTGCAGCTGAGGGCGGACGAGCAGAGGGGGATGAGCTGGGCGGTGGCGGTGCGGGACCCGCCTCTCGCTGGCTCTGGCGGCGTGGGCGAGCGAGAGGAGGAGGGTGAGGAGTGGGAGACGGTGTATCAGTCGAGCGGGCGCATCGCCGAGGGCGGGTTCGGCGGGAGCACGACGGCGGTCGCAGGCGGCGGCTCGAGCGCAGCGGGCGAGGAGCGCGCGTGGATGGTCGTCGTCGGCCTGTACGAGGAGGGCGTGCGCATCGTGCACGAGTAGATGCTCGAGCTGCAACGGTGCGTCGAGCGAGACGCCTTCCAGCTCTTGAGGAATCGTCGAGCACAGGAGAGCTGTCTCAGGCAAGCGGTCCAAGAGCGTCGCAGCTCGTTCAAGCTTGGACAACACGTCGTCGAAAGCTCAGCATGTAACGTACGAGTGTAGCACGAGCTCGCGCTTCCGAGAGGTCTGTGCAGCAAAAAGCGCTCGGCGCTCGCCAAGTCTCGTTTTGAGAAGGTCGACTTTCAGGCGCAGCTCTCACAGCAGCTCTCGCACAACTGAACAGCACGACACATACTTTGCAATCGTACACGCACTCGTCTCCTGCCCGCCTCTGCTCTACGCAATGAGCTCGTCGACCGAGCGCGCCCTGCTGCAGAACCCGAGGCGGGCGATGATCTCGTCGACGACGGGGTCGATGGCGTCCGTGCGCAGGACTGCAAACGTCGAAAGCGAGTCAGTCGATGCTGTTCGAGGTGAGGTGGTGAAGGGGAGAGAGAGAGAAAGCGGACGCACAGTGGGTGCCGTCAAAGAGGCGCATGTCGTCCTGCACGGGCCTCGAGTACCGCTCGACGTCGACGACCTGCCACTCGCCCTGCTCGCGCGCGACCCGCCGCAGCTCGTCGCTCCACCGGTGCATGCGCGGGCCCGTGCGGCAGTCGTTGCGGCCGATCTCGGGCGGGAAGGTCGGGAGGGTGAAGAGAAGGAGCGAGCGCGGCTTTTGGGTCGGGCAGGTGCGCAGGAGGTCGGCGAGTTCGTGCAGTCGGGCCTCGATGTGCTTGACCCACTGCGACGTCGGCGGGCACTTGAAGCATGCAGGGTGCGAGCCCTGTCGGCGAAAAGGAGGAGGAGGGGGAAGATCCTCGTCAGCTCTCGAACGCTCGCCCGCTCGGATAAGACAGAGCGAGGGCTCACTGTGCTGAGCGTGATAGAGTCGAACTGGTCGAAGTAGTCGCAGTCGAGCTTTTGGTCGAAGTACGAGTCCCTGCGAGCGAGCGAAGAGGAGTCAGCCGCAGAGCTGGACGAGTCGACCGACGAGACTGTACGGCCGGGCGCACCACTTGAAGTACTGCAGGAAGTACAAGGGTCAGCTCGAGTAGGCAGAGCGGGCACAGAGAAGAGGGAGGGGACGCACCAGGCCAAGGTTGCCGACCGTCGAGTTCTTGAGCAGCTCCTTCGGGCTCTCGAGCGCAAAGTCGTCGTGCCCCTCCATGCGCCACTTGATGACGTCGTACGCGACACGCGCGTGGCTGTCGCCGAGGAAGAGCGCCTTGTGCCCGCTCGCGAGACAGGGCGCGTGGTCCGCGAAGCGCACGCCGGCGTGGTCCATCGAGCACGACGAGCGGTGGTACGAGTACAGGCCGGCCGACGAGCGGCGCTCGGCCGTCGTGCGCGTCGACTCGGGAAGGCGAGAACGAGGATGGGCGAGGGCGAAGGGCGAGAGAGGGAGGTAGGCGCCGGCGAAGGACGAGGACGAGTCGCACGAGGGGAGCTCGGCCGGCGGCGACAGCTCGTTCACGTGGTCGACCCGAGTTGTACCGAACGAAGAGGCGAGGACGACGAGCTGGCTCTGGAGGGCGTCTGGCGGGGTGTGCGGCGTGCAGCTGGACGGGCAAAGGTCGAGTTCGAGCGGGCCGTCGAGGAGGGGTTGGCGAACGAGGACAGGGGACGGTCGGGTCGTCACGACCTCGCGAGGTTCCTTGAAGCCCTCGTAGTCCTACGAGCAAAGGCAGGAGTCAGATGGGCGCAGGAGAGGGGTGGAGAGACGCAGAGAGCGGCGAGCTAGAGACGCACCTCGTGCAGGAGCTCGACCGTGACCCATACCTTGCCGGCATTGACGAGGTTAAACCGGTAGGCGTACGAGCAGTTGGCCAAGTACTCGCTCGGGACGTCGAGGAGCTGCCGCTCGGCGCCCTCGACCTGGACGGCGAACGTGTCCGGCCCGAGGCGCGACTTGATCCACTGGTTGAGCTCCTCGTCGAGCGACGGCTCGACCTCGTACTCGGTGCGCGTGCAGCGCTCGATGTCGGTGCGCGAGATGACGACCTCGAAGGCGTTGCAGGTCGACAAGTCGTGGATGAGCGTGAGGGCGAACGAGGGGGAGAGGGTTGGGAGGGTCAAAGCGCTCGACCTGCTCTTGAGTGAGGGAGCGTCGGGTCGCGGGACGAAAGGGTTGGGGCAGGTGTAAGGTCGAGATGTGCCGAAGAAGGCGGTGTACTGCGCGCAGCGAGTCGGCGTCAGTCGACAAGCGCGCGGGGGAGGAGGGACAGCTTCCGGAGCGAGAGGAGCTCACGTAGACGGCGACGATGAGGAAGAGAAGCGCGACGCGACTGGCCCACAATACGTTGCGACGTCTGTGCAGCCACGTCGAGGCGGCTGCCCAGCGAGCTGCGAGTTGGCCTTCGAGCCCGTCGGGCGCCTCGACCGCTCGCGCGCCGCCCACTTCGGGTGACGCGCAGCTCTTCTCGGTCGGGCACGGTGAGCCCATCAAAGTAGCGGTCTCGGCGGGGCTGCAGGGGCAGGAAGGGCGTCAGCTCGAGAGCGCGTCGCGACGGACCGGGAGAATGAGGGGAAGGAGGAGGGGAGGAGGAAGGACAAGGAGGAACGCACTCGATGGTCATCGGTAGCTCGAGTCCTCAGGGTGACAGTATGAGGCCCGGCGCAAGTCGACGAGGCGAGAGCGAGAGGCGAGGCGAGGTGAGGGAGAAGAGAAGGAGAGGAGGTCGGCGCCGGCACGCTCGGGACGAGTGCTCAAGATGCGCTCCTGCAGAGAGCCGATCGTTGCGCCGGTACCGCTGAATCTGCGCTGTACACGTCGAAAAGTAGAGAAGGAAAGAGAGAGAGGGGGGAGCGTCGACCTGGACGCCAAAGCAAGAAGCGCCTCGACCTCGCCGACGACGACGACGCGCACGCCCAGGCCTGACATGCTGCAGCTCTGCTGTCAAGAACGCACAGACGATGCGAGCCGAGCTACACAAGCCTCCCTCCTCGGACCAAGCCCTCCTCGTCGTCCTGCACGGACCCCGCCCGCTTCCTCCACCTCGTCCTCGCACGACGCACCGCTCGCCGCGCCGCGGCCGCCGTCGCTCCGCCCTACGTCCCGCGCTGCCATCCTGACCTCGGACCGTACACCTTGGAGTGGCGGTCGCGCTCGATCTTCCGGTCCCACTCGCGCACGGCCGGCGGCGGCTGCCGAGCGCCCGTCGACGACGAGCCGTGCTGGTCGTGGCGCGAGGTCGAGTAGTGCGTGTGCGGCGTGTGGTCGTGCGAGGGGTAGTCGGACTGTCGGGACTGTCGGGAGCTGCGAGCCGTGCTGGCGCGGTGCCGGTGCGAGGAGGAGGAGCGCGCCGACGGCGACGGCGAGGGCGAGGGAGGGCGCGTGCGCGACCGGCTGGTGCGGTCGTGGTTGCGAGAGCGGTGCGAGCGGCGGGTCGAGTCGGGCGAGTGGTGACGGCGGCGAGAGGGCGAGCGGCTCTGCAGGCAGTGAGAGTCAGCCCGTGAGCGTCGAGGAGCAAGCGAGGAGAGCAGGACGCACCCGCTCGTCCCTCTTGCGGCTGTCCCTCCTCTTCTCCTTCCCGCTCTCCTCGTGCCGACCGCTGCCGCGCCGGCTCCTCCTCTCGTCCGGACGCTCGTCGTCACGGACGCGCTCACCCTCCCTCGAGCGCGAGCCCCCGCGGCGGTCCCTGCCGCCGCTGCGCTCGTACTCGCCCGACGCGCGCCTGCTGCGGCTCTGCGACTCGTCCCTGCTCGACCTCGGCGCGTCCTCCCTCGGCGCACTCGGCGGCGCGACGAGCCCGCTGCGCTCGAGCACCTTGTCGACGAGCGCGCGTGCCTCGCCCAGGCTGTCGCTCGTCGCGCCAGCGCCGAGCTCGAGACGGAGCGTCACGCCCTCGAGCGCCGCCTCGATGACGAACCGCACGCCCGTCGTCTGCGTGATAAAGTGGCCGGCCGCGTTCGGGCCGACGAAGCGGTCGATGGCGGCGATGGGGATGCTGCGCGTGGGGAGGGCGAGGGAGTCAGCCATGCTCAGGCTCATGTGCGACGTGAGGAGAAGAGGAGAGAGAGGGACGCACGGGACGTTGAGGGTCGACGGGAGGGGCTCCGTCTCGACGACGGCATCGAGCGCGGCGGTCGACGGCTCGGCGCGGTGGTGCGAGCGACCCGACGTGCCCGGCCTTGGCGCTGGCGCCCAACGAGGCTCGGCAACCTGCGACGAGCGACGGTCACCGTGCGAGCGCGACGGCGAGCGGTGCGAGCGCTCTGAGCGACGGCTCGGGCTTGCCGAGCGCGACGAGCGGCGGCGGGCCGAGCGGTGCGACGACTCGGCGCGCGAGCGGTCCTCCTGCGGCTCGTGCTCGTGCGGCAAGCTGCTACCGGCGTCGAGCGCCGGCCGCTCGGGCGGCGCGAGGCGGCGGTCGTGGTAGGCCGACGGCGGCGGCGCGTGCGCGCGCGCGCTCGAGACGGTGCGCCGCTCGTGCGCCGCGGCGCCGTCGCCCTGGGCCTTGTCCTGGCCCCACGTGCGACCGTGCGCGTTGTCGGGCCGCCACGCGCCGCCGTGCGGGCCGTTGTCGAACGCCTCGTCGGTGAACTTGTCGCGCAGCGCGAAGCCCTCGACGCGCGTCAGGTTGGCCTCGTCGAACTCGCACCACGCCGTGCCGGCCGCCTGGATCTGCTGGCGGTGCCACGCGCTGCGGTACGAGTGCACGCCGCTGCTGAGCTCGAACTGCTTGCAGACCTCAAGCGCGCGGCGGATCGCGCGGCGACTGCCCGACAGGACGACGTAGGCGAGCGAGTCTTCGCGGAGCAGGACGAGGAGGTTGCCGACGCCGCTGCGCGCGCGGATCTCGGCCGCGACGCTGCCGCGCGGGCCGACGAGGTGCCCGCCCGAGTTCGGGTACGGCAGCTGGACGAAGTACTGGTAGACGACGCGGTCCGGCGGCGGTGGCCCCCTCTGAGGGCACCCGACGCAGCGGATGTTGAAGTTGTCGAAGGTGCGCTGGGAGCGAGGGGTGAGAGGCGGTGGGCGCAACGGCTCGAAGGAGGGCGAGGGCGTGGTGTCGACGCCGCGAGCGTGCCGTGACGGAGGTTCCTGCGGCTGTATGGTCCGTCAGTACAGTCCTGCGATGCTCATGAGCGGCTTCAAGAAGGAGGAGACGCATCTCGACGCTGTTGACACTGATCAGGACCTTGGCTTCGTCGACCTCGACCTTGACCTCGTCCTCGAGCTCGTTGACGACCTCGCCCGACGTGCGCTCGCCGCCCTCCTTGCCCGACAGCGGCATCGGTCGAGCCGTGTGCATGTCCTCGGCCTCGACCTCGAGCGTCCTCATCTCGGCGTCCTCGCGCTCCTCGTCATCGGCCGCCTCGACCTGCTCGACGTGCTGAGCGCGCGTCGCCTCGCCCTCGGCGTGTGCTGCTGGTTGGGGCGGCGAGAGCTGCTCGGCGTCGGTCGTAGTGTCGAGAGAGGCGAGGGGCGGGTGCTCGCCGTCATCGGCGCGGGCAGGGGAGCGGGCGGCGGCGGGAGATGGCGAGCGCGGCGAGCGCGGCGAGCTGGACGGTAGGCTGCTGAGGGGTGAGCTGGGGCTCTGCGACGGCGGCATGCCTGAGCTGGGCCAGGCGGCGTGGCTGCGAGGGCGAGAGCGAGTGAGGAGGAGGAGGGCAAGAGACAGGCGGACGGCGACAAAGGCGCGGGGAAAGGCCTGAGCGGAAATTCCGCGACTCGAGCTGCTGCAAGCTATCGTTAGCCGCACAGCGTCTCTCAGGCTATCCGGTACAAAGCTATCGCAGACTCGCGCGGCCGGCGATGCGAGCGAGAGAGACATCCGGTGCACGGTCCTCCTCGACGACGACGAGGGCAGGACGAGCGCGACGCTACTCACCCTCGCGCCCAAGCAGGCCCCTCGTTGCCGTCCCGCTCGCGATCTAGAGGCACGCCGGCCGGCACGGCGGACCTGCGCAGGCGGCGCTGGAGGTACTTGAGCTTCTTCTGCGCGAGCGCGAGGCGGGCGACGGCGTTGTGGTAGGCTGCGCGCAAGCGCAGGCGGACAAAGGTCAGCAGGAGCTCGTCATGGGCCTTCGTTCAAGCTCGAGCGCGGCGAGGCAGCGCAGGAGGGAGAGGAAAGAAGGGGAGCTCGAGACGCACCTCGCTGCGCGGCGACGTCCTCTCCGCCGGCTCGCTCCATCGCGCGCCCTCGCTCCGCCGCCTGCCGCTCCAACCTCTCGACCTCGGCCTGCACGCTGGCGTAGAGCGCCCGCACGGCCTCCTGCGTCGCCTGCCGCGGCGCGTGGACGCTCACCCAGCACGAAGCGAGCGGCGGGATGGCGTGCTGCAGTGCGGCGCGGCGGTCGGGCTCTGCGGGCGCACGAGGGACGTCAGCTAGGCTCCAGAGTGCTACAGGGAGAAGGAGAGCGGAAGGAGGAAGGAGGACGCACCGCTGTAGCCCGCCGTTGTTCCCTCGCCCTGCTCCACCTCGCGCCAGTGCTCCTCGAGCGTCGCCAGGTCGCGCCGGTCCATCGGCGCACGTAGTGCGCGGAGAGGCTCGCGCAAGACCTTGACGCAGCGCGAGAGCCGGCTGCGGCGCGCAGGGTCGAAGGCGGACGGCGCCATCGAGTCGAGCCGAGGAGGACCGTGCGCGAGGACGAGGACCGAAGAGGAGGAAGCTGAGCGACGAAGCAAGAGTCAAGCGGGCGAGCCAGGTGCATAGAGAGACGCATGAAGCCGGACCAAGAAGCGGAAAACAGCGGGTCGAGCAGAAAAGCCTCGAGGACGGTGACAAGGCGGTGCACCGTCCGCCGCGCGACTTGTGCTCAGCCTCGGTCTCGCCGCCCAACGGCCCGAGCGACGCGCACTGCTTTGTATCCACTTGACGCTCGCCTGCAGCCCGACCCGACGGGAAGCCCGCCGTCCTCGCTCTCGCTCAGACGACGGTCAGCTTGACGGCGACGTTGCCCTCGACCGCACGCGAGTAAGGGCACATCTTGTGCGCCTCGGCGACGAGCTTCTGGATCTGCTCGTCGTTGAGGCCGACCTCCTTGAGCGGCGCGGCGTGGATCTTGAGCTCGACGGCGAGGAGGAAGCCCTGCGAGCGACGAGGGGGGAAGGCGTCAGCGAATGCCTCTCGAGGAGCGGCGAGCCGTGCGGGAAGAGAGCACACGCACAGCGAGCTTCTCGTCGGCGTCCTTGCCGATGCTCACGACGGCGTCGACCTTGGTCGACTTGGGCAGCGGCTTGGCGCCCTTGTTGAGGTTGCCGTGCGTCGCGCCCATGGCCGAGAGGTAGCACGTCGCGTAAGCAGCGCCGAAGAGCTGCTCAGGGTTGTGCTGCGCGCCCTTGCCGCCGAGCTGCGGGGACAGGCCGTCAGCGGGAGCTGTGTGAGCCGCTTCGAGGAGGCGGGGCGGAGGAGGAGGAAGAGAGGAAAGGAGAGCGCACCTCCTTGGGCATGTCCATCTTGAGCTCAAGCCCTGCGTCGGTCTTGATCGTGCCAGCAGCCCTCGAGCCCGTCGCAGTCGACGTCGTGGTGTAGATGGGCGAGACGGTCGAGAGGTGACGAGCCTGAACCTGGGCGGCGACGCGGCGGGGGACAGTGCGGGCGAGAGTGCGGAGCATGATGGGCTGGTGTGTAGGTGTGAATGGAGCTGCTGTACTGGGAGAGCCGTGTGGGAGGAGGAGGAACCCGAGTCGACATCGTCCTCGTCCTCGCTCGCCTCCCCACCTCGGACCCGGTCTCACCCTTTCGCGCGACGCCCAGCAGCAGCTCTCCACGCTCGAAGCGCTTGCCCATGAGTACAGATGCAATGCAGAACCTATGTGCGCGACCTCGCTCTCCCCCTCGACCTCCCGAAGCTCTATGGACCGAAGCGCAGCGGCTAGGCTCAGCCCTCCTTGACGACCTCGGTGATGGCGTTGCGGATGATGTCGCAGCCCTTGGCCATGTCCTCCTTCGAGATGTTGAGAGGCGGGATGAAGCTGCGGGCGGGCGAGGCGGGCGGGAGTGAGGGAGATAAGGAGGGAGAGGAGGGG
>Ga0308169_10004511_pt1 | contig 13032 bp, 9 predicted proteins | sample PhyBR1_2_FD_202139 | JGI IMG/M metagenome (GOLD analysis project Ga0308169, IMG submission 202139) | Phyllosphere microbial communities from UC Gill Tract Community Farm, Albany, California, United States - DLSLSB.R1 | ecosystem: Host-associated > Plants > Phyllosphere > Unclassified | place...
CTCTACGAGGCTGCACCCGCCCTCACGTGCCCCTGAGGGCAGCGGGTGCACTCTGGTGAGCCGCTCGCACGGACACTGCCCCTGTGGCACGACCGTGCGCTCGGCCACCTCTTCAAAACAGGGGGAGACTGCGCACCCGCTCTCAACTGCTATCTCTTGATCCAGCGTGGTTGCGGCCATCTGCTCGCGCGCGATCGAACGAGGACGTCTCTGCGGTGCAATCGAGCGCTTCTCCTAGCCATGTTGGTCTTCTAGAGCGCGAGCTGGACCGTTTCCTCTGCCTTCTCAAGTTGGGTCGAGAGGCGACGAGCGCCCGCTCTTCCTGCGGGCCTTGTTCCGCTCGAGCGTGCTCTGTGGACCTGTTCGAGTGCGCCCTGAACGAGGCGAGGCGCGCGAACGCTTGTGGGCGGCGCAATGGCCGTCTGAAACGGGCCGAGGAAAGCTAATGCGGAATAGGAACGCGCGCGTAATCTGATCCACTTTGAATCGATTTCCCGCCCGCCCGCGACCCGACTCGGGTTCGAACCGACGCGGCATTACAAAATCGACCTAATGAGACTTTGTATTGCTCGCTCTCGCGCCCGCACCAGCTTGCGAGCATGGGCTCGCTACCGTTCTAGCTCGCGGTCCTGCTAATTCTCGGGCCTGCAGAGCCTTCGAGCGACGTCGAGAGCCGCGTGCTCGAAGGAGGGGCCGGGTCGCGCCAAGTCGAGCGAGCCTCGCACGGACCTCTCCATGGGCAATCTGTAACAACAACGCTGTGCAATGCAGTCAAGCGAGCAGCCTGGAAGCAGGCCTTCAATCTATGCGGACGTTACTCCAGTCGCGCGACTGCTCCGAGCCGAAGCTCCGCCACTTGCCCTTGATCGACTTGACCTGGTCGTCGTACAGGATGTCCATCTCCTCGCCCTCCTGCGCGCGAGAGAGAGAGTGAGAGAGAAAGAGAGAGAGAAAGAGCGAGTCAGTGAGAAGTTCGAGTCGAGGAGCGAGAAGGAAGGGGAGCGTGCGCACCTTGATCGTCAAGTTGCCGTACCGCCCTCGTCCAACGCCGATCCACTTGAGCGCGACGTCGTCACCACCACGCTCTGCCTCGTCCTCGGCGACGCTCCTCAGGCCGAGCCCTCGAGTCGCGTTGGCGAACCGCACACGCGCGAGCTTGCTCTCGGCCTGCGGCGCACGCAGCGACGAGCGGCGCCTCGGTGCACCCGACGCCGGCTGCGGCGGCGGGAGCAGCGACGTGAAGGCCGAGGGCGAGGCCGGGACGCCGGGTATGAGGACCGGGTCGCGCGAGGCGTACAAGTCGGCGGCGATCGAGGCGGCCGACTCGCGGCGCTTGGCCTTGGGCGTCGACGAGCCGTAGTGCACGTACGTCGTGTCGGCGATGCGCGACTCGATCGAGGTGACGGGCGTCGCAGAGCTGCCGCCGCTGCCGATGGTGCTGGCGCCGCCGAACGAGACGAACGAGCGGCGGCGCGAGGGCGGCTTGTGCGACGCCGACGTGTATGCCGAGCGACCGTCCTCGTCGATCGACGAGAGCGACTTGGCCGACTGCGGCGAGGCGACCTTAGGCGACGAGACCTTGGTCGGCGACGGCGGTGAGGCGCTCGAGCCGTACTCGGGCCGGCCCTTCTTGAGCTTGGCGCCCTTGGACGACTTGGGCTCCTTCGACGACGAGCCGAGGGCGAAAAGGCTCCTGCCGAAGCGCGACGAGCTCTGCTGCTGCGGCTGCTGCTTGACGGCGGGCGGTGCGCGCGAAGACAGCGACGAGCTGACGGACGAGGTCGAGCGCGACAGCGCCGACGAGGGCGGCGACAACACGCGCGACAAGGGTGTGCTGCCTGCGAGGCCTGGAGGCGCGGCGTAGCCGTACTTGGTCGGCGAGGCGGGCGCGGCGGGAGCGGCGGGCGCGACAGACGCTGCCGGCGACGCACGACGCTCCTGGACGTAGCCGCGCCCGTCCCACACGGGCGCGAGCATGCGGTCGAGCTCGTCCATCTCGTCGCCCTCGTCGGCCGGCGTGAGCGGGCGCTGGCGGCGGCGAGCCGAGCGCACGGACCCGCCCGAGATGGACGATGGGCGGCTCGAGCGCGGCGCCGCCGACGGGAAGACGAGCGTGCGCACCGAGCCCGTCGGCGTCGAGTCGGTCGAGGACGACGTCGGTGAGGGACGAGGCTCGCCCTCGAGCGCCTCGTCGTGCTGGCGCGAGGCGGCAAGGTAGGCCGCCTGCTGCGCCGCCAAGTCCTCGGCCTCGAGCTCGGCGACGCCGATCTCCTGCATGGCCTGCTTGAACTCGTCGAGGAAGCCTGTGTGAGCGTTGAGGATGTCAGTAAGAGAACGCATGAGCGAAGGGGAGGAGGGAGGAGAGAAAGGGACGCACCGTCCGGCGCGTCAAACTCCATCTCGCCCCAGTCGGTCGACACGACCGACGACTCGGCCCGCTCGCTCGACGTCGCCGATGCCGCCGTCTCAATGCTACCTGGCACCTTCTGCTCCTCGACCGTCCCGTCCTGCATCGGCGGCTCGACCCGCACGACGGGCACCTCAGCTTGCGCTGCCAGCGCCGCCGTCGCCGCAGGCTCGCTGCGCCATGCCCAGCCCGCCAGGCCTCGCAGCGCAGACGTGCCGACGGCGAGACCGCCCATGACGAGCGCGCCGGCGACTGCGACGCCAACGTCGACGACGCCCGGACCGCTCGGGCCCGCCGGCTCTTGGACAGCTGCGGCTGCGCTCGCCGGCGGCGCTGCGTCGCGGACGAGCGGCTCGTCCCGCTCGACGTGCGAGGGCGCGGGGAGCGCCGCCTCGGGCACGTCGTCGTCGTCGGCGGCAAAGTCGGAGCCGGCCGTGCGCGCCGTGAGCGCGGGCGAGTTGCTCGCCGACGACGCCGGCGTGAACTCGTCGTCGTCGCCGAAGACGGGCGCGGCGAGGACGTCGGCCGACGAGAAGACGGCGGGCTCGTCGCTGAACGCTGGAAGCTCGGCCTCGCGCCGACTGCGAGGGGTCCGCGCCGCGTCGGGCTCGGCGGCGGCGCTCGGCGGCGGGGCGACGTCGGCCTCGCCCTCGTCGGCGGTCGTGGGCGTGCTGGGCTCGGGCGGGAGGTGCGCATAGTCGCGGGCGATGGGCGAAGTGGCGACGGGCGCGGTCGGCGCCGAGAGCTCGTCCCGGACGGGCTCGTCCTCCTTGACGTCGCCGCGCTTCTGCGGCGAGCTCGGCGTCACGGCGAGCTCGTTGTGCGGCGCCGACGCGTCCGAGATGACGAGGGTCGGGAGGCCGTGCTCGGCGGTCTCGGGCGAGACGGGCGGCGACGCCGGCGGGACGAAGGACGAGCGCTTGCTGCGCCCGAGCGAGGACGGCAGGCGAAGGCCGAGGCCGGCGTACGTGTTGAAGGAGGGGGACGCTGGTAGGGTGGAAGGGCGGGCGAGGTGCTGAAGGGAAGGGGCCGACGAGAGGGACGAGCGCGGCGACTGGGTGCCGGCTGCGGGCGGCTGGGCCGCCTCGACAGGCGCAGGCGGGTCGGCCGTCGCCGCATAGGCGGCCTGAGCCGTGCTCGACGTAAGCTCGGGCGCGGGCGACGACGACGGCGAGGACGGCGGCGAGGGGTAGACCGCCGCGGCGTCTCGCTGATCCTCCTTGTCGCCGAGCGACTCGTCGTGCGCCGCCTCGACCTGCGAGGTCGGTGCGAACGGCGGCTCGGCGAAAGCTGGAGCCGGCTCGTCGGGCTCGAGCTGGGCGAGGTCGCTCGGCTCGTCGACGGGCTCGTGCGTCGAGTACTCGGACTCGAGGCTGCCCGCAAACGAGGCGCTGCGGCTCAGCGCCGGCGACGACACGGCGACCGACTCGTCGTCGTTCACATCGTCGACGTCGTCGCCCGCTGCGCTGTGCGAGCCCGCAGACGAGCTCGACCGCTCGGCGCGCGCGAGGAGCGCGACGGCGACGTGCTGCGGCTGCGCTCGCTCGTCCGGCGGCGAGACGTCGAGCGGCGCGGGCGCCGGCTCATCGTCTGCGAGCTCGTCTGCCGCGATGTCGTCGCTCGTGCTGGGCGGGCGGGAGGAGGCCGGCGAGACGCTCGATGGGCCGTCGAGGACGACTTCCTCGTCCTGCTCGGGCTCGTCCTCCTCGGGCACGACGGCGGCGTGCGGCTGCGCCGGTGCGACGTCGTCGTCGTCGACGCTGACGACCGGTGCGTCGCTGGCCGAGGCGGCAAGAGACGGCGCCGTGGTCGACCGCGCGTCGTCAAAGTCGCCGTCCTCGTCGTCCGAGCCGTCCGAGTCGACGAGCCCGGCACCGACCGTGCCCGAGCTGGGCTGCGCAGCGACGGCGCCGAGCAACGACGTCGGGTCGCCGGCGAGGAAGCGGTCCGTCTCGACCTCGCGGCTCGGCTCGGCGACCGGCGCAAAGGCGAGGCTGTCGAGCGAGCGCTCCGCCTGCGGCGACGGCTGGAGCCACTCTGGCTCGTGCGGCGCCTGCTCGAGCTCGTCCTCGCTGTCCTCGTCGACCGCCTCGACGTCGGCCGGCTCGAGGGTAGGACGAGCGCCGCTCGCGGCCGCCTCGGCGGGCACGGCTGCGCCGGCCGACTCGCCGTCTGCGCCCTCGGGCGTCACGCTCCGGCTCCTCGGGCCCGGCAAGACCTGCTCGGGCTTGACGTGCGTGTCGAGGGCGAAGGCGCCGGTGCGGACCGTCGGCTTGTCCATCTCGGGAGAGAGGAACGGGCGGGTCGTGACGGCTGCGGGCGAGGGCGCGAACGTGGCGGGCGAGGCGGGTCGTCGCTCAGGGAGGGGAGGGGGTGCGCTGCTCTGGGCGGCCGAGGCGGGTCGAGGCGGCGGTGTGGGTGCTGGTCGTGGTAGCGAGGGCGAGCGGAAGTGGGGAGGTGGTTCAGGAGGGGCGATGCCGCCGAGGCCGAGGCCGCCGAGTCGGGGTGCGCCGTTACGCATCGGCTTGGGGCTCAGAGCGCGCTGCTGAGATGCCGAGGGCACTGCGACCGGTACTGGCGGCGGCGAGGTCGGGCGCGAGGGAGGGGTCGGCGAGGTCGGGTTGGAGAGGTAGGACGAGGCGGGGCGCGCGAGCGTGCGCGGCTGGTGGGTCGGGCGGAGGAAGGTCTGCGAGGGCCATCGTGCATCAGCCTTGGGCGAGCAGGAGATGGTGGGGAGGAGGAGAGAGAGCCGACGCACGAACTCGACCTCCGGCGAGGTGTCACCGCTCGCTCCTCGCGCGGTGCCGCCTGCGGCCATGGTCGAGCCCGCCCTGCTCATTCCTGCGAGCTGCGAGGTCGGTGCCGGTCGTAGCTTGCTCGGTCGTGCGGTGCTGGTTGCGGTGGGCTGCAGACGAGAGTGGGGGCGAGCGTCAGCGCTCGCTGTCCTCGACTCGCTCGTGTTGGTGCGGCGGCTAGCGGACACGGCAAGCAGGCCTGCCTCGGCCCTGCAGGCGGGTGCTGCACCCGGAGCATGCTGTGGTCGAGCGAGGAGAAGGTCCCCGGCGAGCGGGGGCGAGATCCGGGGGAGGAGGCGGGGCCAGCAGAGAGAGCGCGACGAGCTCGAGACGCACCTGTGCGCTGTGTGCTGGTGCTGGCTGGTGCTCGAGGTGCTGGCTGGCTGGCTGGCGGTAGCGAGCTGTCGAGCCGTGAGAGAAGGAGGCGGGTCACCCTCTCTTGCGGTCGCCGACCCTCTCTCGCCCACGCTGAGCCGCTTTCGATCGCCTGAGCGCCCAAATTGAAACCCGCCTCATCGCTCTCTCGCTCGCTCTACACGCAGATGCAGCAGACACTGTCGCAAAGAGCAATGCAGTACTCGCCCCGCAGCGTCAAAAGCCCGGCCCTCACGAGTCCCACAACCAGCCCCTCCTCCAGCTCTTGCGGCTCTCGAGCGCGAGCCGCAGTTGGTGCACGAGGTTGTGCGCGTACACGACGCCGCCGGGCACGAGGAGCGGGTGCACCTTCTCCTGGAACAGCTGGTAGCCCTCGAGGACGTGGCCAAAGTCTGCGCGCGAGCAGAGAGCGAGAGCGAGCAGAGAGGGTGCGTCAGCTCCACGACTTGGACGGAAACAGACGCTGCGCGAGCGCAGAGACCGTCGAGCGGTCGAGTAGGACGCACCAAAGATGGGCAGGCCCTCGGACCGAGCGACCTCCTCCTGGAGGTGCCGCAGCTGGTGAACGCGCCTGCGAGCGAGACGAGGGGTCAGTGCTCCTCGCGCGGATCATGCACTCGAGCCGCAGGGCAGCCGAACGAGCTCCACAAACGTACACTGCGAGCAAGGGAGAAGCGGATCAGTTCGAGGCCAAGACCCTTTCGATGAGCCGCACCTCCTCGAGCGAGGAGGTTCTGCGGGCGCAAGCGGAAGTCGTCGACGCACAGTTCGTGATGTACTGCGTCCCGGCGACGGCGTCGTCGGTGCGGTGGAGCTTGCGGAGGACGATGCGCGCCTTGGGGAAGCGCTGCCGGACGTGGTCGATGGCGTGCCGCATGCGCTCCTGCCACCACGCGAGCTGCTCGGGCGTGAGGGGCGTCGTGAGGAGGTAGCGCGTCTTGTCGTCCTGCATGCCGAAGAGGGCCTGGTCGAGCGACGTTCGAGAGGCCGAGAGGGTGCGAGGAGGAGAGAGGGAGGAGGGAGAAGGAGAGGAAGAGTCAGCTCGAGCGAGCGAGGGCGGGACGAGGGGTCTGAGCGAGAGAGGAGGGAGGGACGCACCAAATCCCACATGCCGCTGTGAAGCTGCACGACGTCGATCTTGTCGACGCCGCCGAGCTGCTCGATGGCAGGGAGGAACAGGCGGTCGATGCGCGTCTCGACCTTGCCCGGCGCGTGCCAGTCGTTGTGGTCGGGCGTGTTGAACTCGTCGAGGGCGTCCATGCCGTAGTGAAAGCCGTTGATGACGCGCAGGGCGACGCCCGAACCGTCGGCGAACGGCAGCTCGCAGCGGTGCATGAGCCCGCGCTGGTCCCACCCGTCGAACTTGGGGCCGTGCTCCCTCGTGAGGTCGACCGGGTACGGGCCCGGCGGGTGCCGCAAAATGTCGTGGTAGTGCGAGATGGTGACGTTGCGGCGGAAGAGCTGGCAGAACTGGACGAGGCCGTTGCGGTCGACCGAGTCGCCGATGACGAGGACGGTCGGCGGGTGCGCTCGGCGGCGGCGCAGGAAGGGGATCGGGTCGGGGTTGGCGCGCACGAGTGCGGCATCGGCGAGGCGAGTCGTGAGGGGAAGGCGCTCGGCGGCGATGCGCTGGTACTCGTTTGAGAAGGTCGACGCGCGGTAGTGGGGAAAGTCGCGGTCGGGCCCGTGAGTCACCTGCCAGAGCGCCGGCAGGTACTTGGGCAACGGCGGGCACCGTCGGTCGGCGAGAGGTCGCCAGTGCGTGTGCAGCGGCGACGTGAGGTTGACGAGGAGGCGCCCGGGTTGGTGAAGGGCGTCGCACGGGATGGGCGACTCGCGCCCAAAGTGACGGCTGCAGGGAGGGCGAGGGGTCAGCGCGCGCTCGCCTAGGGCCTCTGACTCGCGCACAGATGGCGAGGAGAACGAAAGGGTAGACGCACATGCGCCCGACGAGGAACCAGGTGACGAGGACGACGGCGGCCGCGAGCGCGATGAACCTCGTCCTCGCCTCGCGCCGCCCGTTGTACAGCAGCTGGAGCCGATCTCGCACCTTGACGAGCTGCTGTCCCGACGCCGACTTTGACCGGTAGATGAAGCCGTCGCGCGCTCGCCCTGCTGCTGCACCGCCTTCTCGCCGAGTGGTGGTGGAGAGAGCCCCGCCGAGGAGCGCAGCGCGGCTGGCTGGCACTGGGTCGGAGAACGAGGTCGAGGCAAAGGCGTGGCGGTACGACGACGCTGCCGTGCTGCCGAGGTCGGTTGCAGACGAGGTGAAGGCGAGCATGTCGTCGTCGTCGAGGAGCGGCGTGTTGGGCGCGCTCGGGCGTCGTCGGGCCGGCATGCTGGGCGGTAGAGCTAGCCCAGTGGAACCTGTGCAGCCCGTCTCGAGGCTGAACGAGCTGTGGGAGGAGGGCGAGAGAGCGGCTTGCCCCCGTCGTTTCGGAACCTCCCCGCAAGCGATCGGGAGGCTGGCCGGCTCGCTCACCTCGCCTCCCTCGCGCAGCGCAACGAGGCAGCAGGGCTCGGCAGAGATAGAGATACAATGCAAGAGATGCGCGAGAGACGAGAGTGAACAAAAAATCTAAGAGCGCGCCCGGTCCTCCTTCTCCTCGAACCGCTCTTCTCACGCCTTGCCCGCCGACTCGCGCCTGCGCTTCTTGTCCTTCTTGTCCTTCTTGCCCTTCTTGCTCGGCGTCGAGCCGTCTCCAGCGCCGCCCGCCGCCTCGGCGCCGTCGAGCACCATCGAGTCGTCGCCCGCAGCGTCCACCTCGACCGACTCGTCCTGCACCTCGGACTCGCCGTTGGCGACGACGGGCGCGGCCGGTGCCGCCGACGCCTTCTTGCCCTTCGACGCTGCGGGGGACGCAGCGGCGGCGGCAGCAGACGACGGCGTGCCCTTGGCCGGCGACGCCTTTGCCTTCTTGGCCGGCGTGCCCTGCTGCTCCTTTGCCGCCGCCGCCGACGACGACGCCTGCACCTCGCCCGCCTTGCGCTTCTTGTCCTTCTTCGACGCCGCCTTGTCGTCGGCGACCGTCGCGCCGAGGACGCCGACGAGCTGCTTGACGAGCGTCGTGACGCCGACGGCGCCCTTGAACCGGTCGCTCTTTGCCGCCTCGGCGACGAGGCCGCTCCACTCCTGCGGGTGCCACGCCTTGGCGGCGTCGGCCTGCGACGAGAGCGAGACGGCGAGGCGCGCAGAGGCGAGCGCCTGCTTGGCGAGGAGCTTGAGGCGCGCGGCGTCAAACTCGGCCGCGGCCGACGACGACGACGTGAGCGAGGTCGAGAGGGCGGTGAAGAGGGCGGAGCGGTAGGCGGGCATGGCGGTGAGGACGGCCGACTTGGACTCGGGCGTCTTCTGCGGTCGGGGAGAGGAGGGAAGGAGGGTCAGCGAGAGAGCCTGGGAGGGGGACCGAGCGGGGAGGACCGAGAGACGCACCAAGCTGGCGTAGCTCGTCACGAGCGACTGGGCGACCTCGAACGCCTGCATGCGCCTGAACGCGTTGACCTTGCCGCCGTCGCCCTTTGCGAGCTCGAGCACGCGCGGGAGGACGCCCCACGCCGCGCCGGGCGCGCGCTTGCACACCTCGGCCGTGAGCTGCGGCTGGACGCGCGTCTTGGCGTTCTTGGTCGTGAGGTACGCCTCGAACGACTGGACCGTGACGCGCGCGACGTGCTCGAGGGCATGGGTGCGCGACGAGGCGGGCGCGAGCGCGACGGCCGCCTTGGTGAGGGCGACGGCGACCTGGGCGCAGAGCGGGGCGAGCGCGGGCGCGTCGCACGCGGCGGCGGCGCGGTGCAGGTCGTCGAGGGCCTCGAGGGCGGCGTGCGAGCTCTCGTCCGAGGGCTCGACGAGCGCGGCAGCGTCGGCCGACTTGCGCGGCTGGACGAGGAACCGCAGGAGCTTGCCCGCCTTGGCCTGGAGCTCCGACTCGACCGCCGACGACGCGGTGCGGATCAAGTTGAAGAGCGGGACGTAGAGCGGGATGAGGAGGGCCGAGGCGGCCTTGGTGTGGGCGAGGACGTCGAGGAGGTCGAGGACGCGCAGACGGTAGTGCAGGTCGTCCTGGCGGTCACCTGTACATCGAGAGCATCGCCCAGGTCAGTCGAGCCCGCGCAGAGAGGGGGACAGAGGAGAGCCGAGAGGGAGAGAGAGAGGGACGCACGCTTCTTACTCTTGCGACCGCCGCCGTTGGCGCGGAAGATGTCGGCGAGCTTGTCGTCGAGCTCAAGCATGGCCTCGTCGTCAAGGAGCTCCTCGTCGTCGCTCTCGTCGCCGCCGTCGCGCATCGGCTCGTCGTCGCCCGGGACGCCCATGCCGCCCGCCTCGAGCGCGGCGAGGAGCTCGTTCTTGAACGCCTCGTCGACCTCGAACCCGCCCTCGTCGTCGCTGTCCGAGTCGCTGCCGGACGAGCTCGCGCCGTCGTCATCCGACTCGTCCGACGCGGCGGCGGCGGCGGCCTTCTTGCTCGCCTTCTTGTCGGCCGCCGCCTCGCCCTCGCCGTCCTGCTGCTCCTCCTCCTCGACCTCGTCCTCCTCGGGCGCGACGACGTCGCGCAGGAGCTCGACGGCCTGGAGGCCGACGTCCTCGGCGAGGCCCTTGAGGACGACCGGGCCGGCGAACGCCTTGACGAACGCGCTCGGGCGCCTCAGGAGCGCGAGGAGCACGTCGACGACGACCGTAGCCGGCTCGGGCTTGTCGTCGTCCTCGTCCTGGTCCTCGTCCTCGTCGGTCGAGGCCGACAGGGCCGGGAAGAACGCCTCGACGGCGTCGACCGCGCCCTCGAGCACGTCGGCGGCGTCGTCGCGCCCCTCGTCCCACGCGACGAGGCGGACTCCCTCGACGAGCGCGCGCGCAGCGGGCCTCGGGCCCTCGGCGCCGCCGAGCTGCGGGTACAGCTCGCGCAGGCGCGCGTCGTACGCCGCGCCCTCGGCCTCGTCCTCGTCGTCCTCGTCGTCGGCCTCGGCCGAGGCCGACGTCGCCGCGCGCGCAAAGTGCTTCAAGTCGGCGGCGAGGTTGTCGAGGAGCGCGAGCGCGCGGTGGAGCCAGGCGGGGCCGCCGAGCGGGGCCGGCGCCGAGACGAGCGACGCGAGGATCGAGAAGAAGCGCGTGCGGGTCGCGGTGCGGTGGGCGGGCGTGAGGGGCGTCGAGGGGACGTACGAGCGCTGCGGGCGGAGGGTTCGAGGAGTCAGGACGGTGCGTGTGCGAGAGCGAGAGGCGGGAGGAGGGAGAGAGAGGAAGGGAGACGCACTGCGCCCTTGGTCGCCTCGCTCGTGATGTCGAACCAGCCGACGACGGCGAGGAACTCGAGGAGGGCCGTGACGACGTCGTCGTCCTTTGCGACGCTCGCGTTGCGCACGACGAACAGGAGCTGGTCGAGCGCCCAGTTGCGCTGCGCCGTCAAGCGCTTGTCGCGCGCCTGGGCGTCCTCGACGAGCGCGTTGTCGTTGCCCGCCTCCTGCTCGACGTCGTCGGCGCCGTCGCCGTTGGCCGGAGCGACGGCGTCGTCGACGGTCGGCGCGAGGAAGACGCCGCGCAGGTGGGCGACCCAGCCGCGGACGCCGACGACGTCGAGCTTGACGACGATGCGCTCGAGGACCTTGGTGTCGAACGCGTTGTACTGCGAGTCGGGCGCGGCGACGAGGCGCTTGAGGGTCGCGAGCGCCGCGGCGCGGTTCGCGTCGGCCGCGGCAAAGTAGGCCGGGAGGGTCGACGTGACGAGCTTGTCGGCGACGCGCAGGAGCGTCTTTTCGCCGCCCGAGCCGCTCATCTCGCGGCGCAGGTGGTTGGCGAGGACGCGCAGGGCGTGCGGCGAGAGGAGCGACGCGACGTCGGCGGGCGCGACGCGCGGGAGGAAGAGGGTGATGAGGGAGAAGCCGAGGGCCTTGAGCGGGAGGGACGACGAGGCGAACAGGGACCGGTCGACGCATGCGGTCCAGAAGGCCGAGAAGGGCGCACGCTCCGTCTTGGCGGCGGCGGCGGCGGCGGTCGACGACGAGGGCGGGAAGTAGGCGTCGGCGAGGAGGGTCCAGACAAAGTGGGGCGCCTGGCCGGCGGCGGGTGCGGGCGCGCCCTTGGACGTCTTGACGGCGTTCGAGCCCTGCTTGGGCATGCTCGCGCCGCCGTCGGCCGACGAGGACGAGGACGAGCCGCGGAGGGCCGAGGCGAGGGCCGAGAGGGACGAGCGCGCGAGGACCGAGCCCGAGGGGAAGGTCGGCGCGAGGAGGGCGGGCCAGTCGGCGTCCTGCACAGGAGGTCGGTCGAGAGCGTCAGGGCGGGGACCTTGGAGAAGGGAAGAGGAGGAGGGGGAGAGGGAGAGGGGGACGCACGACGTTGTTGGCCTGGAGGACGAGGACGACAGCGACCTTTTCCGGGCTGAAGCCGCGGGCCTTCTCGCGCGAGTCGCCGACGAGGCGCTGGACGGCCCACTCGAGGGCGGCGTGCTTCCACTCGAGCGAGTCGGGCGCGTCGCACAGGGCCTGGAGGGCGTCGCACACGACCCAGTAGCTCGGCTCGCGGATCCAGGTCTTCTTGTTGGCGAGCGAGACGAGGCCGCCGAGGCACTCTTGCCAGCGGTCCTGGGTCGAGTCGGGGCCCGGGCGGACGAGGACGCCCGAGCGGACGAGGGCGTGGAGGCCCATGAGGCGGGCAAAGTAGAGGTCGCGCTCCTCGCGCGGGTCTGCGCCCTGCTTTGGGGTGGTCTGGTCGAACACCTGGGCGAGGATGTTGCGGGCCTGGGGCGAGTCGGCGGGGAGGAGGGCGACGAGCTGGGTGAGGGCGACAGCGAACCCTTGGCGGGCGGCGTCGTTGCTCGAGGCGAGACCGGCGACGAGGCGCTTCAGGGCGTAGGGGGTGTCGGCATCGTTGGCGTGGGCGGCTGGACCTTGGTGTTGCGGGAGGGCGTGGACGAGGTGGAGGGCGGCGTCGAGGCGGGTCGAGGGGTTGTGGGATGCGAGGAGGGGGAAGAGGGGGAGGATCGAGTGGCGGCCTGCAGGTTGTTGCAGGGGTGCCGGCATGATGAGCCTGGCGGTGGCTGTGGCTGAGCTGGACGGAGAGAGAGCGAGAGCGGGAGGGCGGCGGTGCTCGACACCAAGGCGACCGCCCCGAGCTCATCAGCTCGAGCGGGCGAACCGGGCCCCGGCCTCGCTCCTCTCACAGCTCAGCAGAGATCAAGAGCGACTCTAAGCAGCATGCTCGCACGCGCCAACAGGGCACTCGCACGCGCAACCCCCCGCCCGCGCACCCTCACCACCCGCCCGACCCTCCTCACCGCCTCATCTCCCCCACTCGGCCTCGCTCCCTCACCCCGCCGCCACTACGCCCGCCCGCCCTCGTTCACCACTCCGCAGGAGCCTGCACCCGCTCCCCTACCCAAACCAGGCCAAGAACCCGACCCACAAGTGCCCCTCGCCCCGCTCCCACCCACCAACCTCCCCGTCGAGGACTACGCCTCCCCCCTC
>Ga0308169_10004514_pt1 | contig 13024 bp, 20 predicted proteins | sample PhyBR1_2_FD_202139 | JGI IMG/M metagenome (GOLD analysis project Ga0308169, IMG submission 202139) | Phyllosphere microbial communities from UC Gill Tract Community Farm, Albany, California, United States - DLSLSB.R1 | ecosystem: Host-associated > Plants > Phyllosphere > Unclassified | place...
AAGGCATCGCACAACTGCTGTCAGCATGCGGGACCTGCGGCGGTTTGTCTGTGTCCAGACTCACCCGTCTCCAGTCCTCGGGCTTGTCGATCTGCTTCACTTTCTCGGGGAGATACACGAACGCCGCGAGCTTTCCCTCGGACAGGTGCCAGCCGATATGGCAGTGCAGGGGCCAGACTCCGGGCAAGTCGATGTACAGGCCTGGACGTCAGCGGTGGATGTTTCATCTCACAACGCTCTCGCCGCGCCAGGGAGGGTAGGGTACTGTGCTGTACAGTACCACACTCGCGACTCACGCAATACCACCCAAGTCCCTCCCGGAATCTGCAGCACATCCCGTCGCAGTGGGTTTGTCGTATTGGCGGTGAAACTCTGAATCCCCTCCCATTGTTCCTTCGTGATATTCCCCTGGCCCCGCGCGACGATCATGAACGGCTTGCCGTGCAGGTGGAACGGGTGCGAGATCGGGGCGTCCAGGTTGTTGATGACGATGTCTCCGCCGCCCTGCTCGTGGAAGGTCGCGTGCGCGACGAGGTCGCCGTCGATCTGGAGTCCCTCCTGTACTTGCTGGATCAGCGGGAAGCCAATCTGGTTGCGGTACGTGACGTTGTTGATGCCGAAGTTGCCGAGCCGGACGCCGTTCTTGTCGACGAAGATGCCGGCCGCCGAGGACATGACGTATGTTTCAAGGATGTCGGTAGGTGCATCCTGGGGGTCGCGCGGCCTGCCGTCAGCACCATTTTCCCATCTTCCAACCGCCATGTGGGAATGTAGCGCACGAGAGGTCAAACTCCAGGCTGGTGTCCTGGCAGAGTCCGCCACCGGCGGCCAAGTCATCCCTGTTGTCAGCGGACCTGCCTCAGCAGCCTGTGCAACTCCACTCACCATGGCTGGGAGCTCGGGGTCTGCTGGTTCCAGCAGTTGCCCTTTTCGTCGACATATCGGAGGACGCCAAGAGCAACCTGAGGTAGCGCAAATGGCCCAAGGCAGGCTGGGTGTCAGCCTCACCCACCCAACTCCCGTTGTGCCCTGTAAGGCTTACCCTCGACAAATCGGGCCCGGAGGAAATACCCTGATCCGACATCACCCTGGTCCGTGTTGATGATGATCGAGGCCCTCTGGGCCGTACTGACCGACACCTCATGCAGCCCGGATGGGCCCCATACGGCCGTGTCGTCCGCCTCGACCAGTTCGAACGGGTGCTGATCGATCGAAACCCGGAACATGCCGAAAGAACCGGTATTGAGCAGCCGCACCCGGACCCTCTTGCCGACGGGGACCTCGATCTCGGCGGGCGGTGGCGGATTGCAGGGTAGCGAAAGGTCTGGGATGTTTGGGCCGGAGCAGTTGGTGGCTCCCTGCGGGTTAGCAAGGATACAGCGGTAAGGCATCCGCCTTTGGCCACTCACTAGACCGTTGATCAGGATTGCGTCGCCTTGGGGTGACGCGGGGGACTGCCTGTCAACGCTGATCATCGTTTCAGCGGTGATCTCTGCGCCACTTACACCTCGGAATCCTGCGTCTGTAAAGAGGGCTTCCACAACGGTCTGCGACTGGAGGTCCCTGATATCAACCCCGCCCTTGAAATGGTTCTCGGGAACTCCAGCACCGCTCATGCTATCATCACTCACATCCAGTCTTGTACCATGACCACCACTTCCGCGTCATAATCGCGACCGCGCTTGATCTCCTCCCTTGTCGAATGGATGATCAAGCTGGCATCAGCGACGTGCTCCTGCTCGTGATGGTACTAGCCGCCGACTCACGCCCCAGTGATTCCATCAGCGAGCGTGTTAGCGAAATGAGAGTGCCACCAGTAGCTGCCGTACTGGTTCGGGACACTGAAGCGGTAGGTAAAGGACCCTCCCGGCGCGATGGGGCACTGCCGTCAGCCAAAAGCCCATCACGGGGGGTGGCACAATCCCGTCATGCCCGTTGCCCCGACTCACCTGCGAGACACCGGGGGGGCCGTCCATGAATTGCGTGCCATTCTGGAACATCCCATGCCAGTGGATAGACGCGGGAATGTCCAAGTGGTTGTTCACGTGGACAACGATCTCATCGCCCTCGTTCGCTTCGATCAAGGGACCGGGGAACTGGTTGTTGACGGCATAGATCTGGCGGGGGAATCCATCGGGTGCGGCGGCGGCTTTGTCGATGTCAAAGGTGTACTCCCGGGTGGTCTGCGATCAGCGCTTGTCCCGTCCCACAGCTGCAAAGTGCCCTGCTCTCGACAACCGCGGCAGACTGTCGAACCGGGAACGATTGAGATCATGTAGGACCGTGGGAGAGGTAAGACGTGACTCACCGGGACGTCGGTGATCTCCCAGTCCGGCGACAAGGTCCAAGCATTCGAGTTTCGAGTCGCGCTGACTGAAGGCAGAGGGGGCTGGGGGTAGAAAAACGCCGGGGTCGGTGCGGGCCCACCATCGGTTGCAGAGGCAGATGCGGACGGGGCAGGAGAGGGAATCGCTGCAGAAGGCGCGCCGACCGTGGTGCCTCCGGGAACCGAGGCCGAGGCCACCTGCGTACCGGCATCTGTAAAGGCGGCTTCGACCTGTGACGCGGAGAAAGACGCAGAGACCGCCGCAGAGACGCCTTGGGCGCGAGACCGCCCGACGGAGAGCGCGAGGGTAACGAGGAGGAAGGGGAGGCGCATGGTCCGTGATAATTCCTAGCGTCCGTGAGATCGAATGAGGTGTTGAATACAGCGGCAGAGGTAGACCTAGAGAGTTATGCTAGAATCCGAGCTGATCGGGGGACAGCGGAGAGAGAGTAAGTCGTGAAGGAGCGTCGTGAGTGGGGACAGACGGTGGGAGACAGGAAGGGAGAGGGTGGACCAGAGAGACGGTGAGAGGAGGAGATGTTGGAAGAGGAGCAAATGCGATTAGCTTGCGTTCATTGTATGTGCGATCTTATCGGGAGTCGACAGCAAACGCCGGGTCTAGGACGTGTCAGAGGTAGTGACCATCCTTTCTCGATCTGCCAGAATACCTCCGAGGGGTTTCAAGGGGGGTTGAGGGACCAGCGATATCGAAGTAGGGGGAGGTCGGCTCGGCGAACCCAATGCTGGGAGTGTGCCGTTGCAAAGAGTGGTGTGCCAAGCAAGTGAGGTGCAGTTGCCATGGTAAGGGAGGGCCGACTCACCACCAGCAGCCGGGGAGTCCGAGAGACAGAGTCCTTCGTCGCCGAGGTGAAAATGCCTCAGAAGAGGAAGAGGGAGAGGGGGTGAGGAGTGGAGAAAGAAGGGATCCTGCGGTTTATATAGCTGGTGAGTCTCTGTCCAAGGGTGACCAGGGGCGAGGCATTTCACTGCCCCTTGCCGCGGTAGCCGAGAGCGCGGCGTTGATGAGAGTGTCTGTGTCTGTAGCTCGCGGACCTTATCGATCGGATCGGTCCCGGACGGCTTACGTCTTTGCGTCGGGTTCTCGTGCGTGGGCTGATGCGTCGACGATCGATGCTCCGGGCCTGACCCGAGAGGGGGTAGTCATCATGCAATTGCTGTGTGAGGCTGTACCTGTCAGTGGCTGTGAGAGCGGTGTGAGAGAGAGAGAGAGAGAGTCATCATAGCGCGTGGTCCTTTACTTTCCGGGGGCAGCCATACGTCAAAGAGGGCAATCAGTCAGGTCAGATGATGAATCGAGGGGCTCGGAAAGTGAATTGAGATCCGCAGTGAACGTTGAATAATCCACCCGTCACAGCACGTTATTATCTTCTCTTTGGGAACTTGGCTCCGCCCTCGTGCCTGTCCCCCTGAATACTGTATACTGTATGCGCTCGCCCCCGGGTACGGGAAGCTTGGTTGGATGGCCTGCGAGTACGCACGTGTGAGCCATGCTTACCGTCCGTCCCGTCCCGCGCGGGTGAGCCGTGATTTGGTCAGTTGACCAACCCGCCGCTCCACGCAAACGTATGCATGTGAAGGACAAGCATCCTCATCCACCCTGGTCGGTCGGACAAACTTATGACGACGATGGGCGGATGCATGGCCTCGGGAAGACTAAAGGTAACGTGGGAAGTCTAACACCGCCGCTTCCGAAGATTACAGGCGGGCAAGGCGTCACATGATCAAGCAATAACTAACCCGGCTCAGATGCAAGCGGGAGAAGTGGGGCTACTCAGCCGTCCCACAGAGGCGTATACCAGCTCCATCTCGTCCTGCTTGGCTCCACCGTCGTTGCCGGCGTACCGTAGTGAATAGTTGGCGTCCTGCCGGTGAGCAAGTGCCCTGTTCCCACAAAAGCTAAGCGAAAACCATGCACTTCCCGCTCAGTGCGCGACTCGTGCCGGCTCCGACGCGGTGGCCGGTCCCTTGCGACGCGCCTGAGCGGGGCGGACTCGGATGACTCACGCGCGGCGTGTATAGTTCATGTGTCCCGTTCCCAGAACTGAGGGCCGCAGGGTCAGTCCGCGTCGCGGACGGCGATGAGGCTTTTGTTTCCGACATTCCGTGGGCGTGCGCGTGTTCGACGTCATGTCCCGAGGTGCCCAGACCCGATGTCGGGGGCTGTGCGGTCGTAGGGAAGAGGTAGCGCTCCCGGAGGCCTTTGCGGCCAAGCAGGACGGCAAGGAAGGTGACCGCGACGGATTTTGAGTACAACATACTGTGGGAAGTGTCAGCACCGGTACGAATCAGGGCAAGAGGCTCGGGAGGGGGCGCCGATCCCACGGGAGAGATTGCTGACCGACCGGGAGGCAAGAGTTTGTACGGACCTGAAGAAGACGACGAAGAACGATTCCCGCGCGGCGAAGGTGGTGATTATAGTAGCGGTTGCCCTGAGATAAGCATACCGGGGTCATGCGACTCGCACGGGGGCGATTGAGCGGGACGGCGATGTGCGACTGACATGATGGTGGACGGCAAGAGCGTCTCGACGGTGATGCTACGTTCAGTGTCACGCATCGACGCTGATGGGAAAGGGTGTGACCGGGCGCACGGGTGGTACAACTTACAAGATCAGACGGTTGATGAGTCTGTCCGTGTTCGACCAGCCCGTCCGACTTTGACTCAAGATGTACGTCATCGCCGCCGTGATGATGAGGTCGACGCCTAGGGTCGCGCCGTCGAATATGCGCACAAGATCAAGTCCGACCTGGGCGTCAACGACGGTTCAGTCTCCTTGGTCTCACGCCATCTGTCATGGCACGCCATCTGTCATGGGTGTAAGGGCGAGGGCCGGCGTTAAGACTTACACCCAAAGCCGACTCGATGTAGTCTCTCGTAAGCGAGACGATGATGATGCCCAGGCATCCCGCGATGGAGGCGAGCCTAGAAGATCAGCCATCGTCGTCGAAGAGCAAGTTTCGCCGAGTTGTCAACGGCTCGGAGGGCGCCAAGCACATGAGGCCGCAACGGAAGGACAGATGACTCACAGGAGCGGGCCGAGGGGTATCAACAGCCAGATATAGTTGGTGTTCAGGCGGTACGCTCGGAGGAAGTAGAAGAGCTGGTGTCAGGTGCGGCACAGGGATTCGTCTCAAGGTGGTTGTTGCTATGCGGACTCGGTAGACTGGTATAGCAGTGTACTCACCTGTACTGGCGGCACCACCAACACAGCAAACAGCCCATGCCAGACGACGACTGCCCGTGAGCTGACCACAGCGGTTTGTGTGCAGCACCTCGCGCCTCGGCAAGGGATGCGGATTGTGACTTACACGTTGGACTGAGATACTGCAGGTACGTCCCATTACCGACCCCAAACCATTGTATGATGGAGACGAACGTACTGCCCATCAGTTACTCTTCCCTCGTACCACCATCCTCGCCCGCCCCGTGCTGATCAAAGCCACTCACTACGCCGAGTGCGCCAGCTCCACAACGAACACCCACCACACGAGCAGCCTCAACCTCGTCCGGTCCCGGCTCCCGCTGGCCCACTGCGCCATCATCGCGACCATCATCCCGCACAGCAGCAGGTCTACCCCCTCTCTGCGTATCAGCCCTTGTCATTCGGAAAGGCTTTCGACTTGCCCAACCAAGAGCGGGATGAGCGAGTACGACCGCTTCGACGTGAAGTACGTCTTGGCGATCTGCTCGTACTGCTCGCGCGTGAGGTGGAATGGCGACGCGGCCCCTGTGTCGGACATCGCGGCGCTGCAGGGGTACTCGTAGGATTTCGCGCTCCTTTTGTCCAAGAAGCAAAGGCAGCCCGGCCTGGATGAGAGCTCGGGAAACGATCACGCCCGCAAAGCGAGCAGCCTGGGGATGGGACCTGGGTCGCCGGCCACGATAAGGCAATCAACGGAAGTCACCAACCGAATGGGGTTGCATAGCCCATGTGCAAGTCGCCCGTGGGCAAATGTTTGCATGGGACGGCCAGGCTAGAGCCGTCGACACGACACTTTGAGACCTTCCTGAGACATTACAGCATATCTTATCGTTCAGGGCGTCGCGAAGCGGTCCGGCATATGGGTGCGGGCACACAGTGCCCGAGTACCAAGCCGATCGCAGCCATGGGTTGTGTCGGAGGGGAGGACGGGGAGGAGGCATTTAGACGACGATGGCGCACCGGATAGACCTCACGGGACGTACGACGCGACGCCAACAGAACCAAAGGTCGAGCCGGCGTCCCGGGTGCTAAACTGTGATCGAAGAATTGCCGTTTTCGGTAATGTGATCAACGCCCTCCACCCCCCTCGATTCCAGCATACCCGGCCGTTCCCGTCTCGATTTAGCTCATACGCCGTGTCCACATGCACCCGCGCTGTCTCAGTTCGGGACGCTGTGATCCTAGCTGACCCTCGACGGGCAAATGCACAGCCTGGGACACGTGCCGCCTCGGCGAGGTTCCCATACGAACAAGATCTGATGAATGTTGCATTGTTATCGTTTGCTTCTGTCTCTCTCCGCTATATACACAGCCTCGTTTGCGCATCCCCTTGCTGCGCTGAACAAATTCAAGATGCAAGAAGCGCCGGTGTCGAACGGCGCATCCCCGACACATTGCCCACTATGATCCTCACCGCCGGTCCTGCCTCGGTGGCGGACCTGCATACCCCTGCTGCCCCTGCGACGCAGCCTGTGTCGGTTGTGGCGGGACCTGCACCGGCTGCCCAGGCGGCATGAACAGCGAATCGCCCTGTCGCCTGATCAACGCCAAATCACCATTATCCACCAGGTTCCACCCGAGATCCGTCAAACCTCGTCCGACTCGCTCCAAGAACGCATCGCGCCGCACGGACGGCTGCGGGAAGGAGTACATGATGATGTTGCGCAGGTTTTCCTGCGGGGTCAGCCATACTGACCACGTTTTCTTCAATCCTCCAGCTTATAATTCGCGATCCTGGATGTGGTGCGAAAAGATTTGTCGACTCACCCGGACATTCTCGACAAAGCCCTCACAGTCGGTCTGCACCTGCGGTGGCAAACCATCAAAGCCGTCTGCATGTTCTTTATCGAATTTATCCCGAGGCCGTAAACGCGATCCTTCAGGAGCAAGGACGACTGTCGGTTTCTGGCCGGGGTGGAACCGAGGCGGGACGGGGTCGTTGGGTCCACGACCGAGCGCAACTTCCTGAGGAGCGATGATATGCTCCGACAAGACTCGCGCGGCGGTCGCTGTCGAATGGGCCGTTGCGTGCTTGCCAGTCAAGTAGCCCTGCTCAATCGCATCGAATTCTTCTTCGAACGAGTCGACGGGATCGATTGGATGTGAAGGCGGACGCGCGAGAGCAGAATGGTGAGAGGTGGTGGGTGGGAGATGGGCGTATTGGCCATTACCGTTCGAGCTCGAGCCGTTCTGGTGCGAGCGGATTGGCGGGACCATAGATGACTGCGCCGGAAGTCGGCTGGACGATGCGACCGGACCTGACGGCTGAGGAAATCTTGCCTGCCCTGAAGGGCCGCCTTCGCTCTGCCGCCGCAGCGGGGCAGTGTGCGGCGTGTGCATATCCGTACCATTGCTCCCGTCCGCCGTGCCCGCCGAACGCCTCGGTCCTCGCTCGGCAGCTATCGAGCTAGCCTTATCGTCCGTTGCGCTCACTCCACCCCGTGATGGCGGCGGCGTCAGATCCGCAACGCCCTGCCGACCAGGCTGGTCGCCACCCGAGGGCGAGTTCTCCCTCAAATACCGAACACGATCCTCCTCACGCTTTCGCTTCGCCGCATTGATGATGAAATTCGCTTCGGCGCGTATGTCGCTCTCGGCGGGCTGGGGATAGACCTCGCCCATCCCTACGCGAGGTACCTTTGGCAATGGCTGATCATCGACCACCACCACGGCTGAAGGAGGAGGACCGGGCGTAGCGGTACGTGAGACGCTTGTACCGGCTCTTGTCTCCGGTGCAGTGGGCGTTGCGCGAGATGGGCGGGTGTTGATCAGCTTGGGCTTGCTTGTCGGGGCGGTCGTGGGTGGAGGTGCGGCTTTGGCCGTGGGTGGAGGTGCGGCTGGGACGGCTGCTGGAGGGTCGGATGAGGGTGGAGCCGAGTCAGTCTGGACTGAGGCCGGCTTGCCCGAGGCGACTGTTCGTTTCCTTTTGGCGGGAAGGGGGAGTATATTGATGGATGCCGTGTCTTCCGTGTCATCATCATCTGTGAGATCTGACGAGGCGCGGTCGGGTATGGACCTGGCTGACGAGGGGGCAGTGGCCGTGGCCGGTGCGGTAGCGACCGCTGCAGCCGGTACAGAGGTATCGCGTGGAGATGCAGTCGTCCTTTTGCGAGAGCGCGAGCCGGCCGCAGCGGCTGTCGTAGGTGTCGCAGTGACTGTGGTTGGGGGATAAGATACGCGTGAAGACCGGCGCAGGGTGGACATGATACAAGCAGGTTGATCAGGGACGATGTATACAGGATACGTGGTGAAAGCAAAGAGTGAAATGTGATCAGCGTTGAGACAGGTATGGGGTGCGCAGCGGGCTGGGAGCCAGCCACGACACGAGGGCGGTCGGACGGTCTGTGCGACGACCCGTTGTGGTCCGATTCGATTCTCACCTGGACTGCTTATACGTCCACCCACAAACGGGCTGGCGCTCTTTCTTGGACGCGTCCTACTTCCACCCACATTGGCATTCACCCCCGACGCAGTGCCCGGGGTTCCATCGCGCATTGCCGTCGAACCTTCTATCATCAGTCGACGGCCCTGCCCACATCGCCGGGTCCCCGATACCGTCTCCACCTAAGATCCCAAGCTCACCTCTTGACGCGGCGACCTCGGTCCCCCCAGCCCTGTCCTTCTCCGCATCCTCCTCGACCCTCCTCTTCTCGGTCTCGGGCGACTCTCCTCGATCCCTCACTTCGATGACGTTGCCCTCCTCGTCCTCCAGCACAAGCGCCCATCCTTTCCACCCCTTCTTCTTCTTCTTCTTCGGCTTCATCCCCGCCGCATCTCCCGACCCTGATCCACTACCATGGCCGCCGTCCGCGACTGGCCCCGACGTGGCCGACGTGCCCGCCCCGCGCTGCTGACCACCCTCGCCTGCGCGATCGTCTCCCGCGCCCGAGACGATGCTGCTCGACGACGAGCCCACGGGCGGATGCGCCATACTGTTGTTCATCCTCCGCGGCGAGTTCTTGATCCCGTCCGCGAGCGTCGAGTACGCCGAGGTAGGCGAAGGGAAAGGAGGTAATGACGAATGCGAACTCGAATTCAGATTCGAATGCGAATTCAGGCGCAAGAGCGAAGGCGGCCGCGGGATAGGCGATCGAGGCTGTTCCGCCGACGCCATGTAGGCCACGCTACCTATCTGCTGGGCCGGCACGGGTGCTGATGGCGCTGATGCAAGGACGAGTTTATGTCAACGACAGGAAGCCGTCGGATCAAGTGAAGGTGTGGTCGTGGTTGAAGGTATAGTATTACGCGCAGTGCGTAGGCGTAAAACAAAACACAAGTGGCGTTTGGACCCTGACGTCGCCGCGATATCGAGCGAGCGAACGGACGAGCGAATGGACGAGGGCACAGGCGGATGGATGCACTCTGTTGTCCCGGGACGACTTCGGCTTACATCCTCTTGGCGAACTGCCGAGAGCCCAAGCCGGGGGCGCCCGGGTCCTTTGGCCCCTGGGCGCTGGTCGCACTAGTCCTGGTCGTCGACGTCGTCGGGCACAGCCCGAAGGAGTCCTTTGACGGGAGTGGCAGCGCACAGTCCGTACTAGCTCTGGGTCGTGGAGGAGAGGACTGGCACGCCATGTGATGAATCCGTTGCTCGTTGACATCGCCAAGTCGTCACAACGTCTCTGGTACTTCGTGAGGAGATCGAGGTTGGGCGAGACACCGCCAAGGCAATGACAGCTTGAGCCTTCGGACATCCCCTCACGCTGTGAACGGTCGCTGAGCACTTCTGCAGATTATACAAATCCCAAAATAAAGGGTAAACTAGGTAGCAGTAAAGAGGGTGTTCACAGTGATCCTTCCCTTCCCCAGTCTGCTGTCTCCCCGCATCCCGCTATGTCTCTCCGTGATAACAATCCAAGGAATCACTTGACTTATCCAAGTGTTTTCGGCACCGCCCACCGCTCTATCTTACATGCCGTGTCGACCGCCAGATCACTTTCGAATCGAGTCGTAGCTTTCATTAGCGCAATCGAACCAATGGCCTCGTCGCAGCTCACGTGGGGGGAACCTCCTCAGCCTCGTGGTACGCTCCTCCATCCTCCGCGACGGTCACAGGCCCATCGCTGGTGCTGGGGCTCGTCGGCGGCAACCCGCTGCCCGACGCCCCGCCGTACTGCTGCGGCATCGCAGCCGGGCCGCCCACCCGGTTGTTCTCGCGATCCTGGTACGCCTCCCTCTGCTTGGCTGACATACCCGCCATAGCGCCCGCTCCAGCTCCTGCGGCGCCCGCCAAAGCCGCCGCGCCATATCCGCCTCCTCCACCACCGAGGTGGGGCTCAGGCATCTGCATCGTTCCGAAACCGGCGCCTTGACCGGCGTATCCGGCCGATGTGGCACTGGACGGTCCACGCGAGAGACCTTGCGCGCCGTAGCCCTCCGACGTGGCCGAGGCGGAACCGGGGTACTGTGTCATCTGAGGTGACTGGGCCGTGGAAGCCACGCCGGGGGTGTAGAATGGCTCGACGGTGTTGTGGCCCGGGTCGGCGAGGTCGACGGGGGCGTGGTTCTGCGCCCGACTGGGGTCGAACTGCGGTCAGCCATCGTCGAAAGCTTGCCGCAACAGCAGCGACAGGTGCGGCTACTCACCATGCCGTCGTCAAAGTCATCTCGGTGCGACCTTCTGCGCTTTCGGAGGAAAAACCAGAGCGCGCCAATGATGAGGATGAGACCAACGACACCGCCCACAACCCCTCCAACGATCGCACCCGTGTCTACTCGTCAGTACAGCGCCCTGTCGAGCACGCAGGGGACTCACTGCTCGAGCCGCCGCCGCTTCCGCCATTCGCCGGAACCTCGACGGAGCTGGTCCGGGTCACAGGAGCGGATGTGGTCACAAGTCGGCCACTGTCGTCGGTCACGGTCGTGAGGCTGCCGTCAGTACGTGTTTCACACAGCCCGCGATATGACTCCAGCGCCTCGCACTATTTGACTCACACATAACTGGTCTCCACGACCAGCGATCTCGTGCTGCTCGGCGCGGCGGTCGAGCTCGTACTGGAGGCCGCCGCAGAGCTCGACGTCTGACTGGCAGGACTGGAGGACTGTGCGGCGGCACTGGATCCCCCAGGAGACGTAGTAGATGAGGTGTCGCTAGTCGGAGGCGGGACCGAGCTGCTGGGCGGAGTGCTGGGCGGGGTGCTGGGCGGAGTGCTGGGGGGTGTGCTGGGCGGGGTGCTGGGCGGAGTGCTGGGCGGGGTGCTGGGCGGGGTGCTGGGCGGAGTGCTGCTGGGCGGGGTGCTGGTGTCCGTGTCGGAAGGAGGAATACTGATCGAGGAGGATGGTACTATCGTTGTGGTCGTGTCATTTGGGGACGACATGTTTGGGAGGTGGGTGACGGGGTAGATTTAGGATAGATAGGATGGAGGATGATGGTTTTAAGTCGTACGGGACGTCGAAAAGCGGTGGTAAGCTACGGCTCTCGGACGATCACGACGATGCCGGCGGCGAGAGCGATGTGGTCTTGAAGGGTCTGGCAACGTCGCAAGATGTAGAAGACAATGAGACGTATGAGATCAGGAGGTGAAGTTGCAACCGGTAGGGTAGAGCGGGTTGAGCGATAATACGAATGGGACGATTGAATGGACGGAACAATGATGCGTAGTGCGTAGGCCAGCGGCAATGCAGGCGGTAGGACGGGGCGGAGGAGGGGGGGTTAGGAGAGAGCTTGCAAGGCGCGGCAGGGGTAAAATCTGCGACAGCGTGCGTCGTCGTTGTCTCCCCGTTACACCGGGGCGTCGGCGTCGGTAGCAGCGGAGGCGGGGATGCCCTCCTTCCGCGGCAATGATGGTGTAACGGGGTGGAGGGGACTGCACGTGCAGTGTAGCGCAGGTGCCTTGTCTGGCCCACGACAGAGCAAGGATATGCGAGCGTAATCGAAGAGAGAGCCCTGAACAAGGAAGGGTCGGTCTGATGTGGATGACGGTGAGATGCGGTGCACCGGCCCCGTCCACGTCCACGCTATGCGCTGATTGACGTGCGTGTGGGTGTCTTTCTCGGATGCGGGACACAGGGTGGAGGCGTACCACAGCGGATAGATAGAGGATCACCACTCACGGGACATGCTTGGCTTGTTGGTCTATCGAATGATGTGATCGAGAGGTGAAGAGCGGATGTGTGAAGGGCGTATGGAAGTTGAACGCGGGGCGGTCGAGTGAAAGGATCCGGATCAAATTGGCCGGGGCGGGTCACGAGACGAGCGTGTGTGGGAGCCGAGTTGGCGTGAGTGGGTGGGGGCTGTGTGATCCGCAGTCGGAAATGTCCGGGCAAGGCGATGGGTTCTCTACAAGCACAGATATATTCAAAACAAGCAACTTTCGTAGTGCAGCGACTCTGATGAGCGATCAAGAGATTGTCGATAGGGTGGAATTAAGGGTTGATGACGAAAACAGTGAACACAGCGGGGTGTAACGGTGGTGTGACAATCTGTCAAAGGATCATCTCCCCTAGTACCGAGACGTTTGGGGGGGCCGGGGGCT
>Ga0308169_10004520_pt1 | contig 13017 bp, 12 predicted proteins | sample PhyBR1_2_FD_202139 | JGI IMG/M metagenome (GOLD analysis project Ga0308169, IMG submission 202139) | Phyllosphere microbial communities from UC Gill Tract Community Farm, Albany, California, United States - DLSLSB.R1 | ecosystem: Host-associated > Plants > Phyllosphere > Unclassified | place...
CCTGAGGCAGTCCCTGTGGTCCCACCCTTCTCTTCTCTCTCTCGAGCGCAATGCAGTCTTCGTTCCTCTTGCTTCTGCGTCTTTGTCCGAGCGAGAGCAGAGCGGGCGAGCTGAGAGTCGTCTAGAGCGCTCGTCAGTCCGAGCGGCTCGAGCGTCCTCGAGCGCCGAGCTGGGCCGTCGAAAGCCGTACTTCCTGCCATGCTGCGCTTGCTCGCCCTCTCCCTGCTTGATCTGAGGAGAAGAAGGTGCTCGTCTGCATTGCGTATGCTACCAACTCTGCGGCGCGAGCGCGCTCACGGCCCGCGCGAGCTCCTCTCCCTTGACGACCTCGTAGTGCCCGCTCGTCAGCGAGTCGAAATCGCACTCGACGTTCCTCGGCAGGTCCCTCTCGACCTCGTCGCCCACCTCCTCGTCCGCCGCCGCTGCGCGTTCGCTCGAAGCGTCGCCGCCGAAGAGCTGCTTGAGCTGCCGGAGGAAGACCCTCGGCTGTCGCAGGCTCAGCAGCTCGTCCGTGCGCGAGTGCAGCACGACGATGCGCACCGAACGTCCTCGCTCGTCGCCGTGTGCGGTCCACCGCGCGGGCGACTCGTGCGCGAGCGCGGTCGGGTCCGAGCCGAACGCCTCGCCGATGAACGATGCGTAGGAGGGGTACTCGTCCAGGAGGGTCGGGAGGTCGTAGATGCCGTCGACGCAGAGGACACCCTTGACGGCGAGGCGGACGGAGGGCGGTACAGAGAAAGACGGCGAGGGCGGAGGCTTGAGGATGAGCGAGGCGGCCATGAACGCGCCGGCCGAGTGGCCGATGAGGACGATGCCGTCGCGGCGCCATTTGGCCTCGCCCTGCTCGAGCGGGAGGAGTGGGCCGGCGAGGAGCGAGAGTCCCGACACGACGTCCTGAACCTGAGCCGGATGAGGGTCGGACGGAGCGAGGCGGTACTCGACGCATGCGACGGGGAGGTCGGTGTGCTGGACGAGGGTTGGCATCAGGGCGTTGGCGAAGTCATCTTTGGACTCTGCGAACACGCAAAAGGACGTCAGCGAGGTAGCTTGGCCGACAGCGAGGGGGAGAGCGGGGAGAGGGAGGACGACGAGCGCACCAGATCGCCACGCGCCGCCTGCAGGGTGCGACGAGCGTGTCAGGGGCCTTGTGCGAGGATGCCTGTGCGCTCAAGTACGGTGCCGCACCGTGAATGTAGACGAGGAGGGTCGAGTCGGGTCCAGCCGAGGCGGGGAGGAAGAGGTCGAGCGACTGGCGAGGCCCGGTGGCGTGCGGGTAGGGCACGTCGAGGTGTGCAGCAAGGCCCATCTGAGCAGTGCTAGCAGCTCGCAGCACGAGTTGTACGGCTTGTCGTCGAGAGCCGGCCCACCATCGGCTTCCCTGCGGCGCCGGCGGTCGCCCTCTCCCTCTCTCTCCTCCGTCCGACCAGGCCTGGCCTCATGCGCTCGCTCACTGAGCCGCCAGTGGCTGCCGAGCCCCAGGCTCGCGCGGCTGCCTGCGTCAAACTCGGCGTCTCAGCCACCCGCCCCCTGGCTTGCTGCCCTCCCGCCCGACGGCTCCTTCCCGTTGCGTCGCCTCGCTGGCCTCGCTCGTCTCGAGGTCTTGCCGTTCCCGGGACGGGGGGACGGCCCAGCCTCGCCCTCGCTCCCGCATGCAGCGGTCGCCTGAGTGCTCACAATGTCGCCGCGACGCTTGTTCGAGATCAGCTCGTCGTCCCGTCCGCCCGGTCGTCTCGCTCCCTCTCTCAAGTCTCTGCCTCTCTGCTCGTCCAGCTCCTCGCCAGCTTCCCTACACTCCTTCACGCACGCCGCCTGCGCCGCCGACCCACCCACGCTCACACAGCAACCTCCAGCCGCCGCCTCGTCGACGTCGACGTCCTCCTCTCCGACCCGTCCAGCCCACCTCTTTCTTCCCGACCATGCGGTTCACCCTCGCCGTCGTCGCCTTGGCCGCCATCGCCTCTTTCTCGGGCGTCGAGGCGAGCAAGAAGAAGAAGCAGCCCGTCCAGCGTACGCTGTGCCCGACGGACGAGATCGCCTGCCCGATCCTCGGCTCGACGTGCGTCCTCTCTCCCTCTCTGCACCGCGCTCGGCGAGCTGCAGCTGACGAGCGCGTCTCTCTGCAGCACCTACGGCGACGCCGTCGCGCACCACTTCTCGAACGGCAAGAAGGAGGTCTCGGGCGTCATGGCCGGCTCGGGCGGATGTGCGTCTCCTCTCCCTCTCGCTCGGTCGCTGCCGCATCTCTCGGTCATTGAGCTTACCCCTCGACCTCGCAGACGAGTGCATCAACATCGCCGAGGCGCTCGACTCGTGCGGCGGCTGCGCCTCGACCGGCGAGGGCGTCGACTGCACCAAGATCCGCGGCGCGGCGGGCGTCGGCTGCGAGCAGGGCGCGTGCGTCGTCTTCAGCTGTGCGGCCGGGTGGCGGCCAGCGCTCTCGGGCAACAAGTGCGTGCGCGCGCACGGCGCGAGCCACGACCGGTCGGCCGTCGCCGCCGCCGCCGCGTCGAACGGCACGCAGCAAGTCGCTCGCGTCCGCCGGCACCTGAGCGGCCGGCATGCTCGTCACGGCATGCCCATGTCGCACTAGACGTTCCTTCTCCTCTGCACCCCCCCTCGCACTCGATACCCGCTCCCCCTCTTGATGTTCCCCTCCTCCGGCGAGTGCGCTCGCTGGCCGGCCCTCCCTCCTGTTCCAACTGTGCCTTCGACCTCGTCCTTGTGCTCGCCCTCGACGGCGAATTTTCTGTAGCGCTAGCACTCTATTCACTGCATCGTCTCGTCCCGCTGCATCGCGCGGATCACTCTCGCTCGTGGCAGGACCGTGCGCTCGCGCCTCCGACGGAGATGAACGAGCGGCGGCCGAGGCTTTTGTGTCGCTCGCAGCCGGTCGATCTGCGATCGACTTGATGAGACCTGTTCGGTAAGGATTCGTCTTACCGGGTGGATGAATGCTCGACAGCGTCAGCGTCGAGCTCGACTGCGGGCGGCCGGGTGGCAGCCGCCCTTTCTCCTCGTCCTCCTCTCGCACCCGCCGCCGCCGCAGCGACGACCTGCAATGGCACCCTCGTTCGCCGACAGCGGCACAGCAGCTCGCGAGAGAGCTCGGCACAGCACGTCCAGAAGAGGCTGCGCCGCGCTGTCTCATCTCCTGGCCGTGCCCACAGCGAGCGCATCGCTCGAGGCGACTCAGCCCCTTTGTGGCCGTCTGCCCGTCATTGGCGGCCGGGGCGCTGGCCTGCACGGGGTCAATTATGCCGCTCGCCTGGACGAGACAGCGATCTCGCGCGGTCCGGTCGCCTGGGCGCGAGCGAGCGACCAGCTCTTCCTCCGCCTCGCCGTCCTCGCTCGCCTCGCGCAGCTCTACTGCGCACCCTCGCACTCGCCCAAGGACTCGCACGACCACTTGCGAGCCGCCGACCGTCGCTCCTTCGCCTTCGCGCCCTTCGCCCGCCGCCTTTCACCCTCTCCGACCTCGACACTCTTTTGACCGCCTCGCTCCCTCGCCTCACGCCCAACGCCCACACGGCCTCTCCCCTCCTTTCGACACGCCTCGACGATGCACGCTTTCACCCTCTTCGCAACCCTCGCTTCGCTCGCCGTCGCCTCGGCTTCGACCTCGCCCGCCTTCCTCCCGCCTGGCGCCAACCCCGTCTCGGCGCCGACCGACTTCACCCTCGACAAGCGCACGTTCTGCTTCCTCGGCATCTGTCTCGGCGAGACGGCGCCGAACTACATGAGCGACGTGAACAACTGGTGCGTGCGCGCTCTCGTCCTTCCCTCGCCGTCCTCCTTCGACCCTTCCTACTCGCCGTCCTGCGCGCCGTCAGCTTCGAGACCCTTTCGCTGACTCGGCGCTCCCATCCACCTACAGCGGCGCCAAGGGCAACCGCTGCTCGTCGAGCTGGCTTTTCGGCGGCGGCTCGCAGTGCGTGTCAGCTGTTTGCGCTCCGGCGTACTGCAACAGCCTGTTCGACTTCAACTGGGGCTCTCGTCAGTGCCAGGACGTCTCGTCCGACACTCAGAACTGGTGCGTTGAGAACGACCTCTCCTCTCCTCGTCGCCGCCGTGGGCTAACTCGCTCTCCTGGCTCGCTCGCAGCGGCAAGTGCGGCCAGACCTGCTCCGTCGCCAACGCCAAAAGCTCGCAGTGCGTCTCGGGCTCGTGCTTCGCGCGCGAGTGCATGCCGGGCTTCTCACTCGCGTCGGGCACCTGCGTCAAGACGATCGACACGACCTCGGACGTGCGTCTCGCTCTCTCACCTGTCCAGCGCACCTGCTGCGACCCTGAGCTGACGCTCTCTCTCTGCAGATGTCGAACTGCGGCAGCCTCGGCAACAAGTGCCCGACGTCGTGGGCGAACGGCGTCGGCGCGACCTGCTCGAACGGCGTCTGCCAGCCGAGCACGTGCATCAGCGGCTGGGCGTTCGACATGTCGGCCCGCAAGTGCCAGAACACGGTCAGCGACTCGAACAACTGGTGCGTTCCTTACTCTCTCTCCCCCCTGACGCTGCAGCAAGACCTTGAGCTGACGCCTCTTGCTCGCGCTCGCAGTGGGTCCGTCGGCAACCGGTGCTCGTTCCCCGGCGGCTTCGGCTCGTGCAAGAACGGCCAGTGCACCTACGATGGCTGCAACGACGACTGCTCATTCCTCGGCGGCATCTGCAAGAAGCTCGACTTCAACACGGACGTCGAGAACTGGTGCGTCGCTCTCTCGCCTCGCCTCGCCTCGCCTCGCCTCGCCTCCTCTCTCTCTCTCGCTCACGCCTCGTTGCCTCTCCTCGCAGCGGCGGCAAGGGTCGCAAGTGCAGCTTCGACAACGGCGTCGCGAGCTGCTCGTCGGGCCAGTGCTCGCTCAGCAGGTGCGCCGACGGCTTTTTGCCGCAGACGAGCGGCCTCCTCTGGTGGGCGACGACGACGTGCGAGAAGATCTCCTGCGGCAGCGGCTTTGTGCGTCCCTCTCTCCATCATCTTCCCTGACATTGAGTCGAGCTGACGGACGAGCACCCCGACAGGCCTACGACTCGACGACCAAGGCGTGCCGCAACGTCCAGACCGACCCGAGCAACTGCGGCGCCCTCGGCCGCGTCTGCCCGGCTCAGAACGGCGTCGCCAAGTGCTGGGCGGGTCAGTGCTCGCTCGACTGCGCCTCGGACAGCGTCCTCGTCCAGGGCGTCTGCCAGAAGGCCGACCTGCTCAACGACGCGACGAACTGGTGCGTCCCTCCTCTTACCGCGCCCCTCGCTGCCTCAACGCCGACACCTCCTTCCCCTCGCAGCGGCAAGGTCGGCCTCGTCTGCCCGACGACGTACGCCAATGGCGGCAAGGGCACGTGCCGCAACGGCGTCTGCTCGGCGATCTGCGACTCGCTCTTCGACTTCGACGTTCTCTTCGGCTTCTGCCGCGACGTCTCGCAGGATAAGAACAACTGGTACGTCCTCGTCGAGCTTACGATCTCCCTGTGCGTCGCCGTTCGCAAGATGTTGACCCTCCTCCCCCTCCCCCCCTCCCCTGCAGCGGTCGGTGCGGCCAGACGTGCAACCTTCCCGGCGCGACTTCGACGGCCTGCAAGAGCGGTCAGTGCTACGCTACGCAGTGCTCGAGCGGGTACACGCTCACGAACGGGCGTTGCTCGACCGCCGACACGACCTCGGACGGTGCGTCGACCTTCTCGACCTTCTCAAACCGCTTCCTCTTCCTCGGACGCTCAGCTGACGAGGATCTCTCTACTTACAGCTGCCAACTGCGGGCGTGTCGGCAATGCGTGTCAGTTCTCGCCGTCGGGCGCCACGGGCGTCTGCAAGAACTCGCAGTGCGTGACGACCGGCTGCCCGTCCGGCTACTCGCTCGCCTCAGGTGCGTCAAGCCGTCCCTCGCTCCCTCACTCCCTTGGGATGGACGTCTTTGCTGACTCTCGCTCTCGTCGTCTCGCAGGTGTGTGCGTCAAGCAGAACCCGAGCGCGCACGCTCGCCTCGCCAAGAAGGACAAGCTCGAGCAGCCCAAGAAGCTTTGCCCGGCGTCGAACGAGCAGGCCTGCCCTATCCTCGGCTCTTCGTGCGTCATCTCTCGCTTCTCGTCTCGCTCGAGATGCAGCGCCGTCGTCTTGAGGTGCAGCAACTGACTGCTCTCCTCGCTCGCAGCTCTTACGCTCAGGCCGTCGAGCACCACTTTGCGGCCGTCAACGAGTTCTCAGGCGTCATGCTCGGCGCCGGCGGGTACGAGTGCCTCGACACGACAACGGCCCTCGACTCGTGCGGCGGTTGTGCGTCGACCGGCGAGGGCGTCGACTGCACAAAGATCCGCGGCGTCCAGGGCGTCGGCTGCGAGGGCGGCGAGTGCCGCGTCTTTTCGTGCGAGGCAGGATGGAAGCCTTCTCTGCGCGGCGACAAGTGCGTGCGGGCTCGCCCGAGCCATGGAGGGTCAGCGTCGGCGGCGTCGAACGGGACGCAGGCGTCGGCCGCTCGGCACCACCTCGCCGGAGGACATGCTCGTCACGGTTTCCCGGTGTCGCACTAGCCCTCGTCTTCTCCTTTTCTCTCTCCCCTCGTCTTCGAGCCATGTAGATACCCTTCCTTGCTCCCCTCCATCGACGTGCGGCGCTGGTCGTCCGAGTCACACCCCTCGGCCCTTTCCCTCTCTCTCTCTCTTGTGCGCGTTCGCCTTCGTCGTCGCGGTACTTCTTGTAGCTCTCCTGCATTGTTCTTTCGTGCGTCGAACCCGCACCACCAGCCCCGCAGCTCCTGTCTCGCCCCTGGCCGTCGCCTCGCAGCTGATGAGACATCCGCCTCCTGAGCGGTTTTCAGCTCGTTGCAGCTCTCCTGCACGCGTGCAATCAACGCAGCATGCTCACACAGGTCCCGAGAGGGGATGCTAGAGTTCTGGGGGCGGTCGGTGCAGTTGCGACCGTGCTGGACCGGTCGCTCGACGGAAGCGAGCTCGAGCCCTTCGCTAGCGCTGTCTCCGCCCTCGCACGCCCTTCGCAGGGTTCTGCTTCGGCGGCGGCGTGTGGCAACCTGCTATTGGCTCTTGCTGCGCTGTTCGGACCTCCCTGTCTCTCCGCTTGACCCACAGCGAACCACCACTCACCTCGCCGGGTGGAGTGCCTCTCGCCGGTGCCGAGCCGGCGGCTCGCTACGCTCTGTGACCCTTGCTCGCCGTGCTCGCTCTTTCTCTCCCTCTTTTCTCTACATCCTTCTCGCCCAGCTCTGAGCTCGACGCCCACACTCCTTTTGCCGCCAACCCGAGCCGCTTCGCTCGCCTCACGCCCGGCCGCCCTCCCTTCTTCGTCGTCACCTCCCAGCTCAGCATGCGTTTCCTCCTCGCCTTCATCTCGACCGTCACATTCGCCGCCGTCGTCTCGGCCGCCGACTTTATCGCCTCGCCGGGCGAAGACGCCTCGGTGGTCGGCCAGGCGGACGACTTCCCGCCCTCGAACAGCTTCGTCAAGGGCCAGCGTTCCCTCGAGAAACGCACCCTGTGCGGCACCGACAACGACTGCCGACTCGTCGCCTCGCTCCTCCCCATCCTTTACCCGAACGGCGCTCGCTGTGAGCACGGTTCCTCTCCCTGTCGTCGGAACCGCTCGCTGACGTCGTGCTCGTTCTGCAGGCGATAAATGGCTGTGCGTGCCCAAGTGCGGCGACCTGTGGGACTGGGACATTTTCTCGCACAAGTGCCGCGACGTCTCGTCGGACACGGACAACTGGTGCGCTCGAGCCTCTTCCCCTCTCGTTTCGTCGCCGGCCGGCACCTGACCTTCTTCGGGCGTTCGCGCGCAGTGGCAAGTGCGGCCAGAAGTGCACGCTTCCGGGTGCGACGCAGACGACCTGCGAGTACGGCAAGTGCAAAGCCACGTGCTGCGAGCCAGGGTACACGCTCGGCGACGGTGCGTTTCGGCCTTCCCAAGTTGCGCGACTCGAGTTACTGCTGACGCTTTGCTCCCCTCCAGGGGTCTGCTCGCTGAACCCGAGTCAGCATGCTCGCGCTAAGCGCAGCGTGAGTGCGCCGCGCAAGAAGCTGTGTCCCGACCGCAACGAGCAGGCTTGCCCCATCCTCGGTTCCTCGTGCGTCCGGGCCGCCTTCACATCTTCGGCGGCTCTGAGCCTCTCGCCTTCTCGCTGACTTTATCTTCCTCTCATGCTCGCAGGACCTACGGCGAGGCCGTCAAGCACCACTTCGAGGCCAACGGCGAGCTGAGCGGCGTAATGTCGGGCGTCGGCGGGTACGAGTGCATCGACACGACCCAGGCGCTCGATTCCTGCGGTGGCTGCGCCTCGACGGGCGAGGGGATGGACTGCACGAAGATCCGTGGAGCCCGCAGCGTCGGCTGCGAAGCGAGCCGGTGCGTCGTGCTCTCGTGCGACGCAGGTTGGCGCCCGTCTCCTCGCGGCGACAAGTGCGTCCGGGCCCGCTCGGCCTTCATGCCGGCCAAGAACGTGACGGCGCACGCTTCGCACAAGCACGTGCGCATGCGTATGGGCATGCGCCACGCCTCGTAGCTGCGCCCTCCTCCTTTTGCGCACGGCCCCCTCCGCACTCGTCACCCTGTTTCTATTTCGCTCGCTCCTTCGTCATGTAGCCTTTCTCCCTTGTTCGAGCTCCCTATTGAACCTCTGCCTCGAGCAAGGCGTTGCCCGCTGGCGGGCTCGCGCAATACCAAAGAATCGTCCCTCACTCGCACCAGCTGTCGGACGAAAGCAACGCTCGAACGGGAACGGCTCAAAGTTGCGCAGACACTACAGCAGACCTACAACAAGTGCAGCTCAATAGAGCGGCGGAAAAGAGAGAGAGAGAAAGAGAGCGAGAGAGAGAGAGCGAGAAGGTCGAGAGGCAACAAGGGCGAGCGGGGAGGACGAAGAGCCAGGGGGTAGGGAAATATGGGTATTTGGGTCTGAAAACCAGACGAATGCAGCGATGCTACTGTACGTGACGACCGAGTGCTGCAGACGGCGGCGGGTCGAGCTCGCCGAACGAGGACGAGCGCTCATGCGCGGGCTGTGCCGACGACGCTGAAGGCGACGACCGGGCGCCGTTCGGCGAGAGAGGCCGACCGAGAGACGCCGTAGAGTTCGGTGCAGGGTCGGTACGTGCTGCAGGGTCGGAAGAGGACGACGAGGCGGGGCGTGAGGAGGGCGCGAGCTCGGCGGACGACTTGAGGGGGAAGATGTGGGGGGGCGGCGAGGTAGAGGCGAGAGGGTCGGCGGGGAGCGAGCCGGGCGTGGTAGCGCGCTCGTAGAGGGCGAAAACCGAGTCTGTCGAGCCGACGTTGCGCATCGCTGTCGGCGAGTCGGGGTCAGCCTGGTGGCCTCCTCGAGAATCGATGACGCCGAGCTGCACGCACCTGAGGAAGAAGGCTGGCGAGTTATCCTCGACGACTCGTCCTCGGTTAGGCTGAGGCGTTGAGGACTGTGAGCGCGAGGCGTCGTCGCCGTCGTGCCCGTCCCGCCGGGCGGGCGACGTGGAAGAAGCGGCGGGGCGGGACCCTCGGCCGGCGACGGCGCCATCGTCTCGTTCGGGTCGCTGCCTTGACGTGACCTCGGCGCCTGCACGGCGTCGACGGGCAGGTCCCGGAAGAGTGGGGCGTGATGGCGGATGAGGATCTCCATGACGTTGTCCTGCAGGTCGAGGCGAGCACGATCGTCAGCGCGTGCGCTCTCAGCGCAACGAGCACGAAGTCGAGTAGCTGAACGACGTGAGGAAGGGAAGGAGACGCACCTTGCTGCCGTTCATGGCCGACTCGAGAGTGACCGACTCGTCCTCGCCGAAGATGACGGTCGTGAAGATGAGGGCGAGGTTGGACGGGCTCATCTTGTTGACGTGCTCGTACGCACTGATATGGGCGAGGTGCTGGCAGAGGACCTTGAGCGTCGCCTGCTGAGGCGGCGACAGGCGGCGGATGCGGCGGATGAGCGAGCCGATGGCGCTCTCGGCCGACGTCGAAAACTCGGCGGTCCAGGCTCGGCGACTGCAGGGAAGGACAGTGGTTAGTCCTCGAGTACCACATAGTCTTCTGGGCGAGCGAGAGGACGTACTCTTGCGTAGAGAAGGGAAAGACGGGCGTCGGCAGCTGGCGGAGGTAGAGCTGCGCGCACAAGAGCCCGAGTCAGCCGAGTCTCGACGCAGCGTGTCGAAGAGGAACAATGCCGACGCACCTTGAGCACGCCCGCAACAGCTGCGACCTCGTCGCCCGGGCCAAACTCGAACGCCTCCTCCTCCTTCTCCATCCGGTGCACGAGCTGCTGGATCTTGGCGAGCTTGCCTGCAGGTTCGGGCGTCAGGAGCCTGTCAGGCACTGGACGAGGGGAACTTGGACGTACCTGGGACGCGGTAGATGCCCTCGCTGTCGAGCCCGGTCGACTCGATGTTGGCGACGCTGCAGGTTGCGACGGCCGTCAGTGCGCCGTCTCGTCTTCGGCGAAGAGCGAGAAGAGGACGCACCAGCGTTGGACGATGAGAGGAACGAGCAGGTCTGGGTGCTTGGCGTGATAGTCCTGGAGCCCGACGCCGAAGAGCAGCGACTTGCACTCGCCGACGAACGCGTTGACGTCTGCGCCGGCACGAGCTCGACGTCAGCTACTGCGACAGGGCGAGTCGAAGGAGAGGAAGAGGGACGCACAGTAGACGGGCGGGTCGGGAGGGCTCTGGTCCTGAACCGTGATGAAGTAGGTGCTCGCGTCCTGCTCGGCGTCGATCTTGTCGACCTCGGGCTTGACGTGCTCGGCGATCTGCAGGAGGGTGTCCCTGCGTCAGCTCCGAGAGGGCGAGGAGGAGAGAGTGAGGAGGAGAGAGCGAGGACGCACAGCACCCTGCACGTGACCCAGAACCATCTGCTCGTCGACCCGAGCCGCGAACGCCGACTTGAGGTTCGAGGCGAGGTCGAGGACGAACTCGCGCAGGCTCTCGCGCGCCGAGGTCTGCACGCGCATCTTCTGCAGCCGCAGCGTCTCGAGCTGGAAGATGCCCGAGCGGTAGTCGCGATCTGCAGGAGGTTCGGCCGTCAGCTTCGGGCGAGTCGAGCAGGTGGGGCGACGACGAGGACAGGGACGCACCTGCGAGTTCGGCCTCGCGCTTGAGCTTGCTCGTGTACTGCCTACTGCGCTGGCGGGCCGGACCGAGCGCGCCGACAGGGTCGTTGCCCTTGGCCAAGCTGCCGACCGCCCGCACGATCGAGTTGACCCGGTGCTTCTCGCCCGCCCAGTCGCGCTTGGTGATCGCCTCGAAGACGTTCTGCTTGCCCGTCGGCGCGTCGCGATAGGCAGAAGGGGTCGAGGCGGACGAGGTGGCGCCCGAGACGAAGAAGGGGGACGACAGGCCGGGCGAGGTGACGGTGGGCGGGGGCGACTCGGCGTCGCTAGCGCCTGCGCCGCCCTTGGACGACGTCGCCGAGTCGCTGCGGCTGCGGCCGCCGACGAACGTGTCCTGCGACCAATGCTCGGGCGGCCAACCCGCCTCGGGCCTTGAGCCCGGCGCCGGCGAGTGCTCCTGGTCGCGCATCGCCTCGGCCTCCTCGTGGTGCTGGAGCTCCTCGACCTTGCGCTCGTACGTCTTGCGGAGGCGATAAACGACGGTCTTGTAGTCGGCCCACTCGGTCGCCGTCGAGCGGAGATCCTCGCGGATTCTCCGGCGGGTGCGCTCCTGTCGACGGCACGGTCGAGCGACGTCAGCTCCGCCCGGGCACAGGCTGCTGAAGAGAAACGGTCGACGCACCCGGTCGTCTCGGAAAGAAGTGAGCTTGTGCACGACTCGATCCAGGCCATCCGCCGCGCCACGGTGCGCGAGGACCTCGTCCTCGACACTCAACCGGACGGCGACCCAGGCCTTTCTCCAGGACGTCGGGAGCTGCGCGTGAAGTCTGCGAGGCACCCGAGAGGAGTCAGCTGAGAGGGCGAGGGCTGTACTGAGAGAGTTGAGCGCACTCGTCGCCGAGCTGCGCGTCGCCTTGGGCCGTCTTGAGCGAGAGCTGCGGGAGGGCGAAGCGAGTCAGCGAGGGGCCGCCGAGTGGGCACGGTGGCAGCACGCACCTTCTTGAGCGAGTCGACGTAGTCCTGCTCGATCTCCTGGCTGCGTGACGGTGTAGGAGCGAGAGTCAGCTCGGTCGAGGTGGGGGCGGGAGGACGATGAGAGGGTGCTCACCGGCGCTTGAAGAAGGCGAGGTAGTGGTCGAGCTCCTTGAGTAGCCGTGCCTGGACGTCGTCCATCGCACTCGAGACGGCACAGCAGCGAGGCGAGGCTGCGAGCGTTGGTCGAGAGGGAGGCGCTGCTCTCCGCCCGCGCTCGCTCACCAAGTCGCGCTCGCAGCGACAAGGCTCGTCGGGCTCTCGACTTCTCTCAGCTCGCCCGCTCTGCTCTCGCTCGGACAAAGACGCAGAAGCAAGAGGAACGAAGACTGCATTGCGCTCGAGAGAGAGAAGAGAAGGGTGGGACCACAGGGACTGCCTCAGGGTTAAAAAGAGCTCATCGCCGACGCCGGCGAAGGCGCCTATGCTGAAGAAATTCAAGTTGTTGTTGTGTAGGTTATCGTCCGTGGCAGTGTGTGGTCCCCTCGCTCGCCCTGCTCCTGCCCTCGAGAGGCCCGACGACGACGGCGGCGACACGAGAGGCGGACGAGGTCGAGGCACGGCTTCGCCTTTGTGTGCTGAGGCGAGCCGCGCTCGCTCGTCGCCGCACGTCCATGCTGCTGCCTCGCCGCCGCCGCCGCCCGCCGAGCCCGACAAAGAGAGACAGGAGAAAGAGCGAGGAAGAAGGCCGAGGAGGGAGGGAGGAGACGCTCGAGAGTAAGCCCCATTCCGTTACCTCGCCGCGGGCACGCCCTCCTTGAGAGGGGAGCACTGGACGAGGCGGTCGCATAACTGTGCGTGCATGACGAACGGGTCGTCGACCGGCTCGAGGGCGCACTGACACGCTCGTGCGGCCGACTCGGTGAGCCCAGGTCGACCCGACTTCGGCCCAGCGCCGACTCGCCGAGCGACCGCCTCCTCCTCGCAGCTCGTATCTTCGCTGCGCAGGAGGGTAGAGCGA
>Ga0308169_10004522_pt1 | contig 13013 bp, 15 predicted proteins | sample PhyBR1_2_FD_202139 | JGI IMG/M metagenome (GOLD analysis project Ga0308169, IMG submission 202139) | Phyllosphere microbial communities from UC Gill Tract Community Farm, Albany, California, United States - DLSLSB.R1 | ecosystem: Host-associated > Plants > Phyllosphere > Unclassified | place...
CGCGGGCGTGCGATTGAACGAGTGACGGGACGGCGAGGGACGGCGACTGGGCGGTGGTAGCTGCGACTGCGGGCCTGGTGGTGTGCAGCTCGTGCGAGCTGTCGGGACTGGCTGCCAGAGGCAAGGCGGGTGCGCTCACTTCGAGCGAGGCCGGCCGCTCGCTCACGAGCTCTCGTCCGCAAGAGCGCTGGCCTTCCTTTCTCGGCCCCGACCTCTTCCCAGTTCCGGCGAGCCATTGTCGCTCGATTGCTCAGTCCAGCCCCTCGAACGCTACGCCAGCGAGCCCTCCGCCGTGCGTCGGCGGCGCGCCCTTCTCCCTCGCCGCCGCACCCGACGCCTGCTGCCGCACCTCGCGCTTCTCGCGCTTGGCCCTCGCCAGCTCCTCCTTCCAGTCGCGCGCCTCCTCGGCCGCACCCTCGTCGTCGTCGTCGTCGACCGCGCGCACCCGCCCCTCGGCCTCGGCCGCCCGCAGCGCCTTGGCTTTGGCGAGCCGCTTCGCCCGCCGCGCCGCCTTCTTCGCCTCGGCGTCCTCCTGCGCCGACCACGCCTTGTTCTTGCCCTTGTTCTCGCCCTTCTTGAACTTCTTGGCCTCGGGCTCGCCGCCCTCGCCGTCGCCCGCAGCCGCATCGGCGTCGTCGGCCGGGACGGCGGCCGCAGCGGCTCGAGCGCGTTTGCGCGACTCGTGCGCCTCGCGCTTGTCCTGCAGCACCTTGAGCTCGGTCTTGCGCTGCTTCTCGCGCACCTTGTCGGCATAGGCGTACGTGTCCCACTGCGAGCGCACGGCCGGCCGCGTCAGCTTCGTCGAGCGCTCGAGGGAGGAGGTGGAGAGGGAGGAGGAGGAAGAGGACGCACGTCGACCTCCTCGTCCTGCCACCGCGCCGTGATCTCCTTCTCCTTGCCCTTGAGCTCGGCGACCTTGGGCATGCGCAGGAGCGCGAACGACTGGGCGAGCCCGACGAGGTCGAGGTCCTGGAGCCGGAACAGGTACGACGCCTCGTGCTTCGAGTACGACCGAATCGACGACACGAACGCCTTGACGCCCTGCGCGCAACGAGAAAAGAGCGAGTCAGCGAATGGCTGAAGGAGCGCAGGCAGTAGGGAAAAGAGAGACGCACTCGGTCGTGTAGGTCGCGGTCCTTGCGGATGACCTTGTGCATCTCGACGCGCAGCGCCTCGGCCTCGTCCGACAGCGCCGAGCCCGTCTCGCACTCGTACTCGAACCGCTGCAGCGGCACCTTGCGCACGGCGAGGAAGTCTGCGAGCGCGCAAGTAGGAGGGAGGAGGGGGAGCCGGATGGCGTCAGCGACGAGCGCTCGAGCGCGAGGAGGAAGGGTCCAGCGAGACAGACGCACCGGCGTAGCTCTCCTCGCGACCCTGGTTCAGGAGCACGACTGCCTTGCCGCTCCTCCCTGCGCGCGCCGTGCGCCCGACTCGGTGCCCGAACGCGCGAGGATCGACCGGCGGGTCGACCTGGATGACGACGTCGACGTCGGGCAGGTCGAGCCCTCGCGCCGCGACGTCGGTGCACAAGAGGACGCCCGGCGTCGTCGGCGGGAGGGCGGTGAAGGCGGTAAAGGTCGACGAGCGCCGAGTCGGCGACTGCTGGCCGTGGAGCGAGTGCAGCGAGAAGCCGGCCTTGGCGAGCGACGGCGTGGCCGACAGGACCTTGAAGAAGTAGTCGACGGCGGCGCAGGTCGAGAAGTAGATGATGAACTTGCGCGCGCCCGTCTCGCCCTCGTCGGTCGTGAAGGCCTCGCGGCGCAGGATGCGGAAGAGCATGGCGAGGCGCTCGGCGGGCGAGCAGACGACGTAGCCGTTCTGGAGGCTGTGTGCAAGAGAAGGATGGCGGAAAAGGGTCAGCGCAGTCCTGCTGCGGGACCTGATGGAGAGAGAGCGGCGCACAGGGTCGGGATCTTGCGGTCGCCCGCAGCCTCGGCCTTCTCCTTGCCCTTTGCCGCCTTGGCCTCGACCTTTACGACGACACGCACAGGGTTGCGCAACCCGACGCGAACGAGCTGGCCGAGGGCGTCGCTCATCGTCGCCGAGAAGAGGCCGGTGCGGCGCTGCTTGGGGAAGTGGTCGAGCAGGCGCGTGAGGGTCGGGGTGAAGCCGAGGTCGAGCAGTCTGTGAGCATAGTGCAAAGGGAGTCAACGAAGTGCTCGAGCGCAAGGTCGAGGCAGGAGGGAGGACGGCGGATTCCGAGGAGGGGAGGGAGGGGACGGACCGGTCAGCCTCGTCCATGACGAGAATGTCGAGTGCCTTGGTGTCGCCGACGCCGACGCCCGTGCTCCTCCTCGTCTGGCCGCCCTTGCCCTTCTTGCTCATGGCGACGCTGCTGCTCCCGAGCAGGAACTCCTCGAGGCGACCAGGAGTGCCGACGAGGATGTCGGCGCCCGTCTCGAAGAAGGCCTTCTTGTCGTCCTGGAGCGAGTTGCCGCCGATGAGGAGGAGTGCAGGAGCGATGGGCGGGGTAGTCGGCTGAGGAGGAGGGGAGGTCGAGGTCGACGCAGCGTCGGACGGGGCGGAGGAGGGCTGGGCGTCGAGGAACTGCTGGAAGACGGCGTGGATCTGGATGGCGAGCTCTCTGCGTATTTCGTGTCAGCTCTTGTACCCCCTGAAGGACGCGACGAAGGGACGCACCGGGTGGGAGCGATGATGACGGCGCCGACCTCGCGCTTGCTGAGCGGGCGGTCTCGCCTGAGCAGCTTCTCGAGGACGGGGATGACGAAGGCGAGCGTCTTGCCGGAGCCAGTGACTGCCTGCGCGCGCGAAGGGTACGAGTCAGCTCGCGCACGGGGCCCAGAGAGGGAGAGGTGAGCTCGCGCACCTCGACGACAACGTCCTTGTGCTGCATGAAGAGCGGGATCGAGCTCGCCTGGACGGGCGTCATCTGCTCGAAGCCCAAGTCGCGCACCACGTCGGCCCTGCGTTGCGGTGCGGCATGCGACGTGAGCCAAAAAGTCCCGGGCGATGAGAGCGGAGAGGAGGGGAGGGGAGGACTGACACCCAGGGCGTGAGGGCAGGCTTGAGGCGGGTCCAGGGCCCTGCATAGGACGGTGCAGCCGGTGCACTCATGACTGGCGAGCTGTCGAGCGGTTGGGAGCGAGAGAGCTCATCGCCTCCCTCCTCCCCCTCGTCCTCCTCGACCTCCTCGGCCCGACCAGCGGCTCTCGCTCTCGCCATCATCTTGCTCTCGGCTTGCTCGAGGGCTCGCACGGTTCGCAGGCGCAGGTCGCTCTGCTCCATCCGCACCGCCGCTCGTCCCTCTGCCACCTCGCCGCGACGATCCTCCAGCACGGGCGAGCTCGCCAAGCCTGCACCTCGGTCAGCCTCACGAGCATCGCGCAGAAGGGTAGAACGGCTACATGGCAAGGCGTCGAGGAGCCCCGCACCCTGAAGGGGAGAGAGGGCCGGCAGGGAACTCGAGCGCGGCGGTGAACCACCTCGCTCCTTGAGCTGCTTCGTCGCGCTCGCTCCGGCCTACTGGGCCCCGCCTCGAGCGAGCGCGCTCATCTTCATCCTCTCTCTCTTCTTCTCACCACACACTCGACGCTGTCTCTGGCCTCATGCCCGCCTTGAGCCTGCTCCGCCTCTCGACCCTCGCCGCCTTGTCGTCGGTCGCACTCGCCGCTTCCGCCGACGTCAACACGGCCGTCACGGTGCGCCCCTCTCGTCCTCCTCGTCCTCCGGCGAGCTACTGCTGACTCTTGCCCTCACGCAGGCCGACGGCGAGCGGATCATCGCCGGCTACACGCCCTCGGTCGCCCTGTCGTGCGTCGGCATCGCCCTGTTCGGCGTCTCGACCGTCGCCTTGTGGGTCCAGTGGTTCCGCGGCGGCCGCAAGCTGTACATGCTCACGCTCAACATCGCCATGGCCTGTGCGTCTCTCCCCCTCTCGTCCTCCTTGGTGCGAGTGCGGCGGCCCGACCTCGAGCTGACGCCTCGTCCTCGCCCTCTCTCGCCCTGCAGGCATGACCCTCGGCTTCGTCCTGCGCATCGTCTATCACGGGAACCTGGCTACACTCGGCGCCTACATCGCTCAGTACATGTTCATCCTCCTCTCGGTACGTCGCGCCGCCTCCTCTTCGCCCCTCGTCCTCGCTCTTCGTCGAGATCGTCGTCGAGCGCTCGAGCCGCTCTGTCCGGCCCTCGAGCCCGTCGCCTCGCACGCAAAGCTGACGCTGCTCTCGGTCCTCGCACGCCTGCAGCCCTGCGCCTTCCTCGCAAACAATTACCTCCTCCTCTCGCGGCTGTCTCGAGCCATGGGGCCGGACGCGACGAGCTGCCTGTTCCTCCCCGCGCACCACGTCGGTACCATCTTCATCTGGAGCGACGTCGTAACGTTCCTCATGCAGGCGGGCGGCGGCGGATTGACGGCGAGCGGCAACGCAAGCTCGGCGACGACGGGCAAGTACATCGCGCTCGCCGGCCTCTCGATCCAGCTCGCGTCGTACCTCCTCTTCACGTCGCTCCTCGTCATCTTCTACCGCAACGCGTACGTCCCTACCCCTCTCTCTCCTTCGCTCGTCCGCTCGCTCGCTCTCAAAGCTGACTCGCACGTCCCCTCGCAGCTGCCGCCGTCACGCGCACCTTGCCCGACCTGCGCAACCTTTCCGCCTCGGGTCGTACAAGTTCTGGTCGAGCTCGAAGGTGTACGACTGGCGCCCGCTCGTCTGGATCGTCCTCCTGTCGTGCGTCGGCGTCATCACGCGCTCCGTCTTCAGGATCGTCGAGTACTCCGAGGGTGCGTCCCTCTCCTCTCCCTTCCTGCCTCCTCGAGACGTCCTCAAGCTGACTCTCACCTCCGTGGGCAGGCTACTACGGCAAGCTCGCCACCTCGGAGGGCTACTTCTACCTCCTCGACGCCCTCCCCCTCTGGCTCGCCATGACGCTCTACGTCTTTTTCTACCCGCCGCGCTTCATCGAGGGCGCGCGCGAGCTCGAGCAAGTCGCGAGTACGCAGCACGCGCTCGAGAACGGCGGCGCGACGGTCGACCGCTACTCGACCAAGATGAGCGAGAAGGCTATTCGGGGCGAGGTGCGCAGGGCCTGAGCGCGAGGCGACCCGGCGAGCGGCGGCTTCTCCCTTCTCTGAGCCTGAACTTGTAGAACTCGGCTCTCCATGCCTTGTAAGACTAGACCTGTCCGCTCCTCCCTCGTCTCGAGCGCCTTCTCCTGCCCGCTCGACCTTCTCAAACGGAATCGTCCTCGCCTCGCCCGGCGGACTCGGCTCTGCTTACTTCAGCTTGCTCGTGCGCGTGTTTGCATCGTAACGTTGAGCCTACTCAGCGACAGCGTCTGCCCAAACCGTGGTCCGGCGTCGAGGCCGAACTCCGCGGCGAGTCTGGAGCTCCGTGATTGGGTCGTCCCGCTCTCTCCGTCTCGCTCGCCTCGCTCCTCGCGCCGCCTGCTCTCGAGCGCACGACCAGCGGCAGCTCGAGCACTCGCTATGTCGACAGCTACATGCAGATGTCCCCTTCGACCTGCACAAGCCCGCCGCTCGACCCTGCCTGCGTGAGCTGCGCCGCCGCGGCTCACCTCCAGCTCGTCCAGCAGCACCGCCACGGCTACCGCGACGGCCTGCAGCGAGCGCGAACCTTCGTGCGCAGCTAGCTCCAGAAGGTGCCAGCCGAGCTGGGATCTGCGCCGCCCTCGCTCGCGAAAGGACGCCGCCTCGCTCCTGCTCGCAGGATAGACCTCGCTACTTTGCCCCGCACGCTGTCCCCTTTTCTCTTCTCCTCGCTCTCCAGGCGCGCTCGTGCTGCATGGAGAGACGCGCTCCCTGCTTCACCTTCTCCAGCTCGCCAACTCCGCACGCCGTCGAGAATGCCCTCCCGATCGACTCTGCGCCTGCTCGTACTCTCTACGCTGTGCGCGGTCGCCCTCGCAGCCGACACGACGACGACCGAGACGGTGCGTCTATGAGAGCTGCACTCACTCAACACCGCCCGTCCAGCTCGCTGACGTTCTTCCTCTCCTCCTCCCGCTTCTTCCTCCTCGCAGGAGAGGGGGCCTATCGCCGGCTTCGTGCCCAAGCAGGCACCCTCGATCGTCGCAGCATGCCTCTACCTCCTCTCGACGTGCAGCATGTGGCTCTCGTTTCACCGCTCAGGCCGGCCCTGGTTCCTCGTCGTCCTCCCGATCGGCATGACCTGCATGGTCGCAGGGTTCCTCCTTCGCTTCTACTACTCGATGGACGACAACTCGACCAAGCTGTCGATTTATCTGCCTTTCTACTCGCTCCTCCTCCTCTCGGTACGTCGCACTCCCTCTCTGTTCGTGCGGACGGATCTCCTCCTTCCCGCACACCTCGAGCGGGCCTGAAGGCGCTCCTCTGCACCTCTACCTTGCTGATCCCTCTTCCCTCCACAGCCCTGCGCCTTCTTGGCCACCGACTACATCCTCCTGCCCCGCCTCGGTCGCGCCATGGGCGACGACGTCGCCTCGACCGCCTTCCTCGTCCCGATCCGCTTCCTCCTCCGCTTCTTCGTCTGGTCGGACGTCACCACCTTCTTCGTGAGTCCTCTTCGTTTACTCGAGGTCGTCGGTCGCAGGATGAGCAGCGTCCGCGCCCGCCGACGAGCCTCGTCGAGCGAGGAGCCGCACGTCGAGTCGCTGCGGGCCAGCACGCTGACGCCCTCTCCCTCTCCAGATCCAGATGTCGGGAGGAGGCCTCATGGCTGCCGGTTCCAGCAAGATGTCCAATCTCGGGACCAAGGTCATGCTCGTCGGCCTCGTCGCCCAGACCCTCTCGTTCGTGTTCTTCACGGTCATCCTCCTGGTCTTCGGCATTCGGGTGTGCGTTCATCCTCCTCGCACGCTTTCCTCATTCTCGAGTTCAAGAGCTGACGAGGAGCCCTGCGCGCGTGCAGCTACCGCAACAACATGCACCTCGTGCGGCCGACTGAACCGTGGCGGCCGACCCGCTTCAACCCTCTCTCGGCGGCGCCGTTCAGTGACTGGCGCCTCCTTTACTGGATCCTCGTCGTCAACTGCGTGTGCATCATCGTTCGGAGCATCTTCCGCGCGATCGAGTCGGCCCAAGGGTGCGTCGACCGTCTGCGCTCAGGCCTCCTCTTGACCTTCCCAAGTTGACGTCGATCCTTCTCGCAGCCACGACGGCTACCTCGCGACGCACGAGGGCTACTTCTACCTCTTCGACGCCCTCCCACTCTGGATCGCCATGACCCTCCTCGCCTACTGCTGGCCGCCGCGCGTGTTCGACGGCCTCACCCTCGTCGACGGCGTCTCGCCCTTCAGCAACCGGCACGCCGCCTTTGCGCACGGGCGCAGGATGCCCGAGGACCGCCGAGCCATGGTGTACGGCGAGATCGACGACGAGCACGACGGCAAGGGGTACGCCCCCGAGCCGATCAAGCTCGGCGCGTACGACCCGTACCGGCACTGAGCTCGTCTCGCCGCACCGGCGGGACCCCTACCTCTCTCTCGCGCTCGTTCATCTAGATAGCTATGTTCCATCACTTGGTCGATGGCTCCTACGAGCAGAGAAGGCCCTCCCTTTCGCACAAAGACACTCCCCCCTCCTCGTTCCCTCTCTCGCGCAAGCTTCCTCTCGACGAGCCGAACTGTAAAACTACGTCTTTCCTGGATACATTGGTCGCAGACTCGAGAGCATGCTAGCGGAAGACGAGAGTCGACAAAGGTAGACGAGCGGGCCTTCCAGCAGCTCAAAACGTACGCCGTCGCGAGGAAAGTGCTGGACGGCTCGACAGCTCGCGCGCTCCCTCTCTCCTTGCGACGCCGATGCTCTCAGTCACTCTCTCCTCGAACGAGAAGGACGCAGCCGAGACGAAGAAGTGGCATTGGCAAAGACAAAGGCCGAGTGCTCAGACCGCCTCCTCCACGGCGGCAAAGCCGATCGTGCGGTTAAAGACCCAGCCGTTGAAGAGCGCGAGCGCCTCCTTGGGCTTGTCGTACGGCACCTGCGAGCGAGAGAGAGTATCAGCTCAGGGTTCGGCGGCGCCGTCGTTCCCTTTCGGCGAAGGGGACGACCGCCTTCCTCGACTCGCGCGCAGCACACCTTCGACGCCGACGCGTAGAAGGGAGGAGAGCGAGACGCACAAAGTGTCCCGCATCGTCGACGCCTGCGAGCGCAAAGTTCTCGACCTGGCGAAACTCGCCCGCTCGGACCGTCTCGTCGCCCGCCCGGGCGAGCTCCTGCGAGGCGTACCAAGCACGCAGGGGCTCCTGGCTGAACTTGTCGCCGTGCACCCAGTTGAGGTGGCTCGCCCAATCGGCGTTGCCGAGCCAGTTGCAGCTGTGCGAGGGGCGGGCGAGGGTGGACGAGGAGGAGGGAGGGGGAGGAAGGAGAGCGGGAGGGGCAAGATGGCAGGGTCAGTCTCGTCGAGAGCGCATGGAAGCGACGATGATGAAGGAGAGAGCACGCACATGTAGTCGAGGGTGCCGACGTAGAGCAAGGTCGCGACGCCGTTGTCGAGAAGGTCGGCGACGTGCTGGAAGCTCGGGCGGACCCTGCGCGACGGCGGCCGCACCGTCAGCGATCCGGCTCACACCCGAGAGAGCAAGGTAGGGGGAGAGACGCACTGGTCGCCGGAGAGGGTAAAGTGCTCGAACACCTTGTCGCTGCAGCCGACAAACTTCTTGACGCCGTGACCGTGCGGGTCGAGGTCGACGCCGAGCTCGTGACGGACCGACTCGCTGCGCGACAGGAACAGAACGTCAGCAGAACGCTCTTCCTGCCGTTCCGATGCAGGTCGGCCCCGGCCAAGGAGGAGAGGCGGCGAGAGAAGGGAGACGAGGAAGAGGAGGACGCACTTGTTGAGCCAGCGCTCGATCCATTTAGACTCGACGTAGTCGCCGAACTTGCGCATGTTGAACGGGCTGCGACCGGTCGAGTCGTACTGCGCCGTGACCCTGCTCTCGCAGTAGACCGACGCCGAGACGCAGAGGGACGAGACGTGCGGGCGGTCTGTGCGGCGGCGGAACGAGTCCGGCGAGGAGCAGCCCGAGTCAGCTCGCTGCTCGATAGGAGTCCGACGATGATGGGGCGAAGGAGAGGGACGCACCGTAGCACGCCTTGACGAGACTCTGGCACGCCGGCAGCGCTCGAGCCATCTGGTCGCACGCGCGCTTGTCGACGTAGGGCCCGCCCATCTGGTCGGTGCAGACGGTCGGGTGGTACGAAGCGTACTGTCGGAGCGGGTCGGTGCTGCAGAGCGTAAGGCGTCAGCTGGATCCGCCCGCACGAAGCCGAAGAGCGGGCGAGGACGCACAAGCCGTTGCCGATGAGGACCGAGGCGAGGTTGATCTTGGCCAAGCCGCGCTCGTCGGCATGCTCGTTCTGCTTGCGGATGTAGTCGGCGAAGACGGGGATGTACCGCCCGCCGTACGACTCGCCGGCGATGTGGAACTCGCTGCAGGGCCGAAAAGGAACGTCAGCCGACCGCCGAGGAGACGACGACAAGAGGGAGATCGAGACGCACGAGTTGCCGAACTTGTCTGCGTACTCGTGGAAGAAGATCTGGAGGAAGGCGTAGATCTGCGGCGGGTCGAGGGAGAGAAGTCAGCTCGGCCGCCGTGAGCGTGAACCAGACGAGCTCGACGCACATCGCGAGCAGCCGCCTCGGTCGTCCACACACCCTCGTCGTGCTTGTCGGCGTACGAGTAGCCGACGCCGACGGGCTGGTCGAGGAAGATGATCGAGGCGTTGTTGTTCCAGCTGCGCAACCGAGAGGGGGAGATAGAGGCGAAGGCGGGGTGCGCAGGAGCGCAGGGCGTGGATGGGGGCGGCGTAGAGATGATGTCGAGTAGATAGGAAGAGAGAGACGGCGTGTGGGAAATCAGCGTCTGCTCAGAGACGCGGAGGAAGACGAGGAGGAAGAGCGACGCACGAGTACGGGTTGAAGACCGGGTCTTGCCCCGCCGGCCTCGCTCGGCAGGGACCAAGCTCTTGCAGTAGACCGGTGAACGACGAGCAGCCCGGACCGCCGTTGAGCCTGCGAGGGGAGCGTCAAGTCAGCTCTAGCTCGAGGAGGAGGACGACGAGGCGGAGGAGACGGCGGGGGACGCACCAGAGCACGACGGGGTCGTTCGAAGGGTCGTTGCGAGAGTCGAACTGCCAGAAAAAGTGGTGGTGGCCGCGGTCGGTGTCGACGTAGCCGCTCGTCTGGTCGACGTCGTCGCACAGCCCTCGCGGGTGCTTGACGCGCAGGCGGTGGGTCGGCAGGTGCGGGTGGCTCAGGGTCGAGAGCTGGATGTCATGAGCGAGTGCGAGCGGCTGCTGCTGCCCCTGCTGATCCTGCGCGGGCAGTGCGGGCGCGAAGACGGCCTGGGCGGGGAAGTCGTCGCTGGCTCGAGGGAGGGCGAGGGCGAGGCGAGCTAGCGCCGTGAGGGCGAGGAGAGGTGCTGTAGTCGTGCGCATCGGTGCTGAATCGGTAAGGTCGCGCTCTCCTGGTCGAAAGGTGAGCAGGTGGGAGAGCCGCGCGATGAAGGAGGGGGAGCGGACGAGTGGAGGGGAGGAGCGATCGCTGATTTGACCTGCGAGGCGAGCCCGAATGGGCAGGCGGCGGTGCAAGCTCCCACGCTCGCTGCCGATGCGGTAGAAGTCGCTCAACTGGCTCAGCTTCTCTCCGCTCCGCCGCTCCTGCTCGCCCCTCAGCGTCAGCTAGAGCTCCAACGAGCACCTCTTCAGCCACTCGACAGGCCTCGCACGTCCCAGCACCGCCTCGCCGCGCGCGCCCGCCTCTAACCCCGTCCGCCCAGCTCTTCGACCACTCGCCCTTGCTCCACACCTCGCAGCACACGTCGCACGGCAGCCGCGCAGCAGCAGAGCGCGTCCGAAACAACGGGCTCGAGGCCAGCGGGGCCATGGCCGACCCGCCGCTCGCCCTCACCTACGTCGCCCCGGCCCTCAACCTCCCGCCCTGGCTCAGCTACACCTCCTCGCCAACGGCGACCGTACTCGCCGCCTACACGGTCGCGACCCTCGCCCCCAACGGTGCGCCGACCCTCATCACCGGCGCCGTTGAGATCACGCGGTACGAGACGGTCCTCCTCCAGCTCGCCATCACAGTCGACTCGGCGGCCGACGTCCGAGGGCAGGACCTCGGCGACCTGTACACGACGGCGGGCGGCACCGGCACTGAGACGGTCGTCAACGAGTACGGCGGCACGAGGCGGTTCACCCTCGGTGCGGGCGAGACGTCGACCGGCGCCACACCGACCTCGGCGAGCGCGACCGCTGCGCCTTCTCGAACGAGGGCCTCGCCCTCGCCGACCGCGCCAATTGCATCGCAAGAGGCTACTGCTCCATCGACCTGTACGTCCTGCTCGCTTCTCGGCGGCCTTCTGCGCGAAGACGAGCTGACGCTCGTCCCCCGACCCCCTTCTGCAGCTCTAGCGTCGTCTACCGCTCCGTCTGCATCCTCGCCGACTTCCTCATCAGCTCGAGAAGCTTCGACGACCACGCCGACAACCGCAGCTGCGCCCTCGACGTTCCCGCCGAACGGTACGTCCCCCTGCGCCTCTGCCGAATCGCTCGAAGGCACCGTCCCTGACTGAGACCCTGCGCACTTGACCTCGCAGCTCTTTCCTCTGCATCACGAGCTCAAGCTTCTTTGTCGTCGGCATTGGCGTCTGCGGCGAGTGCGTCGTCGCTGGATCCGCAAGCTGTCGCGAGCCTCTCAAGCGCTCTGGCCTCGGCCTCGTCCGGTACGTCCTTCTCTCCTTCGCGCTTGTCATCTCTACCACCGTGAACTGATGCCTAATCTCACAGCTGCTGCAGCGCTCTCGAGCCTTTCCGCCACCTCGAACGCCGCGACGACGACGACCTCCCTCCCTTCGAGCTCCTCGCCCTCCTCGATCACCTCCTCCTCCATCGCCTCTCTCACCGACACGTCCAGCACTTCCTCATCTTCGCCTTCGAGCGCCGCTGACACCGCCGCCTCGAGATCCGGGTCCCTCACGGGCTCGCAGCTCGCCGCCGCCGTCGCAGCGCCGATCTGCTTCTTCTTCCTCGTCCTCGCCCTCCTCCTCCTCTGCTGCTGCTGCGTCCGCCGACGTCGACGGCGACGAGCCGATCGTCAACTCGCAGAGGAAGACGGTCTCCTCGGCGCTCGCAGCGGCGGCGGCGGGGACGGCGGCGGGCGCGACGGCCCGCCGGGCGGCATCATGTGGGAGTGGGTGCCGCACCGCCGCCCTTCCGAGCCGAGCGGGCGCACGTCGCGAGCGAGCGTGCGGAGCGTCCTCTCGAGGGCGACGGGCGGCTTGCTCGGCGGCGCGGCGGGCAGGTCGACGCGGTCGGGCAGTACGCCGGGGAGCAGCCCTCGAGACGCTCGGGAGCGCGGCTTCCTCGCCTCCTCCGGCGGCAACGGCGCCTCGGAGGAAGACCCTGGGCTCGCGCCTCGGCAGTACGGGCCGGCGGGCGAGGTCGACGTCGCCGACGGTGTCGGACCGTCGACACCGCTCCTCGGCGTCGAGTCGCCCGGGCCCAGCTCGCCTGAACCTCCCTCTCGCACGCCTCGGGTCCACTACTCCGACTTTCACGTCCCTCCTCTACTCGGCCCAGCCTTCGACAACGTCGACCTCACTTCGCCTCGGCCCGACGCACGGGCCCACGCCGACGACGACGGCTTCGGCGCGCCGCGCGAGATGCAGGAGACGAGCACTCGGCCCCTCGCCCTCCCCATTCTTCCGCCCATCACGGCGACGAACGGCGCGCTCCGCCTCTCGACCATGTACGACCCGCCCGTCATCACGCAGCTTCCGCCCTCGCCTTCCTCGTACGAGCCGCCTCCTCTCGGCGCACCTGTCCACCTCGCCGTCTCGAACGGCGACTCGGACGACTCGAGCAGCAGGAGCGACGGGCACAAGCGCGACACCCGGCTCGGCTACCTGAGCTGGACGCACGGCGGCGCCGAGTCGGACAACGAGCGGGCCGTGTCCGGGTACGGGCCCGAGCTGACGCCGCCGCAGACGCCCGAGGACGAGGGCCTCGGGCTGCGCGCCGTCGGTGAGGACGAGGACTCGCTCGA
>Ga0308169_10004523_pt1 | contig 13007 bp, 10 predicted proteins | sample PhyBR1_2_FD_202139 | JGI IMG/M metagenome (GOLD analysis project Ga0308169, IMG submission 202139) | Phyllosphere microbial communities from UC Gill Tract Community Farm, Albany, California, United States - DLSLSB.R1 | ecosystem: Host-associated > Plants > Phyllosphere > Unclassified | place...
GGAGGGCGCATCCTATTTCTACTTTCTTTCGGACGAAGAGCACGAGCAGTTCACCCAGGGCGATTGTGGTGACCTCGCTGCAGAGCTTCACCGGCTCACGGGCTATCCGATCGTGGCCATGGGCCTGCGTGAGAAGACTGGAGAGGTGCTCTGGGATCACATTGCCGTTCGAGCGCCGGATGGACGAATCCTCGATGTGACTGGCATCCAGCCTCAAAGCGGCACAGTTAAGGCCTGGCACTACGATCCTAAGAACTTCGAAATCGAAACCATCCGAAGTGATGAGATCAGTAGTAGACTCGGTGTAGAAGGCAGTGTCGGGGAACCTGGCTCGAAGGAAGCTACAGCGCTGGCTAAGCTCATCCTAAAGCGACTCCAGGGCTAACCTTCAGTAACTGCACCTCAGGCTGCCCTCTAGTCACCGCTTAGCTGTGGATGGTCGGGACGGCTCAATCCCCGTCGATGTTGGCCTTAAGCCTCTCAAAGAGCGCGAGAAATGCAACCACATCGACCCGATAGGGCTCAGGGAGATCCTCGTAGGTCGTGTCGATTCCCAGGGGAAGTAGTTCGGGAACGGAAAGTGCTGAGGAGTTCTCCTCATCCCTTAGATAGCGACCGACCACGCTTCGAGTTCGACTGTAGAGGGGGATCAGTGCGGCCGAGGAAACCCTCAGCTCCTCTCTGGCGTAGCTAAATAGCCGGGAGGTGACGATCTCCTTGAGTCGAGCTCTCGGAGTCGTGTAGCTGTTGGGATCGAACTCATCGGTACGATTGCCGAAGTAGAGTGCTGAGAAGGGATCCTGAGTACGGTCGAGGTTCCAGGAGGGTAGATCTCCAAAGGTGCCCTCAGAGTTTTCCAGGGAGTCCCATTCCTTTCCCCGGGCCTTCCACTCCTTTCGAGAGAACCCATCCGGTTCATCGGTCTGATCCTGATAGTGGTAGTCCTCGAAGATCCCCAGGGATCTGAGAGCTTCTCCGTAGGCAGGCTCAGTGTAGTAGCTGTAGGCAAGGAAGTTACCCTTGGATGAGCGGCCGAAGACCATGGAGAAGCGGAGTGGATCATTGAGATAGTGGTGCGATCCGAGCTCCTGCTGACGCTTGCTCCAGTCGCGCTCAAGGTCTGCCAGGATCGGCCGATCCATTCGCTCGGGATTGAGTTCGCCGGAGTTGTCTACGAGGCGGAGGAGCTCTTCAGCTACGAGCTTTCGAGCGGCCTCCTCAAAGACGGGGCGAACCGCCCCGGCGATCTTCGGAGTGAGCTCGAAGATGTCCGTTTGGGGGTCTACGACCCGCAGCCCGTTGTAGAGCTTCACTGACATGATGAGCCTCTCTAGGTTGATCTGATTGAGGGGAAGATTTTAGAAGACTTCCCTCACTTTGATACTTGGAGCCTAGAGTATCATGGTCACCGAGTTAGATCAACGGCCGAAAGCAGTCCGATGGAGCGTCTGTAGGTGTCGAGTGGAACAACCCGATGGTTGAATCTACGCGCATTTAGCACGATTCAAGTGCTTTTCGATACCATGATGTCACAGGAACCATAACTAGCGGGAGAACCGATGGCGGAAGCTAAGAGCGCAGAGTACAGCGCCAATGACATGGACGAGGTGGACGACAAGGCCCACTACCTCATGCGTCCCAACCTCGTCTGGGACGGCGAGCTCGGAGGCCCCGACAACCCGTTCTCAACCATGCAGCGAGTTGCTTTCCGAGAGGTCTACGAGAACTCAGTCGATGAGGCTCTCCAGGGTTTCGCCGACAAGCTCTCGGTGCACATCTTCGAGGATCACTCCTTCGAGGTCATCGACAACGGTCGCGGTATTCCCACGGACATCAACACGAAGACCGGCAAGTCTGGTATCTACCAGGCGCTCGGTACGCTTCGCTCGGGCCGTAACTTCAACTCGGCCGACGGGAAGAAGTCCACGGGTACCAACGGGCTCGGTGCATCTGCAGTTGCGCTCTTCAGTAAGCGCTTCGATGTGACCGTCTACAGGAACGGCAAGCAGCATGAGCTGTCCTTCAAGGGCGGCGAAGCTGGTTTCTTCGACGGCGACGGTCCAGACGCTCCCTTCGAGCGCATCGGCGATGTCTCCAAGATGAAGATCTCCAAGGATGCTCGCTCCAAGGATGAGCAGAAGGGCTGGGCAACTGGCACGAGGATTCGAGTCTGGCTCGACACCGATTCCTTCCCCACTGCCTACCCCTACAACGACAAGGAGATCGTGGACCGGCTCCGTGCCACCGCCTTCCTCGTTTCGGGCCTTGAGGTCCATGTGGTCAACGAGCTCGATGTGCTCGAAGACCCCACCACCGGCGAGCGGAAGATCTTCGACGAGACCTTCAAGTTCGTGGATGGCTACTCTGACATGGTGAACTACCTTCAGAAGGATCAGGCCATCGTCTCAGCTCCCGTCGTGTTCTCGAGCACCGCTAAGATGGTGACAAAGACTCCCGTTCGCCAGGAGGACGGCAGCTTCAAGAACATGGACATCGAGAAGGACCTCAACTACACGGTGGCCTTCGCCTATGGCAGTGGCTATGAGGCGAACATCCACAGCTACATGAACACGGTGAACACTTTCTCCCACGGCTCCCATGTGGCCGGTGTGCAGAAGGCCATGGTCACCGCCTTCAATGAGCGCTTCGACTCCATGCGGGGACTCCTCGCAAAGGGTGATGGGCTCCCCAAGGAAGATGACTACCTCGAGGGTCTGACCATGGTAGTTTCGACCTACCTGCCGTCGGCTCCCTTCAACTCGCAGTCGAAGAGCATGGTGAGAAGCCGTGTGCTTCAGAACACCATCCAGGATGCCGTGGCTGAAGACCTGCGAGCCTGGATCAAGGCTCCGGCCAACCAGAACGACCTCAAGGCCATCGCTGCGAAGGTCACCACGGCTGCAAAGAACCGTCAGCAGGCCCAGAGTCAGCGGGATCTGCAGAGGCAGAAGAACGAGCTCAAGCAGAGCTCCCTCCCTGAGTCACTCATCGACTGTGAGCTTTCGGGTACGGATGCTGCTGAGCTCTACATCTGTGAGGGAGACTCAGCTAAGACCTCCCTGAAGGCTGCTCGCGATGGTCGAGTCAATGCGCTCCTCGGGGTGCGAGGTAAGATCATCAATGCCTACGGCAGCAAGAACAAGATGTCGGATGTGCTCAAGTCCAAGCCAGTGCAGGAGATCATCAAGTCCCTGGGTGCTGGAGCTGGTCATGACTTCGACATCAACCAGGTTCGCTACGGCAAGGTCTTCTTCGCGGTGGACGCCGATGTGGACGGCAACGCGATTGCCGTCGGCCTCTATGCGCTCTTCTGGGTTCTCTTCCGGCCCATGGTGGAGGAGGGTCGACTCTATAAGATCGAGACTCCCCTGTTCTCGATCCTGACCTCCCAGGGTAAGAAGTCAACCAAGCACTACGCTCGAAACGATGCTGAGCGTGATGTGGTCACGGCTAAGCTCGACAAGCAGGGCATCAAGTACCGGGTCTCCAGGCTCAAGGGTCTCGGTGAGATGAAGGAAGATGACCTCGAAGAGACAGCCATCAATCCGCAGACTCGAATCATCACTCAGATCACCTCAAAGGATCTCGAGGCTGCGAAGCAGGCACTGGACATCGCCATCGGTGATGATGTTTCGATCCGCAAGACCTGGATCGAGTCCTCTGAGATCGATGAGGAAGAGATTCTCTCCTAGGATCTCTCAGTAGTATCGGCTGGGGCCGGAGTCACGGGCAACCGTTTGACTCCGGCCCCTTTACCGTGTAGGATCGACAGTGAAGTGCCACAGCTACCTGTGGCTAAGATTCAAGTTGAGCCCTAGATGCCCAACTCGCAATAGCTAACGACAGGTCTTAGACCGTCGAGAAACTGGAGACAGCTGTGAGCGATCTGGTGATCCTTGTGCTCTTTGGATTCATACCCATGGGCTTCCTTTTCACATACATGTTCCTTCTTTTTCTTGACGCTAAACCTCCGCTCTGGGTGGATACGCTTTGGAATCGAGTTAAGCTCAGGGCACTGAAGGCCTTCAAGAGCGACCGACCTGTGGTAGGCTATGATCTCCTAGAGCTCGTCGACGGAAAGTTCCGACTCGTGGCCACAAGTGGCGAAAACGATCCCTTCGGTACCCAATCGCTCTTCATCTACCAGGACAGGGAAGAGGCAATCCAGAAGGCCTCACCCTTCAGGCGTCAGTTTCTTGCTGAGATCCTTCTCTACGGAGAGGTCAAGGATAACGCCCACACCTACCGGAGCACTGAGCACAGGGTGCTTCAGATCGTCTCCCTGGGTGAACCGGTTCGCGGCCTCTTTAGTCGCTCTAAGGTAGTCGAGAACCTCCAGCCGCTCCTAGATCAACTCCAGGAACAGGCCGGTGTGATTCAGCCCCTTCGCTATGTGCAGAACCTGAAAGACTTCGAGCCTACAGTGATCGAGAAGAGCCGACGGAGGATTTCCCGGGAATACAAGATCCGTGACTACTATGCGGAGGTGAAGAACTTCTATGCCCGGGACGACCTCACGGTGGCACCCGGCCTCTATGCGGTCAGCAGCAAATCTAGCGCCAAAGCTGTGTCGAAGACAAAGCGTTCCAAGCGCAGTCGAGACTCCTCCCTTCCGGGGCTCCTCGAAGAGCTTCGAAGCAGGGTTGCTGAGACATCTGGCCGAAAGCTTCAGAAGACCCTGAAGCTTCTTCTTGGACAGCTCGGCGAGCTTGCAACCAAGGCTACTCACAGCGATGCGGCACAGGGAGTTAAGCTCCTCGAAGTCAAGCACAGGGCCTCCGTGCAGCGGCTCCTCGAGCTGAGCTCTCCAGATTACTACGGGAGCTTCCTTAGGAATCCCGAGCGCTGGAGCGATCCAGAGCGCATGGCACTTCAGGTTGAGCTCGCAGCTATCACGCTGACCCGTACTCTCACCGAAGATCTTAGGAACCTCAACGCCCCCAGGGAGCTCGAGTTTCAGCTCAGCGTAAGGTCCCTGGTGGGAAGGAACACGGAGGTTCGAAGCAGTGGGATCGATGCAGTGGCTGTGAACAGCTTGCTCCAAGATACAGCCTCCGGTGAAGGAGATCTTCAGGGAGATCTCGAAAGCCTTCGCGTTGCCGTGGCTCATGAGGAAGCGGTTCTCCTCGCTGAGGAAAGGGAGCCAAGGAGCCTGAAGAAGATGATCCTCGGCTAGACGCCGTCTAGCTGGCAGTACGCCGTCGGGTTCAGTTACGGCACGATAGCACTTAGAATAGAAAGGGGTATCCCATGTACCTAGGTAGCAAGGTCAAGAGCTTCCACGCTGAGGACAGTGGCATCATCGCTGCAGGTGCTCGGCTCGCGGAGCCCGTCGAGTCAACTCTAGTAGATGCCGCTCCCACCGTGGAGCTCAAGGCTACGGCAACTCCTGTTCCCGTTTCGCCGGAGTCCACTGCAGCTGTCACCACTGAAGAGCGTGACCGTCTCCGCGGTCTCGTCGGTCTTCTCAGGAAGGTCAACGGTCGTCTCCGTCGAGACAACAGGCGACTCACCAAGGAGAACGAGGCTCTTCGGGACAGTGAGCCCCTCACCGTGGATTCGATCATCTCCGCGGGAGCAACTGCAAAGCAGGGAGAGCTCACCCGCTGAGTGACTTCAGAAGGCCCCGGATCGTTCCTTTGCTACGGCGATGAGGAACGATCCGGGGCCCTCTCTTTTGCACGAGCGATAGTTTCACAGCACAGCGGAATCAGACTGATCCCGAGAAAATGGAGGCATCCCATGTCAACAGATCTTCAGCCCGAACAGAGGAGCGAGGTGAAGGCAGGACTACCGAAGCTTCTCAGCTTCTCTATCTGGGCCCTGGTGGCAATCACACTGATCACCATCGTCGCGCTCTTCCTCGACTCCATCGAAAATCGCGGCGCTCGGATCACCATGACCTTCGTGGTCTTCGCGGCCTTCGTGGGAATCACCGCCTTCGATACCCTGAGGGGCTCCAAGCGTTCCTGGTACGCTCCGGCAGCACTTCTCGCAAACGGGGTCTTCCTGGGAGCTTCGATTCTCACCATCTGGCTGACTCAGACTCCCTACTTCGGATTCACCTTCGTGACCCTCTTCCACATCGTAGTCTACCTGGGAATCCTGCGGCTCGGAATCCTCTTCGGCATGCTCGCCATGAACGCCATCGATCGAGAAACCGAGGGCCACCGGGAAGTTCAGGACTACGAGCGAAGGGCCTCCGTCTGGGCGGCCTGGCTCGGTGGAGCTGCTGCTGCGCTCTTCGTGATCTACATTGCAGCCAACCAAATCCTCAGCGGCCGGGAGATCAACTACGGTCTCTACAGCTTCTGGGAGTTCTACCTGCGAATGAGCACAGCCGTACTAATCCTTGCTGGTCTGGGACTGTCGATTTCCTTCCTCCTTCGCTGGTTCTTCAGCGCCGATGAGAGAGCTGCTCGAAGGGCTGAACTTGCTGGTCGAGCCCACACTCAGAACGAGTGGGCCTGGCAGTACGAGCACGGACAGGCTCCTGCCGTACAGCCCCAGAGGGACGGCTTCAATGGAATGTCCAATCCCGTTCAGCCTCAGCAGCCTCTGCTGCCCTGGCCTACCTTCGATGACGGTCGGCCCTTCCCCGCTGGAGCAGACGGTCAGCCCGACTTCGAAGCTGCAAAGGCTGATGCGGTACCCAATCGAAGTAGCGACCAGGAGTGGTTTTCAGAGGAAGCAGTGATTCCTCAGGCTCCCGCCTCGCAGGAGAATCAGGAAGCATCCAGGGAACAGCCCTGGAGCGTACCAGCTCCGAGAAGTCCCGATGGATGGCAGCCACCCCAGCAGCCCCGTGGATGGCAGGGTGAATCCAGCTATCCCAAGCAGTAGGCTGAGCTAAACTCTCAGTAGAAAAGGATCCCAGAGGCGCTAGTTGCCTCTCTGGGATCCTTTTCTTTTGGGGGTTGATTCGCTATCGACGGTGGCGTCCGACGGTCTTAGATCGCAGGCTGAAGCCTTTGGACGGTGGCCGTCAGCTCTCCTCCATGTAGAGAGACCACTCATCGGGTAGCCAGCGGACATCCTGCAGCGGAAGCCCAAGATAGAGCCCGATGAACTGAGTTCCCTGAATCTCAGCGATGGAGCCGTAGGGCTTGTAGAGCACTCGATCGAACCATCCGAAGAAGCTGCTTTCCTCGCCCCGTAGAAGCCTGGCGGCATCCGTGTTCAGATTGGAGCCACTGTGGATCTGTCCGAAGGGACAGGCTTCCTCGGCCGTGATCCAGGAGGGATAGGTTTCCCGGAGAGGATCTGCCCAGACAGGGCTAGCGGAGAAGTTAGGAGCATGGCCGAGCTGGAACGCGGTGCCCTGATAGAGCGCATTCCTGTACTCTTCCTCGATGGCAGCCGAGGCCTCCTCTGCTGTGGCAGGAGAGCCGAGTCGCTTCCAGAGTCCATGGGTCAACCCTCCGTGGCTCACGAGTCGGCCCTTATCTACTCCAGCAACCGCCATCCAGGGATTGGGATTCTCCGGAGTGCGATACCAGCTCTCCCGGAGCAGCCTGTTAGTGCTCTCGTTGGTGAATGCTCGAGGCATGTGCAGAGCGAGCATTTCGTTGGGGCCAGCTATCTGAAGCCAGTCGTCCTGCGTATAGCGGTAGGCATTGACCAGCCGCATGAGCTGAAGATTGGGTCCGCCTCCATCTGTATCTCGCCGAACTGTGTAGTGGCTCAGGAGGTTTCCTAGCTGAACGATGCGATCAGCGCTCTGGGCTTCCTGCGCCACCACATTCTTCCAGAGCTCTGGGTTGCCCAGGAGCTCCGCCACGAAGAGAGTTCTCATGCTGTCCTTCTGCTGTCTGGAGTCTACTACAGGGATATCCTCCCAACATCCCAGCACATCTGTCGAAAGTCAAAAGTAGCGACCGCTGAGACGAAGTAGCGACCAAAACGAGAGCGCTTCTAAGATTTTTAGGCAGATCCGTTGAGATCTCGCGAGGATCTGCGTCGGAGGCTGAGATCGGGAAACACACACTCCATAGATCATAGCACTTGTACAAGCACAGCGGGGGAGCAAGACTCCAGAGTAGTTTACTCTAGCTCATCTACTTACAGATGAAAGCAGACAGACGGGAGATCTCCACGAAGGGGAAGATTAGATCAACCTTCGCTGATACCTAAGCAACGAGATACTGTCCTCTCTGACCTCCGGCGATGGACTTCATCGGGTTGCTTCAGCTTCCCTACTCCGGCGCTTAGAGCAGGAGCTACGGGCTTAGGACACGGGCTACGGATTCCACTGGAGCTCAATCGGTACACTACTACTCTGGGACACCAGAGATTTGGGAAGAGGTGAGAATGGCTAGAGCCAAGGAGCGGAAGATCATCCTTCCCGACGCTCTACCTTCTCCCACGAAGCGTCCCGGCCCTGCTGAGCGTAGGCTTGAGAGCTACCAGGCCCTCGCCTCCGCCCTGAGGACTAAGGAACTAGTCTCCCAGTGGAGCCTACAATCCTCGGAGGATGCTACCTCTGAGCTTCAGCTCCGAGAGGCGCTCACTCGAACTCTCATGGAACACAGCCACTTCGGCTACATCCGTGATGCCTCGAAGCTCCCTCAGAGCCATCCTAAGAAGGACAGAGGGCGGATTCACTACTCCCTGGAGACCGAGTCCGGTATCACCGACTTCCTCCGACCCAACGACACCGACTGGCTCGGTTCAGAAACTGCTCCCCGCTCGGGAAACTGGTCTGTGATTCCCAAGCTCGGCGGTAGGCTGATGATCTTCGACCTCGATGTGCAGAAGACTGAAATGCTCAGAGATGGCACGGAGGGCCCCACCGATCGGGACGCTCGCTACGCTGAGACTCGTCGAGCAGTTGAGTACCTTGAGCGCGTTCTGGGAATGGATCTCAGAAACACCTATGCTCAGCTCTCGCCCTCGGGCGGAGTCCACATCTTCCTGCTCCTCCCAGAGGGCGTAGATCCCAGTGAGCTCCCCGCTGCTAAGATCTCCGATGGCATGCGCTCTCTTGCTGGCATCGCTCAGGAGGACTGGAGTCAGGAACTTCGCGGAGACATTCGCTCCGGCGCATCCAACGGCTTCATCCTCATGGCTGGCTCCCGGCTCAACAGCTCCGGTTCGAAGCACTACCGCCCCCTGGTCTCAGACTCCCGATGGAGCGACTTCAAGGACTTTAGGAGCGGCAGAAAGCTCCGACTCCTTGAGCTCACAGGTGATGCTGTAGAGCGACTGCGAGAGGCTCGAAGGATTGACCTCGAGCGGAAGGTCACCAAGGCTACATCCAAGGAAGTTTCCGTGGATGATCGCTCTGAGCTCATTGAGCCCGTCGTGCGTGAGCGGAACCTACAGGTCGGCAACTACGCTCGAATCCTGCAGCGACTCGCAGCTGAACCCCCTCGGAGCTTCCACGAAGCTCGAGCCCAGATCTATCGGGCGCTGAGCTGCTGTGCATCTCCTGAGACCATTGCTGAGATCTGTCGCCAAGCTGGCTACGGTCGAGATCGATACCGGGGGAGAGAGCTCTCAGACAGTGAGCTCCTCGCCGACATGGAGTCCATGGCCCGTAGAGGTCTCACTGCAACTCGATGTGGCTCCCACTGCAACTCGCTCTGGAACGAAGCAAGCGGCTCTCGGGAACACCGCGTCGAGCTCACCGAACTTCTCGCGGAGATTCGCAGTGAACGGCTCCAGGGACTAGAGCTCAGCAGCACGGCCTACAGGCGAGCAGAAGAGAGCGCTCTTCTTGAGGCTCGAACCACTCTTAGGCGTAGGGCTCAGCGCGGCGGGGACTTCGGAATCTACGGGAAGCGAAAGCCCCGTGGACTTCAGTACCGAGCAGTACTCCGAGAGACCCTCGGTGAGCGAGCATTCTCCGGTAGGCTTCGGGGCGAATCCATGAAGATCGCTGGCTATCGGATGCGCGCCCTTGAGCTCGTTCTGGGCTACTTCGGCCCGCTCTTTGCAGCCGGTGCGCCGGTAGCCATCGCTCCGGTGGAGGAACTCACTGAGCTCTTCGGCTGGAGCAAGTCGCAGCTCCGGGAGGCATTGCGCTTCCTCCGATCCTCTGAGATCATCGTCCTGGAACACCGACAGATCTCCGGCAGGAGCTCAACCTACGGCCCTGGAGATAAGCGCTTCTTCGATCCCCGACTGAGCCGAAAGCTGCGAGCAGCCTGGGGTGCATCCAAGATTGAGAACGGTGCAGGCGAGAAGGCCTTCCTCGGCGGCTTCTTCGATCACCGGCGGGGTCGGATCGTGCGTCCGGATGGGAGTAGCCACACGGACGGCTACCTCCTTGAAGTAGGTGGCGGATTCAGTGGTCTACTTCGAGAGCTTCAGCTTGAGATTCCGAGCTTCGGCCGAGTTGCAGAGTCTGTTGTTGGGCGCTACCTAACTAAAGCCGTTGCTCACTATGAGCGTGTAGCAAGTGCGGATCGAATCGCTCAGGAAACCCTGGACGAGCTCAATCTGCCGATAGCTTCGGCTGTCCAGCCCATTCCCGTGGATGACTTCGTTCTTCCCCTCGTGGCAATGGCTGAGACATCTCGTAAGGATAGAGCCAAGGACAGCCCGTGGCACTCGATTCACCGCCGCGAACTTCGAAGATCCCGGGGAGATCGTTCTCCGCCTGAGGATCCCGAGGACTGTCGACCGTCAGAAACTACCTAGTAAGAGAAGAAGGACTATCTTAGATGCTACCTGATAGACTAGAGCTGGCGGTTGATCCCAGCTACGAGATCGCAGACGGAACTCGAGGCGTGCGGGTCACCTATTCCGAAGAGGCTCAGCAGGAGCTTCAGGGATACTCAGTTGTCATCATCGCTGACACGCTTCGCCCCATCGCTCCCCTAGACTTCCTCAACGAGAAGCTCGTCGAGGATCGACTCCAGATCCTGAACCCCCAGCGAATCACCACTCTGGTGGCCCGCTTCCCCCGCTGTATTCTCGCCGAGTACAACACCCACCGGGTATTCTCGCGGAACTCTGCTTCGAGTCGAGCTCGTTCCATCAAGGTCGTGGTTCGCGAGATCATGGAAGATCCCTACATCCCTCTCTTCACTGAGAACCGGAAGGGCATGAGCGGAGGACTCCTCGATGAGGCCGGACAGGCCCGCGCTCGAGTCAGCTGGCTCGACGCTCGAGACTCTGCCGTTGCAGCTGTGCTCAACATGCTTGCTGGCACTGAGCTCACTGGCCGAGATGTCGCAGCCGGAGCTTGGGAGTCCGTACTCGATGAGTACTACCAGCACTACCTCGACTTCGTGGGCGATGACGCTGTGCCCTTCCCCGAGAGCTACCTCAATGTCCACAAGCAGAACGCTAACCGACTCCTTGAGCCCTTCATGTGGCACGAGGCTGTGGTGACCTCCACCGAGTGGACCAACTTCCTTCAGCTCCGAGACCACGATGAGGCAGATCCTGCTATCCACGGAATCGCTAAGCTCATGGAGATCGCCTTCAAGACTTCGATTCCCGTGGAGCGAGCAATCCACGCTCCCTTCGCAGGTGAGCTCGTCCGAGAGTTCGAAGCGCTCGGTGAGAACATCATCTCGACACAGGCATTGAAGAAGGCCATCGAGGCAGCTAACTACACTGCCGGTGCTGCTGCTCAGGTTTCCTACCGTCCGGTCTCCGGTGGAGGTACTGGAGCTAACCCCGCTAAGCTCGCAGATCGGCTCCTCGCCATGAGCCACCTTTCGCCCTTCGAGCATGCGGCTTTCAGCTCTGACTGGATTCGCTCCCTGGGCATTCGAGATGAGATCCACAGCAACTTCTCCGGCGAGTGGACACAGCACCGCGCTCTCCTCTGGCACCTTCAGAAGATCACCGGTAGGACCGGACTTCCGGCCGTGCTCGAGGTTCTCGGCTGAGCCATACTTTGATATGGCTACCAACGGAAAATCCACTGGATATTCCGTGAGAGACAGGGCCGGGGAACCATGCACAGGCGGCTTTGGCATCAGAAGGATGAGTCCGTTCGTGATGCAGATTCCCCGGCCTAATCTCCTCTCTAGACGAACCATCAGATGGGAGTTAGCATGGCTAGCCTCGCGAACTTCGCAGAAGCCCTCAAGGCTGCTGCCGAGGAAGCTGCTACTGAAACTCCTCCCGGAGTTCGTCCGAGCTTTGAAGAGCTCTTCTCTCGCTCCATGCGAGATGCACTCGAACGGATCAACGGAGGCTCCGTAGACAGTTACGACCTAGGTCCCTGGGTTCTCTCCAATCTCATCCTCCTCGCTGACCACGAGGGCTATGAGCTTCGAGACACCATGGACTTCCTTCGAAGCATTCTAGACTGAACTTAACCAGCAACTGGCCAAAGTATTTCAGTCAACACTGAGGCTACGCCTCGGGCAGTTTTAGATAAGATCATCCACACCAAAACTTCAGGGATGAGGGTCATCCCAGTTCCATAGAAAGGGAAGAGAATGGACGAAATCAAGTTCTCGATCGGCGACCACGACGCGCTGATCTACACGAAGAACGACTGCGTGAACTGCGACTCAACCAAGTCGCTCATGGACGAGCTAGAGATCAACTACACCGTAGTGAACATGGATGAGGTCCCCGGCGCAAGAGCAGCTGTTAAGGCTGCTGGCTTCAGACAGGCACCTGTGGTCATCACCTCCTCCACCAAGTGGTCAGGTTTTGAGGAGGCCAAGATCCGTGGCCTCAAGCCTCGGGATCTAGCAGCAGACGACGACATCTGGGCCTGATCTTTCAGTTCGTTCCTTTCCTCGAAGGGCATCACAGCGCATCGAAGCTGTGGTGCCCTTTGTCGTTTAGATAGACATGCTATTCCTTCAATCTACAGGAGAAACCATGGCTAAGTACCACATCGCAGAGGATGGCACTCCCGGGGCGTGCCGAGCAAAGTCCATCGACAGCTGCCCGAAGACTCAGTCGGGCGACGGATTCCACGGCACCCTGGAGGAAGCTCAGGTTGAGTCCGAGAGGCGCTTTGCCAAGGAGTTCGGTGACATCCCCACCAACAGCAAGGGAAACGCTCCAGCTACCCGGGAGGCTGCTCT